>LFCJ01001764.1_pt1 | contig 15355 bp, 28 predicted proteins | sample 643141 | NCBI WGS metagenome assembly LFCJ01 (sample SAMN03766243, study PRJNA286221) | soda lake metagenome | biome: soda lake; feature: Kulunda steppe; material: water; isolation source: sample B1-Br-g2 brine of Lake Bitter-1 | place: Russia: Kulunda steppe | collected 2010-07 | reverse complement strand
TTATACGCACTATAAACATATTGTATGGAGTACAATAAACAAAATTATGACTTAGGTGTCAGCCCTGTTGTCGGGGTAATATTGATGGTAGTTATTTCTCTCACATTATCATTCGCCATCACAATCGGCATTTCATATGTTGTAATCACAGGAGTGTTTGACTATCCTGTACGGTACTCAGTTATTGTTGGGGTGGTCTGGGCACTTTTCGTCACAGGGTTGGGTATTTCGTCCGTGTATAAGGAAATAAAAGAGACTTTTAGACCAGAGGGAGAAGAGAGCGAGTTAGAGCAACTCTGAAATTTGATTCGGGAGTTCGGGAAGTTCAACAAACGGTGTTGCGGATACATCTAGTCTGTAAGCAGGCTTGTTCCAGTAAGGGTGCGACTGCATATAATCCGAGGGGACAGTTTCAGGGTCTACTACGAATACTGTATTAGAATCGAAGTCAATCCCAAGAAGCAGAGTTTCATCGTGCGATTTAATCTGATTGAATTTATTATCTCGGAGGTCAGCGTTCCCTGTACGCTTCCAGAACCCTGTGTAGTCCGAGACAACTTCGATATGCGTTGTTTTTCCGTCGTTCTGAAGAACTAAGTCAGCATCAGCCGTTGTCTCCTCAAGGAACTCTCGTTCCTTGTCTTCTCCTGAGAGTTCAACTGGGAGTCCTTGGCTTGCGAGTTCCGTTCGGAGAACATCCTCGATAACCCATCCACGGAGGAGTTCTTCGGCGTACTGAATCGCACTTCGACTGTCCTTCTTATGTCCGAGACTCCCGAGTTTAGATTCCAGATACTGTGTGTCTTCTTCAGTCGGCTCCCCCAATAGCACCCGTTCAACACGCCCAGCGTCTTCATTCCAGTTCTGCGAGGAGACAAAATCTGAGACAGAGCTGGCATCTGTGTACTCATTCATGAACGCAATAGTATCAGCGGATTTGTCGTTTGGCATACCTAATGTATGGTGGGCGACGGGTATAAGGGTTTCCTTTTTTGTACACGATTAGACTTTCTGCGTATGAAACTAAGTCGGATTAAACAGTGATATCGCCTTTCGGGACTTTCAGTGTTCCATCTGATTGTTCATACTGGACATTTAATTCATTAAGGAGGAAGTCCAGTCGATGGTCATCCTTATCGTATGCGTCACCGTGAGGGGTGACAATCCACGAGTCGCCATCTGATTCAACGGATTTTACAGCGTCATGGTTTCGGAGTTCATTGACATCCATACACATATGAACTGTGTAGTCAAGTAAAAGTGTTATGGATAACAGCGAAACAATTAATTAGGTTCCTTTGATTTATCACTGTTCAAATACTGATGTTGACACGACTGATTCAGGTACAACGAACCCAGTAAATCCAGCACACCCCTGGTAGCCCACTAACGGGTATCAGAAGAGTTAAAGCGTTGTGTTGCGTTATATAATACATGGCTGAAGTACTAATCGAGAACCCAGAAGAATGGTTAAGTGAACATAATCAAGTTCATATTGAAAACAGAGGTGTGTTTGATATTGTCACCGCAAATAAACACGGTGACTTAAATGTCGGAGATAAGGATTCACCAATCCTCGTGAATATTGAACACTCGGACATCACTGTTCTCTAACGGAGGTACGGATTCGATATTATTTTAACAGTTCAGTAATAGAGACTCATCTATGCACAAAGATATCCGAGAAGCCGTTGACAACGCTGTTGAACTCCGAGTTGACTGTGGTTGTGATGAACCACAAGTCTTTGAACCCACAACAAGCGGATAGAGAAAAGCCAAAGCACATCAGGAGTCACATTCTCCGCAAGGGTCATCGATTCAATACATTCTCCCTGAGGAGAAATAAGAAATGTTTTAAGTACGACTACATTAGTTACTGTATGGAATCTCAGTAAAACCAACTGTATGAACGGATGGAAGACCTTGCCAACGAAGAAGATGTTACTGCTCCCGTTGGAACTCGGTCGAATATGTCGAAAGAGGAAATTCGTATGAACACAGAGGGGTTAATCTCTTTTGCTGAAAAGTCTCTTTCAGATTCTGAGCAGGTAGATGAGTTTATTTCAGATTGTGAAGAATTGTTGTCTCGAATCTAACTTTTCAAGCGTACTTAGTAATTTAGTTATAGGCTGATTAGTAGTACCTATGAATACCATTATTGGATATGGAAGTTTGATTAATCCGTTGAGTCTTGTTGCGAGGTATATTAATTATGATTTTACCGAGGTTTATGAATCAGACCATCGGTTATTTGATGAGTTACGAGTTACTGAACTACAGCGAGTTTGGGAGGATTTAGATATTGACTGTCATCCTGTTACAGTTACTGGATTCAAACGCTTATATAGTATTGAACCTCGGGATGGTGGGATGTTAGAGGTATACCCTGATGAGAGTGAGGCGATTACCGCAGTCGTATATACTGATGTACCTGATGCTGTATATGAGGCTGTGGTGGATACTGAATCGATGCATACTGTCTGTGTTGTTGACGAGTCCGATATATTTCCATATACAGATTTTGGAACACTTCCATCAGGTACGGAATTTATGTTATTTGGAGCGGATACAGATATCCCAAACACTTCAGTTCGCCGTCATCCTGTGTATCATGATAGAATCATCGAAGCTCATGCCTTCTTAATTGAGGCTGGTATTCTGTCAGTTGAGGATTCAATTCAGTTCCTTCGAGATTTCCTTAAAACAACTTATGAGTTTGATGAGAACTCTGGTGAATGGGTTACATTATATTATTCCGATGGTGAGTTAGACATTCACAGGTTTACTGAATATCTTGATATTGGTGAGTCGTACTTCGGACTTGAGTGATGCTATTCTCTGTCATTATGTAGGGGAATGTTTATAATGATTTGTTAGAAAACTTCCCTGTAATGTCTGATTTATTAGAAAATGTACAGACACAGTTAGCTGAAGTCGCAGAGTTAAAAGATATCGATGAAGATTTCTATCGTGTCTTACAAAAGCCGGATGCTATTCATGAGGTGTCTATTCCTGTGGAAATGGATAATGGTGAGGTTGAGTTATTCACAGGATATCGAGTTCAACACGCCGACATCTTAGGTCCATATAAAGGTGGGTTAAGATATAGCCCATCTGTGGATAGAGAGGAAGCAATCGGACTCTCTATGTGGATGACTCTAAAGTGTGCGGTTATGGATATCCCATATGGTGGCGCAAAAGGTGGTGTCCAGGTAAACCCGAAAGAGTTGAGTGACCGGGAGATTGAACGGATGACCCGACGATTTACTTACGAACTTCGAGATTTTATCGGTCCAAAGCGAGACATTCCTGCTCCAGATATGGGCACAAATGAACAAACGATGGCTTGGATTATGGATTCGTATAGTGTTGGTCGGAATGAAACGACGCCAGGTGTTGTAACAGGGAAACCATTTGCTGTTGGTGGGAGTCGTGGTCGGGGAGAGGCACCTGGCCGAAGTACAGCTTTGGTTGCTCGGTTAGCAGCAGAGTATTATGGTGATGATATTTCAGGGATGACAGTTGCTGTTCAAGGGTTTGGTGCTGTTGGAGCAAATGCCGCTCGCTTATTGGATGAGTGGGGTGCTGATGTAGTTGCTGTCTCTGATGTGAACGGGGTCGCATATGACCCTACAGGGTTAGATACACACTCCATCCCATCTCATCAAGAACAACCTGAACAAGTTACAAAACATGGAGTTCAGGTTCTGTCAAATGAGGAGTTATTCGAATTAGATGTGGATATCCTTATTCCAGCCGCAATTGGGAATGTAATCACAGAAGAAGTTGCGGAAAACACCAACGCAGGCTTGATTGTTGAAGGTGCAAACGGGCCGACGACTCCTGATGGAGATAAGATTTTAGATTCCCGTGACATTCCAGTTATTCCTGACATTTTGGCAAACGCTGGCGGAGTGACAGTAAGCTATTATGAGTGGGTTCAGGATATTGAACGGCGAAAATGGTCGTTAGAACGAGTTGAAGAGGAACTGGAATCATATGTTAATTCAGCGTGGGATAATGTGACCGAAGTGTATGAAAACTCACCTGAGTTAACTTGGCGTCAGTCAGCTACATGGGTGGCTGTACAACGGTTACAAGAAGCATATAAATTCAGAGGTCTTCACCCGTAAATCAGCCGAATCCTTTTTAAGGGTATTTGTTATATAGTTGTGTAATGAAATCGATTGATTTGTTCTGTGGAGCTGGAGGGTTTTCTGAAGGCGCTCGTCAAGCAGGAGTGCAAGTAATAGCAGGAGCGGATTACGATGAATCTGCTGTTAAAACACATGAAGCAAACCACCCTGACTCTCTTAGCATCCAGCAAGATTTAGTTGAATTAACACCAGAAGAATTTTGCGATACATATGATATAAACCCTGACGATATTGATATTGTTACAGGCGGGCCGCCTTGTCAAGGATTTTCAAATGCAAATTACACTCGGGATATCGAAGATGAGAGGAATAACTTAGTATATATCTTTAGTGAATATGTAACCTATTTACAACCTGAATTTGTTATTATGGAGAATGTTCCTGGGATTCAATCTCTTGATGAGGGAGTCTATGTAGATGGTGTCGTTTCCGATTTAGAAGACGCAGGATATACAGTCACATTCAAAGTAATTAATACAGCCGAGTATGGTGTTCCACAAAAACGAAATCGGTTTATTCTCCTTGCGTCGAAAAATCATACTGTTGAGTTTCCTGACCCAACTCATACAGAGTCAGAGTTCAAAACCGTTGAGGAGGCTCTTGGTGATTTACCGATTGTGAAAGCTGGTGAGGAAGATGAGTCAGTATTAAATCACCGTGCCCCAAACCATCACCAGTCAACAGTTGAACGAATCAGTAGAGCAGACCCAGGTGAACCAATCCCATATGATAATTGGAGTCAGAAAACACGCTTACATCCAGACGAACCAGCACCAACATTATTAGCTGGAAAGCGAAGTAATTTCCACAAAGCACATCCTGAAACAAATAGAGGATTAACAGTTCGTGAACGGGCACGAATTCAATCGTTCCCTGATTCATATGAATTCATCGGACCTGTAACTCATCAGAGACGCCAAACAGGAAATGCGTTCCCACCTGAGATGGCACGAGTGTTACTTGAACACTTACAGGCAGAGTATTCGGATTAATCGATTGTTGTATAGTCAACTCCAAGCAATTCAGAAACCATCTCTTGACACTCTTCAGCCGTATGAATCCGTTTATCTACCGTGAATGAGTTTGGGTCTTTGATAACCTCAGTTACATACGCATCAGTATCGATTTCACCAAGAACTTCAGTAAACTGGTTGAGATTATCACGAATCTGTTGAGCGTTGAATGCCATTTCCTGCCAGAATTTCTTTGGGTGTGAAGTTGCGTATCGTCCTTCATGACTTCCGTGTGTGATATGAGTCAGTTCATGTGTAGTGACCGCTAGAATCCGCTCAGGACTGATGGATTGGTAATAGGATGTATCTATCGCATAGAGCGCAACATTCCCACTATACCGCCTTCTCGGTCCACATCGTGCCCAGTACGGCCCACTCTTTGTACAGTATGAATACTTTACTTGGTCTGCGGTGATTGGGTACGCTTCATCAGTATCCCAGTACGGGTGTTCTGGAGTACAAATGTTAACTGCTTTGACGAACACATCAAGGAAGTCTTCCCGAGTTCGAGACATACTATACTATATTACAGGGATATAGATAAACCTTACTAATTGAGAAATCGCCAGATTTAAGACTCTATGCCCACTAGTCTCACATATGCCTGAAATCACATTCGGTGAGTCCGCAATCGGACATATGCTTGATGTCTTCGACTGCAAAGAGAACGAGGATGGTCTGCTTGTTGACGCCGATGGAAACCTCGTAGTTGATGCGTTTGATAATCCCGTTGAAGTTGATACGATTGGCGGATTCATCCACATCGGTGATGACTACCAAGTAAATTCGGATGGGCAGGTAGAGTGTCGTGGTGAACTCGTCACTAAAAAATTTGGAGATGGAACAGGGGAGGAAGGATTAGTTCCTGTTGATGAAGATACTGCTGTTCTTCGAGATGACTTCACACATCTTGTTGATTATGTTGACTGTGAGCGTCGAATTGAGTCTGACTAAAAACCCATAATACTTTAAACTACACAGCGTAACTGTAGTAGTATGGCACCAAGTCCAGAAGATGTAATGCGAAGTGTTGAGAATGATTATAATGTTACCTGTAGACTAACAACTAATGAGACAGTAAACTCCGTAGAGCCTCCAGTCGAGTTTGTTGTTGAAGATGTCTCACCAGATGTTGCTCAAGATATTGCGAAGTATGTCTCAGTACGAGGATACCAAGCATACCTTGGAGAGATTACTGATAGTCAGACAGGAAACATTCCTGTTGCCAAGACCAGTAACACATAGAACAGAAAAATAGTTTTTTAGACCTTGGTAATCTTGTTAATTACTAGGTCTTCCTGTTTATCGGAGTTATTGTAATCAACTAAGACCCACGAGTCTTCTTTCTCATCCCATCCTTCAGTATCATCTGTACATTGTCGTTCAGCATAGGTCTTTGCTTCTTCCAGCGTCTCAAAGGTGTCCGTTGTTTCTTTGATGTTCTTCCCGCCGTAAATTCGTAGTTTGAACATAGATGTATATACGGTGAATCTGTGTAAAAGTGTTGTGATATACTTTCGTAACCTTTTAATAGTGTGCTATTGAAGTATCTGTATATGCTTCCTTCCTTCAAGCGAGAACTTAGTAGTGAGGATAAATCGGAGTTCCAGACTTATGTTTCAGATGAATACGCTGTTGAGTATAAAGTTGGTGTATTCACACTAAACGGAGCAAAGTATCGGAGTTACACACTTCTCGTGGATGATGATGTGTATTCAGTTGGGTTCGTTCCAGAAAGTTCAATGCAGACTGTACAGGATACAGATGTATTGGTTGAATCAGGCGTGATGATTGTCTCACACGAGCAGGATGCGGCATGGTTTATTCCTGCTGAAGTTGTGGGTGACTCAGACATCTTCCCTGAACTTCGACAAGCGTTCCATGAGGCGGATGCGTTCTATGACCGAGAAGCGGATTACCGATACCACTTTGCTGATGGGTCTACAGAAGTTGCTGTTTCCGCAGCTAATCCTGTCTCCCGATTAGAGGAACCACTTACTGTTACAGCAGTTGAATTTATCGGTGGATTCTGTCCTCGTAAATGGCTCTTAGAGACTGACGATGGACAGGGATTATATCTTCGAGAGCGGTCAGGTACAATCCGAATGTATGACGCCCCACAGGATGGTGAACTTATCTTCCATGCGTTTATCGGAAGAGAGCATCCTGGGACGAGTCTCCGTGATGAGGAAGTTCTGAATATTGTCTCTGGTGTCAATTATATCAACTTTGCTGATGACTACGATACAGAGGTGTCAGAAGATATCACAGATGCGTATTACAAAGGGTTCGAGGACTCGTTTGGCTCATTTGAAAATACGGATTATGAGGGGTTATTCGAAACAGAGGACGAAGACGACGAGGAAGAGCGAAGTTAGTTATCGAAGATTTGGATAGTGTAACTATTTCTACATTCAAATGAAAGGGAACTGTGGTTGAACATTCCTTCGATTTCAGATTTACCTCTATGTTCAGGGAATTCAGCCCCGCCAATTGATTCGCCACCAGTAACACTAACTGCCCAGTTAAACGGCCCGCCTTCCCACATAACCTCCCATCCAGTATCTGCTTTTCGGACGGTTACTTCTGATGGAGACTGGTCAAGGACTGTCTGTGCGTAGTCTTCAAGATAGTTACCGACTTCTTTTGCTGCTGTCTCTGCGTCATTATACCGTGATACATCGAGGGAGTTTGGGTAGTCCGACATACCTATGTATACGAACCACAGGTGTTAAACTGTTTTGGTGTGAGTGAATACCAAAGTTTTTTAATATAGGTATGACATAGATACAGATATGGATGTTGCTTCCGTTTTTTGGACTGAAACAGAACGGTACCATGACCTTGCGAAGAAGTTTGAGGAAAATATTGAAATTACTAGTCCATCACGATTGAGTGGTCGGAGTGGTGAGTTTTCCTTCTGTGGGTGTTCTCGGTGCGCTCAAGTCGTCACTTATTATGAATACCGAGGAGAAGCACTGTAAACAAAAACGCTGATTTGTTATTGATTAGTTTTTAGAATCCGTCGCAATCAGCGGCAGATTCAATTTCAAGGTCAACTGTGTACTCATCGTCAGTCACAGATACTGTTCCAACTTCAGGTTCAGGACTCATTCCAGGCGGGCTGTACTCTTGTGCGGTCTCAAAGTTAGTACGCCATGTATGAATATCATCGATATCGTAGAGTTGATTTTCGACATCAGACATGATAGACATCTCTCGCTCTGTACTCCAGTCATCGGGATAGGAATCACCTTCAAGACGAACATCCAACTGTCCAGCACTGTATCCGAGTGTAATCGTTAGTTCAGTCATTACAGTCTATACATCAAGCGAGAGTCTAATAAAACCTCGGATTTCGAGTGACTAGTCTAGTCAAATCGACTTGGCTGGTATTTGTATTCTTGGTTTTCTTTATCTTCAGCTCCTTCCGCAACACTATTAAATGGATTATATCGTTCACCAGTCTCTGTTTCAAATAAATATGTTCGTTTTTCCGATGGTGGTTGCTTTATCAGAGCAAATAGTGTTCCAAGGACTATACCAACCGCCATTAGCATTACTAATACTTCCATAATAAGTGTTAATTTTATATTTCAACTATTTAATTATTTTGATTTGACTTCTTGTTGTATGCGGTATGAAAGTGTGTCACAGTATGTTTACAAAGATTTATTACGGTGCGAGTAAATAGTTAGAGTATGAGCTTCAATTATGCAATGGTGACATTTCTAAATACACCACACGAAAACGACTCAGAGAATCGAGAGAGAGAAACAACTAATACATAGCGTATTTTTTATGAGTATATGACAAACAAAAGCCCCTGTACACAGATATGTGTCTTAGATGGAAGTATTTGTACAGGATGTGGTCGAACTATTTCAGAAATCACAAGTTGGTCTTCATTAACGGATGAAGAAAAAGATGAAATACTTTCAGAAATTTCTCAGCGAGAATTTTAGTCACACCTCACATTTCTCTTCCAATTTATGCCCATTCACATGTGTAATATGACAGGTCTTATCCTCTGTTAAAGTTAAAGACAGTTCCAAGTGGTGTCCAACATTTGCGATTCGGTAAATTAAGTCTTCATCTTTATCAGTATCTAAACCCAACTCCTCCGCAATTTCTCTTCGTTGATGCGGTGATGCTTCATCATATATATGCTGTTTAAACTCAATTGGATATCCTGGCGTTTCGATTCCATTCTTATGGAGGGCTTTTCGGATATCATCAGGAATACCTCGTTCTTCAGTAATAGTATTATCTGAGAGTTCATATTCATAGTCAGTATCCTCAGTTAACACTCGAACCTTTGTGTTTCCAATAAGAACATCCGTAACTGTTGTCATAGTCATATATTAGTGGTTCATGTAGTAAAAGATTGTGATTTAGAATGAGCATATTTAAGTGATTGGAATGTATTTACTGATATATGACTTCTGAGGAATCTCCATACACGGTTATTGACGGAGAGTATACAACAGCGGTTGTCTTCATTAGTGAAGAGAATTTAGAGGATAGCGCCAGAGAACAGATTCAGGAAATGGTCAATCATCCTGCTTTCAGAAACCAAGTACGGGTGATGCCTGATGCTCATTATGGAGCTGGATGTGTAATTGGGTTTACAATGCCGTTGACGAATCGTGTAAGTCCGAATGTTGTAGGTGTTGACGAAGGATGTGGTTTACATAGTTTCAAGTTAGCGGATGTTCCGTTTGATATTACAGATGAATCAGACTTGTTAGAGATTGATGAATTAGTTCGGGATGCTGTACCGATGGCGTACAATACACACTCGGGTGGAGTATACCATGTAGGTGAGAAGTTCCCGTGGGATGAATTTGCCGAGAAATGGGGTGTATTTGCGGAGAATCACCTTGATTCAGAGATTCCATTAGGGAAGTATCATCCAGACGAATTTGACCCTGATGTGGAGTTCTATAAAGACCTCTGTGCGAAGGTCGGATACAACATTAACGATGGAATCAATAGTGTTGGCACATTAGGGAAAGGAAATCACTTCATCGAGTTCAGTATAAGTGAATCTGATGGTAGTCTCTGGTGTACTATTCACTCAGGGAGTCGGGGTCTTGGGGCGACTATTACAGAATATCACCAAGAGCGTGCTGAGAAGCTCCGAAAGTCCGACACTATTCGAGAGTTCCTGAATACTGAGATTCCAGAGGACTATCACCAGTATATCAAATTCGACATGGATACTGTTTCAGATGAGGATTTACTCGATTGGTTACAGGGAGGTATGGGAGAATCCTTTGTTGATTATGACTTGTTAGAAGATACTTATGGTGGAACTGATGAGGCGTCACGGATTAGTGAAATCGGAAATGAATTAAAGGAAGCGTTGACTGTATTAGATGAGTCTGAGGGTGATGAGTTAGCGTATCTTGAGGGTTCGGAGGCAGTAGAGTATTATGTTGACTTAGCGTTTGGTCAGACTTATGCGAGTGAGAATCGGAAGACGATGGCGAAGTTGATTGCTGATGTCCTTGATGCTCAGATTGTTGATGAGATTGAAGCCGTCCATAATTATATCGATTATGAGGATGGTATTATCCGTAAAGGTGCGACTCCAGCTAATGAAGGGCGACGAGCTGTTATTCCAATGAATATGGCTGAGGGGGTTCTAGTTGTTGAAGGGAAAGGAAACCCTGATTGGAACTATTCTGTCTGTCACGGGGCTGGTCGAACTATGAGTCGGAATCAGGCTCGGGATGAATTAAGTAAGGAGGCGTTACAGGAATGGATGGCGGATGTTGTCTCAACTGAGTTACCGATAGAGGAGTCTCCTGATGCATATAAAGAGACGGCGCTTATTGAGCAGAGCATTACTCCGTCTGTTGAGATTGTGGATAAACTAAAGCCAATTCTGAACCTAAAAGCGCCGGAGACTTCGTATTATTAAGCACCGACGAGGGCGGATTCACATTTTCGACAGATTGGCCCCATTCCATCGACCGCTCGTTTTGCTTCATCTTTCGTTTGTTCTAATCCGCAGTTTGGGCAGTACATAAATATTAGAGGAATTGTGTTCCGTTAAACTGTTCATCGTTGAGTGGGTCTCCAACAGGATATACTCGAATCAGCATATCTCTAAGTTGCGATTCTGGAATGTTGTCCTGTGAGACTCGCTTCTGTGCGGCGTCTATTGGACTATTCGCATGAACGACATCTGTTCCTTGGTATGCAACTGAGTCTACATATTCGACTTCGTAATCACTTCCCATACTCATATTGTCTTCGTGTTCGGTAAAATGTGTTTCGGTTTAGAGGCAGGAACTTTTTTATATACTTTCACTTTACATAGACTTGTGAATGTTGAAGTATCGGAAATTAAAGAGCTAACCGGAAAACTTGTTGCTGGGACGGTAGCGATTCTTGCGCTATTAGTTACCGTATGGTATATCTCTCAAGTTGCTCTTTCTGAACTGTTTCCAGAACGAATTACACGAGTGCTTATCACGCTATTACTTGTAGGACTCTCCTTTGGGACAGTATATGTTTGCCATTGGTTTTTGAATAGATTAGAAGATAAAGACTCACTTACTCCGCACCAGAAAGAGATTTCATATCGATTCATCCAGATATCTGTATATGTTGGGCTGTGTATATTACTGATTTCATATGTCTGGGAGGTTAACCTTGGGAATATTCTGATTGGGGCTGGTGTTCTTGGTGTCATTATCGGGTTTGCCGCACAGAAAATACTGAGTTCTGTCTTTTCAGGAATAATTATTATGGCCACGGATATTTATCGGGTTGGTGATTGGGTTAAATTTAGTGATAAATTTGGGCGGATTCAATCGATTACCTTTTTTAATACAAAGATTCAGAGTCCACAAGGAGAGAAACATATCATCCCTAATGATAGGATAACATCTAATGACATCACGAACATTAGTCAAAGTAGATACCGTAAAGACCTCATGATTGGAATTGACTATTCCTCAGATATTGAAGAGGCGATTGATGTATGTGATGATGTTCTTGACTCATTAGAAAAAGAACCTGAGTCAAAAGTCATTTCGTATAAACCAACTTCTGTTCGAGAGTTCGGCAATTCAGAGATTACATTAGTTGTTAAAGTGTGGATAAAGCATCCGAGTCCAACAACAATTAATCAAGTACAGACAGAAGTCTATAGTGCGATACATACACGATTTAGACAAGAAGGTATCACGATTCCGTTCCCACAACGAACCGTTTCTGAAAGAGGTGATGGAAAATAACAAGTTTTTTATTTCTGAAGTTAATTCGATAGTATATGACAACACGAAGAGCTATTCTTATTGGGGCGGGGAGTATCGCTATATCTGGGTGTTCAAACAGAACCTCAGAGACTACTGTTACTGATGAATACAGGGTTGGAGTAGACCAACCAGAGGAGTTTATCGAGTATTCAGTTGAAGTAGTACAAGGAGAATATAGTAACTCTAATTCACCTGTTACTATCGAGCTTACGATGACAAATATTAGTGACTCTGAACTCCAGTACTATGACCAACGAGATGCTGTATTTTACATGAATACTGATTCAGGCTATGGGCTATACTCTGATGAACTATCTCAGGATGTATACACTTATGATGAGGATGAATCTATGTGGGTGTTAGAGTCACCAGTCGAACGAACGGCTGATGTACAATTTGAATCCTTAGAGAGTGGAGAATCTAGAACCGTTAGATTACTGTTATTGGCTCAATCCAGAGACGCCGAACACAGCCCCTCTTGGATTGAATTTGACACAATGTATGAGATAACAGACGAAGACACCGAAGTCAATACATCTAATGAGATTGTTGATGTTGCGATTCCATTCACAATTGAAGCCACACTCTACCTCACACTTGAAGACGAAGACTGAACTTACATTGAATGAGGTTTATGCTCAGAACAGTATGACTCCCATCCAAGAATATTTTCTCGAATCGGGAGTCCGAAAATCCAGTACCGTTTTCGTTTTTCAACAAAATATCCTCCCTCAGACTCAATAGTTGAATGCCCAAACAACGCTGATTGGCATAACTCGCACTTTGCCCCGTCTCGTTGTTTATTCTCTATTCTGTCCAGCGTGTGCTTAGACACAGTAAAGGGGTTCTGGTTTATTCCGATTGTTGAACCTTGGAAATTCCCAGGGTCGGCACGGAGTATCTCATACTCATCAGAACCAAAGACTGTGCGATTCTCAGGTGACATCATTCGAACATCATATCCTTTGAATCCCATATTCATCTTTGTTCGTTCCTGTCCAGCAAAGTAAAAGATTACAGGACCCATAATTAAGAAGGATACAAGGAGTTGAAGTATGAAGAATTCTGCTGTTGAAGAGACTGTGTAGTATAGAACTATCAAAATTGGGATGAGTAACAATAGTGAAACTCCAATCCCATTTTTCATCGATGTATGTGCTAATTCTGCTCCATCAATCTCATCTCGGTATTGTCGATAATCTGATTCAACTTGTGTAGTTTCCGTGTTCATTATTCGTTGAGGTCAATGTTTTCGGTATTATATACTGGGACAACTCCATCATCCCCGCTATGTTCAACAAAATCAACCCATGGAGGTTCTCCAACAACAAACGATTCTAAACAGTCACGGGTGAGTCGGACTCGGCAAATGTCAAATCCTGTTGCTTTCAGGATTCTGCCATCATCACCCATATATGCTTCTAGTTTTGACTCCAATCCTGATTCAGATAGACCAATCATAACTTCAGTTGTTTTTATCGTGGGGTCATCAAGGATTGGCTCAAGGTTTCGTGTCTCCATATACTATTCTTTAGAAACCCAGTTATATAAAAATATTGGATTATATGCTCTCCGTATGCGTACAGTCGTCGTCCGTACAGAAGTAATAGGCTCCGTGCGGGCCGTCAGCGACTTTAATCGCTCCATCACAGTCCGTGTATGGGCAAGTCATAAACGCTAAGACTTTCTCTTTGACTCGTTCACCAAACCCTTCAGTTCGCTTTGTGTGTGAGGCAGAATCGACAAGTTCGTTATTCTCATCTCGAACAATCACTCTGATAGCATCCTCTCCTTTACCCCGAGAATAGGTTTTATCAGTTGGGATACTTGTGATAATCGCAACAGTATACCCACTTCCAATGTCAGAAGTAAACGCCCGTTCACCACCGATTGTAGTTTCCTCAAAATAAAACGGTATATCGTCAAATACTACTGACCTGAACTCTCGAAGTGAAATCGTCTGACTCGCCATACAATAAGTATGGGTGTAAAAACTAATTAAGCTTCCGATTCTGTCTCAACTGTATATCTTGGTGAGTCAACGATTCCGTATTTCTTCCAGAGGTACAGTACATCAAAGACATACAGAATCACACTAAATGCTAACAGGCTCCAGAGATTAAACAACAGCAAGGCTAACACACCTACTGTTGGGAGGATTCCTGCTTTGATAGTGAACCATTTCTCTGAACTTTCGACTGAACCGTCAAGGGTCGCAACAGTTCGGAACCAATTATCGTTTACTCTGCTGTATTTCTCACCCTGTGTCTTTGGGAGAAACCTCCACCCACCGTATTTTGTTTTGACACACTGTACAGGTTCATAATACCCTCCAGACAGGTCAGATATCGACGCTCCTACAACTTCAAGGAATTGTTCAGCTTGTGTACTGTCTTTGAATTTGAAAACAAGTTCTTCTCCTGTTGCGTCTAATTGAACTTGAACTTGGAGGTATATATCATCGGTTTCGGGTTTAATGAAGTCAACAATAGTGGCTGTCCAGACATCACCTATATAGTCTTCTGAAATAGTTTCCGTTGCTTTGTCATTTACTAGCGTGTCTTCTAGTTCCGTAATTGTAACTTCATGTTCAGCCGTGGACATACTCTGTATTGGACTTCAATACAGTTAAGATTGGTGATTTACTTCTCGGAGTTCTTTAACTACTCGAACATTAGAGCGGGTTTCTGTCTGCGTTTCAGAGTCCCATTTGAATGGCTTTCCACCTTCATGACCATAGTTATAAACTTCCCATTGATTGTCAAGGATGTCACGAAGTTCGGAAGTTACAGTATGTGGGTTGTCTGTAAATAGCCCTGCCTCAAATATCACTACACCCACATCTTCTCTTTCACCAACCATAAATAGTTCAATATCGTCAACTGTCAGTAAAATTACAGATTCACGGAGT
>LFCJ01001763.1_pt1 | contig 15357 bp, 23 predicted proteins | sample 643141 | NCBI WGS metagenome assembly LFCJ01 (sample SAMN03766243, study PRJNA286221) | soda lake metagenome | biome: soda lake; feature: Kulunda steppe; material: water; isolation source: sample B1-Br-g2 brine of Lake Bitter-1 | place: Russia: Kulunda steppe | collected 2010-07 | reverse complement strand
CCTTTCTCCCTCCCTCCCTCTGCCTCCCTCCCTGCCTGAATATCTCTCCGCCTCTCCCTCTCCTAATCCCTCTGCCTTTCTGCCTCTCTACCTCCCCGCCTCTGCCTCTCCCTCTGCCTCCGCTTCTGTATCCAGTATGTGTATGATTTTTGGCAGATCGGGCCTTCGGTCATGCACCCTGCCAGGTCTTGCTCCTGCGTGCGGGGCTCTCACCAACTTCCAACCAACCGACCCCACCCAGGCACTGCCGACAAGCGCATCCATACTGTCCAACAAGGCATCAGGTCGATGTTTGCCAGCCCAGCTTGCAGCCCTCTTGAGCACAAGCATCTCTGACCTATTACTGTGGGCAACATCTCTTATCCAAGCATGCCCCAAGCTTCCTGCTCCTGCGCACTCCAGGTGATGGCTCACTTTGCAATCCTTTCGGGCATGGAGCCTTGAACTGCAGCGAGGGCATCTTTGCCCCTCCTTTGTCCATCATGGGCTACAGTCCAGCCAAGCTGTCTGCGGCCAGCCTGGATGCTCACAATGCCACGCTCTACCAAGACTTGCTGCTCCCTTTATTTCACTACCTTGGTAATAACAGCCTAGGCTGCGTGCCCCCTGCGCTCTTTTGGCCGGCATTACCTTGTCAATGTTTGCATGCATGAATGCAAACGCACTTGCTCTTGGCACCATGTCCAGGCTTCCAATGGTAAGTTTTGGCATGCTTTTGTGCCTTGGGAAGTTAGTGGTGCTTCATTCGGTCACAAGACCCACAAGCATGCCAGTGTCGTCCCATAGCCTTAAAGTGCCCGAGTGCGAGCTGTTAGTGAGTGGCCTTGCAACACAAAGCAAGACACACCCTGTATTGATGAAACATGCCTCCTTGCAACAGCCTTATCCCACTCATGTTGATGCCTACATGCCGCCTTTTTGGCTTCTTGAAGCAACTTCTTCCTTGCTTCAATGGCTCTGGTACACCCAGGCTACTCAAGCTATCCATCAGTGGGGGACATTCCACACCATCCAGGCGTTGGGGTTTCAGCGCTTAGGTGAGAAATTGCTGTGGTTGCTGAATGTCTGCAAGATAACAAGGGGAATTTCCTTCTTTGAAACTTAGCACAGATTGCATTATATGTTCATTAATTACATGCTCATGATGTGAATACCTCACAAAGATCTATCTAAGATGCCTACTCCACAATGTTTCTTGCTGACTTAAGAAAACTCCATGAGGCAGCTCCCAAACTCTGTGGGTTCTTGGGTGAGTGCGATGGGTTGAGCAAAACTTGCATCAGAAGGCATACCGACCTGCACATCATTCACCAGTCTGCTCATTAGTCACTAATGCTCACGGTGAGCATCCCAGCTTGCTTAATGGATGTCAATTCACTGCACAGGTCAGCTCGGCACAGGATCCGCCCAGATGTAGCATGGGACGCAAAAATCCAAAAGCTTTTCTTCAGAGGGTCAGCCTACTGTCCTTCACTTGGACCCAATGGCGTCAGCGTGGTGTGTGTGAATGTGTGTGTCATGTGTGTGCGGGTGCGCGTGCATGCGTGTGTGGGCATGGGTGCGTGTGGGCAGTGCCTGGTTGAAGGCCTAGCCCTACGAGCGCACTTTAATGCAAACTATATGGGTTGAATACAATTTACTGGACATATCGTAATTCGGATGCTCATGCTTTATTGCACATAACTGTGACAGCCTGGCAGCCTAGAAGCGGTGTCCCTGATGCATGGTGGTGCTGGACCTAGTTCTGCCAGATTGTAAAGCATAGTTTGCGTGCGCAGACACGCACAAGTCCTACATTTTGAAGAAAGAAAGAATCATTTTGGGTGGCCGCATGTGACAGGTTGTTGTGCTCTGTTCGTTGCAGGTGAAAAATGTTTGCCCCAGAGAACACTTGACCAAGCTGTCCTTCCAGCATTTTGATAAACTCAACATAATTGCAAGCAAGCAGAAGATTCCTAAGGAGCTTCACAAGTTAAAGGAGGAGGCCAGTAGATCTGTTGCCATAGGTGAATGGGGCAAGGTGAGTCATTAGATCTGTTGCCATAGGTGAATGGGGCAAGGTGAGTCATTAAAGATGTTGGCGCCGATAAATTTCTGATGCGTGCTCTTTTAAAATTACTTCTTCAACTATCAGTAGCCACTGCCATCACCTCAGAGTGCACGTAGCTGGGTGCTATTTCCTACATTCCTCAAGTCTGCATGCTCATGAGCTAATGCGCTCGTCCTGTCTTTATGTGCTCCGCAATACAGTTTACGCGCATATGGGACTGTAGGCGTGGCCCTAAGTCCTCAATGCAAAACTTTAGTGCAGGAGACGGGTAGATCTCTTCGCGTTCATGCTCCAAAACAAATAAGATTCGAGCGAATTCATTACCTTTTGGGGGCTCCTTGTGCAGCATAGGTACATGCAGTATAGGTGCCTCCAGTTTTTCCAGCACATTCAATACCTTTTTGCGGCTCCCCTTGCAGTACAAGTACCTTGCCAATTTAGATGGGCCGGTAGGGTCCTCAAAGATGCTCCCCTTATTACACAGCGGATCAGTGGTAGTGGCACAGCAGACCTCGCCCTTCGTAGAGTGGTATTTCCAGTCTTTAAAGCCAGGTACCCTAACAGAGAACCAGCTCCATGTTGTGCTTGCTTTTAGCCTTGGTGGAAGAGCGCACACTCAATGATGCTTAACCCTGCTTGTCAACCTGTAGGTGTGCATTACGAGGCAATTTTAAAAGAAGAACCAGGTTCCGTTGTTTTTGATTATGATGATGCTCTCAAGCTTGTTGACTGCCTGCGTTCAGATGATAACTATGCCCATTCTCTGGCCAACAATGCACTGGTGCGTTGATAAATGGTTAACAGCCTGGGTGTGATTGCTTGCTCCTCATCCCTCTAATATCACATGTTCTCTAAATCTAATGGCCATTGCCTGCTCATACATCATCCTTGCAATCTGCTTGCTTAATTGTTTGGTCCAGTGTGCTACCCATGCAATCAGGTTTGGGGACATAAGTTGCTCCCCAGGCGATCAGAGCAATAAGTTCTTTGCGGTACAAGGCACTGCTCAGGCACAATGGGCAGCCCTTCCAAGATTTATTCATGCTTATTCTTTGATTTTATTGACAAATTTTTATATTTCTCCTTGAAAGCTAAAAAAAGTCATTTTTCACACCATGCTTCTTGGTGTGGGAGGCTCTATTTATACCTCTCATACTTTATATCATCTTTAAGAGCTTGGCCTTGATACACAGACTATAAGACTGCCCGTAAATTACATGCTCATTCAATGCTTAATGCTATGAAGTGCACACAAACTGACTACAACCAGACGCGCACTTAAGTTGCTCTCAAGGTCTTGGTCTGGAGCAGGGGGCAGCTTGTCACCCTCAAAATCCTCACTCATTCTTCTTCTTTCTCAGTGGAGCTCACAGCTCTTTGGGCCAACGTGCCTCCTTTCCGTAAATTGATGTAGGGAGTGGTTTCGTTGCCTACATTGCTTTTTCTTCTATTGGCGAGCTTTGGGGTCGAATGTGGGTAATTTTGGTGGCACAGGCATGTGCGCAGTAAAAAAGTGAAATTTGCTTATAGCAGTAAAAAATATCAGGGCAACACGCAAAGAGCGCAACACAGGCTCCAATAAAAGTAACGCTGCCGTTTTAGTTTACAGGCAATAAGGAGGGGGCTCTTGTCAAAACAAAAAGGCAAAGTCCCTGTGACTGGCTCGTCTTTCTTTCTTTAAGTAATTGAGTGGAGCTTTTGGTAGAGTGCAATGTCGGACCACCTTTAATAATCCTCTTTTCTGAAGCAAATGGTGTGATGAAAAGACAAGAGTCAAGCATGCTTGGTGCCTTTGGGGATACATCTATGCATGCACTTCTGCTGCGCATATCAGGTTGCATTGTGCCCATCTACAGGTGTATGGACATTGGATAGCTTCTGATAAATATTTTTAAAAGAATAATCTGCTTCATCATTTTATATATCAAATTACTGTGGCAATCTAGGATATATTCCCTATACATCTCTTAATTCATGAGCATGTGCTTGAAATCAAAGGTACACAAGCTGGTCATCGTTCCCCAAAAACGGAACACTAGCAGCTGCTGTCCTTGCTGCCTTTGCTGCCTTGCCTTAGCTGCCATTGCTGCCAGATATCAGACGAATGTTCAGCATTTCCTCACGCGCCAAGCCAGAAATATGCCTGTACTGGATGTGCAGGAGTTTGCTAAAACCTTTCTCACTAGGCAGGTTACCTTGCACTATTTGCGAGGTGTGCTCCTAGCTTACCGAGACTTGTTTGAAGACATGCGTGAGTATATGCAACGAACAGGGGACACAGGCAGCAGTCAGCATTTCTTCTCGCAGTGCATTTCTTTATGAATAAATGCACCTCTCATAGAACAAGTTGGAAACCCATTGAAAAGATTAAATCAATACTTTCTGGCTGCTTTGACAATGCTTTTTTTCTGACTGGGGGATGGATTGTTTGATTCGTTTTGTAACTTGCACAAACAATGCAAACAACTTGACATGTTGTCATGTTGACTGCCCCCAGCAACTAGCTGGTCAGAACAAGTTTTTGAAGAGTGCTGTTTGAGAATGCATCAGTCAAGGCCTCCTTTTGTTCCATGACAAATTGCTAGTTGTCAGGTTCACCGACGTAAGCAGACGTGAGCAGTCTCGTTTGATAATGGCAGTGACCTGAGTCAGTACTAGCCTCTTCAAGTCCTTGATGCTTGCTCATGCAAGCTTCCTTGTTTGTCCCTTATGTTTTGTAGCGGAGCAAGTCTGATTATAGTGGTAGGGTGGGTTGTCTCATCTGCTATTTATCTCAAAATACTTAATTTAAGTCAATGCCCGAGATAAGAGAACAGGCTGCTGCCATGTCTTCTGAATGGGGTCTCACTTGACGGAAGTATGTTAAGTTTCTTTTCATTTTCTAAGTACTACATCCAACTAGGCTCTAAAGAAAGAAAAGAAAGAAGGAAGAAGAACTACGCAAGCAGCAAAAAAGCTCCCCACATTAAGGAAAAGGGGCCACTTGGGAAGAAGCCCCTTCACCAGAAAAGAAAAGGGTGGCCAGTGGGGATCAGGAGGGTTGCAAGCGACCAAGCCAGCAGACCTCTCCTGATTAGTTGTTGATTAGTGTAGGTGAGGTGGATGTACGAGAGAACGTCTGGTCTGCACAAGCTTATGAGCATAGTGCACAGAATGAGCATGAGGCTTCAGAGCGAGTTTCTTGAGTCTTTGCAAATCAAGGCCGAGACTCTTCAGAGGAACCAAAGTGTGAGGAATGAGAACACTACCTACTAGGTTTTAGCGTCGTAATACTACAAAATGAATGAAGAAGAACAGGAAAATGAGTAATGAAAACGCTCCTAACCCACTAACGGCCATGCTCACTTTGTGCACTATGCTCGGAGCATAGTGCACATACTTATAAGCTTGTACAGAGCAGACATTCTTTTGAGCATTCTTCTCACCTTCAAACTAATCAGGAGAGGTCTGCTGGCTTGTCTGCTCGCAACCCTCCTGATCCTCACAGATCCTCCCTTTTCTTTTATGGTGTTCTCACTTTCCCTTACTTATGATGTAGGGATTGCTTCACTGCCTACGCACTTTTCCTTTCCTTCTCTTCTTTTCTAGTGTTCTCACTTCCTACGCAGTTTTTTTCCCCCACAGCATCGTTCCTTCATCAAGATCAGCTCTTTTCCCCCTTGTCATCTGACAGCCATTAGGTTTTACAGCGGGTTGTTGTCCTCTAACAGTGCCACTCTTAAACAGGCCCTTCATGCAGACCTGAAGCTGGCATCTCGGGCAAAAACATTTTGGGCTTCGGATATTTTGTGCGTCTGTGAGGGATTGCGAGGCTGCGACGCATATACATAAGCTTTCTTGCAAGGGCTCCCTATTTGTTACTCAGATTTCACTGCTGACCTGAGGTTTAGGATGAGATAAGTGTGGAGGGACATTGCTGACATGAACCCTCTTGATAGCGACAACAAACTGGTGACTTATCATTCTTGGTTTGCCTGTCCCCTCTTAGATCTTCAAGCTGATTCACGCACTCGGGTGCGGAATGGGGGTGCCCCCCTGTTGCCTCCTCGCTATCTGCACCTTGATCTCCCTAAGCATATTATGAGGAATGTGAGCAGGTTTCGCTTGCAAGCACATACTCTCGCGATAGAATCCTACATCTGGCACGGTGGAAATGACCAATGTGACAAGTGTTCCTGTGCTGCTGTTCAAAATGAGGTGCATGTTCTTTTTCACTGCTCTCTCAGAAAAAAGTACTCTTTCCTTTTCTTCCCTTTCTGCCAATCCTTTTCTATGGAGGCCCCTTATATTCCACATGCCTTGCCTAGTCAGACTGTCTATGGTTAATCTTTCTCAACGGCACAAGACTCTGCCATTTTATTTCGGACATCATGGACTATTTTTTGGCTGGCAGTTCAACCAAGTTAACCCTAACTTCAAGTTGTAATTTGTCATCTTACCCCCTTTTTCTTTTCTGGTGGCCCTTTCAGAAGGGGCTTTTCTTCCCAAGTGGCCCCTTTTCCTTGATTGATGTGAGGAGCTTTTTGCTGCTTGCGTACTGTTTCTTTTCTTTTCTTAACGGAGCTGTTTGCTGCTGAGCTTTGTCTCTCCTTGCCAGAGGAACGTAGTTGATTTAAATGATTTTTCTCTCGCAAAATGTCATCTTCAAGATAACAGGTAATTAAGATAAAGATAAGTTACCTTTTGCCTGCAGTCTATGTAGTCTATGTGACATACAGCCTTCACCTTAAACCTTAGCCAAGCAGTCAGGCGCTTTGACTGAGTGGCTTTCTTGTAAATCTAAAACCAAAACCGAAGTGACTACCATTTTTTCTTGCTCAACATACAGGTGTCTGCAACACTTGTGATGACCACCTTGACAAAGATTTTCTGTGATCCAGTCGCGAGCCAACCAAATCCAGAAGGACCATCACCTGCCCTGTGCTTGTCCTTAAGAACTCAGTTACATGTGCAAGCAAGAATGTGGATGTGCACAAGCAGGCCCCCCGCTGAGGTGCTTGCCCCCAAAGAGCCACGCGTCACTCCAGTCACACGCATCGTCACAAGGTATATGCAGGAACCGCAAGCAAAGTGAGGCCCACAGCAGAGTGTGGAGCGACGTGAGGGCTCTTTCTGAAAGGTCTGTTGGTACACTCATCACCTGGCTGTTGCTGTACATTGCCCCAGGAACGCAATCGACAACACCAACACTGAGGCTATCTGCATACAGGGGCAAGATTTCCTTCTCAGAGTCCGCTCGCCAGACAGCCTGCTGCCCAGACCTGCAGGTGTTGTTTTATCATACAGCATGTCCATGTCTAGTGCCATCGCAGCTTCGCAGCTCATCTGCTGAAGTCCACGGCCTTTGCATTGTCCAGCTTACACAGCCAGCATGTCTGCCAGCCTGTTGTAGAAGGCTGCAAAGTCGTTGTCATGGTCCTGCAACCAACAGGATCAAGACCGGGCGTATTTGAGTTGTCGTGTGCGTGCTTTTACATGTGTGTACTTGCGTCTTTGTTTTGCATGTGAATGGGGTGCATGCAAGTGCCTCTGTGTGTACAAATGACCCTCTGATGTCAACTTTCAGGAGTCGGGGGAAGGTCAGGGTGGCCCTCCGCCCTGGTGCCTAAAATCATGGAAGCGGACCGCATGGCATACAGAGCGTGCCGCGACAGGCGTGTGTGAGGACAGCAGCGCGCCTGCCGCACAGCACAAAGAGCATGCTGCAACAGGCACATGCGGCGACGAAAGCGTGCCAGCTTACCCCAGCAGCTACTGGCCTGCCTTGCAGACACTTGCGTGCCGCACTTCAATGCAGTTGCATTGAGGACAGAGTGCTGTGGCTTGCAGAGTGAGGGAGGATGCTGTGGAGCAGCATTTGGAGGCCTTTGCTGATCCCAATTAACTTTGTCTTTAAAAGGCCTTGCCACAGTGCACATGGCTTCCTTACGGCTCGACATCTATTCCCTTGCTTTGTGTTCCCGCAGCACCACTCCCTTACACCATGACCCTCAGCTCGGGCTGCCCAGCGCTCTGCAGCCCCCTTCCCCCCCCCCTTCACCCAAACACACACACACCTTCATTGCCTGGCGCATAATGTGCTTGTGCTGCTCTGGGACAAAGTTCAGGACGGCGTTGTGGCCGATGGCTGCATGCTCAGCCTCGCCTGCAGGTGCAATGCACACACAGGGGTGAGCCATGCCATGTCCCCTTAACAAGGAGGCACAGCATCCTGACCTGTGTGTGCGTGCCCACAAATGGATGAGGAGCACGTATGCATCGAGAGCGCCTGTGGGAGGACGCCTGCTCACGGGTGGATGCAAAGCACTGCCTTTTCAGAGGACACACCTTGTGGCCTTTTCAGAGGACACACCTTGTGGCCTATTCAGAGGACACACCTTGTGGCCTTTTCAGAGGACACACCTTGTGGCCTGCACACCTTGTGGCCTGCACACCTTGTGGCAAAGCACTGCCTTTTCAGAGGACACACCTTGTGGCCTGCACTGAATCACATGTCAGTACCCCCAACAGTCCAGCGGACTCACCCTCGGCGTGCACCTCCAGGAACAGCCAGTCAATGTTCCTGCCCTGCGCCGAGAACACCGCGTCGTCAAGGGCACGGAAGCTGTCCAGCATCCACGTCTTCTCGTAGTCTGCCAGGTACTCAATGGCCAGGTTGTAGCCTAGCGCGTACGAGGCCTGCGTGCGCATGTGCGCAGTGTGCAGAGGGAGCAGTGGGACCTGGTGGACAGATGGGGGGCTTGACGTGTGTGTGGTTGGTGCAAGAGAAGAGGGTGGGGAGCATAGCATGCGGCGTGCTGGAAAAAAAACTGACCATGTGATACGAGGAAGGCGTAGGGAAGCGCGTGGCAGCCTGGCTTAATAAGCAGCAACACCAGTCCTCCTCCCCTTTCCGCGCCCCTCCCCCACCTTCCCCCCCCCCTTCTCTTCCCTGTCACATACTTTTTTTGTACACATGGGCGCTCGTGCGCGCACATGCAAACGCACAGAGGCACACCCCTTCTCTATGGGCATGCGGAACAATGCACCCCTGCCGGTCATCATGCCGTCGCGGGGCGGGTCACAAGATTGTTCAGGAGTCAAGAGGTTTTAGACTCTATAGGGGCGTACTCTCATCTGGTTCTTATCAACGAGAACTAGTAATCCCAATCTGCATCTGTGCCACATAAGCCCCCCTAACCTCCCTCCACACGGTAGCCCCTCCTCCTCTCCCTACCTGCTCCATTGGCGTGCTGAAAGCACCCCCCCCGGTCATGATGTCGCTGCTCATCTTGGCCCACAGCGCCTGCGCGGCCACGGCTGGCACGCCCTGGGCAATCAGGCCCTCCAACGGGGCGTGGAACAGGGAGGCGTAGAAGTCGGAGAACAGCTCGCGGTGCGTCTTGTCTGCGCGCAGCACGCAGGGGGCGGCGCGGGCAGCATGGGCAAGCGGGGCGGGCGTAGAAGTCGGGGAACAGGTTGTGGTGGGTCTTGCCTGTGCAGGCCCAACGTGAAGCGGCGCGGCTGCCAGCTGCATGTGGATGCGCAAGGCGCGCACGGCGGGCGTGGAGGGTACTGGGCGGGCGCTAGCAGCGTGGGCACACAAGGCATACAGGGCGGGTGCCAGCAGCACTGGTGCGCAGGGCAGGCAATGCAAGTTTAGAGGACGCAGAGTGGTGGCCAGCAGCGTGGGAGTGCGGGGTGAGCAGCGCGGTACACACATGGGGCACTTGGCCAGCCCTGAGCCGCTGCGTGTGCTGCGAGGGGCAGGTGTGCTCGGATGGCAGTGGGCGCACAGGCCCGGCCAGTACGCGCAGGCCAAGCAAGTACTGGCGCTGGCCTGCAAGCGCGCTGGTGCGCATCAGCGACTTTTCAGAGGCTGCGGGCACGCAAGTGTGGCCCCCATCAAACTCACACTGGGGCTATTTGTTGTGCAGGCAACCCCCCTTCTGCCCCCCATCCTGCAGGGCGCTGCGCATGCCCCCGCTTCTCACGCTGGGGCTGGGTGTTGTGCAGGCACCTCCCTTCCCCCTCCCATCCCGCAGGGCGCTGCGCATGCCCCCACTACTCACGCTGGGGCTGGTTGTTGTGCATGCCATACTCGCCAGCCAGCGGCTGGATCAGGTTCTTCAGCGCCATGTCCCTGCGTACGTAGTCGCTGGTGCCGATGGTGCGCTGGACCTGTGGTGGTGGTAGTCGGCAGCTAGCTAGGCGCGCGGTTGTGGTGTGTGCGGCTGGCGGGCGGGTGCGAGAGCGGGTGTCAAAGCGTGTGTGCGCATGTGTGTGCATATGTTTTGAGAGAGGACACGAGGCCGCCGCAGGCGCTAATAGATGGCCGATGCGCAAGTGCCAGCAGATGACTACTGTGTGCAGGTGCTCATCGATGATCACTGCGCACGTCATGTGGGATGGCGTGAGGCTATGGTAGGTGCTAACAAATGGCTGATGCGTAGTTGCTCAGAGTTGGCCACAATGCATTTGTGCTACTGGATGTCGTAAAGCTTTTACAGGTGCTACTGGATAGCATATCTGTTACAGGTGCTACTGGATGGCGCAAGGCTGTTACAGGTGCTAATGGATAGCCTCAATGCTGTTACAGGGCTACTGGATGGCGTGAGGCTGTTACCGGTGCTACTGGATGGCGTGAGGCTGTTACAGGTGCTACTGGATGGCGTGAGGCTGTTACAGGTGCTAATGGATGGCACTCCTGGACCAGGTGCTGCTAATGGTCTGGCGATGTGGTTGGTTGCAGCACGCGCAGATGGTTGGCTACTATAGGCTACTGGTGTAACACCAGTGACGGAGATCTGCCATGGCTGGTTCAAGGGCAAGTGCCATACATGCGTCGCTGAGCTTTGTGCCCTTGAGCGAGCACCATGAGGGCAAGCACCATGAGGGCAAGCATCATGAGGGCAAATGGAAGACAGGCATGCGCGCATCACATGCAAGGATGCACCATGAGAATGCATGCACCATGAGGGCAAGCACTATGAGGGCAAGCACCATGAGAGCAAGCACCATGAGGGCAAATGGACGGCAGGCATGCGCGCATCACGTGCAAGCATGCCCCATGAGAATGCATGCACCATGAGCATGCACACCCCAGGTTCCCAGTGCCCTGTAATTTGGGCCCACGCACCATGAGCATGCAGGAGGTGAAGGCAGGGTTGAAGGACTCCAGGTTAAATGTCAGCTCATTGAACACTGGGCGCAGCACCTCCTCTGCAGCAGCAAAGGCACACAGTCTTGTTTGTTGTTGCAAGGCATGCTCAAGCGGTGCACTTACAGGTGCGCTAATACATCTGAGAGGAGTTCGGCCCCAATCCTAAGCGTTGCAGTTAGATCGTTCATGCGTTTTGTCAGAGATCCACTTGCGTTCTGATACTGGAGAATCTCGCTGCCCAGCTCTAACAAAGGTTTGGCATGTCAGCTTTCCAGATCCCCTTTGAAGAGCGCGCACCCACAATCACAACCTAAGCACAATTACAGACACACTGTCACTGGAGAGGCTCAGGTGTGTGCTGCGTCTCCAGTGGCGCTCCCCGGGAAACTGAGACAGCTCAACAGAGGAGCAGATGATGACCTAGGAGGTAGCACGCAAGGGAGACCCACAAGCGACAAGAGACAGGTGCCCGCTACCTTTGCTCACTCAGCTGCGCGCATCTACCAAGCAAACACCTCCGCTGACCAGCAATGCTCTTCCAGCCGTAAAGTAAGCAGGAACACATATTTATGGCTCCACGCACCCCAGCGGTCTGCAGGGACCTTCCTCAAGTTCTCGTTGAAGCGGCGCAGGGCAGACATGGACGGGCCCTGGTCAAGCTCGGCCTGCACAGGTACACCACAATACCCAACCTTTAGCAGGGATACACAGAGCACACACACACACACACACACACACACACATGTTCTCGGGACACACATCGAAGATGCCCACAAGTCGGCCCATCCTGCATGCACTGTCACCCTCCTCGTTCCCGCACAGACTCAAATGCCTCACGTACAAGCAGGCATGAGAGGGAAGGTAACAATCACGCCCAGTTAGGACACACCTCTAAGGCCACAACCTGCTCCTTGCTGATGAGCGCAGGGAGGCTGGTCTGGATGCTGCCTGCGCGCGCAAAAAAGAGGATTCTCATTGACATGTTGCTTGCAGGACTTCTGTCTTTCATACGGCCTAAACGGTCTCAGCCAGGGCTCCCATCCATCAACTCTGATGAGGTTGCCTGCCAGCCTTCGTCGTTACCTGACTGCTGCTCCTGCACCTGCTGCGCCAGCTGCTGCATCACTGGCGCCTCCCTGGCGGGGGCTGCGATGCGTGCAGCCACGCCACGGCGGCGGGCGGGCTGTGAGGCGACCTGTGTGGAGAAAAAGAGCAGCAGAACACAGCCTGAAAAAGCTGGGCCATCCGTCCGTAACCTGCGGCTGACTGTGCAATCCTCTCTTGTCAGGCTGCTTCCTCCGCGCGATGATTCAAACAATCTGAATCTTAAGCAATCGGGGGTCGCTCACCTTGTGCGCAGCGAGTCTTTGAGGGCGGGCGGCATTGGCCGCGGCACCCTGAGCGAGACCAGATACGAGTAGGGAAGCAGACATAGCGACTTCTAATTAATGTTAAAATATGTGAATTGCAGCAAGGTATGGAATGAGGGATAGAACTAGGACAGATTTTGTGGAAAACAAAGGGCTGCATGATCACAAGCTGTCAAATCAGGGGCCTTACTGAGATTTTAATCAGCCAGATATCAATGCTACCTTGCCGAAAAACCTAATGCTGTGAGCAATGGTGCGTTCCAAAGGAGGAGCTGCCCTGCTGCTTGCGGTCTCCGGCACGGCCATCATCTTCTGGTACACCACCAAGTTTGAGTCGGACATGCGCCAGGTGTGCCATTTGCCCCTGGAGCTAAACGCAGTTGAGCGCAGACTTGCACTTTGACTGCACTGACTACATATGGTATGCCCTGCCTTTTAACCTATTGGCCAGCGCATGAGGGCAGGCCCAGAGAGAGACCGTGTGGTATATGAGGCCAAGCTCAAGCAGCGGGAGCAGGAGGCTGCTGCTGCGGCCCGGGCAGCCATAGCCAGGAGCGAAGAGGGCAGCAAGAGCTGACTGCGTCAACCTGAATAAGCTGCATGCAAGATAGAAACCTAGATAGACGGATGGAGTGGACGGACAGGAAGTGTGTGAAGCATTTGACAGTACTGATGCCTCGTTGGTGCCTGCCTGAGCGTTCTGCCCCCCCCCAACAGGTTGTCTGCAATCTGCATTGCTATCAGGCCTGTATGTTGTATGAGGCTCTACCTGTGAGCTCTCAAGATTGTGATGGCAATTATTTGACGCCATTCTCTTTCAGTCATATAAGCCTGGCTGCAATCTAGCATCAAGGCTTAGTTCAAAGATCATGTGCTTGTGCCGTACGCAATCTGTGATTGCAATGGCAATCCAATACATCAGTCTCTCCAGCACAATTGTGCTTCATTTCTTACTTTTTAACTAATTCCTTTTTTTATGAGCAATAGTTGGGCTAGGTCCATTGTTGCCGAAGGATATGTTTGTGTTTTGAGCCCTCGCAGTCATTGCAATGGTCTGTGATCCGCAGGTATTCAGAAGCCATCTATCCGACCCTACCCCACACGAGCCAAGCAGCCACTAAAAATTCTATGCCTTTCCAATCTTAAATGCCCAGAAATGGCCGTATCTGTTGTATCATGCTGGGTGCTTGGGCATGGTCTACCTTGTGTGCTACGCACCAAGCCATAACCTTACGGTACGTAAGGAGATGTCAACAGATTATTTAGTGTGGACTCAGGCACTGCACTTCAACAATGTGGTTCGAATCACATCTTGGTGTGCAAGTTGTGCTACCTTCGACCTGGTCGGACCACGGAGCGCACGCACCCCCGCCCTTGGCATCACCCAGCCACCACATCCACGTCAGCCGGGGAAAGAGGCAGGCTGGAAAGGAGGCAGTTGAATTTAGAAAGTTCACATGTTCAACCTAAGTTAGGTTAACCGCCAGCCTTGCAGTTAGGCTGATTGCTTTGCGGCTGATCATCGAACTCAGAAAGGCTTTGGCTCGTTTGGACAAAATATTGTCACGCCAGATTAGTGCAGTGCCAGATTCATGCTAAATTGTAGCCAGGAGGTTAGTTGATTCAATTGGTGGAGTATTTGATCCTGTTGTCAGTTCAGCTATAGCTGTATCTGAGAACGTCAAAGATAAACTCACAGTAATTTCTTGTTTGCTCCTATCGACCTTGTAAGATGTACTCCAGGGAGCAAAAACCTAGTTCAAGTTCTCAGGGGGCAGCAGGCTTGGCTGCGCCATTTAGTCCAGTCCAGTCCATCCGTCCAGTGTGAGTACGTCTGACAGCAGCTACATGCATCGCTAACCTGGCTTGTCCGCAGGCTGGACAGAGAGAGAAGCTGTAGGGAAGGATAAGGGTATCAGAGACTCCGCAGTCTCATTGCAGGCAACCTGTTGTCTTCTTGGTGTACACTGTCCCTGTCCACAGCCAGTCAACACACTATTTGCTCAAATACCTTGATTGTTGATTGCCATGGCTCAACAGTGTTGGACATGTTTGGGTCGCAGTCAGTATGGATCATCTTTGCAGTATGTCATCCAGGGAAGCACACAGCTAGCAGTTGAGAGGGCAAAACCAGCGCCCACGGCTCCAGTAGCCCTTGCTCAGAGTATTACTCTGTAGTATAGTTGCGCATGAGTGCGCCAAAGAGCTTGCAGAGCTCAGCATATGTTGTTGCTATGAGGGGAGAAGCATTTAGAGCTGTAGGGGGCAGCCAGGCTGGCCATCATGTTCAGCAAGCTGGGTTGGCGCTTCATGGATGATTTGCAAATGGCAGCTACGAGCACCTAAGCCCAACAAAGGTGAAGTAGGAGTTTGTGCCTCAGGGTCCTCTGCTCGCTTGGAAAAGAAAAGAAAAGAAAAGACTACGCTAACATGGTAACCCCTGTTTGCGTGATTTAAGGAAGAAGTTTACATCTGGTGCAAGCACCAGGCAAACCTCCACCATCAAACGAGGAAGATGGTCATTAGTGGGGGTCGGGAGGGTTCTGAAAAGAGCCATATGTTCCTTCCTTGGTGTTTCTTAACCTCCTACTTGCATTTATGATCTTTGTTGCGCATTGAATAGAATGAGTGTTTAGATCGAGAGTAAGTTTTCTTACTCTACACTAGTCTAGGCCAAGCTTACTGAGGGGTAGTTCAGTATGACATTTATAGATGGTTCCCATCACTCCAATCAGGATGGCATGTAGGCTTACTTTGTGGCATTGCTGTGCAAGGGCGTGTTTCAATCCATTATG
>LFCJ01001760.1_pt1 | contig 15367 bp, 18 predicted proteins | sample 643141 | NCBI WGS metagenome assembly LFCJ01 (sample SAMN03766243, study PRJNA286221) | soda lake metagenome | biome: soda lake; feature: Kulunda steppe; material: water; isolation source: sample B1-Br-g2 brine of Lake Bitter-1 | place: Russia: Kulunda steppe | collected 2010-07 | reverse complement strand
ACGCCGGGGTTTCCTCGCGCTGGGAGTCTCGGCTATGCCGAGTTGGTTCGAGAGAGCAAGCTCTCTCGTCATCACGAGACGACAAAGTCGTCTCGAACGACCATGGAGGCAACTTGCGGGTCTGTGTACTCCTCGTTGGGACGGGGAGAGCGCGGTGACTCCAGCCAGTCGTGGCTGCCCTACTTGAGGCACATGGGCCGTGCCATCGGCCGTGCTACTTCTTCGTGCCGTTGACGAGACACGTTGTGTCTCGTTCGCCAATCAGAACTCTCTGAGTTCTGATGACGCCTCAGGAACGTCTCGCTTGCGGCGAGGTCTGCGTGACCTTCGAAGCCGCAGGTACACGTGAGTGTGTCTTGGTGCCGAGTCGTGTCCTCGGTCGAACCGCAGTTCGGACACGTCTGACTTGTCCACGCTTCCGTGCGAACTTCGACGGTGATGCCGAACTCTTCGGCCGTACAGGCGAGTCGATCGATGAACGCGCGGAACGCCCAGAAGTTGTGCAACTTGGCATTCGTCCGAACCGACCAGTGCGTCTCGAGGACGTCGGTTAAGCCGCCGTCGACGAACTCCTCGGCGCTCAACCGGAACGATAACGCGAAGGCGTCGTCTATCGCGTTCCGGACCCCTTCGACGATCTCCGTCGGAAACCGCATGCGGGCTTCGAAGTTGCCCCCATATCGGTCGTCCCGGTGGTTGTTCCGTGGCGACATGAACTCTTGGATGAGGTAGCCGTGTGAGCCGTGTAGTTCTACGCCGTCGAATCCCGCCTTCTGTGCGCGTTCTGCGGCATCGACGAAACGTTCCACCAACGATTCGACCGCTTCGGTTTCTAAGACTCGTGGGTTTTGGGCGTTGTACGCGTTCTCGGCTATCGAACTCACCACCGGTCGGACCTCAGCTGTTTTTTTCCACTGTGGTTCCGCCACCGGCGTGGTGGAGTTGCACGAACGCCGTTGCTCCATGCTGTTGGATTCGCCAAGCAAGCTTTGAGAGTCCCGGGACGAGGCTGTCGTCGGCTATCGATAGCTGGTTGACGATCGCGCGTCCACGGGGATGTTCGACGGCCGCGGTGCCCGCGATTACGAGCCCGCTTCCGCCAGTTGCGCGTTCGGCATAGTAGTCGAGAAGTCGGTCGGTTACTTCGCCGGAAGCAGTGGCGTAATTCGTTCCCATCGGCGCCATAACGAGGCGGTTTCGGAGTTCAATGGGACCGATGTATTCAGGGTCGAACAGGTGAGTGTATTCGGAAGTCATAGGCCGTGTAATGTGAACAGGAGAGGGCGAACAGTAGAGTATCGTCCACCGACATTGGAATAAATACTCGTGATTCACCAATTCTTGTCGAACCACCAGAGCCGACAGTATACAAATTCACGGAGAATATCTGCGGATATAGCCGCAGAAGGCCGTGGGAATCGCCAGCGTGTTATATATAAGAGTCCAGAATAGATTCTGTTTAATTTGGAGAACATTCGTTCCAAGAGGGTGAACTCGTCCACGAGCGCACCGAGCGAGCCGCGGACTTCAGCTGCGTCGACTGAAACCTGACCAACGTGACGTCGACGCCGGCCGCGGCGAGCAGTGTGACTCGATATATTGTCACGTACGAGTAGGTCTGCTTGCGGGTCGGCAACATCTCGAACAGCCCATGCGGGCGGTAGCCGGCGATCCAGAGCGTGGTCAGCGCGGCGAAGTTGATCGAGAGGACGTCTACGATCACCAGCACGGCGGCAGCGATCACCGGCCCTGTACAGCCCCCCAAGGCGACTGTGATACCGACCGCGGCAGCGGGTGGGATACTCGTGGCGGCGATCATGACGCCGACGATGGACTCCAAGAAGTTGCGTGTGGGGCTTCCCAGCGATGCCAGCGCCAATGCGACCGTCAGCAAGAGCACGTTCGGTGAGACTCGCTCTTGCAGTTCAGCGACGACGATATCGACTTTCGTGGTTTCACGGCCAGCAAGCCGGGCAAGAACGGTGAGCCCGTTCTCGGCGCTGGTCGAGTCGAACACCCATTAGAGGGACGCTACTATTATTGAGCAGGATCGTGAGGATAGTTCTATGAGCCATTCCATTCTCGTCCCTGTCGACGGATCCGACCCGTCCCGGGCCGCGGCTGACTACGCGTCCGAACAGTTCTTTGGCGCGAGTCTCACGCTGCTGTACGTGATGGACCCGATGAGCGAATACAGTCGACTGCGAGCGTTTCCAGGTTACAGAGCTGAAGACGAATACAAGAACGAACGCGAGAAAGGTGAATGGGTCCTCGAATCGATACTCGAGGCACTACCCGAAGACGTCATAGCAGAAACTGATCTCGACGCCGGCGATCCGGCGCGGACGATCCTCCGGTACGCCGACGAGCACGATGTCGACGGAATCGTCATCGGCAGCCACGGGCGGGAGGGTGCCACACGCGTTTTGCTGGGAAGCGTCGCGGAAACGGTGGTTCGCCGGGCAGCTGTTCCAGTGACCGTGGTTCGTGCTGAGGAGCCGCCCAACGGCTAGCGCTCCAGCATCCCCAAATCGATACGGTATCTGCGGGCGATCACGACACCCTCTGTACGGATTTCTGTACCGTCGCCCATGGGACGGTCGGGGGTCGCGCTCGACGGTACCCTCGAAATTATTGAGTAGGGAGTAGACCCACCACATATGGCATTCGTCGTCCCGTTCGATGGATCGGAACTTGCAGAAGCTGCGCTTGTTAGAGCCCTCGAGTACGCAAACGCTCTCAACGAGGATGTTGTAGCCGTCTCAGTCGTCCCGGAGCGAACGAGATATGCACGCGAGAAAGGTTGGATTGGGGAGGACGAGTCCTACGATGTCGAAGCGGTCATCGAGACGCTCCGAGAACAGGTCGAAACGCTCACACCGGATGCAGCGTTCGAATACAAACGGATTCGCGAGTTCCCACCTGAAGCGGAGCTTGCCGATCACGTCGAACAACTAGCACTCGATCACGACCCGAGCGTCGTCTTCCTCGGCAGCGATAACGTTGGAAGCGTTGTGACCCCGCTGACGAGTGTTGGCGTCCACATCGCTGCCGAGGAGGCTTACGATGTGTTCGTTGTCCGCAAGCCGGAACCACCCGGAATCGATGCGATCGACCCTCACAGTCAGTTTTACGACCGCGGCCAGTCATCGTAGCGATTGCCCCCGTTTCGGGGCGCAGTCGGTACCGTGGGATACCATCCGTGGATCGCCATGTTGCCATCTCAGACCGGCACGTGACATCCTCCCCGTACCGCAGTTGGGATAGGCCGACGTTACTGGTCAATCGTACGGACCGTTATCACCGGAACAGGCGCGTTTGGTATCACGCGTTGGGAAACGCTCCCGATCACGAGTCCCTCGAGATTCGTCTTGCTCTCGGTGCCCATGACGACTAGGTCGACATCCCTAGTAGCAGCATATTCCAGTACGACTTCGTCAGCCGGCCCGCTGGTGACCGTTTGCGTCGTGGTGACACCACGTTCTCCGGCCCGATTTGCGACAGCCCTCGTCGTCTGTTCGCCGTGTTCTTCGAACGCTTCCTGATGCTCCGGCGGATCTGAGCCTATATCGACGGCGTACAGCGAGTGGAGGCTGGCCTCACAGGCGTCGGCAAGCGAGATGGCGTGTTCGGTCGCGGCCGCCGAGCCGGTCCAGCCATCCGTCGCAAGCAGGATGTCGTCGATCGATCGATCATCGTCCCACGCCACCGCGGGGCTTACCGAGAGAACCGGTTGTCGCGCCTCGCAAATTACCTCGAGGGCGACACTCCCGACGAGGAGTTGTTTCAGTCCGGTCCGTCCGTGGGTTCCGAGGACGAGCAGGTCTGCGTCGGTGTCGTCCGCAGTGGCCAGAATCTCGGTCGCTGGCCGCCCCTCCCGGACGATTGGGTCAGCATCACAGCCCGCGTTGGCTGCCACCGTCACAAGCGCGTTGGCGTTCGCCTCGCCTTTGCTATGTCGGGACACGGTATCTCGTCCCTGCTCGGCGATCGACAGGGCAAACACACTGGCATCCAGTGTCTGGGCGAGGGAGAGGCCCACTGTCGCGGCGTTTGCTGCGATGTCGCTCCCGTCAGTCGCAATAAGTACGTCTTCATACATACCGTTTCGTACAGCAACCACGGTCTTTGCTCTGTTGCACCCCGGTTTGGGTAACACCCACTTCTGGACGGCTTTGACGAGATAGTCGGAGCACTGACCTTCTCATTGCACGAGTTCTCATCAACAACGATGCCCGACTTGCTGGCGTCCAGTGACTGCGACCGAACGGTGATCATAACGGCCGCAATCGGAAAACGGTACCCTTGATCAATCGAGAGCACGACAAATCATTATCGGCCCGGCGACGGAAGTGATCTTACATTGCATATTACTGGGGGCTCTGATGACGGAAACCACTGGTTTCGGGGTAAAATATTACACCAGTATGTATGTAATGGCAAAACAGCACCGACGTCTTACGGGAAGTCTTTGAACCAACCCATTACCGAGTGAAACAGTTAGATAATCATCTATTGGTCGGGGAACGGTGATCTGTAGGGGAGTCATGACTGATCCTTTCGGTCGCCCAGTCGGTGTCACATCGATCGGTGGTCCGTTCAGCCGTTCCGATACTACAGCTGGCACCACAGTCTTGGCCAAATGTATTACTTCCGGTAATCTCGCCCCACACTGTTATCTCACGTCGCGGTGAAGACAGTAACAATGACAGAGGCAGGCCAGCCAATCGAGACGGTACTAGTGCCGACGGACGGGAGCGATGGCGCACTCGCCGGCGCGAAACGCGGTGTCGACCTGGCCGTTGCCGTCGAGGCAGACATCCATGTACTGTCGGTCATCGAGACGGCGGAATTCGAGGAGACGGTCGACGAAGAGCAACGAGCAGCGATCGAAGCTGACGCCGAGACGGCAGTCGAGGCTATCAGATCGATGATTATGGCGCGGGACGGCGATATCGAAGTTACAACGGCAACTGAGCGCGGAAAACCGTTCCGCTCGATCAATACGTACGTCGATGACGTTGGCATCGACGTGATCGCAATGGGGACGAAAGGCCGAACGGGGCTCGAGCGAGTCGTCATTGGCAGCGTGACCGAAAACGTTCTCAGGACGGTCGATATACCAGTTCTCACCGTTCCAATGGACGCACACGATGTCGCGCTAACACCCGAAACAGCCGAGAACGTCCTCCTCCCCACTGACGGGAGTCGGGGGGCAGCGATTGCCGTCGACTGGGGTACCATGCTTGCCGATACGTTCGATGCGATGGTACACACAGTTTATTCAGCAGATACCAGCCGCTTCTCTAGGCACACCGATCCGGGGGAGATTCTGGCGACACTCGAGCGTGAGGGACAGGATGCAATCGAGGAAGTCCGAGAACGTGCGCGCGAAACCGGTGTTAGTCTCTCCGGTACTATCGCTAGCGGGCCGCCAGCTCGGGTTATTTTGGACTACGCTGCTGACAGGGAAATCGCGTTCATCGTCATTGGGACTCACGGCCGATCGGGTATCGAACGCCACTTCATCGGAAGCGTAACCGAGACCGTCGTCCGAAACGCCGATATCCCAGTGGTCTGTGTTCCGATGAGTGCCGATTAGTGGTTCCTCGCGTCTCAGCAAAAGGGGGGTCACGGGAAGGGCCAGTTCGACCCCGAGGATCGACGGCCCTGTAGGCCGATCAACAGTCGTTGGATGAGAGCAACCGTCTGGCGGTAACGGCCGATCAGTTGGAAAGTCCCTGACCGATCGTATCGGCCCCGATAAGTGCATCCCGGACGTCAGCCGGGCTCACATCGAACGGCTCGTTGTGAATCGTTTCCTCTTCGGCGCAGGCGCCCTCGGCGACGACCAGAAGATCCTTCTGGGTCGGGTCCTCGAGTCCGATCTCGGCAAGCGTCGTCGGGAGCCCGACCGATGCAGCGAAGCCGGCGACGTCTCGGATGAACGCGTCCTCTCGCCCCTCGAGGACGAGTTGGGCGATCGTCCCGATGGTTACTTTTTCGCCGTGGGTCGCGTCGTGAGTCGCTTCAAGCTGGGTTAGCCCGTTGTGGATCGCGTGGGCCGCAGCTAGCCCACCGCTTTCGAAGCCGAGGCCGCTGAGAAGGGTGTTCGCCTCGACGACGGCTTCGACGCTCTCAGTGACGGCATCGCGCTCGACCGCGTCGACTGCCGATTGGCCGTGCTCACGCAACGTCGTGTAGGCGAGTTTCGCGATTTCTTGTGCGGTCCGCGTCGATCGGGTACCGAAGATCGTCGTCGCACCTGATCGATAGGCGGCCTCGGCCTCGAACCAGGTTGCAAGTGCGTCACCGATCCCGCTACGGAACAGCCGTGTCGGCGCGCCGGCGATAATCTCGGTGTCAACTAGAACGAGCTCTGGGTGGCGTTCATAGACGTGGAACTCGACGAACTTGCCATCCTCCGTATAAATAACCGCAACCGAACTCGTCGGCGCGTCCGTTGAAGCGACAGTCGGCACGGAAGCGAGCGCACCGCCGGTGTGCTCGCGGGCCGCTCTCGCAGTGTCGATCGCTTTTCCGCCGCCAACCCCGACGATCAGATCGGCTTCGTGATCGGCGTGGACATCGGCGACCCGGTCGATCTCGCGTTCGGAACACTCGCCGGCAAACTCCTCGAGTTCGACGTCGAACTCAGCAGCCGCGAGGCTCTCCCGGAGTCGTTCGCCGACGAGATCGAGGACGAGGTCGTCACCGAGAACAAGTGCATGTCCGCCGAGCGATTCGGCATAGTCCCCGAGGTCGTCGATCACGGCCCGTCCCTGTACGTACCCTGCTGGTGATCTGAATACTCGTGTCATCTGGTTACCGTCCGGTGGGACCCGGACAGCAACCGTACACCGGCGGACAAAATATAATCGCTGGGAATCGGCTGGGAGGTCTGCAATCTGCTCGAACGACGCATGTTTGTCTGCCATACGTCGCGCTCCTCCCCCGTCGACGATGATTGTGGGTCGCGGTTTTGATGGTGGGTATCAAAATTGAACGTCCCAATCTCGGTTATCCGACGACGGAAATCGCCAGGGTGGCCAAAAAAATGTGCCAGACGATCGCTGCAGTCGCCACTCGTGGATCCGCCACCGGCAGGGGCGGGTTTCGGAAGATGGCATCGTACACCAGGAGCGTCGCGATGAGCGTTCCGATAAAGAGCCCAGTCTGGAACGTGATCGTGGTCACAATCCCAAGTAGGGCACCAACTAGGACACTCCCCGCGATGCCGACAATGATCTTGTCGTAGTAAGCAAACATGGTGATCCTCCCCGGTGAAAGGTACGTACTCGGTTGGCGAAAATCCCTCGCTGGTTCCCGGTGTGTGGGAGTCTCTCAGTAGCGGTGAGACTCAGTGCTGCCAACACGACGGGACACTCCGGATAGCAAGACCAACGTAGGTAAACGACCACGGGTCGGGTGACCCGTGGAACTCTCGCTGTTTTCTTTAGAATTGTAGGTATTTTCACGGGCGGAACGGAGGAAACGCTATAGGCAAAAGGGGCCTCGTTCCGACCGAAGGCTCACCACTTTCGACGAAAGCACTCGAAACGGCACTAGCCGACTATCCCGAAGCCGAGATCGTCGTCTGTCACGTGATGGATCCGATCGGTTCCGGGCCTTGTCAGCGTCGGCGTGGCCGTTTGGCCTCGAGAGTGAACTCGAGGGCCTGCTTGTGGACCGACGGACCGTCCTCGGCGTCAAGTCGCCAGCTAGTCCCGTTACGGTCTATGAGTTGCACGTCGGCACAGCGGGTACAGTGGAGCGGGTAAACCGGACCAAAATCCTCAGTGACGACGACCTCATGGTTCCAGGGGTGATGCCAGCCGTGGCCGTACAGCCGGCACTGCCAGTTTAGGTATCTCATACTGTGTGGTACGTTCGCACGGTTTTTAAACGATTCGGCAAACGAGCACGGTTTGGTCATAGGGACGCCTGGTCGCAGCAGGCTCGGATGGTTCCTCCTCGGTAGACTGGGGTGTCGAATGTGTAGCGCCAAAGACAGGCGGGTTCTGTCCACTCTAATCAGCTCACGACAGTGACGGGTGCCGGCGCTCGAAGGACCAGTGATTCAGCCACGCTACCGAGGATGATCCGTGGCCACTGGGAGCGTCCGGACCGGCCGACAATCACATGATCAACGTTTTGCTCAGCGACGTATTCGACAATCGCTTTGGACGGATCACCGCGTTCTGACTCGGTCCGAATCGTTGAGTCGCGGTCATTCGCACGCTGCCGTGCCGCTTTGAGGATAGCCTCTGCGTCAGCGGCCGTCGCAAACGACTCAAACGGATCGACGATGTGCAAAGCGATGATGGTTCCGTCCGAGAACTTACTCAGAGCGAACTCGAGTGCTTCGTCTGACCGGTCGGACCCGTCGACCCCAACGACGACCTTTTCGGGCGGGGATACGTCCTCTCTGTCGACGTTCCGCACGACTGTAACGGTCGCTGGCGACCGGCGGACGACGGTTTTTGCGACGCTGCCGACGAACACGGTGTCGATGCTCGAGCGTCCTTTGCTTCCGACTGAAATCCGTTCGAAATCACTTTCTTCAGCGTAGTTGAGAATTTCTTCGGCTGGTCTCCCACGCCTTGTTGCCGTCTCCTCGAGCACTATGTCATGGCGTTCGGCCATCTCGCGTGCGGTGTCGTGTATTCTATCGGCCTCACGCTCTGCCTTTGAAAGCCATTTTTCGTCGTGTCCTGGTCCCTCGTATCGCTTTTTTGTCGGATTGATTACATGCAGCGTGGTGTGGGTAGCGTCGGGGAACGTTGTGAAACTGTACGCCAGTGCGGTAAACGCCTCCTCCGACCCGTCGATCGGAGCGAGAATTCGATCTCTCATTTGATTTCCTCCTGTGGGGGGCGTACCCTGGCGAACCCCATAGTACCCTCCCAACGGTCGGCTGTGTAGCGAAATAATCCGGTGGGGTTCGATATCGTCACGCCCATTCAGGCTTGGCAATTGAATACCGTATTGAGCCGACCCGAAAGACACTCAGTACCGGTCGAAGTACCGATCCTGGATTTTTACGAACACGGCCATCAACAGCGCGAAAACGACTGCAGCAACGCCGATCTGTGCCCAGTGGATTGCTGCCAGTGGCTCGACATCGAACAGGAGTTGTCCGGTCGGCGTATAGAGGACAAGCAACTGTAACGTTATTGCGATGGCGACTGCAGCGATGAGCCACCGGTTCGAGAAGATCCCAAGGCCGTAGCGGAACCGAATCGCCTGAATACGGACGATCTCGAAGACGACGAACCCGGTAAACACCATCGTCTGAGCGAGTTCCCGCCCCACGCCATAGCCGGGGCTCCAGCCAAACACCGCCTCGGTCACGTCGTAGCCCGGAATCAACTCGCCGTAGAAGTTTAGCGTAAAGAGTGGGAGCAGACAGATCGTCATAAAAAGTGCAATACCGACAATCGAGGCGACGATCCGATCGGTGATAACGCCCTCCTCAGGCGGTCGGGGCTCGCGTTCCATGACGTCTTCGGCTGCAGGGTCAACGCCCATTGTCAGCGCGGGAATGCCGTCGGTGACGACGTTGATCCAGAGCACCTGAATCGGCGTAATCACGAGGCCCAGACCGGCGAGTGTCCCCGTAAAAATCATCGTCACCTCGCCACCGTTGCCCGAAAGCAGGTAATTGACGAACTTGCGGACGTTATCGAAGATGCGCCGGCCACCGCGCACGGCATCCCGAATCGTTGCGAAGTTGTCGTCCAGCAAGACGATATCCGAAGCCTGTTCGGTGACGTCCGTCCCGCGGATTCCCATCGCGATCCCGACGTCGGCGTTCTTGACGGCGGGCGCGTCGTTGACGCCATCGCCGGTCATCGCCACTGTGTGGCCTTTTGATTGTAACAGTTGGAGGATTCGTGTCTTGTGATCTGGTGACGTACGGGCGAAGATGTCGACATCGTCGACGACCTCCCGTAACTCCTCGTCGCTTATCTCCTCGAGTTCCGGGCCGGTAATCACCGTCGCCGAGCGAAGCCCCACCTCTTGGCCGATCGCCCGCGCGGTGACGGCATTGTCACCAGTGATCATCACGACGTTGATGCCGGCGTCGAGACAGCCCGCAAGCGCACCCGGAACCTCCGGACGGGGCGGGTCGAGCATCCCCTGCAGGCCGAGAAAGACCATCTCCCGCTCGAGGCTCTCATCCTGTGCTTGGGAATCGGGCACGTCGGGCCGGTAGGCAAACCCCATCACACGCAGGGCGTCTTCGGCGAACGACTCGTTTTGTGCCTCGAGTTCCTGCCGGCGCTCGTCGGTGAGATCAACGATATCACCGTCGACACGTTCCCGGTCACAGCGCTCGATGACCGTCTCGGGTGCGCCTTTCATATAGGCGACCGCCCCGCCGTCGGGCGTCTCGTGGACCGTGGTCATCCGCTTTCGCGCGGAGGTAAAGTCGACTTCGCCGATCCGGGGGTGCGCCTCGGCGAGTTCCTTGTGGTCGAACCCAGCCTTTTGGGCGGCGACAAACAGCGCGATTTCGGTCGGATCGCCGAGATACGTTCGCTCCCCCTCGCTTGAGTCGGTAGTCGCATCTCTACCCCCGCTGTCGCCCCCATCCCGCTCGCGAGTTCCGACGTCGACGTTGTTACACAACATTCCACAGCGCAACACCTCAGCAACTCGTTGCTCGTCGACGGGTTCCTCGCCCCGCCGGAACTCGCCCTCGATGTCGTAGCCGGTGCCGGTTACCTCGTAGGTTTCACGGTTGGCAACAATCCGCTGGACGGTCATCTCCTCTTCGGTAAGCGTTCCCGTCTTATCCGTACAGATAACATCGACCGAACCGAGCGCCTCGACGATCGGAAGTCGGCGCACGAGCGCGTTCTGCTCTGCCATCCGTCGGGCTCCAAGTGCAAGCGAGAGGGTGACAACGGCGGGGAGTCCCTCGGGCACCGCGGAGACGGCTATCCCGACCGCCGTCAGGAAGACCTGTAGCGGGGGTGTATCGCCGATCACGAGTTCCGTAATCGCAATGATCGAGACGACACCAATGACACCCAGTGCGATGAGTTTGCCGAGACGGTCCATCTCGGCCTGGAACGGCGTGTCTCGCTCCTCCGCTTCCTCTAAGGCCGTCGCAATCTGGCCAATCTCGGACTTGGGGCCAGTCTCGACGACGACAGCTCTCCCTGAACCGCGTTCGATCACGGTGTCCTTGTAGAGCATGTTCTTGCGCTCGGCGAGCGACGTTTCTTCGGAGACCTCACCAGCCTCCTTCGAGACACCAACGCTCTCACCGGTCAGGGCCGCTTCATCGACACTCAAATTCGACTCCTCGACGATCCGGGCATCGGCAGGGACGATATCGCCCGACTCGACGAATATCACGTCGCCTGGAACGATCCTCGTCGCGTCGACCTCAGTCTTCTCGCCACCGCGTCTGACAAGTGCGTACGTCGTCGACATCTGCTTGAGTGCCTGAATGCTCTGCTCGGCCCGGTAGTCCTGGAAGAATCCGAAGACGGTAATAAAGACGACTACTCCGGCGATGACGGCGGCGTCGATCGTATGACCGACGAACGCCATCACCACCGCGGCGACAATAAGCACCCAAATTAGGGCCGGTTTGTACTGATCAACAAAGATCGAAAACGGTGAGATCCCCTCCTCGGCTTCGATTTCGTTTGGCCCCTCGCGATCGAGTCGCTCGCTGGCTGTCGCTGGTTCCAATCCCTGATCTGTCGTCTCAAGCACCGCATAGACGTCCTCGAGCGGACGCGAGTGCCAGTCGCGGCTCGTTGCGGACTCGGTTCGTTCGTATTGATCTGAGCGTGACACGAGTGTATAGTTGCTGTCAGGAGTGTAATATTTGACTCCGATACTCGCATAGTGGGAAGACCGCCCGCCCCGTCGTCATTTTCGGACGCGGTGACGATCGGGACGACAGGCTGGCAGAGATGTCGGCTCACTCCGTCGGCAAGAACGTGACGAGCCACTCCTCTTCGCCGTGTTCCTCGGCGTCGACGGTGACGGCCTCACCGAGCGCAATCGTCTCGGCGTCCCGGAACTGTCCGGTGAGCTGAACTCCCTCATCGAACGTTGCAATAACGACCGTGTATGGCGTCTCCTCGGCAAATTTTGGTATCGAGCTGAAGACTTGGGTCGAGGATGTCACCGTCGCCGTTTCCGAAAGCGACCGTTCCTCGAGCGTTCGGGTACCACATTCCGGACAAACCGTCCGGGGTGGCAATGCACCCTGTCCACACTCCTCGCAGGCGAGATAGATCGGTTCCCCATCATTGATCCCTTCAGCAAACTCGACGAACCACGGCTGCACGGTTACGCACCTCCTGCCCGCAGCACATTTACCACGCAACTCGCACCGCTCCCGCCGACGGTATGGGTGAGGCCGACGGTCGGGTCATCAACCTGGCTCGGATGTCGCCCCTCGAACTGTTTGGTAATCTCGGCGAGTTGGGCGGCACCCGTTGCTCCGACGGGGGTGGCCTTTGGCCAGCAGCCCGCCGGAAGTGTTGACCGGTATTCGGCCCCCAACAGCCGTCTCGCCGTCGACAGCGCCACGGACGCCCTCACCACGTCCGAAAAGCCCAAGGGACTCGATCGCAAGAATCTCCGCGATCGTGAAACAATAGTGGAGCTCAACGACGTCCTCGAGCGGTGGTATCGGCTCCAAGACCCACCAACCGACGACTGGCCAGTCTTCCCAACCGGACACTACAAATCGAAATACAACGCACTGGTCGACGACCTTGGAGTAGAACAGGTCGAGTCAGCGCTTGAGGCCAGAGATTCCGATACCAAGACCAACGTCCTCGAGCGGTTGCATCGCGAGCACGAGGTTCCACCGCCGTCGATTTCGAAGGAAGGGGTGCATCGGCTGATGAAGCGACTCACCAGCGAGGCGAACATCGACCTACACGGCGAGTATGAGTATCTCACACTTCACGGCGCTCGACGAGCACTCGGCCGTGACCTCTACGCAGGTGGAATGTCCGAGAAAGCGCAAGAAGCCTTACGTCACAAATCAATCGAAACCACCCACGAGGCGTACACTGATGTGAAAATGAAAGACATCTCCGAGAGTATTGACGACGTGCGTGGGTAGGCGAACAGGTAACAGATGGCCCGGATCTGATTTTCACTCTGTTCGAGTTCGTGATGGTGACGATCACTCGGATTTATAATTGTAATGTGATTAGTCTTCTATTATTTCAAATAACTGCGAATCTGATTCACTACACTCAATGTCAGTGAACGGTATATTTTCGAAAGTTTGTGAGTCCCATCTCCAACATCCATCTCGGTAATCCTGATAACTACCTTTCCTTCTGCACCCAGAACACATCGGTTACATATTCAGTTGACCCTCGTGCTTGTTTAACGCGGCATCCGATACATTATATCAAGGAGTCAAGCGCATCGATTGACACGCGGGACTGCTGGCGCTCAATATTAACCAACACCTCGCGTGTCGCCCCCGGATACACCGTCGACTCTAAGACGACCGTCGTTCCAGGCAGTATGTGCTCACCGATTGTCTGGCCGGCAGCTTCGACCAACCCGAGATCCGGTTTCTCGAGGTCGTCAACCGGTGTCGGAACGGCGACGATGACGTACTCAGCCTCACGGATCATCGACTCGTCGGTCGAGAAGTCGATACTGCTGTCGGCGATTGCGCTGTCGCCAACATCACCGGTTGGATCATAGCCTGCCTCGAGCATCTCGATTCGCTCGGCGTCGACGTCGTAGCCGTAGACGGTGTGGCCTGTGGTATCGAAATGCTGTGCGAGTGGCAAGCCGACATAGCCGAGTCCGACGACGCAGATGTCAGTCAGTGTCGATACTTCCCCGGTCGTTTCGTTTATGTTCGTCCCCATGTTAAACGGCGTTTAAATCGAATCCGAGCAGCGTCCGGCAGCGAAATCATCCCCCACTGGTGGCCACCTGAATACTGCGTAGCTTTGAGTGCGGTAACCCACCCTCAGGCCTGTCAACCGGACATCCATCAGATCCAATATTTCAGTCGAAAATAACTATAGAGAGAAACAGTAAATAGTTATTGGATTTGACTTGTTTCTTCACAGTCGAGCTTTATATCGATCTATAGAATATAACTGAGGATCAGAAGCCGGACATAGAGGCCCCCTATCTTAGATTCTTCATTAAAATTATAAAATAAACACCACCCATAGATAATTGTATCATTTAGATGGTAAACTCGACGGCAACATAATGATAGCTCGCACTCGAAACACCACTTGAGTTGTGCACATCTGGCTCATCTCTTCAACATCAATGCCCCGCGTCCGGCTTTGTACTCGAGATACGGTACAAGCGTCGGAAGGTCCGTGCTTGAAATCATTTTCTACCGGCAGCCCGGTCGCAAGCTCCAGTCAGCTCGAAGCTGCAGAAGCTACCTATGCGGGCATAAGGCTACGAACTCGATGGTGACCTCTCCGGGGACTCAACTCGTGGCCTTTCTCCTTGCATTTCTGTCACCGTCTCTCATCGCCCTCGAGTGGCAATTATCCCACCGCAGGGCTTTCGATACTGTCAGTCATCCGCCGTCTCGGAGATGCCCTGGATAGTGTCCACATCTTGGAGTCGCTGTTCGGCTTCGTCCCGATCTTCTGGATAGCCGATATCCATCCGCCAACCGTCAATTGGAATCGCATCGATCGTTCGACCGGACTGAATCAACAGATCGATCGCCTCACTGATACATAGTGCGAGCGCATACCCGCGTCTTCAGGCGCGGGTCGAGCGGTAGGCATAGTGCGTCCGACCCACGTTGCCACAATCGGCCGGATTTCCCACGCCACTCGGTAGTTTTAACACCGTCGCTCACTATAGTGTGTAGTACGGATGAAGACCACACGACACGCGACCTACAACCTCAACTACCACATAGTGTGGTTGCCGAAGTACCGCAACTCGGTACTGGTTAACGAGGTCGAACACCGTGTGCGTCGAATCCTCCACGAAATCGCCGACGAAAAAGGATTGGAGATTGTCGACCTCACCGTCCAATCCGACCACGTTCACCTGTTCGTGAGTAGTCCACCGAAACACGCCCCGTCACTTCTCGCCAACTGGTTCAAAGGCATCAGTTCGCGGAAATACAACCACCGCTACGCCGACCACGACGGCGAGAAAATCAAGTGGGTGCGCGGCTACTACGCCGGAACAGCAGGGCACGTCTCAAGTGAAACGGTTCAAGACTACATCCAACGTCACGAGGAGGACGAACAGTGACCGAACTCACCGAGACGCTGGAACTCAAGCTTGTGGAGCCGAACGCCCACAAGCACCGCAAACTCTGTGAGACGAAACGAGCGTACCAAGACGCCCTCGAAGCCGCGTT
>LFCJ01001759.1_pt1 | contig 15372 bp, 16 predicted proteins | sample 643141 | NCBI WGS metagenome assembly LFCJ01 (sample SAMN03766243, study PRJNA286221) | soda lake metagenome | biome: soda lake; feature: Kulunda steppe; material: water; isolation source: sample B1-Br-g2 brine of Lake Bitter-1 | place: Russia: Kulunda steppe | collected 2010-07 | reverse complement strand
GCGCCAAGACGGGTACCTGTCAAGCTCAGGTGCTATGAAAAGCTTGCAAGCAGGGCTATCATCTCAAGCTAAGCTGGAAAGGTACCCGTCACGGCGCCCATGCCCTGGGAGCATACCAAAACCATACCCATTTTGGGCCTCAGATAACCCCCTCTGGGAATTTACCCGGGGGTCTAATTCCTTTTGCTCCCTTGCTTAATCACCCTGCGTTTACGTAAACGCATACGTTTACGATGAGGGTGATTGATACCAGCTAGATCACCGTGCGCACTGGAAGCAAGTGCAGCTGAGTGCAGCTCACTACTAGTAAGCTCTGGCAGAAAGAATAAATGCAAATCTTGATTGCTTGCATTGCACTGCATGCACTGTGCTGCGGCAGCGACATCCTTCCATATCCGTTGACTGCCATCCAAAGCCCTGACTGGCCCACTCCAAAGATGTCTTCAGCATTCCCTTCTTCAATGAAGCCTTCCCAGCCTTTCCATGACCACAACGGGAACGTATGACTGCCACCGCGGAATTCATCCAACCTAATCAAACCCCCCGGTTTGGCTAATTTCAATTCCAAAGTGATCGCCTTAGATTGAAATTATGATCACCCCAGCCTAAGGCCTTAGATTGAAATTATAGTCACCCCATTCCAAACGCACCGTGAATTGGAGGTGAATTCCCTGTGTGACCGCTTAGCCTTTAGCCATATTAATACAATAATAACATTTACAACAAAATGTATTCCTGAGCGTGAATGAGCATCATGCACGCACCCAAAAGAGGAGCATATGCAACTGAGGGGCGATGCTGCTATAGTTCTGGCATTCCAATTGCTATTTTAAGGTGTCAACATACCTACCACGTACCTCGTCTTCATGCATTGAGCCCCAGACTTCCTAGTTATGCTGAGGCCTTTGCAGGCTCATCAAGCAAAAGGATTGCCTCTATCTGCCATGTGGCAGTGCCATCAGCACCTGAACCAGCCCCGAAAGGAGAGTCCATGGCCATTCAGGACTCAGCTAATGCACCAGGTGCGAAGTCTTTTGCGCAGACACGCAGTGTACCACAGCCTGGTGATTGCAGGGATTGCTTTTTGTGCAGGGTTGTTGAAACTCCTGGCCAGTCTGAAGCCGCCTAGATGGCTCTTCAGGACTGTGGCATGCTTGGTGCTCGGCGGACAAGTCATCTCTCGCATATGTCAAGGTAAGGAATTCTTGCTGAGGATGGAAACACACTGCCACACCCTGCATGCTAAAAGCTTTCATGGTGATAGGGCATTGGAAAACCAGGCTTTTAACCTGAGGTCAGCTTGATGGTATCATTGCAGGAATTAAACCCTTTTGCAGTGTTTTTTTATCTCTAAATGAGCTTGGCATGCTCGATAGGCCACTGAAACCTGACTTGCAATGCAGGAAAGATTCACTGGAAGAACACATTTGAGCAGTTGAAGTTAGTGGGACCTAAATCCCTGGGCGTTGCCCTGCTCACTGCTGGTTTTGTGGGCATGGTTTTCACAATCCAGGTGGGTAGGCAGGCAAGGGCCCCCGCAATCCTGGGATGCTGTGCGCACGAAAGCGAAAATGACCTAACTTCAATGTGGCATGATTTGACTAAAATGGCTGGAGCTGGCAAACGAGAGAGCACAGGGATACCCAGAGGGGGCTTGTTCAGGAGGAACTGCCATGACACATCCCCTTGCTCTCTGCTGCTTGCAAACGAGTCTCCTCCCCAGTGCACTTGCATCAAACGTATGACATCAGCCACATTCGCTTGCGCACTTCTGCAGTGTAATACGTGCCTTGCGCAGCAAATGATGGGAGCTGGTCATGCGTACTCATTGCATGCGGGCTTGTGCTGCAGTTTGTGCGAGAGTTTGCAAAGCTGGGGCTCACGCGCTCAGTGGGGGGCGTGATGGCCTTGGCCCTGTCTAGAGAGCTCACGCCCGTGGTTACTGCCATTATCCTCGCTGGCAGAGTCGGCAGTGCCTTTGCTGCCGAGCTGGGCACCATGCAGGCAAGTCTGGGGATCGTGCATTGTGTCTGGGGATCATGCTTGCCGCTGGCTCACCTCTTGTGCCCTTGAACACCGTGGGCAGTGGCTGTGGCCAAGGTTCTCTCTCTGTGGCAAGAGGCCATTGTTCTGTTGGTTCCAGGAGCCAATGCTTCGCAAGGGGAAAAACACTTCCCATTTCCATCTGCACGCCACGCCTATGCGGGCGCTTGTGTGACCATTTGATGTGTGAGGCGATGCATGGTGAAATATGTAGGCCCCCGGCACTCAAGGATAGATGCGTCCGTGTCCTGGCCAAATATGTCTTCATTAAGCACAGGCTGCTACATAGGTCAGCGAGACCTAGGCAAGATTTGGTTTGATGTTGACTGTGTAGCGTTCCCCCTGGACCAAATCTCCATACCATGTGTCAGCTGATAGAAGGGTAGCTGCACTTGGCGAGCAATTGAGTAGCATGGCTGGTGCTCGTGGATCACAGAAGTGCTTCTGGCTGCATGCTGAGAATGCATTTGTACTGATCACTGCCATAACACATCTCTGCCACTCAAGGTCTCCGAACAAATGGACTCGTTGCGAGTGCTTTTCACGGATCCTGTGGACTACTTGGTCACGCCTCGAGTGATAGCCAGCATGGTGGCAGGGCCGATCCTCAACGTGCTGTGCTTCTCCATGGGTGAGACAGGCACAATGTTACAGCCAACTTGTCGTTTCTTATGCTATAACTGCTTGTACTTTCAAGGGTGCTGTACGCTATCCATGCTTGACGGTCAGATTAGAGGCTCCATCTCGACATTTAAGCAGGATCATGTGGTCTTCTGCTTTTGCTGCTGAGATGTGTGTATGTGTGTGTATGTGTGTGTGCATGCGCGTACACATGCGTGCAATTGCTTTTATGCAACTGTGGTACTTCTGCTTGCGGGACTCCTGCATCAACAAACACTCTTGGGAACAATGCACTACTTTTGAATAGCCTGGTGCCTTGCCGCCCTGTTTCTCAATATTGCATGGCTCGCTCGTCTTCTCTGCCCCACACCTTCTCCCCCCTAATCAAGCCTTTCTTATGTGCTCACAGGTATTGGCGCGTCTGTGCTCCTAGCTGACTTGGTCTACAACGTTCCAGCCAATGTCATCGTGGACTCAGCACGCCGAGCGCTGACAGGCTACGATGTGTTTACTAGCATGGTCAAGTCCTGGGTTTTTGGCAGTGTTGTCGCCATGGTGAGCGTTGCGATGGCAAAACAAACGGATGGGAATGAGCGCACTTGCCTTAACAGAGTATGGGATAACCCATTTCTTGTGTCCTACAATGTTTTTGGCAGATCAGCCTATTGCTTATAAATCTAATTGTTCCTTAAATGACTTTGTTTGATGTCTCAGTGCTGTTGATGTCTCAGCTAAGCTGCCCTCGTTTGGCAGATACAGCTATGTAACCTAACCTAACCTAACCTCAGTGCTGTTGCGCCAACAAGTGCCCCGCACAGAAGCACACAGGTGCATGTTAATGCGCTCATGTTCTTATTTGCAGATTAGCTGTGCATGGGGGTTCACAACTTCTGGAGGCGCCAAGGGAGTGGGAGAGTCTACCACCAGCGCCGTTGTGATCTCTTTGGTATCTATTTTCATTGTAGATTTCATACTGTCCTTTGCTTTCTACCAAGGGCAAGGCACTGCTTTGAAGCAACTGAAATAGTAACAGGCCACATAGCTGCCTGTTTTAGTGGGGTCCTGTTTGATCGGGTGGAAAGGATGTCAATCAGCATGGACCCCGCTTGTTAATCTTTACATCTCATTGTGAGTGCAGCATGTTGCCACAGAATGGTTGTCATCCAACAGCTGCTGCTGCCCGTGAGGTCCTCAGCCAGTGATGATTAGCTTGCTCAGTTCATTGATTTCCCATGCCAACATATCCGTTGTTTTGGACCTGACATGCGGCATCAATTGAACCTCATCCCAAATCGCTACTTGCTCAAGAGGCCACAGCGATTGTTGTATGTTTCATCCCAACTGGAGGGATTCAAGTGCAAATGCCTAAAACAAAATCATTACGGACCACACAAAAGCCATGTACTGCGACTTCCTGTAAGGGGCAAGGTTGCATTACCAGACATTTGCAGGCTTGGTTGAATTGCGGTTGAAGTGTGGTTGAATTGCGGTTGAAGTGTGGTTGAATTGCGGTTGAAGTGCGGTTGATGCGGTTGAAAACAACCACAGTTGCAGAGCGGATGGAAAATCCTTAAACAAGCGCGCCTTTTGTTTGAAATTTTTCTACAGCACGGTTCAAATGCTCTTCAAACCGCGCAGTTGCTTTCCAACCGCTTTGACTGCACTTATCAACTGTGTTTTGGCTAGTCCAGAACGTTTTATTTCAACTGCTTTCAACCGCACTTTTAAACTGTGGTTTGGCCAGTCCAGTAAAGGTTGATCTACAACCCGCTGCAACCACACTTTTCAATTGAAATTTGGCCAATGCACAATGGAATCAATAAGCTCCCATGTTTGACCTATGCAAACTAAGCAGTACTACAAGGGTTTGCAAGAAAAGGCCTTCATTCAAGAAGTGTGACTGCTAGCCTGCTCATAAAAAGCTATTAGTGCATGAAGGAAAAAATACAGCTAATTGTTGATCTGGCTCAGAAAAGCAGACACATTGTGGAAACCTGTGGGAGGAAACAGAGACGCATAAGCCCTGTGGAGAGAGACCACGCGTGGATGGGTGCAGTGAGAGAGAACATGCTGCTCATCTAGCATGTCATTAGTATTGCACAAGTCACAAGTAGGGGAGGTATTGTGAGTCCAGGTCACTGTTTCAATTCAAACTTTGAAGGGGGTGGGCACGAAGTCTGTAGCCACACTGCGAATAACGTAACGACTTGTTCTTGAAGGAAGGTCAAGAAACATGTATCTGCCAGATCCTTCCCAGTGGGAAGGATTTATGGGGAATGTGTGACCAGGGCCCTCTTAGTAGGGAGGGTGCACCATTGATGATAAGTGGGACGTTTCAAACGCAACAACAAATTGTTGTTGCGCTTTAGTGGATACATATAAGATAAGATGCCCAATATTGCATGTGCCTCTCCTGCAGGTCCACAACTAAACGACCGAGATCAATGGGCTCACACTTCAGCCTTTCTTTGAACATGTGTGATTGTGTCAGACCATTATGGCAGTCAGGATGTGGGATATAGCTGAAATTGAAGGCTAGGTTACATAGCTGTACCTGCCTAAGCTGACGCCAATCAGGCCTGCAGCCAAAACCAACGTCAGACATTTCCAGGCTCGGTTGAAGTGCGGTTGATGCAGTTGAAAGCAACCGTGGTTGCAGAGCGGTTGGATAATCCTTAAACAACCGCGCCTTCTGGTGAAAATTTTCAACAACACCGGTGAAATCCCTTGCAACCGCGCGTTTGTTTTCAGTCGCTCCAACGGCATTTTCGACCGTGAACCAAAATGTTGCAGCAAAACCTCTCAAAGTTGTCTCTATGGTCTCAGTCTTGATGAGTCCAGGTAGACTCTGAACTCCATGATCCTTTATCTGACCAGGCTCGGTTCTTCATGCTTAAGAAGATTTCTATAGTGTGCTAAGACTATACAAGCACAAATGTGTATGAGTGTGCATGCACTTGTGGTCAAGCCTTCTGTGTTTCATGCTCGAATATGCTCGCTTATGGACATATGCAAGTCTGCATGTGCGCATATACTTGCGTATGCACATGTGTGTGACAAAACAAGTGCGGATGCTTGTGTGCGTGTCTGCATGTATATGTGTTATGTGCATGTGCGTGTATGCGTGCTTGTGCACGTGTGTGTGTATGCATGCGTGCGTGCATGTGCGTGCATGCGTGCGTGTGTATGCCTGTTCAGGGGTGCGTGCGGCGTGTGCATGTGCGCCCTGCTCGCGCGAGTGCCTTCTGGCTCCTCCTTGACGGCTGCGTAACCGCTGCGGCCGCAAAAAATCTTTCCTCTGATAGCGGCTGTGATTGCATGCGCCCTTGTAGTATTGCTTAGTTTTTCATGTCATTCTCTTAAGTGTAGCTCTCTTAGGTGTGGGGGGTGTTTTTGACATTCCTCACACTTTGGTTCCTCTGAAGAGTTTTGGCCTTGATTCACAAAGAGTCAAGAAACTTGCTCTCAAGCTCCATGCTCATTCTGTGGACTATGCTCATAAGCTTGTTCAGACCAGACGTTCTCTTGAGCATTCTTCTCACCTTCAAACCAATCAGGAGAGGTCTGCTGGCTTGTCTGCCCGCAACCCCTCCTGATCCTCACTGACTGCTTTCTTCTTTTCTGGTAAAGGGGCTTTTCTTCCCAAGTGGCCCCTTTTCCTTAATTGATGTGAGGAGCTTTCTGCTGCTTGCGTAGTTTTTCTTTTCTTTTCGTGATGGCAACCAGTCGACTCTGTCAATCGTGTTCATAATGCCCATACGGTATGGGCCATACCTCTTCAAGTGAACCATTGGTTCAAGTTGGCAAAGGTTCAACAAAGCTGGAAGTAGAGGCAGCAGGGTGGTATGTGCCTGCCCGTGTCACTTCTTCAAGAGGAAGTTTGTCAAATTTCTGGAAACCAGTTTTACTCTTTGGTGGCGGCCTTTGAGAACTGGCCATTACAGATGTTTTTGTGCTCCCAGTTCTCTTCAGGAATATCACGAACCAGGTCCCTTATCCAGGTGGGATTGTGATCTATCAGACGCAGGTGTGCTGCTGTGTTCCAAACAGCAACTGTTTGCACACTCCAGTTGTGGCAAGAAGGCAAGATCTCTTTGCTGATCCAAAAGGAGGGGGCGGCATAGTTAAGGTCAAATAAGGTAATTTTGAGGGCAACACAAGTAAAGGTGCTGTTGAGGAGTTTGGAGTAGGGGTTGGTGCTCATTTGTTGACATACATGACGTTGTCCCCAAAACAGATGCAAGCCCATCTCACCAGTTTCAGTAACAGTAGAGTTCATAAGTATAGGGATAAACGCCAGCCTGGCCATTGGGTAAGGTGAGGCTCACCAGAAGAACACATAGCTGTACCTGCTGAACAAGGGCAGCTTTGAAGCAGATCAGGTCTGGTCAATAAATCGGCCATGGCCAGCCAAGAAGTGCTTGTTGTTGTGCCGCTGAATGCCAGGCGAGAGAGTTTTGCGGTTTTACCTCGCAGACAGGAAGACAGGAGGCAATCATGATAGCTGTACTAATCCTTGTGCTATGATAGGTCCACTTGCCAAACGCTGCCAGGTTATCCAATAATTCAGATCACATCCCCATGTGGTTTCTCTCCGAAGGGCTTATGTGTCTCTGTTTCCTCCTTCATGTTCACATTATGTGTCTACTTTCCCGAGCCAGAACAACAATAAGCTGTATATTTTTCCTTCACGATCTTATTGTTTTTATGAGCAGGCAAGCAGTCACACTTCTTGACAGAAGGCCCTTTCTTGTGAACCCTTTTCTTTTCCAGGATAGTTCCTGGAGCTGGAGGCTTGATGCAAAGGAGAGGCATACATCCATCATGAATGATAGCAAACACCATGATAGAAAGAGCGAGAAAAATATGAATCAGACTAGTGTGGGGCAGGGGTGTATTTGGGCGAGCCTGTCACAGGCACAGTGTCGTACCGGCGGTGTCATTCCTCAGACTTCGGTTATAATTTAAAGCAAAGGCTAGCTTCTACTCTGCACTGACAGTTTTAGTAGAAAATTTTGCTATGGTCCAAACCCACTCTACTTGGCGGTGTGTCAGTATGGCCTTCGTTCGATGCCACCGCCCACAAAAATGTGATGCCACATAGTATGTAATATATAATAACAATGCGCATCATTGATGTGCTTTTTGATCTGCTTACATACCCGTGCTCTAGCTGTTTTAGCCTTGTGATGCGCTCCTGCATTTGGAAGTTGCCCATCAGGGCGTGAGTCATTGCAATGCTCGACTTCACAAGATGCACTTTGTGGCATGCCTTGACTGGCCATGATGTTAACGTATCCCGAATTACACCTATGCTACCCTTACCTCACCCTTCCTAGCCATAATGTTAACGTATCCCGAATGGGGCTACATCAAGCTCTGCCTTTGAACTCCTGATGGCAGGCCTCTTATAACGTTTTGCCTGAGGGCACTTCAAAGAAGCAGTAAAGCTCGTACTGAAGGTGGCACCAAACTGCAAAACATTACATTGACTGCCTATTCTATGGGTATACATTATTGCTGGTAGCTGTACTTGCTTGTGTGATAACTCCTTGCAGGGAAAACTCGATGCAGGGTGTGTGTCGCACTGGCCAAGAGTTTGACTGGTGAGCATGTCAGCATGTGTGAGCGCATGCTAATGGCTAGCTCTCATCGCTCCCATACCAACAGAAGCCCCAGCTGCAGTTCCTTGACTTGCCAGTGATCTCCGTTTTGCTGCGCGAGCCAGAGCAGCAGCTCGCAACTGATCAAGCTCCTCCAGCTCGCCGGCCCATATCTCTTCCAATGTAGAAAAGATGCCCATATGCCTGCAGCATTAAGTAGACAAGGTAACAGGGGCTCGGAGCACATGGAGATGTCCAGGCACACATGGACTAGCCAGGAACATACATGCAGGCTATTTCAAAGCCAATAAGTACATGCAAAGGGAGAAGCCGTAGCATTGAAGGCCCTAGCACTAGCACCAATACCGCGTTCAGTCAGCTTAGCAAAGCAAACGCAATTTGCTTGAAAATAGGTTGACAAGGAGGGATAATAATGAGGAAGGTAAAAATACGAGAGGAAATTTTGGTCCAATTAATAGAAAGAAAAGGCTTATAACCAGGAAATGGAAGGACATGTATGGAGGAGAAAAGACCCTTTTCTGGTTGATTTGACTTTTGACTCTACCATGATTTCAAACGCCAGTGCCGAATGTGCTGCAAACATAATTGGTCATTACCAAGGCCATGCCAGAGTTGCTTGCGTACCCACGTATGAAGTCTTGACCGAGTAATTAGGCACCTTTTAAGATATAAGTCCACAGCAGTTGTGTCCTTTAGAAAACCTACTGTTTTACGCCAACCTGGTGGCATACTATCACTATGCTCCCTCTTGCCGCCACGCACCGCGGCATGATTACTTTTTCCAATCTACACACACCTAGCTTTCCGTAGCCACTCCTGTGCCATTGGTAGGTTTTGGTCACATCCTTGGCCATGCAAATGCATCTTTGCTAAACGTAGCATTGCGTTTGCATCCCCTTGTCTTGCGTTCTGCAGCGGCAACAGTTGGGTAGACATTGCTGTGTTGGTTGAAAATACTAAACAGGGTACATTGCAGCAAATGTGAGCTGGCAGCCCCTGATCAGCTGCATTCCACCCGCTAGAGGATATGTCAGGAGCCACCTGTGCTGGCGAGGAGCAGCATTACCAGACGTTCCATGCAGGAAGGCTGGCTGGCGGATTTCATCCCTTGTTCCAGCTTGTAAGCCCACAACTAGCACCAACAGAGAAAAGTGCCTCGCAGTACGCACCTCAACCTCCTCGATGAACCACTGTCTCTCTTTGAAACGAATGACGTCTCGCAAGGGGATCCGAACTCGATCATCATCACAATCATCACCTCCCCTATCAAATACTTGACGTCCCTTAGCCCCCCTACACCAGAAGGGACCAGTTACAATCGAAAGCTCACAAAAGTAGACAGCTAGAGCGCACATAACAGCATTGTAGGTTCATACTGGCTGTTTCTAAGCCTCCATCCATAGGTTCATGCAACGGAACCCAAACAGTGAGGGTATGCAGCTGTTCCTTTGTGGAGATGTCTGTCCTGCTTATTGCCATCCTCATGTTGCAGCCCCCAGAGCGCATTTTCTGGCATTGGAATACAGCAGGCACATTGAGCAATTGAAGCAGCTTATGAGGCTTTGTCATGAAATATGAGCGTAGAATTAGTAGTAGCACAGGCCAGGCTACTAGGGTATGGGGGAAACAGGCGCAGGAACCTAGGAGCATGCATTTAAATGCTATTAGCCTTCAAACAGACCCGCACCCTTGGGGCAGGTTCCGTTTCCGCTGCCCCCTTCGCTGTCTGTATTCTAAAAAGGCCCAAGCCATGCCCAAGCCCATGAGTCCAGCTGCTGGCATGGCGCATCGGCGCGCCCAAGCCTTCAGGCGCTGAGTTAGTTGGCGGTAGCAGCGGTCATCTGCTGGGCCTGCTTGCACATCACCTTGCACAGAAGATGGAAAGACTTCCTTTGCTTCATGCATTAAGCTAGAGGCTCCATCAACTGCCGAAAACTGTTGTGGGCTGGAAAGAGTGATGCAATCTGCCACCTGGGCAGCGATCTGGAATGCAAGGCATTAACACAAAAATAATAAATGTTGCTCAAGACCAAGGTATTTGTTGCAGGCGCATCTGCCCCCAAGCCCAATCCCCAGAGGCGTCGAGTTTGTGTGCGGGCTGTTCCCCCGAAGAACGGTGATTTCACACCTATTTCTAATGGGACATCAGGTGGATGTGGCTCGGGGGTGAGTGTGCATGAGGTTCCGGCCCACTCGCGGTCAGAAACACACTCCTTCCGGCACACTTGTTCCGACACTGGCAAGCTTAGGTGTGCGAAAACGGTACGGTCTGCGGCATCAATGGCACTGGCAGCAGCGTCTGTCAGGCCCCACATCAATCCCTGCCCCCACATAAATGCAAGCATCAATGAGCATGATGATCGTACCCCTGGGCATTCAGGGTGGGGGATGCAGTTCTTGCGGCAGCGGAACATCAAATCAGGCCTTGGGCGGAACTGCGGCCGGCGCCATGGCAGGAGTGAGTGGACGTGCACTGCCATCCTGCTATTGCTTACATTGTTGCCTCCCTCCGTAGGTTGCCTGTAGCTTCTCTCGCAAGGCACCCCTGAAAGCCTGCAGCTTCTCTCGCAAGACACGCCACGCTGCATCCTGCTTTCTTTCTTGCCCAGATGATGGCAGGTGGGAACAGCATAAGCAGGGAGGACATCTCAAGCGCTTTTGCCATGAAAGCTGAAGCAGAGGTGCGCCCAGGCTGATGCTTGAAGATCTTGCCTCCATTCTCTTAGGACCAAATTGCAACATTTGCCAGCCCACACAGCCGATCAGCAAAATTTTTTGCACTCAAAATCATGCCGTCGGAATCAAGTCTTTGCCCTCCTTAAGGGCTGAAAGTTGCTTCTTTGTACACTCCTACGTTGTGCACGAACAGCTCAGCCTCTCGCTCCTTGCGCCACATGTTAAATAACAATGCTTGTAGGGCGAAAAAGTCCTGTCCATCTCTGAACTCTTGTCATCCTGCCCAGAGGATGGAGTGTGGGTAAGTCCTGTGGTAACCACTTATGCTTCCACAGAAAATGGGTTGGACAAATAGGTGCATGCACGAGCGTGCACATGTACAGTCACGCACACTCACGCACGCACACACATGTGCGCATACGCACACGCGTGCACACACACATACAAACACGTACGTACATGTGTATGCACGTTTCATGTTCATTTGGTTTTAAGCTGATGAAATGTCTGGGTTTTATGTGGTGCAGGTAGATGATCCGTCAGATAGCTGGATGAGAAGTTGAATTTTGGCATTGTAAACAGGATTCCATTAAGAGTGCTTGGCAATATTTTGACGTTAAGAACACTAGTTAAGAATTGATTTTATTTGGCCAAGAGTAAAGAAAGTCGACTTTCAGCACGCCTCGGGTTATGGAGTATGAAGTATGCTGTATAATACTTTTATTCCAATTGCCAGCACTCTTTAACAATACGCAGAGCATTTCTTAACAACGCATGGAGCCTAATGCAGTGGAAAGAAAGGCAAGAGAAGGGTTACATAGCTGTACCTGCCAAATGAGGGCAGCTTAGCTGACCTGGCCTGTTAAACAAACACACTAAGACATTCTGGAGTTGCTGGGTTTGTGGCTGGTCACCGCCAGCCAAGAAGTTGTCTATGCTGTCTGACACGAAATAGCAAAGTTTGTTGTGCAGTGTGAAACATAGATAAATGGCTTGTACAAACGGTGTGTACTGCACTGGAAGTGTAGTACTATCAAACTTGATTAAGTTGGATTTTCGACAGAGAATCCTACCTATGAGGAGCAGTTTTACCGCCATCTTGAAGCTTTATTGTCAATGGTTTGTTTTGCTGCTGAGAAAGGAAATAAAAAAGTCTGATTAGACAAGGCCTTGCATGCAACCCAAACCCTAAATTAAAAGTAAGGTTGGGTTTGGGGAGGAAGACGAATCACAATCGCTAAAGGGAACAATGATACTTGGTGAAAGACAAGTCACCAATTAGGGTTATACGCCAGCCTGAGTTGTTGCAGCTCACATCGCAATGTGCTGCAGCTATGGCTGAGCCATGCAACTTCAAGAGTGAAAAAGGACCTGTATAGCGTTGGCTATACTAGTAATCGCAACAAGCTTGTTCTCGAGTCAGTGGACATGGCGCCTTCTTTGGTAAATACAAGGACTTTACAAGAAAAGGCCTTCAGCCAAGAAGTGCGACTGCTAGCCTGCTCATAAAAAGCTATAAATGCACGAAGAAATAGAGCTTATTGTTGTTCTGGCTCAGAAAAGACACTTTGTTGAAACCTGTGGGAGGAAACAGAGACGCATAAGTCCTGTGGAAAGAGAGACCACGTGTGGATGGTTGCAGTGAAAAAGGACGTGTTGCTCATTTTGTACGTCATTAGCATTGCACAAGTCACAAGTAGGGGGGGTATTGTGAGTCCAGGTCACTGCTTCAATTTGAAGGGGGTGGACACAAAGTCTGGAGCGTGCCACACTGTGAGTAATGTAACAAGGAAGGTCAAGAAACATGTATCTGGGAAGGATGTATGGCGAACGTGTGACCAGGGCCCTTTTTGTAGGGATGGCTCCCTTTTGATGATAAGTGGAGCGTTTGCTGTTGCGCTCTCGTGGAGGCAAATCAGAATAAGACTCAGTTTTGGTAAATACCATGTTTGTAATCGTATTTTCTGCACAATTTATGATCTGAAGCTTGTCATAAAGGATGTCCTTAGTCAAGATTGAAGGCCTGCCTGAGAGGTGCAAAGCAGCTTTAGATCTAGAGATCCTGGATCCGGTGAACAGAATATCAGTAAATTCTCGATATGAGTATAAAATTAATGATTGATTCTCGTAGACCAGATTTAAAAGTTCAAGGCGGAACAGCAGAGGTCCTGATGGGGGCCCCCATGGGGACGTCCCCACGGGGACGCATGCATACACACAAGTGTACTTTCCAGGCCTGCCTGAGAGGTGCTAGCAGCTCGGGTGAAATGGCAGGATTGAGTACGCAGGTGTTTTTAAATTTTCCTCATGTGTCAAAGTTTCAGGCATGTAACGGATTCTGAACCAAAATACTGATACTGCTCTGATGCGGACCGCTCTGACGCGGACTCCGCTACAAGCATTTCCAGGGTACACATACATACGTTACATTACCCCCCCTGTAGGACGCTGCTGTCCTCAGGAGCGGAAAGGCAATGCTTTTCTGATTGCAGTGAGGAGGTTTAGAACCCGGACCGCAGCTCCACCAAATTGTAATTACCGTTATAACGGATTCTGAACCAAAATACTGATACTGCTCTGATGCGGACCGCTCTGACGCGGACTCCGCTACAAGCATTTCCAGGGTACATACATACGTTACAAGGCAAATCCAGGGAGATCACCCGAACCCCAATTTTGCCCAAGAGGGGTATAAGCGCTTGTAAGATGATCGCTGCACTTACCTGTTAAAGCAGTAAAATGAATTCTTCGGAACATTAAGCGCTTATAACATTAATGCAACACCTACCTGTTTAAGCAGTAAACCGAATTCTTCGGAGCATTAAGCGCTTGTTAGATGATCGCAATAAAAATGAAATTAAATAGATTATAAAGATTAAATAGATTATAAAGTGGGGCAGAAATCAGAAAGCGCCTCCCTTGTAATATTTTGGTCATCACCCCTCTTATCATTGATTCATCAACTGATATTCTATTTATTTATTTATAATATCAAAATGTATGGAGCAGTCCTCAAGTTTGGGCTACCAGTATTCCTGAGTAGCCTCATCATCAACCGTCTACGAAGGAGACTCATCCTGAGGAACAATCTTGGAATGGAAGTTCATGTCTGCAGCCTTGGTGCGGTGTAGCAAAACCTGCCTCGTGAACTTTTGTTTGTTCGCACGAGGCTAGTACGCATACACGTACACGTGTGCACACGTATGCACTCACGCACGCATACATGCACAATGACATACACATGTGCACATACAGGTACAACCACACCCGCACACACCCGCATGCGCACGTGCACGTGCACATGCACGCTTCAGGCACACACTCGCACACGCATGCCCACATGCACACACACACATGCACACACACACACACACATGCACGCGCAATCGTACACCAACATGCACATGTACCTTTCCAGGTGCTGCTTTGTCCAAGATCATAACTCCTGACAGAGACGGCAAGAAGGCTGACATTGTCCTCTACCCGAGGAACCCCAAAGAAAACGTAAGGATTTGCCTTGCTCAATTATCTCCATGAATAATAGCAGGATTCAGCCTGTTTGCTCCCAAAAATCCTGGCTTTGGCGCCAAGAATGTAGATTTTTCATTCATCAAGTGGCTCTGGGCGACCTTTAACAGGCAAACTACATGGGGGTTGTTGTTGGAAGAGTGGCAAATCGCATCTCCAACGCAAGCTTCAGAGCCCCAGATGGCAAGGAGGTTCGCCTGATGGCAAATGACGGACTACATGCACTGCATGGTATGTAGCTTTAAAGTTCTGCTGTAGGCCCTGTGAAGGTAAGGGTATCAAATTTGAATGTCAGCATGAAACCTTTATTTCTCTAGTTTTATGAGGAGCCCCTGGTTCGTCTGTGATATCTAACGTTGGATGCACGGATAGTATAGAGTCTGGTACATTATGATTGCCTCAGTGGACTTCGCTATATTGCAGAAAATGTGGTGGCACAGAGAAGTGGAAAGGTACTTGACGGCAAGGATGTAAACAACGATTTTTTTGCAAATTTTTTCGCTGTGAGGCTGGGGTCACACTGGGCCAATTCACCCCTCCAATATTCAACTTTTCGAAAATTGTCCAGGTATCTGTTTTCATGCAACAAGGTTGCAGGGCAATCAAGGAAGCTTGCTGTTTTTTTCTTCGTGTCGAAATTCCATGTGCTCGATTTGCTACAGAATTTTGACTGCGGAAACGCAGTGAAAAAACGGAAGCTGAATTGGCAAGCGGTCACGTTGGGAATTCAACGCCAATTCAGGGTGGTCAATACAACAAGAAATCCAAAACTCGTAAAGAAGTTCTTGATATTCTAGTGCCTGCACACCATTGGGTTGCAATAATCCCAGACAATGATGTTGCTGATCCTCACTGAGGTAGCTTGCAGTCCTCTGGATGG
>LFCJ01001758.1_pt1 | contig 15379 bp, 22 predicted proteins | sample 643141 | NCBI WGS metagenome assembly LFCJ01 (sample SAMN03766243, study PRJNA286221) | soda lake metagenome | biome: soda lake; feature: Kulunda steppe; material: water; isolation source: sample B1-Br-g2 brine of Lake Bitter-1 | place: Russia: Kulunda steppe | collected 2010-07 | reverse complement strand
CATTGAAGTAAAATACTGTGATGATACACGACCAGAGCAACAACTAGCAAGAGCAACTGAACAGCATAATGGATTGAAACGCGCCCTTGCACAGCAATGCCACAAAGTAAGCCTACATACCATCCTGCCAGGGTTAGGGTTAGTCAGTGATTGGAGTGATAGGAACCATTTATAAATGTCATAATGATCTACCCCTCAGTAAGCTTGGCCTAGACCGGTGTAGAGTAAGAAAACTTACTCTCGATCTAAACACTCATTCTATTCAATACGCAACAAAGATCATAAATACAAGTAGGAGCTTGAAAAAAATCAAGGAAAGATCATATGGCTCTTTTCAGAACCCTCCTGACCCCCACTAATGACCTTCTCCCTCGTTTGATGGTGGAGGTTTGCAAGCACCAGATGTAAACTTCTTCCTTAATTCACGCAAACAGGGGTTATCTTGTTTGCGTAATCTTTTCTTTTTTTCTTTTTTTACATTGGAGACACAGGCGTGTTATATTTCGACAACATCAGAGCTGAGGATGTGAACCTGTTTCTCTTGAAGCAGACATACAAATCATTGCTTTTTCTTTCTGAGACTATTATATTTTTTGCCTTGCTGGCAGTGTCCAGCAAGCCCAGCAGTCAACCCATCTGGCTAAAGGTCTAAGCCCATTGTAACCTTAACCTTACCCCTCAGTCCAGCTAGGTTGCAGATCATTGACTTCAAGTCAAAAGTTGATCTGCCCACTCAGCAGGTAATCTGTGCAGCTTGGACCTTCCGTAAGTTGCATTACAAGTGAGGATGCCGAGAGCAAGCACGGGGGAATACGGACATGGAAATGAAATAAACTTTATTGTGATGGAGAAGCCTGTGTGCGAGCCAGCTTAAGGACTGCAGAGTGCATGTCATCATAAAATCCTGAAATCCAGCGCACATCAAGGCACAGCCACCTGCCAGGGCTTCCAGTGGAAGGCCTCACCATTCCATAAAAAAGGCTAATCTACAGTCCTACATGTAACAGCTGTTGGCCCTGCAGCCTGCCAGGCGTCAATCTAATGCACATTATCTACAGAAAAACCATGAGTTGCCAAGCCCACAGCTGCGACATTCCTACTTCTAAAAGCTAGCAAACAGGCGCTCAGGTGATCAACTTGTGAGTGGTTGTCTGAGGTTCCAACACCACATGAAAACGTGAGCGGGTTACAACACATTGGAAATGCACTAGAGACAGCATGTGCAACTGCAGGACATGCGCCTGTGGGACAAGCTTCCAGGGGGGTTTGTGTCAAAGTATGCGTGTGCATGCACTGCGCATTGACAACACTGGCAGGCAGCTGTCTGCATGAACCAAGCCACCTGAGAGCAAGCGCCTGGCATGGTGCCTGACCACGAGGCGTCCAAGCCTCCTGTGTAGTCAACGTCGGCAGGTACGCAGGATTCCGCACATACGCATAAGCACACGCAAACACACTCATAACAAGGTCCTTGTCAGTTGTAGTGTACAGGTCCCCATTGCTTGTTGCAGCAAGAAGGGAGGGCAGACGTCTTCAAGATGAAAGCCTATGGCCCCTGTTTGGCCCATGCTCAGGCGCACACAGGCCCGCCCTACTAAGCACATGCTAGCTGCACGTGCATGCAGCACAGCTTGCTTTGGTACGGCCCATTAGGGGCTGCGGCCACGGGCAGCAGTGTACGTCAGCATGAGGTGAGCATGCGCCAGCGGCCTCGTGCATGGGGCAGAGATGCGAGTAAGTGCAGCCTCGTGCACGACGCTGGCGGCCTGTGGCAGCGGCGGAGCCCGCAATGTGCCTCTGTGCTTATGCCTGCGGTGCCAGGCACGTGCGCGAGACAGCGAGCGCAGCGTGCCTGTGTGAGGGCCAGCAGCAGCACCAGCCGGCTGCGGGGGTGACGCTGCTGGTGGGCACACGACAGGCAAGGGAGTCCGCGCCTGTTTGGGCATGCTGCATGCGTGCAGCAAAAGGAGGTAGAGTGGGGGTGGCCGCATGCTGCGCGCGTCGTCATCTGATGGTGGTGCGAGGCATGGTGGACACGCCGGCGGGGTCGGCGCCCGCTGGCCGCTGGCCCGGGAACACGCTCCAGAACCGCAGCGTCTCGTCGCCCGCCCCCGTGACGATCGTCTGGCCGTCCGGGGATGTCGCCAAGTACAGCACCCTGCGCACGGGTGCATGCCAGGAGCGGCTGTGTGCTCGTGCGCAGACTGCTCATGTGCGCCTCAAGCGCACACACAACCCTGCCTTCAATCCAAATAAAAAATATGAATACATATAAATATATACATACATCCAGGCAGCCAGGTGCACGCCTTGCATCCTGTCTCCCTTCCACCCTCGCACCTCTCACCCCTGCTTGTCCCCCCTTTGCACCCGTGCGCACCTCAGTGTGTGCCCTGTGAGCGTGGCAAGCTTGGTCATGCTGGGGCACTTCCACACCACAATCTGGTTCTGGCTGTACCCGTGCGTGGACACGATCTCGTTGGCGTTTTTGGACCACGCCAGGTTGCACACCTGCGTGCACGCACACATGGGCTCGTGTGTTTGTGAGTGCCCTTGTGCACGTCCGGCAGCGTGGGCTTATGCGTGGGCATGTCCGCGCGTGAAGGTGCGCAAGCACGCAAGCATACATGCGTACATGCATGTGTGCATGTGTGTGTGCACGTGTCTGTGTTGCCCGCGCATGCCAAAGAGCAAGCTGGTGAAAGGTGTTCCGTTCGGGGCCCAGGCACGCGCTTGCAAGGGCAGCCAAGCGCGCAAACGTTTGCACACAAGCAACCCAAGGCCAAACACACGAGCCCGCCCACGAGAGCAGGTAGGTGCTACGCCTGCATGCGCAGGCCCTGCTTCGCCTGCGCACGCCTGGCAGCGCCTGCGCCTGTGCTCCGGGCCATGCTCGGCCAGCCCACTCCCTGTGTGTTTTTGCCCTCGTCCACGCCTGCGCACCTGGCTGCCTGTGTCTATGGAGTTGATGGGCAGTCCGCTGGCGGTGTTCCAGAAGCGTATGCACCTGTCGGCGGTGCCCCCGCCTGAGGCCAGCAAGCCGTGCTGGTGCGGCGACCAGGTGATGGCTTTCACGGCTGCCTGCGCAGCACGCAAAGGGGGCGGGGCGCACACGAGCGGGTGCTGGGTGGGGCGCTGCACAGGCGAACTGCACAGGCGAACTGCACAGGCGCACGAGTGCCTTGTGCTAGATGCGCACATCTGTTTCATATCCCGCGTGCTGCCAAGCCTGCACACAGCAAGGACAGTGCACGCCTGCCGTGCGGAGCATAGCATGCGGGCCGTCTGCGCGCTGAATGGCAGTGGCAGCAGCAGCAATGGGGATACAGACATGTAGAGGGCGCCTGCAGCGCCATGAGGCCATACTCCGACCAGGGAGCAAAAGTAGGATGCGCCCGGTGTGTGGGCTGCGCAGCCTGCGCACACTCATGGGTGCGCCCGTCAATGTGTACATTAACACACACGCGTTCAAGTGCGCTTGGACTGCATGCCTGCGCCCAACCCCAACCCCAACCCCATGCCTGCACCCATGCCTGCACCAATGCTGACGCCTGCGCCCACACATTCACGCACCTGGTGCTCCGTGAAGCGCATGACGGGGCTGCTGCTGCCCATCTGCCACACCAGCAGCAAGTTGTCGTTGCCGCCTGACGCCAGCTGCCGACCATCCGGGGACCACTGCACCCAAGGAAGCAGAGCAGCGTGCGTGGCTGGTTATAGGGGGCTCATTGAGGGGTAAGGAAGGGACAGGGAGCCCTGAAGCACTACCCCAAGGAAGCAGAGCAGCATGCGTGGCTGGTTATAGGGGGCTCATTGAGGGGTAAGGTGGGGACAGGGAGCCCTGAAGCACTACCCCAAGGAAGCAGAGCAGCGCGTACAGCGCGCGTTCACAGAGGGATGGACGGCGAGGGAAGTAAGACCTGGACCCAGACCAAGACGTCCGAAGCAGTACAGCGGGTGCAGCTTGATGGAGTGCAGCCTGGTGGCCTGCGGGGGTAGGCATGCTTGGCCATCACGCCACCAGTCCAGGCCATCCAGTCCAGGCCATCCAGTCCAGGCCATCTAGGTGACTTGTGGGTGCAGGACGACACATGCACAGGCACATGCACAGGCACATGCACAGGCACACCAGCACTTCCCGTCTGGCTTGCAACACCGCTTCCATGCTTCTCAGCAGGGCAGGCAGGATAATAAGGCACACACGCATGCACACACACACACGTGCACGTGTGCGCACGCGCCCATGCACATAGGCCTGGGTCGGACACCGGAGCCGCACACACACCACGCCCGGCCACGCACGCACCTTGAGGCCGCAGACCTCCGACCTATGCGCCTGCAGCTTCGCGCTGTAGTGCTCCGGCGCGCGCACATCATGCTGCAGGATGGTGCGGTCCCGGCTGCCGCTGCTGAGCACGTGCGAGCCCCACGCCATGGTGCCCACGCGCGCCCTGCGTGCCGCACACCCCAGTAGCCACCCCTTCGTGTGTCTGTCAGATATGCACATGTGTCCATCCAATCACCCATGCATTCTTAGTAAGATTCCATCCAATCACCCATGTATTTTCAGTAAGATTCCATCCAATCACCCATATGCATTCTTAGTAAGATTCCATCCAATCACCAATGCATTCTGAGCAAGATTCCATCCAATCACCCATATGCATTATTGGTCACCATCCACCCATCTATCCAGTTACACTCCATCCCCTCTGGTGGTCCTTGGCCTCAGCAAGCCCCAACTCTCATACCTCCTTCCCCCCCAAGCCACATGTCGCCCCAACAGCAGACCAGCTCGCTTTTGGCAGGCCTGCTGCTGCTGCTGCTGCAGCATGTGCAGGCCCCCCCCCGAAAAGTCTTCCTGCGCCTGCATCTTGCGCCCTCCTCCTTTTCACTCGGCAGGCCCCTCTGCCAGCCAGCTGCCTTGCCCCTCCGCACACGCGTGGAACTACCCCCCTGGTCAGTGCAAGCCGTGCACACCGGCACACGGACACACACAGATACACACACACATCCAAGCCAGTGATGTGCACGTTACCATTGACGTCGTCATAATGGTTTGCAATAGTCCGTATAATACGATAAAAAACGTCAATTACAGCGTAAATCTTAAGAAAACACCGTATACGGCGGTATGACGGCGTCCAAATGACGCTGTGAATTACGGTGCCATTTGTGAATGACGCCGTATTTGCACAACTCTGATCCAAGCACACACCTGCCCGCCCGCTCAAGTGCTTCAAAACTCAAGTCATGCCCCTGCACATGCGCGTGAGCACATGTCAACGGCCCCCCCTGGCCCCAGCCCCACCCCCCTCACCTGTGGCCCTCCATGATCCGAACCAGGCGCATGCGCGCCGCGTCCCAGACCTGCACTTTGCCACTGTTGCAGCCCACACTCAGGTACGTGCCGCGCTGCGACCACGCCACGCTGCACACTGTGTCGCCGGGGGGGAGGTCGCACAGCTTGGAGACCTGCGCGCACGCGCAGACGGGCCCCAGCAGATGAGGGTCATGAGGGCGCGTAGTTTGGAGTGCGGGTGCGGGCCTGGCTGGTGGTGTATGATGCAATGCTGTGCACACCCAGAGGCAGGTTGAGTTAGGCCCCAGGCCTGGCTGGTGGTGTATGAAGCAACACTGTGCACACCCAGAGGCGGGTTGAGCGCTGCCTGCAGGCTGCATTGAGGGAGTCTCCCCGGGCAGACACGTGGTGGCGCCACAGGCCTGCCCGCCAGGCCTATGTCCAGAACGAAAGCCTGCCGGCGGTACCGAGCAAAAAAGCCAGAGGCACGCCAGCCAGGCGCTACGCAGCGCCTGGCCCTGCAAGCAGCCTGCTGCTGCTGCTACTACTACTGCCGCTGCCTGTGTGCTTTTGTGCAAGCCATCCCTGTCCCACAGGCCCTGAACCGCAGGAGCGATGCAGACGCATCCCTGCCACGCACGTTGCTGGTGCTGGCGGAATACAGGAACACTGTGGGCCCCAGGCCCACGGCCAGCACATTTTGCGACGACCAGTCCACCAAGTTGAGGTAGAAGTCGTCCTGCAGCGCGGGCGCGTCCAACACCTGTGCAGGCCAGGTTGGGCGCAAAGCATGCCTGGGTCAGTGCGGGGGTCGCCACGCCACACGGCACGAGCGTGCCAGGTACCTACACGGGCAAAGGAGGCCTCGCCCTTCCCAAGCCCCTCTTTTGTGCCGCGTCCGACGCACAGCGGCAGGAGCACAGTGCAAATGGTGTGCCAACACACGCATGCGTGCACGCATGCGGCCTGCCCCCTGCGTTTGCCAGCCCAGACCAGCCTGGCATGCAGAGGGGGGCAGGGACTCGCCTTGAAGGGCGCCCGGGGTATCTTGCGCTGTGCGCGCCGGGGGGAGGCCATGGGGGAGGCGGCGATGCCGGCGTCCCCGCCCACCGGGGACATGGCATACGGCGACAGAGAGGCAGGGCCGCCAAAGGGGCTGGCGGCGTCGCCTGACTTGTAGCGGAAGAGCTTCTTGCTGGGGCTGCGCGTGCATGCGTTTGCATGTCTGTCAGTATGTGTGCAAGAAAATGCGCTCTCGTGTGTGCGCAGGTGTGAAAGGGACAGAGGCGCGTGTTGTTTGGGGCCTGCAGTAGAGTCATGGCCCTGGGCACACACAGACGCCGTGACTGGGCCGACGATCACAGGCACAAGCAGGCTCAGCAAGCACACAGGCCTCTTCCGCTGGCCTGTTTGGGGGCAATAGACCCTTGCCCACGAGGCACTTGCTGCTACAGCCCCCATGCCCAGCAGTTGCCAAGTGCGTTGCATGGCCCAGCTCCACACCACTGGCCTGGCCCTCCGGAGGTCACAGCATGCAGGCCGCTGCACTGGGATGCATGGGCTGTGGGCAAAGCACATGTTGTACAGCGTCCAGTGCTCTGCTGCATGGCCGCCTGGCCACAGGGACTCACCTACACGGCGCCTTGAGCTGCTCCAGCTGCTGAGCTTTGTCTGCAGGTATCTGCCCAGAGGGAGATGCCCCCAACAGCTCTGAGCGGAGCAACAGGTTGTATGCAGGATTCAAGTCCTGCATGAAGGTCACAGGAGTGCCACGTGCCACGAGTGAGGCACACTCATAAGAGTCTGGGGCGCGCTGCGCACTTTTAAGAGTTGCAGGCAGAAAACAGCAGGCAGGCAGGGCGGCCCAAGGGCTGCATTTTTAGCCATGTCCGGGCAGATTTAAATGGTGTGCAATGACCCGCAGCCAGCGAAACTGGCAAGCTACGCTCTTGATACACCGGCAGCACCCCGGGTATCCTGGTTTGTCCATGTGAGTACATGCTCATGCGTGCACGCGCTTGTGCGTGCATACCCAATGCGTATGTGGGTACACGTGTTGTGTGATGCACATTAAGGAAAACATGAGTGTGCATGTGTGTGTGTGTGTGTGTGTGTGTTCGCATGCCCGCGCGAGTGCGTGAACAGGAAAGTCTGGGTGTTATCGGCAGACCCTGCTTTGAGGTTCATGGTTTCATGAGAAGGTCTTCATAGACAATGAACGCACACGAGGTACACAAGCAGCATCGTGGCTTGCTGCACCCAGCTTGCAGATTCCCCCTGGACAGCACCACCCATGCATGCGGACGTGTGCGCCCCTGCACTCTGGGCACACTGTGAACTGCTGAAGTCCCTAACAAGAGCATGTGTCACAGTGTCCAAGGATGCAGGGGGCGTTGAGGAAAAAGAAGGGAGGAAATGAAGCCTGCTGCCCAGTCACCATACACAAAAGCGCTGACCGGAGTTACGCTTACCTGTCTGGTCAATGCGATGTTGAGCGTAACTGCCAACATGGACGGCCGAACACACAACAACAGTTTGCTTCCCAATTGATGGCATGCACACACCTCTCTTTCTGACGCATTCCGCGAGACCTCTGCGGTGACCAGCTCCCTATCCAAGATGGAATAATCCAGCCGGGCTGCCGCTGTCCTCGAAGGTATGAAGCGGTCACTGAGCTTCATATGTTGCTGCGGTGACCTGTACGCTGAGGGCCCCGGTGGAAAAGGGCTTGATAGGCGCCCAGGGCTTGCCTGCAACATCGCCGTGTAGCCCTGGTCCGTAGTGAGAGCAGCGGAGGTGCTGGGACCGCAATTTTCCCAATCCCCCTCCATGGGTCTTCGTCGCTGGGCCCTCCTTCAGCAGGGACTTCTCCCTCTCCCTATCAAGCAATACGAGTAAGTGCCAACGTGAACATGCATTTTGAATGAATCCTATGCAATTACGACGCTGCGAGGCACAGGTTTGGGGTGGTCAAGACTTTAGTCAAGACATTGACATTGCCAATGAATAATTTTAAGATTTAAATGATTCAAACTTACATTATAGCAGCAACACAGCATCGACAACATGCTCATGATCTGGGAGGCATACTTGCGGTGGCATCTTCTTAAGTGCACGTAATTTTTTATCATTTTCTTATGCTTTTTTTGACTTAGATAATCCTGTATCTGCAGATCAGCTACAATTGGGTGCGGGATTCCAACCACAGTTACCTGTATGTTACGGGATTTACCATGTATTTCCCCTTGGTGCTGGTACATCCTGGGCCGTAAATGCTCGTAGACCACTAGCCTAGCTTCCCTGCTCAAAAGCCCTGCCTTCAGTGATGGGACGGGCACCTCTGCTCCATCAGAGCTCTGCTGCTTGTGCTCCTCTGATCAGTGTGCATGTGCGCACGTGCCACCGCCTCCCTTAGCTGTCCCTTTAGGTCACTGGTTTTGAGCCTCTTTAACTGAGGGCTGTCATTCACCCAAATATACTTGCTTCGAGGGCTTTGATTTCAACGGCTAATTCAGTGCATTTCTTCTGGAATATAAGCGGCTTTGTTGGCAAGCACACTCTTACAGTGGAATCTTTTGTAAGGCATACTGGAAGAGGGCATGCACATGTGACAATATACGACAAATAACAAAAAAATACATGAGCTCACACATGCTGCTTTGCAGGATGAGCCTGCAGTTCACGTTCTTTTCCATTGCCATGATTGTGTATTTTTTTAGGATCTTAAGTAAAAATGAAATACTCATTCCCTTCTTTTCTTATTTGCAGTTCTCAAATTTTGAGTGCCAAAATTGCCACCTTCTTGAACCCTCATGTTTTTGCCAGGCATTACGCAATTTTTTTTCTCTTACACTGTTTTTTGTTGGTTTTGGTTGCAGGCCTGTTTGGCTTATGCTTAGCTGCCCTCAAAATCAAGTCATGCCACCCAGAGACCTGAATCTGAGAATGACAAATGAATGCACCTTAGGTGTTCATAGGGTTAATAAACAAAAAAGTAAAAAGTTAAAGACTCACACCGTGTGACCTGCGAGCCTTACCCGACCACGTACTCAAAGCGCTACAAGCAAGGCCTATGGTGACCAAGGACAGATCAGCATCCAATGCGATCAGCGAACCCTAACTTGTGATTTATACGACAAGTTGCAAACACTGCGTGGCATGTAATCAGTCTGTCCTTTATTTCCTTTGCAAGCCCAGCAGTCAACCCATCGATGTCTGGCAGATATCTGGCTGAAGGTCTAAACCCATTGTAACTTAACTTTCATTGATAATCGCAAATCACATTTTTCTTCAGTTTAATCAGCCTAACGACCAAGCTGGCGCTCAGACACAGGGAAAACGGGCAGGTAGTAGCAATACCTCAACCCATTTATGTACTGGTACCTGTCTAAGTCAGCTCCTCCCTTAATGGATGCAGGGAGTGTTCTCACTGCCTACGTTGTTTTTTGTGCTATTTGGGCTTTTACAAAAGGTACTTCTAATTTAGCTGGATCAGGTCCTACTAGCTTATTACCAGGCGCTGAAACTGTAAATGGTAATAACTTAAATAAACGAAAACAAATCTGGACAACAGAAAAATCCCGTCAACAGACAAAAGAAAACAAGACTAAAAAGCTTTTCGCAGAACAATTTGCTGATTTTACAGGGCTGATAGAGTTTATATCGGAGGCACTGGAGCTTTCTATTTTGCTAACATCAGTGCTAAGGAAGTGAACTTGTTTCTTTTGAAGCAGACGTACAAGTCACTTCTTTTTATTTTTGAGACTGAAATATTTTGTCTGGCTGGCAGCGCCCAGCAAGCCCAGCAGTCAACCCATCTGGCTGAAGGCCTAAAACCATTGTAAATTCGAACTTCAACTACATAGTTTTTCTTTTTTCTCTTCCTAGGTCAGATAGACTGAAACTCAGCTGCCCTCGTACAGCAGGTACACCTACGTAGTCCCTTGCCTGACTTGGTAGACGGACAAATTTAAGCTTGCAACCTGCTTTCCATGCAGTCTTGAGTGCAAGTTGAGGATCTGAAGCCTATAATGCTGGTCAGAGTGTGCTGCACTCAACGCAGTGATGATCAATCACTTGGCAGAGACATAGTCGAGACTAACTTTGAATGGAAAGCCTTGTCTGGCTCCCACACAATTTAAGATATAGATAACAGGTATGCCAATCTGGGGCAAGAAACTCAAAGTGTGCTCAGTTGCCATAATGGATGGCACGGTCCTCGTCTCCCAAGGCACCCTCTAACTGTTCCTCTCCATCCTAGGGTAGCCCGAGGCCAGTCTCGCCTCAATTTTCAGAGGGCTTTGTTGGTGCAGGCTTCTTCTTCCAGGTCCCTTTTTTGTCCACCACAAGCTTTTCCTGGGACGCGAGGTGGGCCAGGTAGCCTGCAAGCTGCTCGCTGCTTTTGTCGTACCTGTTGTGTAAGAAAGAGCACACAAGGTCAGGTGTGAAGGGATGGCAGGGTAACAGTCCTGGTCACAGCTATAGCCTACCTGAGCCTGCGCTGGTTCAGCAAATCAGCCCACGAGCCCTCCGCTGAACAACAAGAGCACAGCCAAGGAGGAGATGCAGGAGGCCTGGGGGGCCTGTCACTGGACATTGGGGTTCCCACTGCCTTGTGTGGGCTGTGCTCGTTTTGGTGTGCACGAGAGGTGCGCAAGCAGGGGCAGCACCGGATCCAGCAAGTGCGCGCACATGCACCAGACACAAGTCTGTTTGCTCACAAGGCCCCCCCCATCCCTCACCATTTGCCAGCAAGGAGCTATGAGAGACCCACGATGGGAAGGTGCCCAGCGAGCGTAGCAGGCTTGCAAGGTCAGGTCAGGTCAGGCTTGCAAGGCCTTGTGATTGGCTGAGCATTTACACGCATCACAACTGGCACAACACATGCAAGACAGCCATTGTAAGGCACCCTGGCCGTGTGGGATTACAGGGACCTATCAGATCCAGCCATGCAGGCTACAGACAGCGCGCAGGGCGAGCACGCACAGAGGCAGCGTGCACGTGGCAGGACAGGGCAGGCACGAGCAGGGCAGCCATCCACGCACTTCGGGGACACCACAAACAGCTTGAGCATGGCGTGCAGGCGGTCCAGGGGAAGGCCGCCGTAGTTGGTGAGCATACCCATGATGTACGGCTCGTACGGCGCCAGCTCAGACACCTGCACGTGGGCGCAAGGGGAGCGGGCGGTGAGGCATGCATCAGGACCCAGGCACCTGTGGGCCCAGGCACCTATGGCCCAGGCACCTATGGCCCAGACACCTATGGGCCCAGGCACCTATGGCCCAGGCACCTATGGCCCAGGCACCTATGGCCCAGGCACCTATGGGCCCAGGCACCTATGGCCCAGGCACCTGTGGGCAGCGACACTGAGGCAGGCGCGCAGGCTCATGACCACTGTGGCCCCCACAGCGGATGCGCTTGGATGCGACCTGACTGCGCTTGGATGCGACCTGGCCAGAGGTGTGCCGCTCCCGAGACAGCACGAAGCAGTGCAGCAGTATCCACGGAGCTACAGAGGCGCGCGCGCGCCAAGTAGTCAGCGGCAGCGGCCGCCGCTGCTGCTGCTCCTCCTCCTCCTCCTCCCGTTGTCCCCGCTGTCACTCCTATGCAGGTGGCCGCTGAATCTGCTGCTGCTGCTGGGCAGCGCTTACCAGGCTGTCGATGGCGGTGGGCAGCACTCACCAGGCTGTCAATGGCAGTGGGAAGCTGCGTGGGCGCGTCCTCATCCAGCCCCAGCTCCACCACCCTGCTGCCATGCAGGCTGGCGGGCAGCGCAGAGGCCCGTCTGTACAGCCCAGCTTGGTGCAGCTGCCGGGCACCCCCGCGCGTGCTTGCACCTGCACTGCCTGCTGCAACGCCGCTGCCGCTGTCCCCGCCACCGTTGCTGGCCTCGGCTGCTATCATGGGGGAGGGGGGTGATGCGAGTACTAGGATGCCGTGGTTGATCCAGAAGAGGGCGCGGCGGCGGAGCAAGGGGACAGGTAGGTTGACCTGCAGGCGCGCGGGCATGGGGAGAGGCGGAGAGGGCGGGGGTTGCTGCAAGCTGTGCACTCCTTGATGAGCCTTGACCCGCAGCGTAATCCGCCAGTCTTGTTGAGCGCACGCTGTGGTCCTAGCATTGCCCTGCCCCTCAACACCCATCACATCATCCATCAGCTCCAATGGCCTGCAGGGGCAGGCCAAGCCCAGCCCTCTTTCGCGGCAGAGCAAAGGGAAAGCAGCACAAAGCAGCATATGCCACGCTTCAAGTGTGACACTTGGCTATTGGGCAGCAGCGGCGCGGTGGGGGAAGACAGGTGCGTGAGCTCAAGTCCAAGTGATGGAGCTCCGTTCAGTCGAGGGCGCGATGGAGCGAGCCCGTGTGCGCATGCATGTTGCGGCGTGAGTATGAGTGCGAGTGTGAGGCTTGGCACAAGTCAGGAGGAGATGCGCACGCACCTCTGCTGCGAGCTGCTCAGCACTCAGCATGGTGTGTTGCTGGAAGGGCGCGATGATGGAGGCCAGCACAGGGCTCACAAGGAATTCCACGACCACGTCGCCCACAGCCACCTGCAGCAGCGCAGGCAGCCCAACAGCAGCTGAGCTGTGTGAACAGGGCCACGGCCGCGTGTCCACTGCCACAGGACCCACAACTATCTACGACAGCGCACACACACACACACACAACTCCCCTGGCTGCCCATAGCTTACACAGAAAGGAACCTTTCTGGGCCCGCCAACTCCAAAGCCGCCTGGCCCGCGGCTCATCAGGCAGTCCTCTGTACTGTGAGCACCTCTCCCATGAGTGCTGCTGCTGTGTGCTGTCCTGCAGCACCATAAGGCAATGGGAGTGCCCCCCACTGAGCACCCGTATGGCAATGAGAGCGCACCCCACTGAGCACCATATGGCAATGAGTGCGCCCCCCACCGGGCAGCTATGGAGGTGAGTGCACCCAGGACACCCAGGACAAGAAAAACGGGCGCTCCCTGAAAATGAGCGTCTTGAAGAGGCACTCCATGAAAGATGAGCGCCATGGTGGCGTGGGGTCCATGGGAAATGAGCGTCTCATCAAGACAAGCGCTTCCGGGCATCAAGAAGGTAAGCTTGATCTTGCAACCTACCTTGCATGCCTATACCCTGTCCTGGGCTGAATCACTGCGCTGATGCCTACAGGCCACAGCTCGTGGTGTATGGTGTGGATTTGTGATGCACGGTGTGGATGCGTGATGCACGGTGTGGATGCGTGTGTCAGACACACATACAAACACACAACGCCTCTTGTCTGCGCGTCTGTTAACCCTGCACCCCGCCTCCGTTGCGTAATTGATGAGGAACTGCCTTAAGAGCCGCGCCTGCTCTCCTGTGCACATGGCCACGCACATGCTCACCTTCACATCCCATGGCTGCGCAACTCAGCGCGCCCACCACAGCAGTTCCACATCCCCAAGGGCCACAAATCAAAACACTGAGTTCCACACCTTCAAGGACCGGAAAATCACGACACAGACCTTCCACACTCTCAAGGGCCTCAAAGATAAGACACACGAATTCCATACCTTCAAGGACTGCAAGAACACAACACGTGAATTCCATACCTTCGAGGACCACAAGAACACAACACGTGAATTCCATACCTTCAAGGACCTCAAGAACAATGCTGCAGTGCAGCCAGCTGCTACTGCTGCTGCTGCTGACATCGGCTTACACACACATTCCCCCTGGTCCCACATTCACAAGACACCCCGCAACAATTAAGGCCCGCAGCCGCGCAATCCTGGCTAGCAGCTCGCATGGGACCGTCCACATCCTCCTTATGTGCCCCATTGCTTAACCTGTCTGCCAAGGTCAGCGGGCCACCCGACTGCAGCGCGCACTCCGGAGAGCCAAGCCACGTACCTCTGCCTTTGCATGCGTTCCCACCCTCCCCGCCCCACCGTCACAGGGGGCGGCTGGCCTGCCACACCCGGAAGTCTCATGCCATCAGCCTGGCACGCTTGGCGCCCTTACGCAATCAGCCGCGCCCTGATGCCATCAGCCGCGCCCTTTGAGTTTGTGGATGCCCCCAAAACCGCACTGGCAGGGGCGGCCAGCACCCACGCCAGCAACATCTGTAACCACCGCAATCTCACAGCGGGCACTGCCGGTGTTCTGGTTTCGGGCAAAGACGCTGACTCACATGCCTGCCAGGCTGCTTTGCGGCGCCCGGCGCACCTGCATCTCGACGCACCCCACATGGGGCTTCCAGTGTAGACAGCGGGGGGTCTTGAGGGAAGTGTACTGCTGTGCGTAGGCCTCCATGGCCTGCGCCACCAGAGGGGGCACCTTCAGGCCGGACTCGATGGCACGCTCGCTGCTGGGGCCTCCCTGCGTGTGCAGTGCCCGCGGCGATATGCCGCATATCATATGCGTGTGCACGGCTGGGTGTGTGGGAGTGCGCGCCACTTGCAATGCGCGCGGAGGTGTGTGCGCGCGTGTACTTGTGTACGTTTGTATGTTGTGTGTGTGCGCGGGTGTGCATGTGTGTGTGTGCGTGTGTGCGCGTGCGCACGTGCGTGTGTGTGCATGCGCGAGTGTTGTGTATGTGTACGTGCGTGTATGTTTGTGTACGTGCTTGCGCGACTGTTGTGTACGTTGACGCGTTTGTATATATGTTCGTGTGTGGGTGTGCGTGTGTGTGGGTGTGTGTGTACATGTGAGCGCGCAATAATTGGGCCTGCTGCGTGCGCAATGCCTCCAGTGTCATTCCATTTGGGGACAATTATTGCCTGTGCGCAGGCAAGCAAAAACGCATTCATACACATGTATGTACACACAGCTCGGAGCAGAGGCTCCTTTGCTGGCGTATGTGTGCGTGTGCGCGTGTGCATATTCGTGAGTGTGTATGCAAGAGACACACAGCTCTCAGAGAAGAGGCTCCATTGCAAGCGCACGCGTGCGTGCGTGCGTGCATGCGTGCGTGCGTGCGTGTGCGTGTGTGTGTGTGTGTGTGTGTGTGCATGTGTGTGTGTATGTATGTATGCAAGAAACACACAGCTCAGAGCAGAGGCTCGATTGCCCGCATGCGCTGCTTTTTGCTTTGTGTGCCTCTCCCGCCACCT
>LFCJ01001756.1_pt1 | contig 15382 bp, 10 predicted proteins | sample 643141 | NCBI WGS metagenome assembly LFCJ01 (sample SAMN03766243, study PRJNA286221) | soda lake metagenome | biome: soda lake; feature: Kulunda steppe; material: water; isolation source: sample B1-Br-g2 brine of Lake Bitter-1 | place: Russia: Kulunda steppe | collected 2010-07 | reverse complement strand
CAGGGGGGGTGGCAGGGGCAGAGGCTCGGGCACAAGAGAGGCTGTCTCTGAGCCAAGCAATCGAGGCAGGGGCAGGGGCAGGAGCAGAGGTAGGGGGAGGGGCAGAGAGAGGGGAAGGGGAAGAGGGGCTGAGCCAATCGAGGTGTCCTCGGAGTCAGAGGAGGACACGTCTGAAGAGGACACAGATATGCAAGAGTAGAGGCAGCTGCGATGCTGGGAGAGAGTGCCAAATTGAGAGAGTTTGCGAAAAACGTAATGATTGGAGGCGCCTCGCGGAAAAAAAACTCGCGGGAAAATTATTGAAATTATTTGGAGACCTCGCGTAAACTAGGATTCGCGATAACATAGGAGCGATAAGGTATCCTCAAGGGCAACAGGGATGATCCTCACAAAATCACACCAAAAGCACTTCTCTCCCATGCCGTTTTGTTTAAGGTTATCCTCATTCACAAGAATGGTCCTAGTATGAGCATATAACAAAAGGGAATTTACCTACCGGTAAGCGTCATTTTCATGGTGACGTGGACCAGGACTGGGCGGTGGGCACTACGTCCACGACATGTTTTAAGCACGACAATGACGCTAATCGCTCTTTGATGACCAAAATGTCGTCCGTGAAGGATCCGTGCTCGCCATGTCGGGTTCCAAGACACGTGGCGCACTGGCCACCATTCCACTACGACACCCGCATGCCACAGCCACCCCTGACGAGCTTCCCAGGGGGTCTACCCTCCACCCTACTGCACCACTCCCACACACAGCACCCCTCTTCCATAAGCAAGAGGCATGCCCCCCACCTGGCTGCGCCCCTCTGCCAGGGGCAGCTGCCCCACATGCCTCATTCAAAAGCTTGCCTAGACGCTCAACGGGACAGGCACAGCCAACATGCGGCCGACTCCCTCGACTATGGACCCTATCCGCACACGAGTATCGCACCCATGCACCGCCACGCCCTGCACCCATGCACCGAGCCGTCCACAGGCGCTGCGCGCCCCCCACCCCAGCAGTGCCAGGCTTTTGCCCCAACGCACCGCGCCAGCCATGGAGGAGGCGTCGCCACACACGTAGAAGTGGGCGCCCTGCTCATCAATCAACTTCCACACAAGGTCCGCTTCGGCGCGCAGGCGGTCCTGCACGTACACCTTCGTATCCTGCACGCACATGCCGGCCATGCATGGCACAGCAGGCTTGTGTGTCAGCAGACGCCCACACACGGCTGCTGCCACCATTGCGTGTGCAACTGACAGGCAACTGCAGGTCGCTAAAAATCTTATCCTGCTAAATGTTCATACAACAAACTGGCACAGAACTTGGCTAATCTACTTGTATACAAAACTATTACTAGCAACCATTCGCACCTCCCAACAAGATTTTGCAATCAGCGAGCGCGCAAGGGCACACCCGAGTGCAAAGCAGCAGCAAGAATCACAGCAAATACATGGAGGGTGTGTGCGCCGTGTGCAGGACGGCAGGGGCGCACCAAGATGGGGACCGGCGGGGCACACCATGCAGGACGGCGGGGCACACCATGCAGGACGCTGGTAAACACTAAGATGTGGGGTCGTGCATCCACCTCAATGATGCTCGTGCCGTGCAACGCAGGCGCGCAGCTTTGCTAGAACCCTCCAGGGGACAGTGCCAGCAATGATGCAGTGCTGCAGCGGCAGGCGGGAGAGCTCAACGGATCCACTGTCCATCTATTACATATGTATTGTAGGATCCATTGCCCTCAGGCCCATGCAGGAGCACGCGGGCCTGCCCACCCCGCGCGCAGCACAGCGAGCGCTGCGCATGCCGGCAAGCGCGCTGACGCACGCTACCCAACCAGCGCATGCACGTCAACGCAAGCGCACACCACTGCCCTTGCCTCCTCCATAGGTGCGCTGGTGCGCGCACGCGCACACACCATACCCACCTGTTCCCGAGAGAACGCATTGAACAGTGTGATCGCGCCCGACGCAGCCCATGCGTCTAGGTCCTTGCCGTACAGGTAGTCCTGGTCGCGGCGCCGACAGCCAAAAAAGAGTACCATCTGGCCCACCTCCTTCTGCTTGATCCCCCCGTTTCCTGCCGGGGTGTGCTGCTGCCCGTCGGCGTCTGTGTGCAAAGCAGCCCCGTGTACGGCGCCGCTGGCGTCGCTGCCGCTCAGTACCGTGCTGCCGACGCTGCTGCCCGCGCTGCTGCCCACCCCCACACTGTCCGCGTCGCTGCCTGTGCTGCCCAGCAGCCTGCGCCCGTGTGTGCGCGCGCACGCGTGTGTGTGTATGTGAGTGTGTGAGAGAGCAACTTGGTGCATACAAAGTGTGGGTGTGGGTGTGGGTGAGCATTTCTGTGTGTGCACATTCACAAAGGTGCGCATGCATTGCAGAGCAAGTGGCACAGCGGGAGCAGCCGGAGCAGCTGGCCGCACAACGCAGGGGGACCTGCTGCTATGCGCACCTGTGCAAGATGAAGGCGCGGAAAGGGGCGAGGCCAGTGCCTGGGCCAACCATGATGATTGGGGTGGCGGGGTCCGCTGGCAGTCGGAAGTCAGGGTTCTTGTGGATGTACGCGCGCACGCGGTCACCGGGCTGTGTGTGCGCAGGCGAGGGTGGGTGGGAGAAACGCCAGAGGATGCGTGCAAGCATGGGTGGGTGGAATGGAACGTCAAGGGGACGTGCAGGCAGGTATGGGCGGGTGGAAACACGTCAGAGGCTGTGCGCGTAGGCAGGGGTGGGTAGAATGCTAAGAGCAGACAAGGAGCCCGCGCAGACAAAAGGGTATAGGGTTTGTGCGACAGGAAATAATGGGGAACGCTTGGGAGAATGAGGAGCAAGCCTGCATTGACCAGACAGCTGACGGCTTGCAGGAAGGTGAGTCCTGCTGGCGCAGCCAAATCACCACAAAGGCCACACGTCAAACAATAAAGGAGCAATCAGAAACAAAAGCGACGCAGAATGTGGCGAGCAAGGGACTGCGGCCGCACTGTAGCACCAGCACGAGCAGCATCAGCATGAGCATCAGTGAATCAGTAGCAACAGTAGCGAGGGAACCCATATGTGTATGCGCCTTGATCGCGCGACTAGCTCTAAAAAAACATGGCGCAAGTAGCGTTAGCGGCGCAGCTGCGCTTCATCACCGCAAGGAATCTATGGGAGGTGCTTTCACACCGGCTGCACACTCAGCACAGGGTCAAGGCACAGCACAAGGCTGCACACCCTGCGCAGGGTCGAGGCACAGCATATGGCTGCACACTCTGCGCAGGGTCAAGACACGGCTAAGGAAGCTGCACACCCAGCACAGAGTCAAGGCACAGCATCAGGCTGCACACCTTGCACGGGGTCATGGCACGGCAAAGGAAGCCGCACACCCAGCACAGAGTCAAGGCACAGCATCAGGCTGCACACCCTGCACGGGGTCAAGGCACGCCTGCAGCGGCGCCCGACGGCCTGTCTTACCTGCAGGCAGCTGGACACGTGGGCAGAAGCCACGCCCGCGCGCGGCTTGCCGAACGCCTCGTAGCGGACCTGGCAGGATGAGCAGAGGCAAGGGGCGATGGCGCTCAGCTCCAGCTTGCACGCGCGCACTGCCTGCCATGAGATGCCCCCTTTGTGAGTGTGTGATGCTCAAGTGCGTGTAGACACACACAGGGAAGGGCGTGGAGTGCTTGTGGGGGAGACAGGGTCTTCGCCATTAGAGCACCACAGGGCTGGAGACTTGCTGCACCTCTTGTTGCTTGCGCTGCTGCTCTAGGCCATGTCTCGCCCCCACCCCCACCTGAAGGCGTGTGCACAACGCACACCCACCTCCGCAATGGTCGCCTGCACGCGCCCATCACACTCCAGGGGAGATGACGAGATGGAGTACAGCCGGGGCTGCAGCGCCCGCAGCGCTCCCAGGAGCTGCAGTGTCAGCAGCGGCAGCGTGTGCATGTGTGTGTGTGTGCATGTGTGTGTGTGTGCATGCGCGTGCGTGTTCGTGCGTGCGTGTACACGTGTGCAAATCCATTTGCATGTTGTACGTTTGCGTGTGCGCGTGCGCGCTACACACCAGCGCACCAGCATTTTTACCCCCAGCAAGGCACACAAAGCTGCCTGCCGCTGGAGAAGACGCTGTGCCGTGATGCCGTGTGCGGCTGCAGTGCAAGCCCTGGCACCCCGCCCCACTCTTGCTGGTCTTGCTAGTTGCTGCTCGGCGCACAGCCTCAGGCGCCACACACCGCATCTCTGTGCAACACTGGCCCCATTCAGATGAAATGTGGCTGTGAACGAGAGCATCAGAGGTTATGCGCCAGCAGTGAACAGTGAGCGCGAGCTGCCGCCTGCTTTTCATTGCATCCCACAAACAAGCAGGCTCCCCAGCCAGCGCGTTTGCGTGGCCATTGGACAGCGTGTTTGTGTGGCCAGCGCGTTTGCGCGGCCATCGGACAGCTGTGTGCAAGCCATCCACCATGCCAGCCAAGAGCTGGGCTTAACAGGTGCATAGACACATACACATACACATACACATACACGCACATACCCCTACCTGAGAGATGGAGATGCGCGCCGAGGGGAAGGTGCGGAGCACGTCCACCACGTGCCGGCCTGTGTAGTCAAAGTAGGCATCGAGTGCGCCAGAGCCGCCGGCCAGCAGGCGGGCCAGTAAGGCGGCCTGCACCTCCTGCAAACAGGTGCACGCGTTCGCGTCGCTCTGAGCCTGGGCAGGTGACTACGTGCACTTGGCACCATTGCGCTTGCCTCAGTGTGTGTGCATGTGGGGTGTGTGCGTGTGTGCGCATGTGTGCGTGCGCGTACGTGCGCGCACGTGCACGGTCTGTGCGGGCATGACTGCTTTGTGTCTGTCCTATGGGTGTGTGCTTGTGTTCTCTTAAATGGCCGCGTGGATGGCTTGTGTCAACCATTTTTACGCAGCATGCGCCTAAATGGGGAGACACGATCCATGGCATGAACAGTCAGGGCTCACAGCAGGGGTAGGCAATGTACATGGCACGGCTCATGACTGGGAGAGTTGGGGTACATAGCAGGAACAGCCAGGCACACCCATCAGACAAACACGCCCGGTCACACGGGTGATGAGGGAAACTGCAGCTGGGGCCTCTGGTGGCAGTGCTCAGCTCACTCAACTGCAGCTGGGGCATCTGGTGGCAGTGCTCAGCTCACTCAACTGCAGCTAGGGCCTCTGGTGGCAGTGCTTAGCTCACTCAACTGCAGCTAGGGCCTCTGGTGGCAGTGCTCAGCTCACTCAACTGCAGCTAGGGCCTCTGGTGGCAGTGCTCAGCTCACTCAACTGCAGCTGGGGCCTCTGGTGGCAGTGCTCAGCTCACTCAACCACCCCCACCAACTCACTCCTGACAGGGCATCACGTGGGTGTCCGCCAGCGCAGCGCGCTTGCTTTCCAAGACAGTCATTACCCATCTGGCCCACGACCCCTTGCTGAATTGGCTTAGCACGTGTTCCTTAAACAACCCAAGCACAAGGCCAGCCCAGGCAGGACAACCACCCACAAGATTGCAACTGCATCGCACGTGAGTTACAAAGCTGAGAACTCCCACACCCGTGCATCCACACAACAGCACTCCAGCATACCACCCCCAGGAAGGACACACCGACACACACACGCGTGCACGCTCGCATTTGCACCCAGCCATCCATGCACACACGGGTGCACGCTAACCCCACACCCCCACCTCGTCGCCGCCGGATGCCTGCTCCTCAGAAACTTCCCGATGCTGAGCTGCGGCACCCTGCGCCTTGGTTCGCGCACCCTCGGGCAGCGCAGCCCACAGCGCGTGGAACAGCTCCGCCTTGGGCACCCTGCGCGCAGAAGCAAGCAGGCGCGCGCGGCAGCCGCATCAAACAAGTTGGTGGTGTATGGTCGCAATGCAAGCCCAACAGCTCTGCCTTTGGGACCCTGCGCGCACAAGCGGGCAGGCGCGCGCGGCAGCTGCATGCAACGAGCTAGTGGCGTACGGTCCCAATGCAAGCCTGCAAATTTGGGCACGGGCACCCTGTGTGAGACCAATAGCTTGACGCGCAAAAGGTCAGTTTTGACCAGAGCACAGATTCCTGTCCCGTCCTGCGGGCTGTGTTCCAGGCCTTGTAAACATTCCCAGGGCATGGAACATGGCCTGCTTCATGACAGTGGACGCCCGCAAGCAGACGCAAGCAGGCGCACACGAGGGGGCTTGCAAAGGTGCACCCGGGGGCAGCCTGGGCAGGAAAGGCAAGTGCGCAAGGCCAGGCGAGCGCGCAAGGCCAGGCCAGTGCCCAAGGCAGGGCGAGTGTGCAAGGCCCCTGTCCACAAGCCATTTCATATGGCACGGGATACTAGAGGAGGGGCCCATAAGGCAGGCGCGCCTGATGGCAGGAGTAAGAGGAAGGCATCAGGCAGGCACAGGCAGGCAGGCAGGCAGGTGAGCAGGGTGGCATTAGGCCTGGGAACGGTCTTGCATGCAGATGGGGCGCACCTGAGGTCGTAGCACTTGCGCATGGCCTCCCTCACTTGCATGGTCGGGCCCTGCAGGCGGAGCAGTCAAGGCGGCATGGAGGTGACCACGGCACAGGCTGCGCACACTGGCCCCCCCACCCCCTTGCGTGTACCTCTCCCCCACCCTCCTGCTCCTCCTAACCCAGATACATGGGCAGAGGCACGGGCCGTGTGCAGCCGCACGGCTGCACGCGGCACGCAGCCTGCGCGCGCTGCCCCCCTTGTGTGAAAGTGAACTTACGTGTACCCTGCCCCACCTTCCTGCTCCTCGTGACCCAGATACATGGGAGGAGGCACGCAGGCCGCTTGCAGGCGCTTGCCGGCGCGGCACGCAGCTTGCGCCCCCCTCACACACCTGCGGGCACCCGGCCTCGCCCTCCTCATCAGCATCCTCTGCAAAATGCCAGGAGGGCACGGGCACCGGCAGGCTGCCGTCCACGCCCACCACACGCAGGAGCTCATCCACCGCCTACGGGTCAGTGCGCGACGTGCATGAGCAATCAGAAGGGGGTGGGGAGGACGGCTGCGAGCTGAATTGCGCGCGCGTACACACCAGTCACTTATCTCGCGAATGCGCAGGTCATACAGGGCGCGGCGCTTTGAGCAAGGGGGGGGGAGGCACGCTGTCACCAGACCCGCACATGCACATGCACACATGTTTCCTGATACCAAAGTTTTGGGGGCCCTGGGTTAGATAAGGGCTGCACGCAGGTGTTCACGATGCTGCACAGGGCTGGTGTGTGTGCGTACGCTGAGGCCCTCATCCAACTGCATGGGCAGTTCGCACACCTCTGTGTCGTTGGGGGCAAACAGGCCCAGAGCGTCTCCCGGCGTGTAGTTGCCCAGGCCCGAGGCGGTGCCCACATCGAGCTCCACGCGCACAGTGACCTGCACGACCCACCCACACATGCGCGCACACAGCTGTGAGAGCCACAGCCCAGCAGCAGTCGCCCCAGCTGGCTGATCTCCGTAGAATGAAGGGGATGCGTTCCACTATTCCCAATACGTCCCTCTCAGGGGCCGCCGCCAGAATGGGGTGGTGGCACGCACACCAGACAGCCCACAGGAACGGTGCAGAGTGAGCAAGGGCGCTGATTGCATCCCAATACCAATCGAGGGACCGACCAAGGTCAGGAAGTTGAGCACAGCTGAGGGGATGAGCAGCTGCTCACCTTGTCATGCTTGTTGGTCACTCGGCAAAGGGGCTCCACGGCCACCACGCGCGCTGGGTAGGGCCTGGACTTGCCCCAGCGCTTCGCCTTCGGCTCCGCATGAGCTGCTGCCCCGCCACCAAGGGCTGCTGCCGCAGCTGCAGCAGCACGCGTGCACACGACCAGGGTTGTGGAAGACTTGCTAGTGCACACGCACGGCGCATGCGCGCACATTCACCCCTCTGCGGCACCCCTCTGCAAATCTGCACGCACAGAAACTGCCAGGGCTGCCGCGGCCCTGCAGCTCTTCAACACGCGGCTGGCGTGCACAAGCAGGGGACACACCTAAAGGACACAACTGGGAGGCAGGTGCGAGCATGATGCCCACAGGCCCGGGGCTGCTGCCCCGCATCAAGGTCACTGGCAGAGGCTGTGCTTGAAGTACAGGGAACCTGGAACACCTGACGCAGGCCTGGCCCCTTGCAGCACCGGGGATGCAGAAGAGAGTCAGCCGCCGCGGCCAGGTTCAATGACATGAGCTGCAGCGGCCAATGGTATTCACAGTGACCCTGCTGCCGCAGCCGCACCTTCTCCGACAGGCTGCAGGTCCAGGTGGCCCAACCCCGCCACGGCGGCGTCCATCCACGCATTCACGGCATCCCAGTCCTCCTTGTTCACATCCTGAGCGCATGGGCGCACAGCCCCATGCAACACTCGTATGTCATTGAGTTGTGACGGTGTTGCGTGTGTGTATGAGTGTGTGTGTATGTGTAAGTGTGCGTGTACAAATGTGTGTGTGCACGTATGCGCTTGCGTCAACAGGCCTCTGTGCGCAAGTCCCCCATTCGTCTCTCTAGGATGTATGGCATGCAGATGCACATGGGTGGGCTGCTTTGTTCAGCTGCACGGCCACGCACGAGACTCGCACATGCACGTGCACAAATTCGCACACACAATGTGTCCGCACGTACAAAATGTGGACTGAGAAAAAGCTTTTTGATCGTATGGGTTAAAGAGCATGACATCACAGTAATCAAGTGTCCGCACGTTCAAAATGTGGTCTAAGAAAGTGTTTTTTGATCGCATGGGGTAAGAGCATGACATCACAGTGCGGAAGTGCTGGATTGTCGCTCACCTGGCGGGTGCGGTGTCACCCCACCTCAACAAGAAGGTGCTCAGGTGTGCTCAGGCATCTGGGGATCGGCCCCCTGCCCGGCATGCCAGCGTATCTAGCAGGGAGGGTGTCAGCCCACCTCAACAGGAGGGTGCTGATGTGCAGTAAGACATCTGGGAACGGTCCCCTGCACTAAGCGCCAGCCTACCTGGCGGGGTGCAACACATTTGGCCCCAGCAGATGCCAGCGCAGCATCCAGCAGCTTCCCGCACCGGCAGAAATGCTGGTAGGACCTGCGTCACGCGCAGAGGTTAAAGCCATGCTGCGCTGAGCACACAAGACATGTGATTGCTGGGTTGTTGCGCTACACAGAGCAGAGTGAGCACACACACACACACACACACACACGGGCGCCATGGAGCACACGCGCAGTCATATTTTTCCAGCGTGCCCCTCTTGCTCCCAAGCTTTTTCACTTGCTTCACCAACTACAGATCAACTGTGCACAATCCTCAGCAATGCTCATGGAAGGAGTCCTGTCTCATTAACACCGCTGTAAAATGACAGTCTGTGCAGCAAGTTGTAGGGAGGTGGGGTGCTGCTGAGGTCCAAACAGCGCCGCAATCATAACACTTGGATTGTCATTGGAAACAGAGCCGGCACTTGCGCCAGCCAGTCTAGCTTACCACAGGGTGAGCCCATTCCAACCAAGAGGCCTGATCGTTGCACGCATGAGCACAGGGCGCGCGCGAGGGCACACAAGCAGAGCCGACTTACTTGTCACCCAGCGCACACACTGAGAAGCTCAAGTGGGGGAGGGGGCCAGCCTTCCCTGCCATCAGCCACTCGCAAAAGTCGCGGGGCTCGGTGGGGGGCACCCCATCACCCTGCCAGCATGCATCAGGAGGCACGTGCCACAGTTGTGTTTCCCATCTTGGACGCCGCAGGATGTCTCGACCCAGGCTGGCAGCAGTCTGCCACATGCCTGCCTGCAGGAAGCCTGGCTGACTGCCAGGCCTGACTTTATTGTCATGTTGTCAGGCGGCTTGGGCAAACATGGCGTGCTGAGCTGAGTGCCGGATGTGCTCCTTGCGGAAGCGGGTGCGGGCCACACAAACAGGAGCAGATGCTGCGATGCCACAGGTAACTCAGCAGGCAGATGCCAAGCACAGCCACTCAAGCACCCTGACTGGCGCGGACAAGTTCATCTGCTGATGTGATGGATAGCTAAGCAGAGTGCGACAGGCAGCGGGCATGCAGCTTCACCGCCCAAGCTCCTCAAACCACATTCATCTGCTGCAGCTTGTGGAACAGCTGTGAGGCTGCCTGAGACATGATGTAGGCTCGTCAAGGGGGTTGGGGCAGCAGAGTAGGGCAGCATACACGGTCAGCACGTCCACACAGCTTTGTACTGACAACCACCACCGCTCACGACTGACCTCACGTCCTCAATGTCTTCGCAAGTTCCTGTGTTCAAGACATGGGTATGTCAACACAGCCCACACCCACCTGAGTAGAGCAGGCAATGAACAGAGCCTGCTCACGCCCAAAGTCATAGCCACCTGGGTGCTCTGCCATGTCCTCCAGGACAGGCCTGCGAGGGGGAGGCAGGGAGGCGGTCGTGCTCAAATATTCCTGGCACAAGGTGAGCATGGAGCATGTGCACAAAAAACAGCGGTCAATGTGTAAGGCATGGGCTGGGCCTGCTCAAGCTGCTGGCTGCTTAGGACCTTCTGAGGCCCTGAGCCACTCAGGCTGCACGCGCACAACGTACCAGTACTTGTCCGCAGCCCTCAGCTTGTCACACAGCTTCTCCGCTATCTCCTTGGAAAAGCCAAACTCTGTGCCAAACATGACCAGCACGCGTGCCTGGTCCGGCCTCGGGCCTTGAGGTGCAGCGGGTGCCAGCTGCTGCTGTGAATTGACAGCCCTGGGCGCACTAGCACTGCTGCTGGGAATGGCAGCCTTAAGGAAGCTGTTGAAGTCTAATGGGTCTCTGTGGTCATCATCTTCCTCATCATCACTGCCCTCTGCACCGGGCTCCTCCACCCGCAGGAAAGTCTCAAAGGGGCCGCTGACTTTGCCCCGGTCCTGCGGGGACACCGCCCCCCCGCTTCCGCAGGCCCAGCTCCACCAGCCACTTCCACTCTGCTTCTTCTTTTTCTTCTTCTTCGTCCCATCCTCAGATGCGGAGGCGGGCAGGCCAGTAGGGTGGCCAGGCTCGCATACCAGGAAGCGATCAAAGTCGTTTGGGTGAGCCGGGCTGCCGGAGCTGCAGCCCAGCCAATAGGCCACGGCCAAAGGGACACCTAACGCCAATGCAACGTATTTGGCCCAATCCGGCACGTTTTGGACCACCCCCAGTTTCAGGCCCGCCCCATGCTCCCAGCGAGCCCGCATGGTAAAGGGAATCTTTATATTTTAAAATTGCGTTTCCTGCTGACCGAAACACATTGTAACAGATTTCAATGGATGCAGATATTTTTGGCGGAAGTATTGTCACTACAGCAGATGGATGCTGACATTTTTTGCGGAATTAATATCATTGAGAGCAGATGGCATTGTCTGTCGCGTCTCATCGTTCGCGGCCAGGTGTTTGAATTTGGCTTGCGCTCAGCGTGCTCAGCTGTGGTACTCCTTCAGCTGTCCTCTGTCCCTGGCCACCTGAAGACTTGAGCACCACTGATTAGCTGCACCCTGCATTCAGAAAAAGAGGTTGTAATTCGCCAAGAGCCAGCATGGAGCCATACAACTTCAAGCTGGCAATGCGCAAGCTGCGGCCGTAAGGAGGAGCCACTAGGCCACCAAACTTCACAAGAAACATCAAAAGATTGAGTAGATTACAGATCAAGAGATTGTACTGCTGCCTTGTAGGTGCATGGATGCCTTTGTTGGCGCACTGACGCCTTGTTTGTTGGCGAGTTGGTTGAGCCGCAGGCCTCAGATCGGCGCTAGACATCTACTGTATTGGATGTGCCGTATTAGATGTGGGTGGATCCGAGTTGGACAACAATATGATGGCCCGGCAATGACTGGAAATGCACACTCCAACATCAAGTGTTTGGAAATCCCAGGCAATAACCCTCCCTTGAGTGAGCTCACTAGTGCAGTTACTGCCAAGTACCACAAGCCACATAAGGTGTGCTCTCACTCACCCTTCCGTCATCCAAGGACTGGCACCTGCAGGCCCTTGCCTCTTCACATCCCACAAGTACACAAGGCTGACAGACTTCCCCTCCAAGCCGGTGTTGTTGCTAGTCACAGCAACCAGCTGCAAACAGGAAAAGAAACTAACTGATTGAGTTGCGGGTTTGTGTGAGGACCACATCTTCAATACTTCCTACAGCCTACTTTACATATTATACCCTGAAAAGAGAACCTATCTGGAGCTGCAGCCATTCGCATGCTTCTCAGGCAGATAATGTTGCAGGGGTGCAGCCCTTCGCCGGGGCAAGTGCTGCATACAAGTATTTGTGCAGTACATAAAGACCCTGCTTTGCACAACCCTTGGCATAGGCTCTTGCACAGGACCTAGGGCGTTGTCAAGCCTTAGAGGAAAAATCCCAGTTCAATTATTAACAGGGTTGGCTCAAACGTATTTCATCACATTTTACACACTGCTAAAAATGTCTAAAATTTGAGAATTGAAAACCCCAATGCATCCAATATGGAAACGCCCCCCCAGCGTTTCCTGTGTGCTCAGCCTTGCTCAGCAGAGCACTCCCTTGCACTCCCTGGCGGCGGTGATGTGTTGCAAGCAGTTGCTACTGTATTCTTGTTGAGCAAGCGCTGCTCCCTTGCTCTGAGCATCGATGGGCCCAGCTGGGCAGGCTCTCATCTCATCCAGGACAGGCTACAGGACTGCTTTATCTTCTGTGCACTTCACAACACAAGCTGAATTAATGTGCAGAAGTGCTTCCTAATGCAGGAGGTACCAGCTACAAAGACAAGCTTGCAGTGCCTGTGCTTGTGACTTGTCTTTCAGCTCAATGATTTTGATACGAACCCACTCCTCCCCCTGTTTCTCAGCATTTTGAATATGAATGTACATGTAAGAATGCATTGGGGTGGTAACAGGTAGCCAGGGAGGGGGCAATGGAGGGCCCACAGGCCCCAACTAACCTCCCCAACTTCAACCCTCAAAAATGACCCCCTAGATGGAGACAACTTGACGTAAAATACGCAAATTGTTTGTATCATAAGGGCATTCGTCTGGGCAAATGGGCGCACGACCCAACCCTGATTATCAAAACAAGCAGCAAAACCAGCCCCAGAAATCCGCACCTCGAAGTACGCATCTTCTTTGTGCATACACCGCTTCAACACATTTGTATGTGTGTGGGCTAGTAATGGTCTGTACTGGGGACCCTGGCATGGCAAGGAAGGAGGGCAAGGAGAAATTGAGGCAGTAGACCTGGAGACTGTTGCACACAGGGCATGCAGCAGCCACATCCAGCCACAGAAACTGCAGGTATCTAACAAAGATGTCTCAATGCTTTACACAGTAATGCAAAATATACTTGTTTACATTACAACATCGACCTGGCACACAAGCTTGCCAAGGAACAAGTGACAGCCTGATCAACGGCCTACCCAATATAGATCATGCTGCCGCCAAGAGTCGAGAGTGCTGTAGGCACACTCGCCAGTTCACAGATCTTGGCCTCATACTGGCATCATACTGAGACAAGGTGAAATGCTATTTGGGCAGCAGTATTTATGGGCTGTATTGGTTGGGCTGCTGATTGCCATTGCTCAATAACAATAAATTATGCAGGTTGGAAATTCCAGCAGCATTCCAAATTTATCCATGTTTAAATAATTCATGCACATTACCTCTAATAAGCGTGCAAAGTTCTCCAGAGGCCCCACTGCTTCTTTGTTCCTTGGGGCCGCAAACTCCCACACTCTTGCTATATCCTTTTTTTGCAGTGCGTCTAGCTGCGCCTGTGGATGCAAGGTGCAGAAAGTCAGACTAAAAGCAGACAGCTTGGAAAGCCAATCAGCCCAGCGACCCGGCCAGCAGTCAACCCTGACATTCTATACCTGGCATCCAAGCTTGCATCCGCTGTAAGCTGGGAGTATGATTAGAAAAAAGCCGCGTGGGGCAATGATCGACTTCAACGTGACCCAGGCCCGCACCTAGCGCCTTACAATTCCATGGATAATTGGGAAATTAATGTTTGCTGTACTGTTGTTCCACACCATCTTAAAATCACACACATTCCCCAACAGCGCAAAAGCAAACCATTATCACATACAGCTTAGGCGCGACACTTGTCCTACGGCCAGGGCCACGGCAGCTGTACACATCATGTTGGGGAAAGTGAGCTTGCCTGCTTGTTGCACAGAATATCTACCTGCACCACAAGCTCAGGCCCGACAGCAGGGCTCGGTGCCAAGGGTGTATCCTCCAATGTTGTCTCACAGGTCACTGACTGAAGCCTCCATACCTTGGAGATGCGTGGCGCACTCCGGTACCTGTGGGGAGTGTGACTTAATATGCCAGCTGGCTATGCACCACTGCGATGGCTTAGCAGCACCGTTGAGATGACAGTTGCTGTTGAGCTGTGTCGAACTCCAGTAGAGGGACAGAGTTGTGTTGGACAAGACCTTAGACTCAGTGCTCTTGAATCAGAGCTGTGTTGATCGGTTGCATGGCAAGGCCGACAGCGGGATATGTGGAACCAATTAGTGTGGGACAGGGGGAAGGGGGGCGAAGGGAGCAGCATTGTAGTGAACAGGCCACGAGCTACTAGCTTTCTTGCACACCCCTGAAAGCTGGAGGCAGCACCAGCTTGGGGGAATTGAGAGCAGGCAAGTTCATCTACTAGAGTGTTACGTAAAAGTCACAGCCTTTGATACTGTGAGTTAAGCACCCTCATGTGACCTTTTGCCTTGTCTTGTGTAACTGAGGAAGGCACGCAAGGGGAGCCAACTCACTGGTTCTGGAGTGTGTCTTGGCGCTCTAACAGGATCGTGACCACAGCCTCCTCCCCGCAAGCACTTTGAGTGAGATACCTGCATTTGGCAAGCGCGCCGCAAACAGAGAAACAAACCCTGTACTCAGATGCCTCCCTTGATGAGATCTCCGATGCACACTCGTTATAGTCTAAGATAACCTGTGCACACTAGCTGCTTTCTAAATTTTCTCAGGTATTGCCATATGGTGCCAGCCCCAATCAGAGATTTATGACATTTCAGTTCAGGCAGCTGCATTTCTGCTTATTCCAGGGTTCAGCATCTATATAGAGTGCGCCAGGCATGCACTCCAGAGAAGCCATACAACCAAGACCCATCACGTTTCCGGCCACATGCTTTGATTTGCCTACGAGCCAGCTGGGTCACAAAGTCCAGGCACCTGTGTACGCTGCGGCCTGGGTTGACGAGCACGCTGCTAAGCGGCAAGGTGCTGGATGGCTGAGATAGCGCCAGCAGGCGATGCGCCATTGAATCAAACACCAGGCCTGTAGGGCATGCAGTTGCAGTTGGAGGTAAGAAACGGCATTATGGAACTGAGGAGTGTTTCAACCTCTGCGCTCTTGGCCAAGAATGGCGTGACTGAGGATCAGAATTGTTGAATGAGGCAAGCAAAAAGGCAGCCAAACGCCGGGCCTTGGATGAAGAAAGTCCATGGATGAAGATTCAT
>LFCJ01001754.1_pt1 | contig 15383 bp, 19 predicted proteins | sample 643141 | NCBI WGS metagenome assembly LFCJ01 (sample SAMN03766243, study PRJNA286221) | soda lake metagenome | biome: soda lake; feature: Kulunda steppe; material: water; isolation source: sample B1-Br-g2 brine of Lake Bitter-1 | place: Russia: Kulunda steppe | collected 2010-07 | reverse complement strand
GCCACGGTGAAAGTAAAAATCACAAGCAAGCCCTCTGATTCGACGCGCGTACCAATGGGGGCCGAAGTGGGGTGTGGGGACCAGACCCCGATCCTTGTACCACGTCCGCGTAGAAACCTTCCCAACTAATTTTATCCGACCTGGTCACGGCCCGAACCAAACGTAAATACAGCCTGCAATAGCCATCAGGAAGTTTGCAGTACGTGGATTCAGATCTACCATGAGTCCAATCTCAGAAACGATGGTAATCCACGTCCCGCTGGCTGGGAGCCCGAGTGTCGCAAAGACGAAAAAATGGTAGAAGCCCAGCAACACACACGCGATGGCTACATAGCGGACCGTGTTTTTCAGTTTGACTTTTAGCCAGATGCCTTTGTTTTTGACCGCTCCAGTTGTCGTCTCGTTTGATGAGTATTTGTAACTCTCGTCTGTCATGAATAAGCTGACAATCTCCAGAACCAAAAATATCCGACTCGTCAGTAACTACCAGCCGTCTGTTCTGCTTTGCGCATCGAGATATCGGCCATCCCGCCGCTGAACGTGTAGACAACCCAGTTCCCGACAGCGACAACCGATAGCACACCGAACGATGGTAGTCCAACGATCACCACCCACAGCAGCCCGAGAGCCGAGCCCGACAGCATCGGAGCGACCCCAACAAGTCGAGCACGCAGCTCGGTCGGTGCGCGGAAGTCGACAAACAAACCCCGCCAACCGGGCCGTGCGCCAACATCCACAACTTCGCCACCGACAAGACGCGCTGTGGCGGCGTGAGCAGCTTCGTGTAGCGTCGGAGCCACTGTCAGCATCGACAGCGTGCCGACCACTGCAACAACGATCTGCGAGAGCAGATTCGTCATCTGCGGTCGATCCTCCGTGTCAGCATGATGCCAGCCGCAGACAGGATCAACAGCATCGCAACCAGGGCAATATTGACCATTGTCGGCGGCAGCAACGCGAAGATGACGCCAGCGAACAGGATCGCCAGGACACTCGGGATCAACAACGACCCAGTCGAGATGAACAGCGACATCCCAACCGCGCCGAAGATGATCCCGCCCATCAGCACCTGCTGCATGGGATCGCCACCGGTCATCGTGCAGTCCCAACCGGCGACAAAGTAGCCGTCGGCGAACAGTTCCCACAAGCGGTCGTACTCTGAACAGTTGATGTCGTCTACCATTATGCTCCCCTCCCGGTGAGGTAGTGGATAGCGTCCATTGCCACGATTATCGCTGCAGGTGCGAAGAGGAACACCACGAACGGCGCGGGAACGCCGACGCCAGTCAGCAGCAGCGGCCCGGCGAAGATGCCGCGCGCAAGTGCCTCTATCGCTCTCGCACCAGCGACAAACGATCCGAACAGCGTGTCTCCAACCCCATCCGCGGCCGAGACTGTTTCGATTGCTGCGACTGACTTATCAAGCGCGTCGGTCGTTCCCGTTGGGCTTTGGACGCCCATCGCTGCAGTGAGTCCAGTCGCCTCTAACAAGCCGGCAGCCGCGCTGAAGAATATGAAGAACACGACTATCGTCGGCGTTTTCCGAAGGCTCATTGGACGCCCCTCCTGGTGGCGTACGCAAGGACACTGATAAACAGTGCAAGCAGGACCATCAACCCGGTTGTATCGCCGGGTAACCAGCCCATCATCCAGAATATCCCACCTGTTGATGAGATCGAGATTCCGCCGATGGCTGGATGCACAGCTCCGAATAAGCCGGCCATCACAATCAACGTCAGCAGTGAGATGATCGTCTGCCAGCGGTCTCCCAACTGTTCGCCGACCGGGATCTCGTCTGGGCCAGTCAGATGTTCGACGATGATATCTTCATCTTTGTCGACCAAATTGGCTCGAATGATGACGACATAGTTCTGCTGAGTGTCTTCGACGGGCACGGTGACTGTCGTTCCTTCAAGATAGCTCTCGTCATGGATGATTTTCGATTCGTTCTCGTCCCATTCATGCCCGTCGTCATCGTCATCATCAAACGTGCCCACTTCTGGGTCCCACCGAGAGTCGTCGACGTCGAAGCCACGTTCGGCGACGATCACGTCGACAACTTGGATATCCCGGTCATCGTCAAAGGTTATCGATATTTGTTCGTCTTGGTCGTCAAATGCAGCTCCCCAGCTGAAGCCCTCAGCCTCTTCGACAAGGTCGAACTCGATTTCTTCGATCTCGAAGTTCACCTCTTCTGCTTGTGTGGGTGTAAATTCGCCGAGTCGTCGCTCTGAGCCAGACGCTGGATCAGTGACAACGATTCGATAGCGTTGCTCACGTTCTAAGATAGCATCATAGCCGTTGATCCCAAACCGATCTCCGGCCACGGCTCGATATTCGGTCTCGCCATCTATTTGGATCGGCCGCTCGATGATAATCTCAGATTCTTGCTCGTCGAACTGGTCAGTCGGATCGCTTAGGGTGAATCTGTTTTCAACCGTTTCGATTGACCCGTCATCTGGGAGCAACCAAACAGTCTGCTGTTCAAGTATCGACGACACGATAGCCTGCCGGTTGATATACTCGCCGTCTGTGTCGACGATGATCGCAAAGCGTTCGTCGGCTGGGAGGCCTTCCATATCCACGACGCCATTTTGCGCAGTTCGTGTTTCGACAGTGCCTGATGACCCGAGGAACTCGACTTCGACCTCGGATTCTGTTTCGACCAGTTCGACATCAGATATGTCTCTGATCTCAACCTCACTCGGCACTGAAAAGCTGAACGTCTCGGTGGTTGTCTCTCCGGTGAGTTGGTCGTCGACTATCACTGTCCAGTCATTTTCGCCAGCAACTCCTGAATCGAGCTCTGTGCTGAGGGTGGTTTCAGTGTCGATTGTCGTTTCCAACTCTGTTGAGCCGTCTGGGCCTACTATCTCAACATCTGCCTCGCCACCGATATCTAGACCACCGCCGCCAACCTTCGCCTCAACGCTCAGATCACGCTCTTCGAGTTCTGTGCCATCTTCTGGCGTCGGTTCGATTGTTGTCTCTGGCGCATCAGTCAAGAACGCAAACGCGCTGTCGAGTTGCTGCGAGTCATCGAACTCGGCGTCGTGCGAATAATCCAAGCCGACTTGGCCAGTTGGCCCGTCGACATCGTCTGAAACACTCACATCGATACTCACGTCATCAGAAATGGCTGATTTATCAATTTGATCTGTTAAATCGACCGTCTCCCCAGATCCGATCCGTCCGCTGTGAGTTAAACTCTGGCTCCCACTCCCACTATCAATATTAATCTCAACAGATTCAGTTATGGTCGTCTGAGTAAACTGGATATCAACATCAACAACACTGTCATCTAACGAGACACCAGCTGCATAATCGCCCGGAGAAACGTTTGTGATTGTTCCTTCGTGGCTTTCGCCATCAGAAAGTTTGTCGTCTGTGCCGACAGTTCGATCATCGACAGTAACCGACGGCGAATCAGCTGGACCTAAAATAGAGATACCAAATTGATTACTATCAAGATCATGCAAAACCGCGATATTGTCCTCGATACTAATTTCAGATCTTATTTCATCATTTGCTGACGCCAAAATATCAAAACTACCATCATCTGGATCAATTTCAGCTAATGACTCATCTCCAGACGCCGCATATAACATTCCGTTAGATAGTGTTATACCCCCTCTACTACTTCCAATATCCGTATTTGAGAATATTGTAGAGGCGTTATCAACATCCACGGCGTGGATACCTTCCCCACTTTGGATATAAACTATGCCAGAATTTGAGGCAAATTCATTTCCTAAATTAAACAAAGTTTCACCGACTGCTTCATCCCAGTCCCATTCAATTGTTCCTGTTTCTGGATCAACTGCAAACACATCTTGAGATTCGCCGATGACTGCTACCCCACCAACTGATTCTACACCAACTTCAAGTCGATTATCAGATATTGTCTCTGAATACTGAGTGGAACCATCATTAACATCTAAACTGTGAATATCTCCACTATCATCGCCAGAAATCACAAAACCATCCACAACGCCGAGAGAATAAATATCATCATTTATGTTCACAGGCCCCCATTCTTGATTTCCTGTCTCCAAATCTATAGCAAATATTTCAGATTCACCAAAAAATGTATCTATTGTACCCATATAAACACTACCTTCAAAAACGTCGAGATGTATTTTATTACCTCCAATACCGATATTACTATCACTGTCCGCATCATATTGCCAATTTAGACTGCCGTCGGTTGAATCCACAGAATAAACTATTGCATCTCCATCTCCAAATATCACGCTGCCATCATTATAAATGATGTCAGAATCAACTTGATCACTCGTCTCTGAAAACGTCCATAAAATCGAACCGTCTGCTGGGTCGATTGCAATAAGACCTTCTTCATCTGCATGATATATTTTTCCATCTCCTGAATCACTAAACTCATAAAAAGCTGATCTCTCCCATAAATCAACGCTTGCGCCCCCGACCCCGGTCAATGTTATATGTAAATCTGTTTCAGCGTTCCCAGCAACTGATATATCTCTATTGTCGCCATCACTTAATTCATCGAATGAATTAGTCTGTGAATCTTCCGATTCAACGCCTTCGATAACAACATTAGCATTATCTACGTTGCTGTCTTGAGCAATGCTATACACAAATTCCTCATTGTTTTCTGCTGTCTCCTCGATGACGATCTCGCCAGCCAGCGTCTCATCTGCAACAACCACGCCCGCAGCGAGAGCAGTCAACAGTGCGATACCAACGACGACATGCAGTGTTTGTCTTGTAATTTCCATTATCGAACCCTCCGTCCAACGCGCGTACGGCGGAGATACCACCGAACGGCAAACACGACGCTTGCGCCGATGAACAGCAGCGGCCCCCAAACCAGCACCACCGTCAGCAGTCTGTCGGCCATGCCTTCGCCGTCGACGGCGTGCTGTTGGACCACAGCATCGTTACTCACGACATCCGCAATCGGCTCCAGAACCGCTGGAGCGAAGATGCCGAACACCAGAACGGCCATGAAGCCAGTGATGATTACCGTCACGATACCTCTCATGGGACTCTCGCCTCCAGTGCTGCCGCGCCGACGAGCTGGATCAGCCCTAAGAAAGCGATCACGATGGGCAGTAGATCCCAAAACGCCGTCACATAACTGAGACCCTGTGCTGCTTGCTCTGTGTCTCCGACATCCACGGCCGCGGCCTCAATGGTCCAGAAGGCATCGTTAAACACGGCCAAAATGAGGCCAGCAAACGCTATCGACGCGAAAAACAGCATCAGGTTCGTCGCCAGTGCTGCGCGTCGATCAGCTCCCATTCGGACCACCTGCGATATCTCTGTCGACATCAGCGAGATCGGGCACGTCGACTTCCAGCACTGCATCCTCCATCCCGACCATGTCACGTTCCCGTTCCTCTTCGTCGTCGCTATCGAAGCCGGGGATCGGCGGTCGACGCGCCGATAGCGTTCGTGTCTGCGATCTCGGTGCAGTTTGCGTTTCGCTGAGTGTCGGTTCGGCAAGCCCTGGCTCGGCGACTGGCTCTGCGAGTGGCTCCGTGACTGGTTCGGCAGTAGTCTCGGCTGCGGTCTGATTTGCGGTTGTCTCTGAGAACGGGAATTGCTGATCCAGTTCGATCTCTTGGAGTTCCTCAACGCCGCCAACTGCTGCCGTGCCGGTTCCTAATCCGAGATCCGCCTCTGCGGTTGTTTCTTGCGCCGTTTCGCCGAGGAGGACACCCGGACTGAACGCATCGACCCCAGGGGTTGGACGGTCGAGACCGGCATCCGCGCCGTCGGAAAACACCGGTCCAGACGCTGGGTCGAAGCCACTGCCACCAATGCCGTCGGATGCGAACTCGAAGTCCAGACTCGAATCCAGCAATGAACTCTGATCTGTTGCGACTGACTGAGACAGATCAGGTGCTTGCCCGTCTGGGAAGACGAACGGATCTTGATCGACGAACTGCTGCTGTTGTTGCTCTTGTCGTTCTTCGATCATCCTGTCGAAGCGTTCGCCGAACGTCTCGTCTCGCTCACCGAACGTCTCCGGCTCGCCACGACCAGCGATACCGCTGCCGATATCGTCAATGATGACGCCCTCGAACCGGTCGCGTTCTGGCAGCGTCTCGCGTTCGATCTCCCCGAACTCTTGTTCTTGCTCGAATATTTGCTGCTCGAACGCCTGGCGCGCTGTCTCTCCACGTTCTCGACGACGCAACCGCTCGGCTTGTTCCGGGTCCAACAAGTCTTCGAGCTCTTGTCCTTCCTCGAACTCCCCCCGACCGGCCAACTGCTGGGCTTCGATCTGTGGCAGTCCCAATTCGGCTTGGTCGGTCTGCTCTGGCACCGACAGCTCGGCACCACCGACACCAAGGATATCTTCGCGCCTGGTCGGCGCGTCGAGCTCCGAGCGGCCACTGAGGCCGTTGGCTACGCGGTCGGCGTCGTCGATGTCGATCTCGGCTGTCGTCTGTGTGAGTTCAGTTCCCGACGGCAGACCCAACTCAGAGGTATCGAACTCGTCTCGGCTCTCTGGCGTGCGGATCTCGCTCTGTGAGGCTATCGCCGCGCCGCCGACACCCAGCCCTATCGCACCGAGCGTCGCCACGCCGCTCGCGCTCGATGTTGGTTCGGGCACGGCGACTGCCGCACCAGCTGCGGCTGCCGTACCGGCGGTCTCGCGGTCGACATCCCTGGGGTCGAGAGCGTCGAAAAGATCGTCCCGTGTCGCTCTCCCCTCGCTAACTGGGTCGAAATCCAGCCCGACAGCTTCGCGGGCGGAGCCAGAAATTGACCGCTGGCGGCCAAAGTCCGTCGACGGGATGTCAGAAGAGACGAGTTCGTCACGCCCTAAGTCGATCTCACGAATCTCGCTGGCACTGCTTGGCAGATCATCGCCTGGTCCGATTAGTTGTGTATCTCCAACTGTGAGTCCGCCAGGGTCTCCGGAATCGCTCACACGCTGTTCATCGACGGTGACGCTGTCCACGTTTTGTCCAGCGATATCCAGATCTTGCGGGCCGCCTGCGCCGGTTGCTGTTCCGCTTGGAGCGTCTGCAAACCGTTGGGTCTGGACGCCGTCAGAATCTCCTCTCACCTCAAAATCAGCCGACACTTCAGGGGCCTCTAACTCCAAACGCCGTCCCTCGTCTGTGTCTTCGACGCCTGTCACCGCAAAGTCGTCTGGACCGAACAACTCGCTGTCTTCGGCCGCCTGCTGGCGGGCTTCGGCCCGCTGTGTCGGTGAGATATCCTCAACTTCGCTGGCCGTCTCTGGGCGATCTCCGATCTCGAAGTCGGTTACCTCAACGTCCGATGAACTGATGGCTGGATTGTCTTCGGCTGCTTGTGTTCTGAGTTCCCGCTCAGTCGACTCTGGAATGTCGACATCAGTATCTGTGTCAGTCTCGGCGTCAACATCTGTTTCAGCGTCTGTTTCCGAACTGTCGGAGCCGAACGACAGCGTTTCGCTGACGGTCGAACTGATGTCGCTTCCGATATCGGAAATTCGCTCAGAGATATCCTCGCTGGATGTTCCACCGCTGCCGCCGTTACGACTACCACCACCACCGCTACTGCCGCCGATGTTTCGTACACCGTCATCGCTGAAATCGCCGTCTTGAGCGCCACCACCGCCTGAACCGCCGGACGGCCCAGATCCAGTTGAGCCGGAGCCATCGTCTCCAGTGGTCCCTGAGGACACGCTCGACGACGTTTCTCCACGACTCCCAGGCGACGAAACATTACTGCTGACTGTGGAGGCCGCACTTGATGCTGCTGACCGTGCTCGGCTGGCTGCTGACGAAGCTGCCGATCTCGCTCTACTGAGCACCATTTTTAGATCCTCCCTTCGAACTCGACATCGAAGCTGCCGTCGTCTGCGAACTCAAGGTCGATGTCGTCTGGTTCAATCTCTATCTCATCAACCTCTTCGTCGAGTTCGGCCGCTCCAAGTTCTCTGGCGCGTGGTTCGGAAAGGCCGAGACTACCGTCATCGGAGCGTCTAATCCCGTCGTCAGGGTCCAAGTCGTCGAAGAGGTCAATCTCGTCGGCGAACTGCTGTGCTGCAACTCGTCGCTCTCCAGGATCGGCCAACGCAAATCCATCGCCGGTTCGTCTGATGTCGCGTTGTGCGTCGAACTCGTCGACAGCGTCTGTATCGTCAGCAAAGTCTATGGCCGCGATCTCGCGTTGTGGTTCTTCGCCGAGGGTAAATCCGTCCGGGGTGTCAACAAGATCATCACCACCGACATCATCGAGGGGTGTCTCTGCCTCAAACTGCCGACTTGCGATATCGCGTTCTGCTCCCTCTCGGAACCCAACAGCCTCGATACCGGCTTCGCCAACCTCAACATCGATATCATCGTCTTCGACGAACTCATCGTCAGCAGCCAGCTCCCGTTGCGTACGCTGTGCGATATCTTCTCTCCGATCTTCGCGCGTTCTGATCTCTTCGACACCGAAACGGCCAACATCTGCAGTTAGGTCGTCGTCAAGCAGGAACTCGTCTTCATCGGCTGTCGATCTCACCGCCCTCTCTGCGACTTTTTGCTGGGTCTCTTCGGGCAGAAATGCCTCTCCTGTCAACCCTTGGCGGTCAATATCAGCTGCAACGTCATCTGTTCCAACGAAATCCGCTTCGTCGGCAAACTGAGAACGCAGCTGCCCAGCAGCTTCTTCTGCTCCGTCTCTCGTTAACCGCTGGTCGACTCCCGAAAGTCCGAGTCGTGTTGCGACTCCGCCTTGATCTATACCGAACTGGTCTGCAATCTGTGCTTGACTGTCCAGAGCAGCCTGTCGCTGCGCAACGCCTTGCGCAAACCTGTCTCTTGGCTCCTCTGAAAGCCGTTCTGTCGTGTTCTGGTTTGAGTTGTCTGTCATTATCTGATATCCGTCTGTGACTGGATCGTCCCGTTTTTCCGGTGGATTACGAGCTTGTCACCGGGCGACGACTCCCGGCGAGCCTTGCTCTTGGCTCGGCGCTTGAGTCGGTGGTTGCTAATCACCGCGCCCCCGCGTTGGACAACCCATTGATTCCCGCTTGGTGCGACTCTGAGGAGTGTCATGAGAGTGTTTCGACTCCTGCTTTGAAAAGTGCAAATCCGTTGGCTGCTGCCCCAACAACCGCCAAAACAGCGAGTGCTGGGTAACTGTGCTGGACTTCTGTACCGTCATCAAGCACTGTCACGATCTCGAAACTCGACATCGCAACGACGCCAAGAATAACCATCGTCGACGCGCTCAACACGAGCACGAAGTTGACTGCCGACTCAGTCGAGCGTGTTAACGCCAGCCGGAAGACGATAAACGTCCCCAGAAGGCCGGCAATCAGCAGGACAAGATAGATGCTCAACTGCATTATCGAGCCCTCCCAACTGCGGCCATTGCTGCCAACAACAGCCCGGCAACAAGCACTATCGGCACGAACTCAACAATGCTGAACATCGATGCCAGCAAATCTTGGTTGTCGTCCTGCAGCTCCTGGTCGTCGACTGACTCCGGTTCGGCGTCTTGGGCAGCGAAATCAACGGCTACAATGCCGCCAAAAACGACGGCAACTAAAACCACGACTGCTAATATTCTGCTCATTGTGTTTTGTGAAATAAAACCGGCATGAGCCGGCGGTTATCTGCCTATCGCTGCATTCGCATGCGCTGGACAACCGAGATCACCAGCGCGGCGATGATGACGAGGAGGACAACGGGTACGAGCTCCATTGCCCCACCGAAGCCGCCGACAAGACCCTCCACCGATTCGCCGTAAGCAGTGCTCTCTCCTTCAGCGTCTTCCAGAACTTCTGTTGGGATAGTTTCGTAGATCTGACTGAAGATCAGTGTCCCGACGAGTGCAACGACGCCGATCACGACCACAGAGATAATCTGTGATGCGTTGGCCGCTCGACGGACTGGACCAGCATCGGCGTCGACTGTGCCGACGCGATCTCGGGCAAACCGCCGAGCGCTTGGTAAGATGGTTCCCAGCATGAGTCTCACCGTTGCATGCGCATGCGCTGGACGACAGAGATGACCAGCGCCGCGATGAGCACGAGGATAACGATTGGTACGAGCTCCATCGCGCCAGCAAATCCATCTCCCAGACTCGTTGATGCGTCAGCGAGGTCTTGATTCTCGGGTTCTGGGAGTGCCTCGTCGATCTGCGCGAAAATCAGAATCCCGACGAGTGCGACAACGCCAATCACGACTGCCGAGATGATCGTCGAGGCGTTGGCCGCTCGATGGACTGGGCTCTTCGTTTCGTCAATGTTCGATGCGAGTGGCTCCGCCCAGCGTTCGCGGCTGTGCGATGCCATCCGTTTCAGCATGCCTGTGACAGACATGACTGGGCCATGCGCATCTTATACATTATAAACAAATCATCTTTCACGGCTATATATCTATATATAGATCTCTAAAACCGTATAGTACCCGCTCTACCGCTTGTTTATCTGATTTAACGCCCACAATTTTATATGTCACCATGCAGTGTATATAGACGATGGCAAAGTCACAAGTGAATGCTGCTTGTCCAGCAAACGTTGAGAAAGAAATCGAGGAGTACAAGTCTCAAAACGGACTCTCATCACGTTCTGAGGCCGCAAGGCAACTCATTGAGCGCGGCATCGATGACTGGAAACACCACGAGCCGCGCGGTCTGTGGTTAGTCCGACAGTCGACTGGTGTGAGCGGTATTGCATCATTGATGGCCGGCGTGTTGGCTGTCACGAGCCTACCTGGTCTGACACCGGCATTTTTCGGCCTCATCGCGGTGACGATCGTCTTCGCATCGATATGGGGTGCAATGATGGTTTTAGATGAGGGAGTTGGTCGGATGTGAGTCGCCGACAAGAACAACAGCAAATTTCACACACGAACTGGGTGCAGTCGTTGGGTGAGGCCAGAAACACTTGCCGGAAAGCGCTTGCCAGAGCGAGCGTCGACGTTTCTGACCCAGAGCGAGCGCTTTGGCCAGCTGTTCCCCGGTCGCAGATGACTAGGGAACACAAAACAGTCGCCAAGACACATGCCTCTGTGTTGGATTACGCTGAACACATTGAACCGTATTCAGAGAGGTGCATAGAACCGTGGACAAGGCAGATTGCGACGTTTCAGTTCCCAGACGGTGAAAAGCTCGACATCTGTCTTTCTGAAATCGAACAGTGGGCAGACCTTCGGTTTGAGCAAAAAACAACGGCAAAAGACGAGCTCTGTGGTCGTAAGGAAGATTACGAACACCGTCGCGTTCATCTCCCAACGATGTATTCAAGAGAATGCTTTCGGCTTCTGAACAAATGCCTGGGAGAGCTACATCTGGCAGCTGACCTAAAAACTCCAGATCACGGAGCAATCGGTCCAGATAACGCACTCTAAATATGTCTACAGATACGCCACAACCTCCGAGTTCGCTAAGACCCGCAGAAAACGCCACGCAGAAAGTAATACGTCAAAAAGTCTGGAAACGGATGAATATCGACAATGAACACTTTATGTGTGCAATTGTCGGTCGCGAAGGAAAAGCAAAGAGCCACACGGCACTGAAGATCGCAAAGGCTGTCGACCCGACATTCAATGCCGAACGAGTATTTTTCGACCCGGTCGACGTGCTCGAAGCGTATGATGACGGTGGTTTGGGAACTGGAAAAATGATAGTTCTCGATGAAGCCGGCGCGGGAATGGGCAACCGAACTTGGTACGATCGTGACCAGATCAAGATGAATCAAGCACTCCAGACTGTTCGCTCTGATAATATGGGATTGATACATACACTTCCACGCCTAAGCGAGCTCGACTCGCAAGCTCGTGGAAGACTGCATGCCTACATTGAGATGATCGACAAGTTCCCACAGGCTGAGCAACCCTATGCGGTGGCCAAGTGGAAAAACATCTCACCCACGCGTGATGAGCGAGACAAACTCTATAAAAAATATCCACGCATTCGAATCGACGGCATCGTTAAACGAATAACCAGGATTTCATTCACTCCACCAGACAAAGGCCTTGTCGAAGAGTACGAGCCACGCAAAAAAGACTTCAAAGCTGAGCTCAACGAGGAGGCGCGGTCTGAAGCGGTTGAAGATGAAGAGGAAAAACTCAATGATCCGAAAGAAATTGCTGACGACATCAAAGACACCCAAAAATTGCAGCAGTTTATCAAAGACAACCATGGCCAACGGTACATCGACAGAGACGAGATCGAATTGTCGTACGGTATCGGCGCTCGTAAGTCGGGTAAAGTCAAGAAATTACTCTTGCGCGAGGTGGATGACGATGTTATGTAACTCCCACACCCCCACCCCACACACACGAACCCTTATTCGTACTATACTGAGCAACGCGCGTTGTACGCGCGTGTGCGAGAACACTAACAGCCCAAGGAGGTTGTGATCATGGGATTGCTACGTGACCGCCGGTCGAAAGCAGCAGAGGAACAGCAACGCAGACAGCAGGCCCAGCAAGAACACATGTCGAACCTCCAGTTCTCAGATAACGGAGAGATGGATGAGGGTTATATCGATAAAGTCACCAGCCACGAATTGGACCCTGGAACTGTCTCGATACTCAGCAACCTTCTGAGCAAGGACTTCGTGCTTGGCAATCTCAGTGAGGCCGAAGTCCACGAGCATCGATGGTTAAGCAGAGAGTTGCTGCTTGAAGTAGAAGCCATGCACCCACGGCCAAATTCCATGTGGCGTGGACGATTCCGGCAGGTAGCATCGGGCCGAGAGCGCCAGGCGCTTGAGCCACTCGATGATGCACAAAAGACTGTGATGCAGCAGTTTATTCAGGGCGTTATCGCACGGGCATCGAGATCGCGTGATGGGTGGCAGCAAGAAGAGGCAAACAAAGTGTACCGTGTCAGCGAGCGTCGTGAACCTGATTCAAACGACGATGGGGGATTCCTATGAGTTTGATCATGGCAATAACGTGGGGTATGCTCGGTATTCTGCTGGGTTCGATGACTTTCTTTTTGTTCGGTCTGGTGGCCAGTCAGTTCGTCGACCACGAGCTGCAAGACCGGATAGGGCGATGGTATATCGATATGGCGATGGCAGCGTTGGCGAATGTAGCGTTAGTTGTCCGTGAAACAGGGCAGTTGTCTATAACAAAAACAAACTTCCATCCAAAGATGGAGGGTGATTATTCGACCATAGACGGTGTTGGCGGCCACTGGAAAGACCCGCTCGAAGTCAAATCCACACTTTCTGGCAAACCCTTCGGTATAGGACTGGAATCATCCTCTTGTTATATTTCACCACTTGCCGCAGAGTTTGGAGAGAAAGGTTCACGACTACTTGAGGAAGGCGAGATCGGAGTGGAGCAAAACAGTGGTGAAGAGAAAGTTTTGCTTGATTATGAAATCCCTAAGAAACCAACCGTTCTAGATCTTCGATCAGGCGTTATGTTCCTACAGGGATCATGCAAACGACGCTGGGGCGAGCTGGCAAATCGCTGGGGGGAACTCTCCCAAGAGAAATTTCACGATCGCCTTTCGATGGGCCAGTCCTTGTTGTGGATAGGTTCGTTCGCTCTGGGAGTCGGTCTTGCATACCTTGTTGTTGGCCACGCTCCAGACTCAGGGTCAACAACAGTACCGATTCAGTCGCCCAGCATTGTCGCTGCAAGTCTGGGCTTACTCGCAGGCCGCGATCTGGAAATATCCAGAGATCAATGGCAGATTGGAGGCTTGATTGTCGGTAGTTTATTTATAGGTTTGATGACGACAGTGGTAGCTGCTTGGGGTTGGGGCTTGTTGTCCGCATTATTGTTTGTTATCGGTGGCGTGGTTGGTATCGCGATGCCGTGGTTCTACGTTCGTGTTATGAAAACACCCGTCTTGAGTGAATCATTCGGAGTTGCATTCCTAATATTGGCTCAGTTGACGTTTGGAGTCGGCGCGATTGTCCGGAGAGATGATGGGATCTATGAATGGACAAAGCTGAATACTGAAGATTCTGTGGCAGTCCTGTCTGATGGTCGTCGAGTGAAGGTTGATGAAGACCCTGACGAGCTCCCCACGCTAGGATGGGCTCCGGTAGCCATCGTTGAACAAAAAACTGAGCGTAATATGTCGAAATTCACTGTCGACGAATGGCGCAGTGAACGACCAGATCCGAAAGAACACGGCGAGACCGTCAAAACGCCGCTGGCAGTTGCAGATGGCGGCCAAGAGTCGTGGCATGTTGATTCGTCGAAGTTAGAACGTTGGTCTCGTGGTTCAGATGGTAACGGCCTGCCACGAGCAGGGTTGCGCAAAGCCTTCGAGGAAAAAGGTGGTCAACAACAAATCAGCCCTTGGATCACGATGATAGGAGCCTCTGTGTTAATGGTGGTCGCATTCGCAATGACCGCAGGAGTGATGCTGATATGATCGAGACCGTTGTCACCAAAACTGCCACGTATCTCAAACAACAGTTCGTCGACGGCGATCTCGACGACGACGAGTTCGAAGCCCAGCTCGAAGATCGGTTGACGGAGGTCGAGGGATGAATCTACGCAAGATTCTGATACCCTCGGCGTCGTTTGCAGGCGTTATCTTGCTGCTCGTTTTTCTGGCCGGTGGTGCGCTGGGTGCGGATCACGCTGCGGCTGGTGAGCCGCTGCCAGACGTTTACCAAATAGTCGTCGACGGCGCGATTGACGACGGTGAGGTGGTTGCCGAGCCAGACGAACAATTCACCGATGAGTTGAGAGAGCCAGCAGGCTATTCAGTGTTAGAAAACTCGCAGACTGCGAGACAGATGATGGTCCCACTGTTCCGTGGTGGGGCTGTGGTCGCTGCCGCCGGGGCGTCGGTTGGCTATTCGTCAGTTCAAACGTTCGGTGTGAGCATCACAAAATCCTGGATGCTACTCTCTGTGTTGGGTAGTGCCGGAATCGGAGTCTACAGCGTAGTTCGGCACGTGAGACGATGATAGAACAGTACGCCGTCGTCCAAACAGACTTACTCGTGCTTGCAGTTCTGAGTTGCACAATCACGCGCTTATCGGAAACTTACTGATTCCTGCTGCCTCAGACTCCCCCATTCGAGGGCAGATTGATTCGATTCTGAGTGTGTCAGCGTTGGCTACGGGTTGGTCTTTAAGGTTTTTCAGCCCTAAAACTGAGATTGTAAGCCATGCCAGAACAAAAAATCAACACTGAGATTGATGATGGCCTTGGAACAACTGTCTGGGGCGAGCCAGACGCGCTCGATGAGTACGAGTACGACATCGGCGACCGCTTCGTCCGCTGGCATCCGTGGGGTAACGAGCGAGCAGACGAAGACGTATGGGCTGTGGTCAACGTCTCTTGGCAGTTCAAAACGACGTGGATTACTGATAGAGACAACCCGACAACAAAAGAAGATCACCGGATCTACGAGCTGTTGTCAAAGGAAACATTCGACAGACATCGCGTACCCGAAAGCGAACTGAAACGCGG
>LFCJ01001752.1_pt1 | contig 15387 bp, 12 predicted proteins | sample 643141 | NCBI WGS metagenome assembly LFCJ01 (sample SAMN03766243, study PRJNA286221) | soda lake metagenome | biome: soda lake; feature: Kulunda steppe; material: water; isolation source: sample B1-Br-g2 brine of Lake Bitter-1 | place: Russia: Kulunda steppe | collected 2010-07 | reverse complement strand
CGCTTGGTCTCTTGATGTGTGAACTCTATTTCGCTCTTCACAGAGCAACTACGCAGCGTTTGATCCAAAGAAGCGTAACTCAGCACAGCTCACGAAGTACCGTTCGGGAAGTACCGAACTTCCTGGTTGAGAGTGTTGACGAGAAAGTTAAGAAGCTGGTCCTCGTGAAGTTCACTGTCTGCTTGTTGGGTTTTGAACACACACTCTGCAAGCAGACGTTCTAACTAACCAGCTTTGTGAAGTACTGAATCTATACAATTATAATCATGAGACACAACAATTAGACGATGGATAATTTCGAGTCATTGGATCATGAGCAATTTATCGAACGAGCCTGTGAACTAGCTCGGGAAGCCGGCGAACGTGGGGATGGCCCTTATGGATCCGTGTTAGTTGTAGATGGTGAGATCATTATGGAAGCAGCTAATCGTGAAAATATCTCTCAACATGCAGAGCTTACACTTGCACGTCGTGCCTCTAACGAATTGGAACCTGAAAATGTCAAAAGAGCAATTATCTATACGAGTACAGAACCGTGCCCGATGTGTGCAACAGGAATAACATATACTGATCTGAAAGGTGTAGTATATGCTGTTTCAGGTGAGCGTGTCTCGGAAATTCGCGGACAAAGTAAAGGAACAATTCCCTGTAGAGAAGTCTTTGATCGGCTCGGTGCGAGTACTAGTCTTTACGGCCCAGTCTCAGAACAAAAAGGCATTGCCGTTCATAAAGAATACTGAATTCAATTATATTTAATTATAAATTTATGGCTAGTTATTAAATGATATTACTAAATCTGCTATACGGACACAAACCAAGATATCTTTGCAGCTCAAAGAATTTGATTTCAGGATTTTAATATTAGAATATATAACTCAATCGAATGTATTATGTTCCTACCGAAATAGCGTATATATGCTTATGTACGAATTCGATTCATTGGATCATGAAAAATTTATTGAAAGAGCCTGTGAACTAGCTCGGGAAGCCGGCGAACGAGGAGATGGCCCCTATGGATCCCTATTGGTTGTAGATGGCGAAATTGTAATGGAGGAAAGTAACCGTGAAAACACAGATGAGGATATTTCACTTCACCCAGAGCTCACACTTGCACGGCGTGCCCCAAGAGAATTAGGCAAAGAGACAGCTAAAGAAGCAATAATGTATACAAGCACGGAACCATGTCCAATGTGTTCGACGGGGATGGCATATGCGAATTTGAAGGCTGTAGTGTATGCTGTTTCAGGTGAGCGTGCATCGGAACTTCGCGGAGGTGGTACAGGAGGTATTCCTTCTGATGAAGTGTTTGATCGGTTGGGTGCAGATATTACTGTTCACGGGCCGATCTCAGAAAAGGAAGGCATCGCAGTACATGAGGAGTTCTAAAAAAACAGCACGAGTTCCAGAGGTTTCCGAAAACGGACGTTTTCGGCTTTCACAAATATTCGATTCTTCCACGAACAAGTGGAGCTGCTCGGTGGCCACCTCCACTAACACAATCTCGTGGTCGCACCTCTTGACAGTCCCTCGGAACAACGCTACAAGTACGTCTCGAACTAACTTCCACTATTCCGTGTCGATACTGAGCGGTATTGGATATCCCACGAAGGTACGCAACTCTCTGACTTGTTTGACTTCGGACATCGCAAATCAAAGATTTGTAAGCGGTCAATCTTCGGTCGACGACATCAGACGAAGTAGTACTGATACAAACTAATTGAAGGTATACAATTCCAATCTTCTCCTATCTTGGAAGTGGTTAGATAAACTGATTCTATACGGAACTGAGCGACCTGATCCAGTCGTTAGCAGGTTTACTGAATACCCACGCGGTTAATAATCCTTTCTGCTGATTCAGTAGCGTTCCTCATTATTTGATCTGTCGTTCTATCGAATACTTTGAGATTGTCATTTTTCATTACGACGTTGCCGGCACATATTACTGTTTGAATCTCAAATCCTTGAAGATTATAAATTAGCGAAAATATGGGGTCAGAACAGGGAGTAAGATGCGGATAATCAAAATCGGCAATAACGATATCGGCTTGTTTACCGCATTCAATAGAGCCCAAATCGTCTTCCCGACCAATTGCTTGTGCGCCTTTTATTGTCACCATATCAAAAGCTTCTTTGGCTGAAAATACCCCTGGTGTCCGATGATAGCCCTTATGCCCCACGGCTGCAGCCCGCAAATCCGATAACGGATTTATTGTATCATTGAGTTCCGCATTATCTGTTCCAAAGCCAACCGTGACTCCAGAGTCCAGCATTGATACAATTGGAGCAAATCCCGTTGCGAGTCGCATATTCGATAAATAATTGTGGGCAACAGATGCCTCATGTTTAGCCAATATTCGAACGTCGTTAGCGTCGATCTGAACGCAATGACCGAGTAGGGATCGTTCGCCAAGATAATCTATATTTCTGAGATACTCGATGCTTGACGGTTCTTGAGATTCTTCCTCAATTTCCGCCTCTGAAACATGGGTGGTCGTCATCACGTCGTATTTTTCGGCAAGTTCGTACGCTCGTTGAAGACCTTCTTTAGAAGACGAAACAAGAATACTAGGGGCGGGCCATATTGACTGACGTCCTTCAGCAGAGCCATGATATTTATTAATCAATTTCTCAATCTCGGATAGTGCAGTACTTGTCTCAGTATATAAACAATCAATATCTACATGTTTTACGTCTGGATTACGGGCCTGCACATTTTTTGCAAAATTTTGAAATATTTCATCGGCTTGAGTATCTGTAAAACCAGCACCATAGATATTCCGTATACCTGATTTATCGTACACGTTTAGCTTCGACTCAATAGTATCCCAGTTGTCCCAGATGATTTCAGTATCATTTTCTACGAACGTTGTCACACCAGCGTTGATCGCCTCAACACAATATAACGAGGCAGCATCCGCATGTTCTTGTGGGTTCATAGCAATCGACCCAGGGCGTTTAACATTGAGCAACCAATCGTATAGTCCTCTATCTGGCGTAAATGATCCACGGAATAAGATATCAGAAACGTGTGTGTGCGCGTTAATTAACCCCGGAAAAACTACGCCATCTGTAGCGTCAATATTCTCTAAATTATTGTATTTGGGTTCTATTTTATTAGCTGAACCGACAGCTTGTATTATTCCATCTGTGATCGCAACAGCACCATTTTCAATCACGTCACGCTCTTTGTTTTGTGTGACAATCGTAGCGTTCGTTATAAGGTAGTCATTCATATTTTATTATATTATCGTCTTAATTACGAATATGTAATTTGTTAAAACCATATTGCATATTGCATTAACGATCTGTGTACTTCAACGATTATTTTGTGAGTATTTAAGTTGTAGTGGTCAAATAAGTTGTCCCATACGAAAATAAACGATCCGATCCATTCATCGGTCGTCCCTGCGTATGTGTTATTGAAACAGCTAAAGAAGCAGATCGTTCTCTGTGTTACTTTTTGAAAATACGCTAGACGCTATTCCGATTGTGTGTTTCATGTCTATTATCGTAATATTTTCGCCAGCATATAGGTTATAATAACGGTTTTCAATTAATAAGAAACACATCTGCAGAAATGTTTGAGCTATTATTGTGTTTCGTTGGTTGGCCCTGCACTCGATATTTTTTAATCATGTCCGCAGTCCGAGTTTCGTTAGAGTTGAAAATAGTCTTCCGCTGCTGCTCGCACAGCGTCGACATCGCTTTGTGGAGAATACACCCCAAGCGTTGTGTTTCGCCACTGTACGTCGACAAGGTGCGACGGCGTCGGCGAGATATCAGAGAAGTCTTGCGCTCTATCGGGCATCATAATGTGGACATCCGTACTCTCACCATCAGGAAGTGACGGTAAGTCCACGATGACGTATTGCGGATTGATATCGGCTTTAGTTGCGATTTGTTCTTCGATACTAGTTGCATTGTCATACTCACTTGCGATTTCGGAGAGTGTCTTGCGTCCAATAGAGTTCTCGTTGACGTACAATGCTCTTTTATACAGATTTCGGTTTGCAATTCTCGTATACAACTTTTCGGCTACGTTTTCCGGCATATTCTCTTGGCCCTCGTGTTCCAAAAGTCGCGTATGGAGTTGATAGTCATCCCACGTGAGAACGTCCTCAGCTGTGTATGAGCTATCGTCAAGAAAGTCATTCACAGCCTGTCGAAGCATCGCCTCAGCAATACACGTGGCATGGTGCCCAGCGATGGTCTTCATCATTCTGAGCCGAGCCGAAAACATATCTTCAATCGCCTGCACTGCTTTTTTGTCAAAAACGATCCCTTCATTATGTGTCTGCGCGAACTTGACGATAGTGCGGACATCGACGCTACTGTTCCGAAATCCAGTCCGACGCGAATCCCGTTGAAGATAATCAAGCCGATCGGCGTCAATATCTCCAGCAACAATATCATATTTCGTATTCCCATGAATGATGTCAATAACGAACTCAGCATCTGGGGCGTACAGATCTTCGAGTTCACGGATTATTCGCTCTGACTGCCGTTCGTGCTTGAAGCCCAGTCTGTCTTCGATAACTTCCTCTAACGCATGGGAAAACGGCGAGTGACCAGCGTCGTGTAGAAGCCCCGCAATTTTGTATGCTTGAATAGTCTCTTCAGGAAGGCTCAACGATTCAGCTAGTTCGCCGGCGAGATGCATCACCCCCAATGAATGTTCGAACCGAGAGTGCGTGGCACTCGGGTACACTGCGTCCGATAATCCGAGGTGGGCAACTCGACGAAGTCGTTGAACCGCTGGTGCACTTATAATACTTAGTTCCATTTCATTAACAGTAATAAACCCATAGAGAGGGTCGCGAATATTTTTCATACTTCGGTCTATGTCTGTGTTCATGTAAACCTACAACAAAAGCATAGTAGTGTTTTGTCGACGGTGTTCAGATGAAAATTAGAACAGTGAAGCGTCATGTTTTCAGAGTGCTTATGTTCGAAGATGGACGCCTCAACGGTAGCATTGACCAAATCGTATTCAATTTGTGAAACGGGAAGAGACACCAGCGTTTCTAATGAAATTCAGCGTACATTTGTGTCTATCCGGTCTTCTACCAGCGAATACTGTTTAATTTCTTAACAAATTTGATTTCGAATGTGGTTTCAAAAGATAATACGTCGAACTGTCTGCTTCTCGAATTAGTTCACCAACGGCACAGTAGACATTGCTGACAATTGAATTATATCGCTTGGTTTCGCATAGAATTAGCTTATCTGAACACCACCCTATAACCACTGTCAAGCCACTATAGACCGTATTAAGTTGTATTTTTGCAGAATCCTATCTAAACGTTATATACTTTGTAATATGTATTTAATGGGTGTAAAACGGTGCAGATATGTTATTATTCGAAACGCATGTTTTGAATCACGCACTAATCGATCAATTTTTTATATCTCGGGAGAGGTAGGTCAATGTGAAATACGATCTCGTTGTTCGAAACGCGCGACTTCCGGACAGTGCTGAAGCTACCGACTTGGGAGTTCTGGATGGACGGATAGCCGAACAGGCCGACGACCTCGGGCCGGGCGAGACGGAACTCGACGCAGCGGGTGGCCTCGTCGCAGGGGGCTTTGTCGACCCCCATGTCCATCTCGACAAGGCACTGGTCGCTGATCAGGTGCCGACAAACGAGTCAGGGACGCTGTCGAAGGCAATCGAGAACGACCGCGAACGCAAGCGTGTCGAGTCGGCGGCGGATGTGAGCCAACGCGCCGAACGTGCCATCGAAATGCACGTCCGTCACGGCTGTACGCGAATTCGGACACACGTCGACATCGATCCCATCGGTGGCCTGACAGCGCTTGATGGCGTTCTGGCTGCACGCGAGGCGTGTAGCGAGATTGCGGACGTTCAGATCGTCGTGTTCCCGCAAGAGGGCATCGAGTGTGCACCCGGTACCGAGGATTTGCTCACAGAGGCGCTTGAACGGGACGTCGACGGGATCGGGGGTATCCCTGCTCTTGAACGGACCGAGGAAGCGAAAAAACGACACGTCGATACGTGTCTCTCGCTAGGCGAACGCCACGACGTGGCGATCGATCTTCACGTCGACGAAACTGACGATCCGACCGCACGCTCTGCGGAGTATCTCGCTGCCAGGACGATTGAGGAGGGTCTCGAAGGGAGGGTGACCGCGGGCCACGTCTGTGCACTGTCGGCCTACGACGAGAGTCACGCCGAACGAGTAATCGACCTTCTCGCCACCGCGGGGATCAGCGTGATTAGCAACCCCGGAACGAACCTAATGCTCCAAGGGCGATCCGACCAACATCCGAAGCGTCGTGGGATCACTCGCGTCGACCAGCTCCGAGCGGCCGGTGTTACTGTTGCTAGTGGTCAGGATAACATTCAGGACGCTTTCTATCAGTACAACAACGGAAACATGCTTGAAACGGCGAGCCTGATCGCCCACGCGGCACACTTACAGACTTCAACTGAACGACAGGATGTCTGGCGGATGGTAACGGAACACGCGGCATCGGTGCTCAATGTCGACCACGGGATGGAGCCCGGAACGCCTGCAGCGTTCAACGTTTTCCCATCGTCGGTGAGAACGGTGACGGATGCGATTCGGAGTTGTGCGACGCCACGTGCAGTGATTCACGATGGATCGATTGTCGCCGAGACCATAATTGAGACAACTGTTGGCTAAAGACGGTACGACAACGTGTCACCGTTACTGCACCGCGTATCTCGTCTCAAACGGAAAGCCGGTAACACTGCCAACAACGTACGTGCGAAGCGATGAGAAAGAGGCCGATGCGGTCACGTGACATTGCTGCGACTGTCGTTCCCGTTCAAAAGAAGGGCAAACGCATGAAGAGGAAGCTAGACACGCACTGTTCGTACAAGACGACCTATCGGATGTAAAGACTGCAAGCGGGAACTGAAATTCCCGCTTGCAGTCGCTGTCTCCTACCAAGCCGGAGATAGCGACAAAAGCGGAGAGATCGTTCGAGGCTATGTGGCGTGCGATCTGGTTGATCGCACGCCCAAACAGTCGAAAGACTCTACCGGAAATGCTCGGCGATTGAGACCAGCTATCGTGTGTTCCGCCAAGCACGAGTGGTAACGATGACTCAGGATCCAATCATCCGCTTTGCGTTCGTCCTGGTCGGATTCTTGCTGGAGAACCTCTGGCTCGTACTTCGATGGGCGGTCGTCGCCCGCCCACGGCTGGGCGGGCGCGACCTGCCCGATGAGTTCACGTTCAAAACCTTCTCTGATTGGATTAGACACGCATTAGAGGAGGAATTGGAGCGGAGTTGGAAGACCGAAATGAACAGCGTCGGTGTGCCAGAAGCGTATGCACCGGCCGCGGGCTGAGCCAGCCCGCGGCCTCGGGTAAGCATTTCCTGAGCTACAGCACCCGTCTCTGATGGCTACATGGGTTCTCTACGCTTGGTTCTCTTGATGTGTGAATTCTATTTCGCTCTTCACAGAGCAACTACGCAGCGTTTGATCCAAAGAAGCGTAACTCAGCACAGCTCACGAAGTACCGTTCGGGAAGTACCGAATTTTGACGTCCCACTTCGACTGATCAGCCCCGTCGTCAATTTCTTTTGAAATCTATTTCAGACTCAGTCTCAAACAGATTAACAGTGGCCTTCGTTGGCTTTCTTTTCGATACGATAGTACCTTTGCTTACCACTAACTTCCGATCAGCTCTAGTTCTTAAAGCTTCAAATGGAGTAGCAGCATTGTGAACAATCAGTGACCCTTCACACCCTTCTGACAGTCCATATTCAGAAGATGTCTTTCCGAGGATTTCGGCGTTCGAATGAGTGAGCATCTGCCAGAGCGTTTCAACGTCATCATGGCCGTTCATGTGCGCGTAATGTGCTAATAGATATGCTGCGTCAAGCGGATCCGCAGTTCCATATTCATAGACGACATCCATAACAGAATCATGTCCAATACCAACAGTCACACCAGCATCTAATAGTTCGTCTACCCGAGTATGTCCACGTCGGCGTGGATAATCATCATGTGCACCCTGCAAAACGGAATTGTCTAATGGATTGGTAATCACATTTACGTCTGACTTAGCCAATAAACTAATTAATTTGTTAGCATACGCGTTCGGATACGAATGCATTGCCGTACTATGACTGGCCGTAACCTGATTTTCAATATCTCTTTTGAGTGTTTCACTGACCAATACTTCAGTAAATCGTGATCCAGGATCATCTATTTCATCGATGTGTAAATCAACCCCAACGTCATGTTTTTCTGCAAGATCCATGGCGATTTTAACCGATTCAACGCCATCCTCATACGTATACTCGAAGTGTGGGATTGCACCTACCTGATCGGCACCCATCTCGAGTGTTTTTTTGAGATTTTCAAGGTTTTTTGGATCTGTTAAGATACCGTCTTGAGGAAACGCAACAACCTGTAATTCTATAATTTCACTTAATTCTTCTCGTATTTCAAGAATAGCTTCTACACATACAAGCTCCATCTCAGTAACATCAACATGTGTTCTAATTCGGGTTACACCATTAGCAACGAACCACTTAATCGTCTCTCGTGCTTGTTCTTTTACTTCTTTTTTTGATAGATTTTGTTTATGTAGGTTCCATAAATTAATGCCCGAAAGTAATGATCCGTTTTCGTTCCAACCTGGTTTGCCAGCAGTCAATGCAAGATCAAGGTGACAATGTGGTTCACTGAATGTTGGCGTAACCAAATTATCTTCTGCATCATATTCTATGTCTATTTCACTCTCCTCAGTAATTGAATCAGAGATTTTTTTTATTTCCCCATTGTTTATCAATATATCAAACTTCTCACCGCTTAGACTCCTCCCGTTTTGGACAAGTATTTTATCCATACCAATATAACTTGACCCTATTTTGAAATAGCTACCTGAATAGGACAGAATTACAATTCGTAGACTTTGTAGAATCAGAGGTTATTTGCGTTCTCACCCAAATTGGGCAAGGTTTATATAATAATAAGATAACAAACAATCGATGTCAAATAGAAGTCTGAAAGATAGTGAATCAGCGAACAATAAATCAAATCCAAGATCTAAAAATAAACTAGGCATGAATCGTCGAAGTTACTTGGTAGCCAGCGGCGTTGCAATGTCTTCATTAACGGGATGTCTTGGTGACGATGGTGGCAGTGATGATACTGTTACTGCAGCGTGGGTTTACGATGGCTCAGTGAACGATGAGGGATGGGTAAAAGCGCACGACGAGGGTAGAATAGCCGCTGAAGAAGAATTTGATTGGTTGGAGACACTCAGTCAAGAAAGCGTAAGTGTAGATGAAAGCGAGCGTGTGATTTCTGACTTCGCAGAGACTGCGGATATCGTTTTTACCAATTCGGCCGTTTTTGAGGACCCCACAGCTTCAGTAGCGGAGGACTTTCCTGATACTCTCTTTGAAAATGGGTTTGGTTTGAGAACAGGCGATAATCTATCCAGATACACGCTGAAGACTCATCAAGCAAGATACGCGATGGGAGTAGCAGCAGGATTAGTTACGGAATCAGATGAATTAGGATTTATTTCCGCGTTTGAACTGCCACAGGTTGTAAGGGAAGCGAATGCCTTTGCTCTTGGTGCACAATCGGTCAACTCAGATGTTACAGTAACTCCTCGACTGGTGGGTGACTTTATTGCACCACAGGAAACTACATCTGTAGTTAATTCTATGGCAAATGATGGTATAGATGTCGTATCCGCATTCATGAATACCCCCGCTGCTGCGAGTGCTGCCGCCTCAAATGAAATTTGGGGTACAGGCTCCGGTTACTGGGATCAATCAGACGCAGGTGGCGATTGGTACATTGGCGGCGGACTCCTTTTGTGGGGTAATTACTACTCAAACCGTGTACAACTGGTTCGTGATGAGACTTGGGAAGCAGAAGACTACTGGGCAGGAGTAGAGGACAACGTAGTTGGTTTAGGACCTTTCGGTCCTGAAATTTCGGACGACGTAATTAGTCAATCCGAGGATGCACTCTCAGATCTTGGCAGTGGTGCTCTTGATATGTGGGAAGGAACTCAATTTGAAGGAGAAAGTGACGAACCTGGAGGGTTTATTGAGACTCAAATGTCGAGTTACGTCGACGGTATTGATGGTACCATTGAAAATCTGTAATTGGTGATTTGTACAACCGAGTCTAATTCAAATCAAAACATTACATAGAGGCTTTTTATAAGGTCGTTGCTGACTGCGAATCTCGAACACCACGAGAAATTGGATTACGACGTAAATGTGGTAATAGGTTCGGGAGAGACCGAAGTAATATCCCGATCAATCAGTGATTTCTGGTGTACGAACGTATCGTAGAACGATTCATCAACGTCCTCAAAATCACACTGTGATTCAGATGTGCAGACGGTAGCCTACCTCGTCGTTACCAGGACGCGCGAGGCATTCTGGTTGGGCACACAAGAGCGAATATTTTGCGGACGCCTGCGGAGACTGCGCACCCTACGGTTGCGGACGTGAACGACGGTTCATTGTTCCGTGTCATATATGCAAAGCGTGCCGGAAAAACAGGAAGCCATAGGTCACCCGAGCCGTGATACGATAATCAAATATCAATTGCTGGTTAGAAAATAATAGTTGGAAGTGATGAGGGTCTTGATTATAAAATAAGAAGCCGTATATTTGTTATTTATAATACAATTTAAAGTTTTGCAGGTAAAATAGACTTTTGATAATTTTATCATCGGTACTATGCCATATATGCATAAGTGAAAACGTTTTAATACTCTAAATGTAAAGTTAGGGCTGATGACTGACGCAAGTAGGTCGACTGCTCTCGAAATGAGAAATATCACCAAACGGTTTCCTGGTGTAGTGGCAAACGATTCAATAAATCTGAAAGTGGAATCTGGTGAAATACATGCGCTTTTGGGCGAAAATGGAGCTGGTAAGAGTACACTGATGAAAATTTTGAGTGGGATCCACAGTCAAGATGAAGGAGATATTTTGGTGAATGGTGAAGAGACAGTAATAGAATCACCTAACGATGCAGAAAGAAACGGTATTGAAATGGTATATCAACATTTCATGCTAATAAACAAACTAACTATCCTTGAAAATATTGCTCTCGGACAAAATGATGTGGTGTCATCAAAGAATAATAAAATCAATCAGTTAATGTCGATGTTTGGGCTAGATAGACTCCTGTCTGATCTCAACCCTGAATATGATGAATTAAGAACTGAATTAAGTGAGCTTGCTGATCAGTACGGAATTGATATAAATTTAGATGATCATATCTGGGAATTAGATGTTGGTGGGAGACAAAAAGTTGAAATCCTTAAATCTCTTCACAAGGATTCGCAAATATTGGTTCTAGATGAGCCAACAGCTGTGCTGACCCCTCAAGAGAGTCAAAACCTCTTCAGAGTTCTAAAAGAAATTGCAGATGATGGGGTAGCAATTATCTTTATCACTCACAGACTTGATGAAGTAATCCAACATGCTGACAAAAGTACTGTTATCCGCGACGGTATTGTTGTAGATACAGTCGATCCAGGAACTGCCACAGAATCAGAATTAGCAGAGATGATGGTCGGTGATGAAGTTCTATTAGACATCAAACGTGAGGAATTAGTAGGAGATACCGACGAACGGGTTTTAATGACTGTGGATCTTTCTGCTAAAGATGAACGTGGTCATACAGCGTTAAACAATGTTAATATTGAGGTGAAAAAAGGAAAAATTGTTGGTATAGCAGGTGTAAGTGGTAACGGACAAAGTGAATTAGCACAGTGTCTGGCTGGCGTTAAAAAACCCACCTCAGGGAAAATATATTTTGAATCTGAACCAATTGAACATGAACCCATCTCTGAATATATTAACAGGGGGATATCTATTATTTCAGAAGACAGACATAAATTTGGCTCAGTGCCCAGTGCACGTATTATAGATAATGTCTTGTTAGGCAAACAATCAAAGTTCACAAATAATTCATTTATTGACTGGGGGATGGTAGAAGAATATAGCAATGAAATTGTTGATAAATTTGACGTCAAAACACCAAACATAAACACAAAAGCGGCTAGTCTTTCGGGTGGTAACTTACAAAAATTGATATGTGGGAGAGAAATTGATGATGATCCAAAGTTTCTCATAGCCAATCAGCCTACGAGAGGGGTAGACGTTGGAGCCATAGAGCATATTCGACAATTAATTCTAGATAAACGCAAAGAAGGAACTGGGATACTTCTGATATCTGAGGATCTTAATGAGCTATTCCAGATGTCTGATAAAATTCTTGTGTTGCATGATGGTGAAATAGTCTATCGTACGAATGCTGATGAGTCTGATAGAAAAACCGTTGGTCGATTTATGAGTGAAGGTAACAAAGCAGAAACAAACATTGAGAATACTAAACTAGAAGTATGAAATCTATTAAATATAAAAACTACGAAATTATAATAAGCAAGAGAGAAACAATAAGTAACTCTCTGAATATCGCCGTTACAGTAGGTGCGATTCTGGCCTCGATCGGTTTAGTTAGTGTTTTGCTTACAGCGTATGGCGTTTCTCCTCTTGAAGCATTCCAGATTGGTATTAGCTATGTCTTTTCGGCTTCAGGTATTTCCGGTTTAATTATAAGGGCTATTCCGTTATTGTTGGTAGGTCTTTCAGTATACATACCTTATCGAGCTGGCTTATATAATATAGGAGGCGGAGCAGGCATTTATGCCGGTGGAATTACTGCGGCAGCTATAGGCATATCTACACCTGGAATTGGCCGATTATCTTTTATATTATCTCTGCTTGGGGGCGCAATTGTCGGTGCAATTGTTTTGGTCATTCCAGGCCTGCTTCGAGCATATGCAGATACAAATGAAATACTTACAACTTTGCTCCTAACTTTTATTTTCATCAGATTAAATGATTATGCTGTTACTCTGATGCTTGCTGATGGTGGAACGCTTGTGGGCAAACGCATTGTAGAAGGAGCAGTTTCCCCAACATTAGGCGGATCTTCTATTCATATTGGACTATTTTTGGCCATTTTAGCGTTTGCGTTTAGTTATATATTGTTTAGACGAATGCGTTTTGGATATGAAATTGATATGTTTGGTGGAAATAAATCTGCAGCTATTAGAGCCGGTATCAACGATAAAAAAATCATCATTGGAACGTTTATTATTGCAGGTATATTATCTGGATTAGCAGGTGCATCCGAAGTCGTTGGGCTTCATGGGAGATTACTGCCTAACTTTTCTCCTGGGTATGGGTTTACAGCAGTTGCGATAGCAGTTATTGGTAGAGATAGCCTCTTTAGAGTGCTTGGTGCAACTCTATTATTTGCTTTTGTATATATTTGGGGCGCTCGTGTAGAGCTATTGTTGTCTGTCCCTACAGCGGTTATTGGTGTTTTTGAGGCAACGATAATACTGTTTTTCCTAGTTGGTGAAGGAATTATTAATTATAACTTGAGTCTGAATAAGGTAATTAAAACCAATAATAAGGAGGTGATCTCTGTATGAGCACAATCGCTTCGTTAGCGCATCTTGCTATACCTGCTACTACTCCGCTCTTGTTAGCATGCTTAGGCGGAATCATCAGCGAGCGCACTGGAGTACTAAACTTGGGAATTGAAGGTCTCATGGCAGTCGGCGCATTGACTGCGATAATTGTCGCAATCACATTCGAAAGTTTATTATTAGCCACGATTGCTGCAGTGTTTGTGTCTGCAATAGGATCAGTCATATTTTCTTTCCTGGCAATATCATTAAAGGCTGATCAGATTGTGTCTGGTGTCATGATTGCGTTATTTGGAGTTGCATTTGCAAATTTCATTGGAAACGACTGGAGCGGACAAACCATCGAGACATTTAGCCAGGTGACAATCCCAATCGTTGGCCAATATTTAGTATCGATACCTATTATTGGTGAATTACTATTCTTTAATACAGTTATAGATTATCTAGCAATTATCTTAGCTCTAATCTCGTGGTATATTATATTCCGAACCAAAATTGGTTTGAAAATAACTGCCGTAGGAAACAACGCTAAAGCAGCTGATACAGAGGGTATAGACCCAATTAAGGTTCGTTATTTGGCTGTCCTTGCTTCAGGAATCTTTGCAGGGCTGGCAGGTGCGGCACTATCGCTTAGCTTCACAGGCTATTGGACTGCTGATTTGGTAGACAGTAGAGGATGGATTGCTGTTGCACTTATTATTGTGAGTAGATGGGATCCGTTGAAAGCTATTGTTGGATCACTCATATTCGGATTCATCTATTCTATACAGTTCGGATTGCAAGGCACTAATATTGGAAATCTGCCACTATCCGAATCACTTTCATCAGTCTATTCAGTTCTGCTCAATCCAATAATCATCTCGACATATCCATTTGTAGTTACTATCATAGTCCTTATTATATTCAATATTGGAACGAGAACTGAACTTATAGCCCCACAAGAATTAGCAAATACATATATAAGAGAGGGTGAGTAACCGATATTTATTTTTGTTGATAGACGACTAGGTTATAATCTCTACGAATAATCAGCAAAAAACGGCATATTTTTTCGAGTGATCGTCGATTAACTGGCAATGGTGTTAATGTTGTGAGAGTATAGAATTCAAAATACATGTACGAGAGGTATACACGAATTGGGTTAGATAAATCAAATGAAGTTGGTATAAATACACATAATTGCGGATGTCACGTTTTGATTCGTTACTCTTTCGTGGGTTTGTAATAGTTGCTGCCCTGGAATCTGATCAAGCGCCTGAGTCAATTCGTCTCGGTCTAGAAGCAAATAAATCCGACACTACGTCTCTCAACCGCCAGTTTCGATGGCAGAATCGATAATAAACACATACTCCTGATTGACGTCCAGTCGGGCGAAAATATCATGTATCACTTTGTCCCCTGTGTTACGGACGTACTCCGGCAGTGAATATTTAATTGACGTCTGGAGCGTATCTTTCCATCTATCGATGAACCCTTTGATAAGAATGTTAGGCCGTGGTGAATCGCCACACGGCGTTGGTTTTAATTAGTTCACAGCACGCTTGATGTTATACACCGCACACATCAGGACGATTTCACGGAATTCTCGATACCAGTTTCGCGCACGCACGGCGGGAGTGGTCTGCATTTGTTTTGATCCTCGCTCCAGGCCTCGCTCAACCTCGTGGCTCACCAGTGGCGTGATTGGTCCCATTCCGAAGGGTTCAGTTGTTCCGCTGATCACTCGCGCCGAGCGTGCGCTTGATCACCGATAAAACGGTCTCAGACAGTGCTCTCTGGCCGTAGAGAGCCTCATCGATCCGCGCGTTATGCGCGTGATCGATGGGGCGAAACTCACGGTGCTTGATCAGCGGTCTCACGCCCTCTTCCCTCAGTTTGTCACGTAACCGCTGCCAAT
>LFCJ01001751.1_pt1 | contig 15390 bp, 19 predicted proteins | sample 643141 | NCBI WGS metagenome assembly LFCJ01 (sample SAMN03766243, study PRJNA286221) | soda lake metagenome | biome: soda lake; feature: Kulunda steppe; material: water; isolation source: sample B1-Br-g2 brine of Lake Bitter-1 | place: Russia: Kulunda steppe | collected 2010-07 | reverse complement strand
GCGAGCTCTCAAAAAAAGTAATTTATTTTACTCCTGGTGAGTTGCGAGGGGGTGCTGGAATTAATTAATTAATCGCAAGATCCTTAGGAGCAGTACGGTACTTTTAAAAACCTTCCACCAAGCATCGTTCAAGATTCTGTGATTGAGACACACAGAGTAGATTTGCTGCAAGCTCAGAAACGTACAAAGCCATTACCCTATGCCATGATCCTTCCTTGGGAAGCTTCTCTTCCCCATTGATGTGGAAGACATGCACAGCTGATTACCATAATGCTCACACATGAATGGTCAACAAATATAAAGCTGCAGCTGAGTCACAGTGAGGATGCAACATTTTGTCTTAGAAAAGCACAAACCGAAAAGCCACCCTCAGAGTAGAGGGTAAATGCCTTCCATCCCTTAGCGAGCTTTGTAGTAAGCAAAGAACAGGCAACAACAAGGCAATGCCGCTAGAGCATCAGTGCCATAGCCAAAGGAGAGGAAGAGGTCCCAATGGGGCTAGTGGAAGGGTTAGTCAGTGTGATTTTGCTTGGCTCAACAAGTGGTTGCTTAGTTGCATCGTGTGAAAAACACATGCGTACACGCCATTTGCTCTCTTCCCCCAGGTGAATAAGTAGAGCAAGTATTTGGTCGGGAGACACTTCATGGACATTTGGTCATAAAGAACAGTACAGCAATCATCAATGAGTTCTTGTGATCATGGGTAGATTTGCTCAGCCTGTGCAATCGTGTGCCAATGGGTGAACAAGAAGGGTGAAGCAAAATTTCTCAATGTGCTCCTCAACGAAACCGTGCAACGCCCATCCACCCACCCCACATTCACACCCACACCCACACCCACAAATTCATACCCTCAAACACATCTCCATTTTAACTCCTCTACACTGCAATTCCCTAACTCACCCTTTGGGCAGTGGATGGCCAAGGACGTCAAGCGCGCTCGGCTGGGCCAGGCTAGAAGGCATTGGGCGCTGCTCAATGCCTCTGCTTTCAACCTCCCTGAAAGATAAAAGACCAGGTAAAAGACAATGCAGCACCTTGTCTCTGGTCTTGCACAGAAGGAGGGACTCAGTATTATGCACGTGAGTCCATTCTACTGCCAAGGTCCACCTGACAGTGTAAGTAACAAGAACACAATTATGGTACGATTTAATGGATGCACAGGGTTAGAACTGTCTTGACAGTCTGTCTCTTATACACCTACACATCAATTATTGTGAGTGCTGGCGCACGAGCACGCGGGGTTGGTGGGAGAGGGTGATTAGAGGGCAGGGGGCGCCTGAGCCTGCAGTCCATGCATCTCTGTGTTTACACACCACAGTGTGTCTTGAAAAGTGCACATGCATGCATGCTCCGCTAGTATGACCACGCACACTGTACTGCTCTTGAACCTGACGCCTGCACTCCATCATTTTGTACTCACCACCCCTCAGATCCATGCTCAGCGTCGTCGGCTGCAAGTGCGGTGCCTGCCATGCTCCTCGGAAGGCTGACCGCAGCATCTGTCTGTCAGCAGGGCTCAAGAAGGAACCTATGTGGCCCTGCAGTTTGCAGGGGGCACTGACTACAATGCTTGCACGCAGGTTTCTTATACATACGAGGTTGGATGCGCAATGCAGTTGCAACATCTTGCAGTACTTGTGCTGCACGTACTAGCAGTTCTCCTGGAAGGTCCAATAATGAACTTGACACTTCACAAGCTTGCGCCATTTGCTGATGTCCCTCCATCAAAAATAATAATATACACGACCTCCTTGCGCCTTTTGGTGATGGCTTCATGAAAAGGATAAAAACAACCCAGCTTCGCCTTCGTTAAAGCTGAGGTTAAGCTTGAGGTTTACAAGGTAGAATCATCCGCCAGTCTGGTCATAAGATTGATTGATTTGTTGCTGGTCTTCGCCAGCCCAAAAGTCAATCATTGTCCGAATTGAAAACCGTTGTTTGCAAACCCGTTGCGTTTGCAACACTGAAACTTTTCTCTTCTCCCTGCTCCATAAGGCCTTCTAAGGCCACAGGATTACTGCCAAAAGCAATTGGGAGCTTACATCGGTTCCTCCCACCACAGGGGAATGAACCACCGGTTCCTTAATTTTAAACGACCTCCTGGGGGTGGTTTACATAATTCTTTTGCACAATTGAGCTTTTAAACACTGGTCCTTTTATACATTCACCGGTATAACAAACCGGTATACCGATAAAACAAACCGGTGTTGTAAACACAACCTGATGTTTTATTGTTCCATTAAACGCCACTTTAAAAAACCGGTGTTGTAAACACGCCAAAGGCATGCAAAATATAAGGGGCACGGCAGGAAGGAAAAAATGGACGAGTACTTCTTTCTGAGAGAGCACACCAACAAGTCCTGACAGTGTTAAGGAACATGCACCTCATTTTGCACAGCGGCACAAGAGCACTTGTCACAGTGTCCATTTCCACCGCGCCAGATGGAGGATTCCTCTGCATGAGTTGAGCCTGCAAGAAAAACCTGCTAACATTTTTCATTATGTGCGATTATGTGCTCACATTTTTCATTATGTGCCAGGTGGCATCAGGGGAACACCCCTGATCCCGCACGAGTACGTGAATCAGCTTGAAGATCTAGGAGGGGAGAGTCAAACCAAGAATGATATGTCACCAGCTTGTTGTCGCTGTCCAGAGGGCTCATATCAGCAATGTCCCTCCGCACTTACCTCATCCTAAAGTTGAAATTGACCGTACTTTTCATTGTTGCCATGTTCTGAAACATTCATGCTGTTGGAACTTGCACGACATGTTTTCGCAACACCTGAAATCATTCTTGCAGACGATGAGCTGCAGGGAATTAGATTTATGGTGAGTATACACGCATTGTCGCATGCATAGGTATACAGGTAAACTAGTGTGTGTAATGTTACATGCAGCATGCCTCTTGCATGATGTACAGTGCCGATCCTCAATGTTGCTACTTAATGTTGGCCAGGGGAATTAAAAGAACAGGAAGCATCATTAAATCCAACAAGCTCACCTCTGACTGTTGCGCTTGCTTTTTTGCCTGCTTAGCTTGCATTGTAACCTGCTGTGGGTCTGCTTGTAGCTGCACGATTCGACAAACAAACTTTTAAGCTAGAGGCAGACATTGTTGTTGACATCCATTGTTTGTCCATTGGCTTGCTGGAAGGAGTGAAAGGTGGTGCATTGTTCACTTTATGTATAAATGATAGACCTAGCCAGCACACCAGCAATGGCCTGCAGGCGAAAAGGGCGAAAGTGTTGAATTGCCCAGTTGGTCTTTGGTGCATTCCCTAGGGTACTGAAGGGAGGACATGTTGGGTTATCTTGAATATCTGGCTGCAGCAATTGCACCTGCAATAACCTCTGCAGACATTTCCTGCAGTGATTCACAGCAGAAAAATGCTAAGGGCAGCTAGTCCTGAGGTTCATCCGAGACCAGACCATCTCCACAGGCTCCAGCTGCAGCCTAGGAAAAGGCCCACGATACCAGCATTCAGCCGCTGCGAGGCAAAGAAAAGCAGAAATCAAAATTGTAGGCAGTACAGGTAGTACGGAGGGAGCACAAAACTGAGAATTTGTGGGCAGCATGGCAGCAGCAGCAGAGTTGATTGTCTGTAAAGTGGGCCAAGCAACTCCAAACAACACGGAATTATGCGGAACAGATCCATTCGTTGAACAACAGCTCGTTTGATTGCTGGCAAGCAATTGCCTGGCCCAGATTGCCCACCTAGGTCTAAACAGAGGTCCCACCTGAAAAGTTGTGGCAGCAAGCCTTCTCCTGTCCGCTGCATCCTGATGTGAACAACAGGAATTGCATCTTTCACTTACGCATGTTCCAAAAGCTTGTGCGAAAAGTTATCAGGCCAAGCTTGCAATATGCCACATAAATATTTCATGCCCAAATAGATGAACTTATACAGGTATGTATGAGTTCATGTGTGCAATGTATGAAGGCCAGAAACCAGGTGCAACCTAGTGAGGATAAAACTTGCATGAAAGATGGCGCTTGATGCTGGCAGTGCATATCTGTGACATATGTACACGCTTGGGTTTAAGGTAAGAAAAGGTTAGCTTACTGTGCCTGGCAATAATTGAGGGTAGCTCACACACAGTCTGCAAGGCCTGTGATCTGAATTTAGAGCAGAAGCACTCTTGTCTCAAAGCGGGCAAGGTGGATTAAAGTCCGTGCAGCAAGACAAAAGCCCCAAACCATGCTGGGAGCTTGTCTGTTGCAAGATGACGTGACTCACCCTCAGATTGAGGCATGACACAGAAGTCAGGAGCACGCCCGGAGCACAGGTGCGCAAGAGGAGGTACAGGATGGGATTTTGAGGAACATCAGCCAGGCCAAAACATTTTGCAGCCACCTTGGGTAGGAAGCAAGCAAGAGCGGCTACAAGGAGGCCAATGGCGAGGACCCTGCGCAGGCAGAGGTCAACAGCACTCACTGATTGAGTGCAAGAGGTACTGGGTCAGCAGGGTTTGCACACAGCACAGCCTAAGTCCAACCATGCAAAGTGAGACAGAGAAGGGGGAAGGAGGGGGGAAAAAGGTTCCCGTGGCAGCAGGCGACCGCTGTCTTTTGATACTCAGGTCCTTGGCTGCCGACACTCCATAGAGCTTGCTGCACGCCCAAAGAAGTTTGAAGATGCGTGCAATGATGAACACACGTGTCTCACAGGACGTCTGGACTTCCTGCGGTAGATAGCTCCTCGTCAAAACACACCGGAGACGCAATTCAAGAGCCCTCCTGCATGCACATTGCCTGACACTCCTGGGCTACTGCACGCTGCACACCAAGGTCTGTTGTCAGGAACCCACATGCACAGCTTCACTCACAGATTCACACCGCCGGCACGCTCATTAGGCTGAAGGCACCCACATGTAAAGCCACCCTAATGCGCTTGACGGGAAGGGTGCCAAGGCCACGCTTGCGGCAGGTTTCTGGGGGTTCTTGCCGCTTGCCCACAGTGTGCCCACGTTCACAAGCAAGGACAGCATACAGGCTGGGAGGTAGAGCACCCACAGCAGCGGCGACCACAGGGAGGGCTGCGCATCAGAGCAGTGGCACAGGGCATCATACCTGAGCAGGAGCGCTGCTGCAATTGTTTTGTACTATGATGATGCATGTTCAGGCCATGTGCCAGCACCATTTTTTTTGTGATGCACTGTGTGGCCTGTTCAGGCACCCTGCCAGCACCAATTTCTGCGTGTAATTCGCCCGTTTTGAAGGTGGGCAATTTTGTGTGAAAGCGCGTTGTGGCAGCATAAGGCATCGATGGCTGGACAGCGCAGTTCCCAATTGCTGCAGCAGGTGTTTTGCACTCTTATCAGAGCCAGTTGGTGGGTGCGCCGGTGATGTTGGGAAGGGCGTGGTCAAGGCGTAGGCACCTCCTGATGCAAGGACACGGGGACGCGGACTGAGGTCCATGGTAATACACTGTGCTTGCATCTGCGCACGCGACCCTTTCCCACCCCTTCGCCCTCCCCCACCAGCACAGGGGGTGCACCTGACTCCTTTTTTGTCCCGGAGCCGCGCCCATCCAGGGCGCGCAGGACGTCGACACCAGGGGGGTCCCCCTGCACCTTTCGTCCTCTCCCTCCACCTCTCCCCTCTTAAACTCACTCCCTCTCTGCCTCTTGTACTCTCTCCCTCTCTCCCTCATGTACTCTCTCCATCTCTCTGCCACCATGTGGCACAGCACAGGCTAGGGGCTGGCCCTTCTCTCGCAGACACAGGTGAGCTTATGTGCTTGTGTTCCGTATGCATGTTACGCATGCATTTGTGCGGCAAAGCACAGATGACGGACTTTATGGGTAAGGACCGTCGGATCCAGGATCAGACAGAAGGCTAGTGCGAAACAAATTGAGTCTTACCAGAACAAGCCAATGGCACTTCAATAGAGAGGTAAGGTTTGGAGATTGTTTGTGGAGAGAAGGAGAGGGATGCTCAGTGACCAGAGGAGACAGAAGAATGTAAGGCTCAGTTTGGATTGATATGGACCTAGGAACCCCAAGAACTTGCTACTTGAAAGCCAAGCATGCTACCATGTTGTGCATGGTAGTGCATGGTAGTGCATAGACCTCCTGATCTGACGACAAGATGGTGACGTGCACGGTTAGGGCAGACTCACAACCGATAGGAGGGCTACAATGTAGCCCAAACTCTTGGTGATACAGCCCATCAAGAGCCTCTGGTAAGTGGCCGACTGGAGCCGCGCATTCTCTGCTGATTCCTGCACTGGCAAATCGTGATGGACGCCAGAAGGGCACAAAGCCGGTCTCATTTGCCATAAGGAGTGATCCATGCGTGACAAACAAGTCATCTGGCGTACCAGGGCCCCCTTGAGGATGCTTAAATGTGTTTCTACACCTGCACATGCACACAGACATGCGCCTTGTCCCTCACCTTTAAGCAATACTCAGCTGCAGCACTCAGCACGAGCGTGGCTCCGGCCATGCGCAGGCACAGAACTTCAAGAGCGCCCCAGGCCATAGGCTGTGCAGGGAAAGCTGCAGGTACAGTCACATATTGTCGTGTGAGATGACACCTCTCTTCCTACACGGGGCTCAATTCAAGCTGACCTCCATCCACTGCTACAAAGCCCAAACAAACCTTGGATGCTCTGCCTTTGTTTAAACAGAGCGTGCAATGTGTCTCTCTCTACAGAGCTAGCAATACACGACATCGCACCGAACTGGCTCCTAGATACAGGGATGCACTGTGCTGTGCCCATTGGATCCAGAAGTTTGTCACAGGGGCCCCTTATCCAATTCCCACAGGATCCGTCCAGATCCCACAATACATCAGGACAACAAGAATGCATTAGCACATAAGGCTTGCCTGCGTTTAGCAACGCCTGTGGCGCAGCAAGTGAGAGCACCGCAAGGGCTGCTGACAAGGTGGCCAGGGCATTGAAGATAGCTGAGGGAGGGATGCGCAGGAGGCGCTTTGCCGATTGCAGCTTTGGGTCAACTGCAGGTGGGGTGCTGCCACCATTTTGGTCAAGGGAGTCTCCTGGACACATGTATGAGAAGTGCACATGTGCAATTGTGCAGTAACGTTGCATCAAACGTGCACAGCAAAACAAGAGCCTGCACAAGCAAAAACAGGGATTCCTTTTCTTCTCCTCCTCCTTCTTCTTCTTCTGATGATGGTGATGAAACTTAGCAGAGCATAATCACGCCCTTACCAGCTTCGCAGCTGGTAAGGGTCAGGATCCGCTTCGTGTTCACTCGATAGGCATTGGTGCTCCGAAGAAAGGGGCTGCTTTTCCGTCTACCAAAGTCATGTATCGCCTTTTGGAGACCAGCAGGTTTCCAGGCCTCTGCATCCAGCACTCTCAGCTTTTGCATGTGGATTGAACAAAACAAAACGTAAAAAAATCCAACTGTCCGACCAATCGGAAACAAAACACATCCAGCCTTAATGGGGCGTAAATGAACCTACGCTACACAAATGATCAGACAGACGGTATGTACCAAATATAGAGGAAGATATTTCCTCTCTTCATGTGCTGCTCTAGAGTACACTGGACACTAACATACAAGCAATTTTGTGCACAATTACATTTGAGGTGCGCCTTAGGACTCCAGGCTGCAAGATTGAATCGCGAAAGCGGGACCAGCCAATTCATTATGCCTCTGGCTCCCAGACAGAGAACCTGCAAGTGAAAGGAGAGATTTAATGCTCCCAATTGGTGCTTTGATCAAGCCGTCTCAAGTGTGAGGCAGGATGTCTGCTCTTGGCCCACGCACGAGGCATCAAATTTCCATGGAGAAAAAGACCTACTGGAATCCAGTGACCGCCAACTTCGGCTCCTTGCCCCCTCCCAGCTTGATGCCTCGAGCTTGTGGATCCCAGTCTGCTGGCCCCAGCTTGACAGCAAGCTTGTCATCGATGACTGCAGCATACAAGTCCCCTGTTGCCTCCAAGATGTTCACAGTTGACCTGCCATCGGGGCCATTGCGGGAGGCACAAACAAGCTGAGCCATCATCATGGTATGTGCATGACTTTCTGACAGTTGCATACATGCATGAGAAACATTTCATTACTTGCAATCTCCAAATAAACAAGCGATCTACTTCTCAGCATTGACATTTGCTCACTTGCCAGTTTTTCAATATCCCAGGACAAAAGAAATTTTTGGAACTTGGCCTCAGAGTGCTAAGAAGCGGTTGACTACAGACGGCTAATGGCCTACCTTGCATGGATGCCAAGTTTGGCGCGCAGTTGTATCAGGTCGTGAATTGGCTTGCGCAGTTTCCTGCGTTTCAAGGCATGAGGTGATGCTGTGCTTCCGCAGAGCTGCTCTTTGAGGTGCAAGCAGGACCCTTGGCCCCATGAGCAGGATTGAAATGCTCTGGTAATTAGCGTAGCACCGGCATGCAAGGCAGTCCTCGCCTTCTTCCTTGCAGGCAGGCTGTGATCAAGCAGTCACCACTGCCTTGAGTTCAGCTGTTGGACCTGCGTGCGGCATGGACTTATGCAAACCTCCACCTGCCAGCATGGCTACAAGCATGCACCCACCCACAGAGGCGCTGTGGGTCCAACACCACCTACCCTCCGACAAGCATGCACATTCTTGTACACACAACAAGCGTGCGCACCTAAGGCTGCGCTCCCTGCGCAAGCCATCCAGGCTGCGATCTCCACCAGGATATGCAGGGTAAAGGTGGTCATAGAACACGCACGGCGTCCCTGCACAGGTGCGCACATGCATACCTCCATACATGTGAGCAAGGTCTGGCAAACACAGGGTGGTGAGCAAGTTGACACCAATGTTGAATGCATGCCGACGAGTCTCTAGGGCCGCCAAGGCTACCCCCAACTCCTGTGCAGTGCTTGAGGGGGTGGCCGTGCTCTGAAGCCTGTCCTGAGCCTGTAGGCTAGATCCAAGGGCATGCAGCCTGCCAAAGCGCACTCGCGCTTTGCACACACATAGAATGTGATAACTGAGGCATGCAAGTTGTGTGCTTGGCAACGTCTGGTGCTCAGCCACCCCATGAGACTCTCAGCCTCTGCAGTGTGCCCTCGGGCTAGATGTGTGCTTGTATACACACTGGGGCACACACTGGTGTGGTTTGTGCTTGCATACACACTGGGGCACACACTGGTGAGGTTTGTGCGCGCGAGGGCGTGCGGCATTCGTGCGGGTCAACGACGATTGTGAGGATGAGCTGGGAATTACCGCGTGCTTGCAAGCCTACCAGGGTGTGTGAGGATGTACGCGTAGCCTTCCTGGATGTTCTTGCTGGGGAAGGGCCAGTGGCTCTGTGTGGACCCGGTGTCATGATTGTCCAGAATGGTCACTGCGCGAGACGGCCACAGCCCCATCGTGCCTGCAAGGAGAGGGAGGAAGAGACTCAGAGAGGCGTGCATGCTCCTAACATGAAGACGGTACTCGCATGTATTGGCAGCATATGTGCCTTGTGCAGTCAGGGCAGTAATGGAAGGGGAGGGGAGGGGGAGAGGAGCTAGCACGAGTGCCTGGTGGTAAGGCCGTGAGTCATGCCACATGCCCCCTCTCATGGCACAGCGCCGCTTGAGGTCGTGCAATTGTGCTTGGGCACTTCATGAAGCCCTCCCTCCCTTCTGCTGAGCATTGGCAAGATGCATATCGCGACTGCATAGTTTCAGAGTATAGCTGGTATGTCGCTGGAGCGATGTGTGCTAGGGGGCCTAACAGATTGAGGCACAGGGTACCAAACACTAGAGGGCCTTACAGGTTGGGGCACAGGGTACCGAACACTATAGGGCCTTACAGATTGGGGTACAGGGTACCAAACGCTGGCCAGCCGACAATTGACCACAATCACACACACGCACGCGCACATGCATGCATGGAGCTGGCCAGAGCACCCACCCGGGGGACGGTTCTCAGGGTCTGCCAGGCGCCAGCGCTCATTCTTTCTGCATGCAGCAAGCATGCAGCACGCTGGCATTTATCAAGCACAGCTCCCAGCCCCATATCTCATACCAAGTGTGATTGGCTGCTTTGTCTGTCCGGTCACATCGCACTCTCCTGCAGCACCAGCATTCCGCCGCTCTTTCACTTGCACAATACCACCCTTCTTGTTGGAAGGTGTGCACTCACATACTTAGACTTTCCTCTTCTTAGGAAGAGGTCAGGGGCATGGTGGGGCAGCTGCGTGTCAGAAACACCTAACTAAGGGACCTGCAGCTTTGGGTGCTATACTTGTGTCTTTTGTGGGCACAGCACCCCTCCCTACCATTTTCCTGGTTTGCCCATTCTCGGTTAGCCCACTCCCACTCCCCAGATCTGGAGCACGCACCTTAACGCATCTTGGAGGATTCCCTTTGTAGTGAAGTCAAAGGCTGAGGCCCTGCCGCCTGTGGCCTCACACCAATTCAAAGTCTGCAGCCTGCATGCACAGAGCCATTTACGAGAGCTACTCCTAAGTATTTGTCCCAGAAGCGTGTGCTTGCCCGTAGGTGTGCTGGCATGCAATCTCCGGTCTGCGCACACAGAAGCAGATGTGGCTCTCAAGTGCTACTTAGGTGAACAGCAACATTAAGAACTCAAGGGGCAAAAAATGATACAGGGTTGCTTGGTAGCATTTTGACTGATCCAGTGATGCTCGGTCCTTGCGGTATGTTGTTCACCTGTGAGCAGTGTGCTCGCCAAAATAGTGCCCTGGTATGAAATTCATCAGTGGTTGTCTTGTGCCTTTTGTTTCAAGGACATGTGATGGATAAACAAACCAGGGGTTGCAGGAGAGGAGAACAAGTTCTTATTCTCAACTTAGGTCATGCCTGGATCCTGCTGATCTGTGAACATAACCATGCTATGACATTTGTTAAGAAGGAGCAACCTGTCTGATACCAGGCACCATGGACAAGAATGGCCTGTCTGGTATTTATTGCATGTAATTCTTGCCTGCAATCAGCAGCTCTTAAATGCTTAGAGGCAGTTTTCCATGGTCAAGGTACACCAGCACGATTGGCAGCCCTCCCCTGCTCACCTGTGGCTATCTTGGTCATAGTCTAGCACGCTGTCTGTGTAATTGCATGAGTCCCAGTACCTGCAGCGCAACAGAGAAGCATGAGATACTACATATCTTCAAAGAATATGCGGCACATTAGAGAAGAATGAGATACAACACGATCTTCGCAAATGAGACACATGCACTTAAGCAAAGGGGCCTTTAACATACAGGCTAGCCCCTCACACAATCCTGGGTTCCAGTGCCTGCTGTGCATCAGGTGAGGGGCCATATACATATACATATAAAAACGTATACGTATGTTATTTTGTAGGCATGTGCTGGGCTTTGCCCAAGGCACGATGCTGGGTGCTTTTCCAGGCATGTACAGGGAGCAGTCAGCAGGTAAAGTTGGAATCAGCTGGCTACCCCCTAACCACAAGACATGCCTTGCAACCACAAAGACTTGTTCCAAAATAAGAGATGAGCCTGAGTGTGCAGGCAAAACTCTGGCCACTACTCACTCGCCGAAAGCCATGTACGGGTTTGTGTGCTCTATGTATTCCTTGGCGTAGCCACCTGCATGCAGTGCACAACATCTGGTGATAAGTAATTGCACATGCTTGCCACTTGTGCCTTTTGAGCCCATTAATTGACTAGATCTCCGTCCAGATTGTTGACACCTTTGCCTTGCACACATAGGAGCACGAACTTGCTTGCAACACGCCAGCATTCTTTGACAAGCTCATCGCCTCACCGCTCACTCACCAGGCCAGCCTCGCACAAAATCAAAGCGCCAGCCATCAAATCCATAGCCCTGCAAGTACTGCATCCACTCGATGATATCTCTCCTGACCCAGTCCTGCGTGAGGTTCCGCAAATTTGAAGCCCAGAATGGAGCAAAAAGGTCAGCGGCATGGCAAGTCTGTGGTGAGGCCTCAGGTGTGCAGGCTTTGGTTTCTGTGATTTCATTTTGAAGCTCCTTGTGTATAGATGGAAACACAGCTGGGAGGAGTGTAGTATGTGCGGCCTTGATGAAAGGCAGCATGTGCAAAGGTTTAAAGGATTCAAGGCTGTATCCGCTGAACGAGGGCAGCTTAGCCGGTTGTGAGCCTCCAGTGAGGATCGAACCCTGAACCCATATGTTGCGGGAGTGGACAGCCGACTTCTCATCGCAGGTGCCCTGTTGCCTGCTCGAGTGTCTGGAGCTCGCATGTGCTAAGGAAAGGTCAACAAGTGTAGCAACGAGACCGTTGACAAATGTAATAAATATTTTTGCATCATTTGACCATGGCGGCTGGCTGCTTCATACATGGCCCAAACGTGCCAAAGGGGGAGCACAGGCAAGCTGCCTTTTGATGATTACTGTGGAGCCCACCTGCGTGTGGTCGATGTTGGGTGCGGCAGCAAACTCATCTCCTTGCTTTGGGTTGCCTCTGCCCCCATAGTCCGGGTTGTTTGAGCAGATGGCAGTTGCATCCCATGCCATCTTCCCACCTGTCCAAGTGTTCCACTTCCCATCAGGACCCTGCGCAACATGCAAGAGGTCCGCGGTGCAGGTTGTGACGCCCAAAGACGATTGGTGTTCTCCACGGCACCGTTCCTACCCTGCCATACATGAGGCCTGGGTTTCAGTCAATCAAGGGTCTTCTGCATTGCATTTCTGCTGCATTGCATTTCAGCTGCATTGCATTTCAGTCAATCACAGGTCTGCTGCATTGTATTTCAGCTGCATTGCATTACAGTCAATCACGGGTCTCCTGCATTGCCAAAGCATGGCAAGTGCCTGTCTGGCATGGTGCTGAGCCAATGAAGCAGAGCGTTAACTGTCACAGAAGCCCAAAAAGGCAGCTGCAGAGAAAGGCAGAAACCGCACTGCACTGCAGCATCATGCACACCGGCACTTTTGAAAAGTATGCTAGCAGCTGCAAGTTTGTTACTTGCCTGCTGGTTTGCACAGCGATGGTTGATCACAATGTCGGCAAACACTTTGATCCCTGCGGTAAGTCGCGCAGGGATGGCACTAGTCTAGAGGAGTGCCCAAGCATGGCGCACATCTTGGAACAGTCTCCATGCTGAGCATTTGGAGGAGTGTGAGCCCTCTGAATTCCAGACACGGCGTTGAGCGCACGAGTGCCCAAGGCCATCAGCTCCATGCACATCACAGGAACACAGCTGCGCCATAGCTGGAGGGTGCTGAAATAAAACTAATCTGAGTCTCATAGGACCTGGTGCTTTGCTGAATGCAGGAGTGCTCAAATGCAATCGCGGTCATGGCTGGCCCAGGGCGCGCTGCATTCAGGGGCAGGCCATGCCCTACGCCCCGTGCGCCTGTGTCAGTGTTCTTCATATAAGGGAACCCCAGGGCCGCACTTAGATAGAAATGCATCCACAATTTACTTGTAAACCATTCATATCTTGTGATGTATGCAATTGAAGTGATGCCACGTCAGCATCCATCAAACGGCGCTGTCCCAAGGCTCACCGCGCTGGTGGAAGGCTGAGATGAGGTCCCGGAGCTCCCACTCGCTGCCATAGCGTGAGTTTAAGTTCCAGAGGTCCGTGGGCATGTACCCCTGTGGAGGAGGCAACACAGGCAAAGCCATTGTAAAAGCTGCGCGCGCCCCTGTGAATTGAGGTGCAGGAAGCTGGGCGCAATACAGAAGGCAGAAGGCATCTTCCTGGAGATAAGAGGGGCAACATGTGTGGAAGGAGAAGCCCAGCAATGCAAGCCACGCAGCAGCGCGTGAAGGCATGTTCATGCACATCAAGTTCAAATACTCGTCAGTCCTGCACACTGAGCTGGTCCTGAAACACATGGTCCAGGATCTGATGACCACAATGTTTTGCTCCACAAAGAAGGCGAAGAGCTTCAAACCAGGCAACGCCTACATGGTGAGCCTCTGCACCTGCCTGTGTTGCACAAACCCTTAAGGCCTACCAGAAAAAGGAGGCAGCGTGACAACCACTGCCCTGCTTGCAGGCCGCCTCACAGTAAGCGGGCATCTCCACAGTTAGCAGGCTGCCCCACAGCAAGCGGGCCTTTGCGCGGCAGGCAGACTGCCACACAGCGAGCGGGCGTCTGTATAGCCAGCAGGCTGCCTCACAGTGTCGTGCTCCAGCAGGTACCAGCGCCCCTCCTGGCAACGCCTTCCCCCACCCCAACCGCACCTGCTCGCTGAGCGACTGAGTGCAGGGAGGCAGCCACACGCCCGTGAAGCCGTCCTCTTTGATAGCATCCACCTGGCCCATCAGCGTGCGCCACCAGCTGTGCTTGGAAGACTCCCAGTTGAACCCCTGCGGCACAGCCCATGGTGAGCGGCATGGTGTGAACGAGCGGAAAGGCTGAGTGCAGAGGCCATCCGCATCCTCCACCAGCTGCGCTTGCAGGACTCCCAGCAGGGACCCTGCAGCACAGCCCATTGTGACTGGGACGGCAAGTACGTCGCGAGGGCTGAGCACCTGGCTCGCCAGCGTCCGGAACCGGCTGTGCATGGAGGGCTTGAAGAAAGCGATTCTTGGCCCTGCAGCCCATTGGCCAATTGTGATGGGCATGCTACTGAGATGGGGGGGGCACTGTAAGGGAAGGGGGCACTGTAAGGGAAGCGGGCACTGTAAGGGAAGGGGGCACTGTGATGGGGCCATTGTGGTGGCCATGGGACAAAACGACGCGAGGGCTGGGTGCAAGCACTGGGTACTCCGGCGCAGCAGTGGGCTTGGTGGGCAGGCCCCCTTGCTGGCGCCTCCACAAAGGCATGACAGGGCGGCATAGGTGAGTTGTGCACAGGCGCGGCAGCGGTGCCTGGAAGGCAGGCCGTGCCATAACATGTGCACCGTCAGCTGAGCAGCAGTTGGAGCATGTAGATGCAGCACTGCAGAGGGCCTGCAGAGGGCCTGTGTCCAGCTGCAGCAGACGATTGCGGGGGCCCCTCCATGAAGGCATGGAGGATCGGTCGCAAGCAGCGCCCAGTGTAGAAGGGCAGGCCTGGGGCAGCATGTGCCCCCACCAGGATCACACGAGCCAGCAAGCTCACCTGGAGCAGCAGCTCACGTCCGGTGCCGCATGCTGAGCACTGCTGCTCGTCCTCAGGGTCCTTCTTTGTGATCGGCGGGATACGCGGCTCCTTGGGGGGCTTCATGTCCTTCTCCCTCCGCAGCTGTGCCTGCTTCTTCTGCTCAGCAATCTGGGCGGCGGTGAGCGGGGCGGCCGGGACCTCCTGTACCTCCTTGGGCACCTTCGGGGGGTGCTGCAGCCTGCAGGGTGGTTTCGAGCGCGCACGCGGCACGGTGTGAGGGGCGCGTGGGCGCGAGCGTGAAATGGGAGTTCAGCACATCCCCGCCACCTTGCCTGTTGCACAAGGCTGACTAGAGACACACATGGCGCCCAGGACAGGGTGCAGCAGAGACACACATGGCGCCCAGGACAGGGTGCAGCAGAGACACACATGGC
>LFCJ01001750.1_pt1 | contig 15394 bp, 24 predicted proteins | sample 643141 | NCBI WGS metagenome assembly LFCJ01 (sample SAMN03766243, study PRJNA286221) | soda lake metagenome | biome: soda lake; feature: Kulunda steppe; material: water; isolation source: sample B1-Br-g2 brine of Lake Bitter-1 | place: Russia: Kulunda steppe | collected 2010-07 | reverse complement strand
GAATGCCGGTAGTCGTAGGCGCACAATTTCCTGCAAGCTTGTGAAAGTTTCATCCCACGCCGTTGAGGCGCTTGTAAGTGCCGGGAGACCTTTTCCAAGGTCATCGTAGCCCTGCTTTCCGTGGGCATAAGCTACGGATACTCATACGGAAGGCTCAGCCTCCGTACGGATACCCCCACTCCAGTAGGGTTCAAGGAAGTTCTCTTCACGGAGTCCCCCCGGTCTAAACCCATTATGGCGGGGCACCTGAGATGGAAAGTCGATTATCCACCCTCGCACCCTGTGGGTTAGGGGTTCGAACCTCACTGGAGGCCAACCGGCTAACCTGCCCTCGTTCGGCAGACACAGCCTTGAAACCTTACCTTACCTAAACCCATTATAAGTTCACTTCAACTTGAAGTTGTTTTGGTTGCAGGCCTGATCGGGTTCAGCTAAGCTGCCCTTGTTCAGCAGGTACAGCTTTGTTACCTAACCTCTCTCTGCCCACAGCAGACTTTCAGACGATCTAGAAAGGCAAGGCTTTGATGTCTGTAAACCCCTTGTAAAAATGGAAAGCATGCAGGCAGTGCATCACTCCTTTCATCATGATCAACGGCACGCCTGATGCCCCCGAGCCAAACCAACAGACATTACTTGATAACAGGAATTGTACATAGCATACAGAGCATCAAGATGGATTCCATGCCATGTTCAATTAATGAGAGGACCAGTCCACAACGTCTAATTTTAAAACAAGCTGGTGCATCCGGTTATGAGGGTTCAACAGACGTTCTTGACTTTGGGGCTCAGACTAGCAGCCGAGCGCCAATCTTTCAGTGCACCTCAATGGCAGCAGCCTGCTATCGTACTCAGTGCAAATTATGAGGAGCATCTCACCAGTTAGCCTTGACTGCTGCCATGAGCAAGCCAGTGCTACCTGATGCGTACACGGAGCTGAACTGCCAAATCAAGCTACGGGCTTGACCTGAATGGGATCCAATGCACGGAGCCCCGCATGGTAATCCAAAATCCTGTACTAGCACCAGCTTTGTGCTCTCCCCCCTGCTTTGTGAGCTCAGGCCTCCCTGCTTCCGTCTCTTGAAGGCCAGCCACCACGCCAGCTTCCTGGAGCCTCTGAGCAAGCTGCTCGGCAGACAGTCTGTTGTGTGTGGAGGGCATGGATCATCGGATGAGAAGTCAATTAATGTACAACGGCATTGCATGGGTCAAACAAGCTACTCTACGAAGCGCTGGACGTAGAGTGCTGTACTGTTGTGCATGGCCCACCTTTGCGTGGCTCATATCCAGCAGTTTCATCGGCTTGATTGTTATTTTGTGCTCTCTCTTAATTTGGATCATGCGCGTGCTCTTCATTCAGAGCAGCATCGATGCCATCCTTTTGCATGAACATTCCTTGTGCATACTCACTGTGATCGAACACCACTTACGCCCTTGTGCTTCTCCCACCTGTCCGGGTTGTACCGCGGGCTGGCTTGCATTGTGTGAGCAAGTTGCACAGTCGCATCCGACACGCGTTGTGCGCCATGGCCAGCATGCTTGTGCAGCATCCTCAGCCTGGGGTCCAACTGCGTGGAGCACAGTGCACGGTTTGCTTGGCTACAAGGGAAGCTCCTACTGAAGTCAATACTTCCTTCTACTGAGGCGCAATTGTTCTGAGCAGCACTGATCCCAAGGAGTGGGTGCGTGAGCATGTTCATCACCGCACAAGAGCAGGCAAGCTGACATCTCGTTCATCAATCGCATGGATGCATGGATAGCAGGGGGCAGGCAGCCTGTATACATGGCATCGCACACACAAGAGCACACACACACAAGTTCAATCGCCTAGCGCAGAAGCAGATGCACACGAAACACAGGGACTTAGCCAGGGCTATGACCAGCACAGGTGCCTGCTCCTTACTGCCTTAGCTCATCCCTCCTGAGATGGCAAGGCTCCCAACATTGCCCTCATTCAGGCTCGGGTCCCAGAGGGATTAGCATGATGAGCCTGCTTTATCAGCCAATTAGCCAGAATCATCCCTTCAGCTGCAAGCTCCCTTGCAAAGGTCACTCTCAAACATTCCCAGCTCCCACCCTGACCTGCAGAAGAGCCCTCACACGTCCTGCTAACCCCCACCTGTGGTGTTTTTTCTTTTGGTAAGCTAGCTTGTCAACATGCGCTTTTTCTTATCTGTCCCCCTCCCTGCCGCAGCTCCCACCCCGACTCACCCTGCTAGGATGGACGGAGGGCGCGCTGACTTCCCTGCTAGCAGCCTCCCACGCCGGGGATGCTGGCCACCGGCTCAAGGGTATGGGAGGGGCTTGATGTGCAGGCAAAGCCATTGCTGGAGCAATACATCCCGCGGGGAGTGGCGTTGGTGCCGGCCGTGCTGGGGCTGCTGTGAGGGGTGCCTGCTGCTGGCCTTTCCCAGATGCCTTGCGTTGTTGCACAGGCCCGCGCTGCTGCTGCCGCTGCAGATGCTGCCGGCCACGCTGCGGCGGCGCCGGTGGGTCTTCTGTCTGCTTGGGCGCTTGTGCCATGCAGGCAGGTGCAAGCACGGATGCAGGCAAAGGGGCGGAGGGTGGCTGGGGCTGTGCAGCGTGCTCCGCAGCTGCAGCAGGGGTACCTGCTGCTTCAAAAGCCCAAGCTAGGCCGGCGCTGCTTGCCTTGGGCGCTGGGGGGGGCAGCCCAGGCGGAGGTGCGCGCTGCTGCGGCGGAGCTGCACCCACCCCCAGCTCCTGCGCCTGCCTGTCTGCCTGCCCCTTCTTAGGACGGCCCCTCTTCTTGGGAGCGCCGCCCAAACGGGCGGGCGTCAGGCCTGCATCAGGCAGCGGCAGTGCCGGCTCGTCGCGTGGCTTGGGCGTGGAACCGCGCGGACGCCCTCTCTTTTGTTTTAGCGCTTCCTGCTGGAGCCCGCTGGAGCCCACAGACGCAGCACCACGATGGATCTGTAGAACCATTGAGGTGGCTCTTCGCACTGGATTTACGCGTTGGATTGGCGTCACCTGCATGCGCACACATCGAGGGCCTTCCCTGCTGTAGCTCAGGAATGCATGTGGCAGAAGAACAACATTTCTGAGGGGTTCCCAGCGAAGGCAAGTCCCAGTCCAGCGTCAGCACAGACATCTCACCTTCCAATGCACGCGACTCACGCCAGCCATCATTTCAGAAGGATGTACGTTCGATAAATTCCAAAAAATGTTGTGAGGGGTCGACATAACGGATCGAGCCAAAGAAAATTTCTTGGAATTCGGGTCGACTATTTCGCTACATCATCTACTCGAAACGCTGCACATATCAGGCGTGATAATCTTGTACAGCTGTGCTCATGCCCGCCAGAACACAACAGGGTTTCGCTCACCTTAGGCCAGGCCCGCGTTCCACTTTCCCATTCCTCTGCTAACAAGTTACAGCTGCCCTGCCCTTGTCTCCAACTCTCGCATGGCACGGATAACGTGAGGAACAAGGGGTATGTCAGCGGGCGTGAGGGCGTACGAGGAGATCTGCACACGCGGAAGAGGGCAGCATGGCACTATGAGGCACCTCTTAAAAAGGAGCCACCTCTTGCAGTGACCAAGGCTGCTTCTCAACTGTACAACCCACCTCCTCAGCAGAAGCAAACGCAATCTGCTGTCCTTCAGCGCCGCGAGGAGTCCCTGACCAAAAGTGTACTGCTGCAATCATCGCGAGCAGGCATGAGCACGAATGTGAGCTGCACCAACCTCGGCCGCTGGCGCACGGCCGCAGCTCAGAGCTCAGGAGCTCAGAACTCAGAAGTGCAGACCCACAGGGCTCCTCGTGGGTGTCAGGGCTACTCGTCGGTGTCTGCCGGCGCAAGTGTTGTAAGCCACAGGTGCACGCAAGCGCAGCTGGCCCCCACTCACCATACAGCGGCATCAATAGATGAAAGTTTGGGTATGGGTAGGACACAAAGCTCAGGGGCTCCAAGGCTGCCAGCTCCACCTGCCAAATGCATTGACCGAGTGAACCAGGGAAATCCAGATGGAGGCTTGTGCATACGCTGACATGCAAATTGCTGACTCAGGTACACAGGGTCAAGATACTCATCTAGCAATTTGGCAACTTCCATGATTGATGTATCAGTAAGTCATTCTGGATGGGCGCAGAGCAATGCGCAGAAGACAAGACCCACGTACGGGGGTGCACCCGCATGCATACCTGCAAGCCCAGCTCTTCTTTAAGCTCGCGCACTATTGCCCCCTCTGGCGTTTCGCCCTCATCAACCTTGCCACCTGTGCCACATTTAGCAGTTCCATAGCCAGGCCAGCCTCAGCTCCACAGTTTCTCCTTGTGCTTGCATCAAAAGCATGAGGACTCACCTGGCAGTTCCCACAGGCCTTCGTTCGCCTTCCCCTTCGGACGCTGCACGATGAGCAGGCGAGGCAGCTTGTGACCCTTTGCTTAGGTCCTCTCATCGAGCTGCAAGCATGTTGCTGACATACCTGAGCCAGCAGTACAGTGCTTTTGCCCCCCTCCAACTCTGGGCGTCTGATCAAGGCCGCCCCTACCACCAGGAGCAGCTTGCCTGCAGAGCAGGAACAGACAGGTGTGTCAGGCTTCTCTACAAGTTGCTGCGCATGCCACAGCGCCACATCGCCCCAACCCCGTTACCTGGTGAGTTCTTTTTGCAAGTTTACTTGCATCTGGCTCCTAGGGCCTCTTCCCGTCCCCTCCATATGCACGCAAATGAACTTGCAGGTCTGCGCACTGGCATGGTTCACGTGGGGATACTGCTTGTGGAGCAGAGGCTCGAGTTTTCACCTGGTAGCCCCCTAATGGCGCAAGGCGGACAACCCATGTGTCCCCCGATGGCCAAAGGCATGTGATCTTATCCTAGATTGCGGTGCCCTCATTCGCAGGCAGTGCGACGCAACCCTCACCTTTTGTGGTGGCTGTGGGCTGGGGCATCACCTGTTGTTGACCTGATGCAGCGTGTGCAAGCATGCAAATTAACAAGTATCAGCAGTGGTTGGCAATTGATGCATCTGTCATTGCCAAAAAAGCAGACCTGCGCAAGCTGCTGAGAGAGAGTTAGCTTGCTGTCCCGTTAGCCTTCTGCCACACCCCTGAACAGTATTTCTTTGCAGCAAAAGGGATGCTTTATTGGTTTGCATGCCTCACTATTTAAGACAAATGGCTTAAGGTAATAATTGGTATGAGCTGTTTTTTTGGAAACCAACCCGATGTTGTTTGGAGACAGGAAAATTCTAAGCGAATGAATTAATCGGTATACGCCGCTGTACAGCTGAGATCAGTCCAAAGATCAGCATCCTGCATCACATGCAAGAGCCTGTTCTTCCTCTGGATGCTCTGATCAGAACGTAAGTGCAGGATAGAAGTAGTCAATTTCTTTGATGTTATGAGCTCTGCTTCTTGGAACTCCCACAGAGTTGAGTTCTGTGTACACGTTTACGCACACACAGGTGGACGATTGCTTGCGGCAGCAAAGGCCTGCGCAAGGCAGGGAATAACTTCTTTAGGCCACCTTTGTTCCACATTAACCTGAGCACACGAGGAATTGGGTCCTTTTATGCAGGTAGACGTGCTCGGGGGTACAGTAAGCTTGCTCGCTTGTTTCCAGTTGCATCAGTTTTCTAGTCTAGCCCTCAAGAGCTCAAAGGCCCTACCAGCCCAGTCTTTGCGCACAATGCTCAAACGAGAGCGCTTGTGCAACAAATGCGGATGTCATGGAGGAAGTAAAGCTCACCTTCCTTTTGGCTGCAGGCTTCGATCCCAGCTCCGAGCAGCATGTCCTCCTCACTGATATACACATGGCAGATCAAATCCGCAATTCATTGATCCAACACCTGAGCCAGAGCGCAGATGCATGGTTAGATTCATCTTCAGCTCCGCTTCGCCAGCAGCAGCAGCAGCAGCAGCAGCAGCAGCAGCGCTGGCAGGGGCAGGGGCAGGGGCAATGGCATCGCCAGCAGCAGCACCAGCATCAGCGCTCGTGCTTGCATGTGCCGATTGACAGCCTCTGGAGGCACCCTGCCTCAGTCGCCCTGCATGTCTGCTGGCTCATGGGAGTCTTTGCAGTCGCCCTCAACCTCTGCGCTGCCGCGTACTTGCTGCAGCGCTGGCGGCTGCTGACGTCCCCGCAGCCCCCCCACTCACGCAGGCGCCCTCGGGTGCTGGGGTGGCTGGCTGTGGGGTGTGGGTGGCTCGTGTGGTTGACTCCCAAGCTCATAAGACCTAAGAGGTGAGGCGGTGCAGCTGGAGATGGAGGGGATGCATGGTCAGGCTCCTCGGTCAGGTGGAGGGGCTGCTTGGTCAGGCGGAGGAGATACTTGGTCTGGTGGAGGAGATATTTGGTCTAGTGGAGGGGCTGCTTGGTCAGGAAGAGGAGATGCTTGGTCAGGAAGAGGAGATGCTTGGTCAGGTGGAGGGGCTGCTTGGTCAGGTGGAGGAGATACTTGGTCAGGTGGAGGGAATGCTTGGTTAGTATTGGCCCCTTGGTCAGGTGGAGGAGATACTTGGTCAGGTGGAGGGGCTTCTTGGTCAGGTTGCCCGCGCCACAGTGTGGCAGGCGCATGAGAAGCGAGCTTGCTTGAGCTGCACAGGTTCTGGTTGCCTCAGGCCGCCTCATTGCGCCTGTGGCGCGTGCATGCACTCGATCACACACGAGGCATGCATGCAGCCTTCATTTGAGGGCATCATGGCGCCGCATGCCTCGCGCATCATGAGTCAAACTTCGACCCACAGCCAAATGCTGGCGCTGGCCCTGGACAGTGCGGCAGCCATGGCCTGGGAAAAGTATGGCAGCTATGGCCCTGGGCAGTACGACAGCTATGGCCTAGGGATAGTACAACAGCTATGGCCTGGGGACAGTACGACAGCCATGGCCTGGGGACAGTACGACAGCCATGGCCTGGGGACCTGTTCCTTGCGCCGCACGGCCTCCCCACAACTTGAGTCCGCGCTCTTCAGCACAGCGCCTACGTACATGCACGCAACCCAGCTTTGCACAGGCCTCACAGGAGTGAGCTCCATGAACACAATAAACGGGCACTGAAGTCTGATGCTCCGGAATTTCCGTCAACATCGTGCAGGACCAAAGCTTAGGTCACAGGCTTTGGGTGTCCTGTGCTTCCCTCGTGCTTTCTTGAACCCTGAAGCTGGTGCGCAGCTTTGAGCATGCCCCCCATGACCCACTTTGTTTGTGCTAACACACTACCTTCACGCCCTGGTACGCACTGCTAGTGACTCTTTCTCCAGCTCCCCAACCCGCCCATGTCAAGGCCTGCGCTGCTGCCAATGCTCAACTTAGCAGGTGGCGCTGGCTACCCGGGTGGCAGCCAGGCCTGCTGCGCATGCACTGGCTGCTGCACTACCACATCCTACGCACGCACCAGCCAGAGGCGGATGAGCGAGAGCACCTGCAGCAGCTGCATGCCCTGGGGCTTACACCTCAGCACCACTGCGAGGTGCGCATGCAAGACAGGGCCATGCGCCTTGCAGCGCGGCAGGAGCTACGCTCGTGTGTGTGTGTGTGCGCGCAGGACCTGGCCTTGCTGCTTAACTGGGCAAGCAATCAGGGAGCTACAAAACCTTTCTAGCAAGGATCAACCTGTGGCAATACCATGACAGGCCGGATGGGAGCTTGCGTCCCAGCCCACACGTGTGTGTATACGTCATGCTCAGCCTGTGACAAACTGGCCACAGGGGATTGTGCTGGCCTGAACCTCACGCACATCGGCGTCCTCCTCCTTCATATCTGTGGCTCAAACTCGGGTTTGATGGGCTCTTCCAGCTGCACATTGATGTCCAACATATGTGTGTGAAGGAGGGCTGCAGCAACAAGCTCAGCTCCACCCACCCCCTCTCTTCCTCTCTCTTCCCGTCTTCCTTTCCTTTTCTTTCCTGTCTGTCCCACTTCAGTGTCAAGAGGCTCCCATACTCACATATGCAAGCTGATGCGCTAAATACTTACAGGCCATGAGAAACACCTCACAATTGAATGGGCCTGACGTACAACCTCAGCCTCAGCAGCAGCAGCAGCAGCAGCAGCCGCCTTTGAGGCAGCGGGGGGAGCAATTTGTCTCCTCTGGCCAGCAGATGGCAGAAGATGGGCCTGTGCATCCGCAAATAAGCAAAGAGGAGCTGGAGGTGCTGCTGCTCGACCCCCAGCTGGTGCAAGGCGGTGTGCTCTTGCAGCACAGGTAGGGCTGGAGGAGAGAGGGAGGTTGCTGTTGCTGCCTGACCCACAGCCAGTGCAAGGCAGCATGCTCTTGTAGCATAGGCAGGACCACAGGGCAGCATGCTCTTGTAGCATAGGCAGGACCACAGGGCAGCATGCCATTGCAGCAAAGGTGCGGATGCAAGTTAAAGGGCTGGTCCACCATGCGAGCAATAAGAGTTGGGGTGGAGAGACTTGCAGGGCGCAATGGCCCCTTTGTTGTGTGCAGCATAAATGCTGCAATGTGGGGCACGTAGCTAATTACAAGCAGGCCGTTGTGGCTGTGCCATGTCTCATTTGCGGACGCTCATCACATGTGGAATGCCAGCCCCTACCAAGCCATGCACTCGCTGATATTCTTCATGCTCACTACGCCAGTTTAGACCATGGCCTTCTCGGGACTTAGGGGATGGGTTTGGCATAGATCGTCTTCTGGAACAAGGCACAAAGAGGCTCGGCCTCGCAGTTCGCAGCCAATCTTGCATTCAGTCGTGTGTGTGCATTTCTGCCCCTTGCTCAGGTACGACAACGTCACGCCTGTGGCCTTCCCTGATGCCGTGGCATACAAGAACCTCATGATGGAGTTTGACAGGCATAAGAGAGCCAAAAAGCAGGCAAGGTGGTCCCTCCTTTACTTAATTGCTGCCTTGCCTGCTTGCCCACTCGCTCGCTTTCCTGCTTGGGTGCTGACCTCCGTTTCCTCACAGCTTCCTGCTCTGTTCTGTAGGGTTCTTGTTTTCTCGCACAACCCGATTTATGTCATTTGTGCAGCAGGGTGGATTTACTTCCAGTGCAACTGCTACCCTACTACCATCCCACTTTCCTTGCCTGCACACATGGCGCCAACTCAGTGCAATTCAGCGCAGCATTGAGTTGCATGCAGCATACGTAAAAAACGGCAATGGAGTGCGGGGTTGTGGGCGGGGCGCCAGCAGTGGCGGATGAGAGCGTGGTCAAGGCTGCTGTGCATGCAGATGTAAGCACACGCAGATGAGGGTCCGGCAATGCGCCATGCTTGCACCTGCAAGCACGACCCCTTCCCCCTCAACCTCCCCTGCCTAAGAGGCACTGGGGTGCGCCTGACTCATTGTCTGTCCTGGAGCCGCTGCGCCTAGCAAGGGCGCGCAGGACGTTGACGTCGACACCCCCTGCCCCTGTGCCTCTCGTCCTCTCCCTTTTCTACTCTCTCCCTCTTCTGCTCTCTTCCTCTCACAATCCTTTTCTAGTCCTCCCCTCTCAAACTCCCTCCCTCTCAAACTCCTTCCCTCTCAAACTTCCCTCCCTCTCAAACCCCTTCCCTTTCAAACTTCCCTCCTTCTCAACCCATTCTCTCATACTCTCATACTCTCTCCCTCTTACACTCTCTCCCTCTTACACTCTCCCCCTCTCTTAAATCCTGAGTCTTAAACTCTCTCCCTCTGTATCTGCCTCTCTCCCTCTGTATCTCTCTCTCTCTCCCTCTGTGCCTCTCTCCCTCTTGCACTCTCTATCAACCACGCGCCTGGGTGGCAAGCGCCTGGCTCTTCACGTTCCAGATGTGCAGTGCAAGCTGCCTCAACTACTGCTGCCGAGCTAGTGGCTGCTGAACACACAGCCTGACTCACTTGCTGCTGTTCAACGCGCAGGCTGCCTCGCTTGCAGCTGCAAGAGAGCTCCTTGACTTTGCCAAGGCACTAGTCAATGGCATCAATGTGGGTGCCGATGGAGTTTTCCATGCTGCGGCAGCGACAAACCCCGCGCTTCCGCTGCAGCCACCTCTAACACTGCCGCTGCAGCAGCAGCAGCAGCAGCAGCAGCAGCAGCAGGAACGGGAGCACCCACAGGAGCAGCGCCTGCAGACTGCGGGGCTACCGGCAGCGGCAAGAGCGTCACACAGGGGCCCTGCGCTGCTGCTCTCCATTGACCTGGAATGGTGAGAGGCATACGCCAGGCAGGCACTGGGCAGGTGGCCTTGGCCTCCACTGGCCGCAGGGGAGGTCTGGCATGCGTGCCCATGCGTGGCTATGGTGATGTGTGCCTGTGTGTGAGCCCGCAGCCCCAGACCGCAGGTTCCCAGGCCCAGAAGCTGACGCATGCACGTGTGGCCCTTGATGGCCGTGCCTTGGGTGTGCAGGGTGCAAGCTGGGTGATGCATGAACGTGAGACATGAGATGGCCGTGCCTTCGGTGCGCAGAGGGCAAAAGCTGTGCCGGGTGATGCATCCGTCTCTCGTGCCGTCTTGACCCCCCGTGAACCATGTGCTCTGCGCCGTAACAGCCGTACGTGTGCAAACACACACACCCTACACCCAGCTCAAGACCTCGCCGCAGCGTGCAGGGCGCAGGCCATGCCTGCTGCAACCCCCCGTACTGCAACACGGTCATCATTTCATGGCATTGGAGTGATTGCAGCGCACGGGGGCGCCGCGCCCACTGTGGCACCTTCCTGCGGCTTCAGGGTGACCCTCACTGCCTGTTCCTGGGCGTGCCTCACTGCACAGGTGGGAGCGCAGCGCGGAGCAGCTGCTGGAAATCGGATGGACACTATGGGACTGCGAGTCCCGCAGCTGCACATCCAAGTGCGTGGCATGCACCTCATGTGTGACACATAGTGCAGCTGCGCTTGCATGTGCATGGCATGCGCCTCATGTGTGACACATGGTGCAGCTGCGCTTGCATACGCTTGGCATGCGCCTCATGCCTGGCACATGGTGCAGCTGCGCTTGCATGTGCGTGGCATGCATGTCAAGTGAGACGCATGGTGCAGCTGCGCTTGCATATGCGTGGCATGCGCCTCATGTGTGACACATGGTGCAGCTGCGCTTGCGTGCGCAGGGTGGGCTTCAGGGCAGCAGGCCACACTCTTGAGCGTGCAGCACACTCTTCTGTGCTCTCAAGGGGCCAGGTTCCAGCTTTGACTGTACCTCTGGCAGGCACATCACTGCTGGGGTGCAGGCAATGCGTGTGCGCAAGCGCATGTCTCCCAAGAGACCTGAGTGCAAGTTGGCAACAGGCTTAGCCACGCCCTCATGCATGCCCTTCTGGCAGACACATCACCGTTGGGGTGCAGACAATGCGTGCACAAGCGCATGTCTACAAAGAGACTTAAGAGCAAAAGCTGGCAAGAGGCTTAGCCACGCCCTCGTGCATGCCATCTAGGTGGCCAGGCATGGAAACTGGCCTCATGCCTTGTGGAACCGCACACCTTCTGGCTGCTACACCACTGCCAATCATGGCATCACTGCTTGGGCGGTGCCTGTGCGTGCGCGGGCACTAGGCAGTTAGCGAGGACTGCCTTGTGCAAGCTGGCCCTGAACGGAGGGTAAAAATGTGCCATGCGCACGGGGATGCTGGTTCGTGAGCCACATCTACGCGCAATCCTGCCACATGCAGACACTGGATAAGGGGCCACACGCATGCAGATGGTGGGTATTGAGTAATATGTGCGCGCGATCCTGCCGCACGCAGGCACTGGATAGTGAGCGAGGGCCTGCCTTACGCCAACGGCCGGTACGTGCCCAACATGCGCCACGCCTTCAAGTTTGGAGCATCAGTGGCCGGGTTGCTGCAGGAGGGCATTGCAGCCTTGCAGGTGACACAAACGCGCAAAGAGGCACCCATGCACAAGAGTATCTACCACTTGGTGGTGAAGGAGTGAGGGGCTGGACACCAGAGTGGTTGGGCAGAGGAGCAGCCCTGAAAGGCACAGGACAAGAGAGCGTCCGTGCCTGACGCTGTCATGCATTTGAAACTATGGCAGAATGATCAGGCCAGGATAGATTAAGAGCTGGGCATGCAGGACATGTGCTGGTCACGCAGGGGTGCTCATGCAACCTTATCTCCTCCAGCACATGCTGTCCCCTCTGACAAGCATTCACTAATTGCCTTGCCCTGCCAGGCAGGCACCTGCCCTCGCAAGCACTCACCCTTGCAAGCACTCACCCTTGCAAGCACTCACCCTCGCAAGCACTCACACTCGCAAGCACTCACCCTTGCAGGCACCCACCCTCACAAGCACTCACCCTCGCAAGCACTCACCCTGCTATTCCCTACCAGGCAGGCGCTCACCCTTGCAAGCACTCACCCTTGCAGGCACTCACCCTGCTATCCCCTACCAGGCAGGCACTCACCCTACCGTCCCCTGCCAGGCAGGCGCTCACCCTTGCAGGCACTCACCCTGTCATCCCCTGCCAGGCAGGCACTTGCCCTGGCAAGCACGATCACCCTTGCAGGCACTCACCCTGCTGCCCCTTGACAGGCAGACACTCCCTCAACTGCAAGACACCCACACAAGCGGCATTGGGCAGCAGTGCATGCACATGCCCAAGCGGTCTTCAAATTGGAAGCAGCGCCTGCTGTGCTTGTTGTGTTGACTGCACACTGGCACTCGCCCCCTGGACGACGCGATGCAAAGGTTCCAGCTGTGAGCAACCCGTGACCTAGCCGTGGCTGCTAGCAGAATGAGCCCACCCTGCACTGCAATCAGATGGAATGGAAGGGAATCAGATCTGTGTAGCCGCAAGCATCCTGTGTCTTCGTTGGGTGCTGCGGCAGGCGGACATTGACGCACACCCGGGATTGGTACTAGTGGGCCATGACATGGGGCAAGACTTGGACTTGCTTGCAAAGTGGGGCGTGAGGGTCCCTGAAGGTGCGCATTCGTGCATGCGAGCGGCCTTGCCCTGTGGAACCCCTGTGCTGTGTGCTCGTCGTGATGTCAAAATCAGGGCTTATCCAAGCTTGCAACACTCCTACTGATCTGAGTTTGGCAAACTTAATCCATGTTTTGCGAAGAGAAGCGCGCTAACAGCTGTGCTGCCTCCTGTCCAAGCACACGGCACTTGGTCCATCAGGCATGCGTTTGGTCCTGGAGCACGCTTTCTGCTCCTTTATCCCTCGGATTTGCTCTCGGCGCACTGGTGCTCAAGAGTCTGGCATGCTCGGCCGTTGTTACAGCAACAAATAGCAGCAGTGCCAGAATGATCCCTGGGATCTGAACAGGGCCTTCATGGGTTGCTGATCTGGACATTGTACTGGTGCCATGTGAGACGGCACTGATGCGTCTGGCGCAGCATCTACCTCTATCACACACCAAAGGCATTGCCTGGTGAACGAAGCATCAGGAAAATGTCAAGGTCTGTGCTGTCAGCTACCTCACTTAGTCCATACTTGCGTTCACCAACAGGTACCTTGACGCTTGACACTGCAAAGCTGGCATGGGCGAGCATCGGCAACGCCTCGCAGCAGCCCTTGTCGCTCCGGGCAATGCTGGCATACCTGCAGGTGAGACTCTTTCCAGCTCAAGCTGCAAATAAGCAGAAGTGGTTGGTCCCAAGGCAGCGCAAATGTGATTAAGAGGTCACCAGCATTCACTTGACGAGAAACGCACAAGCGCAGGGTGTGCGCAGCACGTGTGGAGGTGCATACGCACACTTACATCATGCACACAAGACTGATGTGGGGCAGATGTGGACACAAGGCAGCTGGGCATGCTATGGGCACACAAGCTACTGGCACGGGGCACGCTCACAAACACACAAGCTCACACAGAGACAAGGGTGCACACACCCTAACAGGTCCCCGGCGTGAGTGGCTTGCATAACGGGGGCAACGACGCGCGTTACACCATGGAAGCCCTGCTGCGCCTGTGCGCCACGGACGCCCTCTGCCTGCCTGTGCCTCCGGCCAGCGCGGCACCTAGCATGCAGCGCCGCAGCCCTGTGAGCCTGCCCCATGGTGCGACGCCTAGGCAGAGAGCGGATGGCTCAGCTAGCTGCCAAACTGCGACGCCTAGGCAGAGAGCAGATGGCTCAGCTAGCTGCCAAAGCGCAACAGGGCCAGACAGCCGAATAGCAGCGCCACCGATTGCACCAAGCTCAAGCCCTGTGTCTCTGGGGGATACAGCAGCTGTGGCTGAGCAGGGCAGAGGCTGCGGATCGGTGGTGCCAAGCGACGGAGTGAGCCAGGGGAAGGGTGATGTGGCGATTGAGCTGAGCAGCAAGGGTGTGGTTGTTGACGGAGGGGCTGAGGAGGGGCCAGCGAGGGAGGATAGCAGCAGCTGTCAGACTGTGCCTGTTGGGTTGCGCAGCAGGATGGTGGGCACTGATTGCGGTGCTGATGAAACGGCGAGCACATCTGTTTCTGGCACAGGAGCTCTGGCTGCAGCAGCGGTGGCTGCGGTGACAGGGGCAGCTGCAGCAGCAGCAGGGATCAAGGGGTTAGAGATGGGAGCAGAAGCAACCATGGCTGCGCATGGAGGCAGCGCATGGAGCGCACAGGGAGCGCCTCAGCCTTCCATCAATGCAGTGGGCATCAAAGTCGCGACAGGGGCGCATGACAGCAGCAAGCTGCGGGAACAGCAGCAGCAGCAGCAGCAGCAGCAGCAGGCCCTGTGTGTTCCTGTTACCAACCAAGCAGGGGTCTCCACCCCAACCCCAACCCCTTCCCAGCAGTCCCTGCCCTGGAACCTAAAACCTAGCGCATCTAATGCGCACGCGCACCCTCCACCAACAGACGGATGCACAAAGCACCAGCAACAGCAGTTGAGCGTACCGCAGGCACCATGTCTGCCTGACGCGGCTGCGCAGCATGATGGAGAGAGCCCCCAGCAAGCCTTGCATCACCTGACAGAGCTTCAGCAGCAAAACCCTCGCCTTCTCAACTCACAATTGACATTCAGGTGAGTTTAGCTGCTCGTGTGCCTTTGAAAGATATAAATTTGGACATCCTGTTACAGTAGATCTCTGATCTAGGGTTGCACATGTGCATGAGGAGTCTGAGGAAAGGATGGGCACTCGACAGATTAAAGTACATGTCAACAGCCCATGAATTTAAAAACATGAGTATCCTAGGTGCTGCTAGTTGTTTAGGACTCGCTGAATAAATTGGCCTGGAGCAGGTTATTGGAGGAGGATGCAGGAGATACCGAATCAAATGGCCATGAAAGATATCTTAAGAGGTCGTCCCCACCATTGGACCCCCAAATGTTACCAATTTGCCACCTACACACTCAACCATTGCTAGCTACAACCATGCATAAAGAGCACAGATGTCATGAACAGTCAGGCTTTCTGATAGATGTGGGGTGGGGGCGCGACGTGTGCGTTATAGGCCGTGCTGGCACCATTTTGGCAGGACAATGTTTTTTTCCCAAACTTGCTCCAATCCTGTCGCTCTCCTGGACTCAAGCTGCTCTTGCATGATGGTTTGATGCTGCAAAGTCGAATTTGGGGGGGG
>LFCJ01001749.1_pt1 | contig 15395 bp, 11 predicted proteins | sample 643141 | NCBI WGS metagenome assembly LFCJ01 (sample SAMN03766243, study PRJNA286221) | soda lake metagenome | biome: soda lake; feature: Kulunda steppe; material: water; isolation source: sample B1-Br-g2 brine of Lake Bitter-1 | place: Russia: Kulunda steppe | collected 2010-07 | reverse complement strand
TGTCTTCACAACAGCGGACAAGCTGCCTGCACGAGTGCGTGTTACTTGTGTATTTGTGTGTCATGATTATGTCTGCACACGTGTATGTATGTATGTATGTATGTATGGATGGATGTATGTATGTATGTATGTGTGCATATGCATGTGTGTTTGTACTCAAAGCATAATGAAGACCAAATGCAGAAAAAGAGACTAAGAATTTAAGACTTCAAAGGAATTCACAACAAAAAATTGATCGCTTGCCCACCTCGAATCTCGTCCACAATAGTGGCTAACATGTCTTGAAGGATCTCTGTTATCTCCTTGGTCTGTGTTTGGGTGTTTTTGGATGCTAGGCACGCCATTGCTCGGACATCCCCTCTTATTGCCTCACTGGCTTGAAATTGATTGAAATTGGTCTCTTGCTGTTGTGCAAGTGCAAAATCGATGTTTGCCTTCTTGACCCACTGCGCAGTTAAGTCAAAACAACACACAACACGATGCAGCACTGTGATTCCATTAGTGAGTAGCAAAACAATAAGGTACAGGGCAAGATGGCACTTGCTTCAAACAACTAGTTTACTGATACATGTATGGCACCCTGTTGTTACAAAATGAAGGTTTTATCTCAAGTTCCGTTGCCCCAACAGCTTCTCAGTGCTAATGTGTAAGGGAGGAGTGTTATCTATTAGGCACATTCTACTTGTGCTGTCTTTTCTCGAACTAAGGAGGAACTTAAAGAACGCTTAGCATGACCCACCAATGTTTAACACTTTCTCACACCCCTAAGAAAGCTTGCTGTTTTGATCTATGTACCCGTGCATCCAGGCTTAGCAGTGTACAAACTTAAAAAAAAGATACTGACCTCCTTGTATGTCGAGTACACCATAAGCAGCTTCTCAGAAGCCGACATTGTCCCGATAAGGATCTTTTGTGCAATAAAGCAGCCGACTTTCCCAGGTTTTGTTATGACTCCTACGCCCAATGGAGCCTTAACAACGCCGAAGGCACTTAACGCTTCACACCCTGCTTTCTTCTTATTCTGCAAACAATATTTGAAGAGAAATAGAAACCAATGAGACAGAGTGTGTGATCACTTTGTTTTGAAAGCAAACAACTAGCATACAAGAGTGTGACACAACCTTGCGTGAGGGTTGCCAGAAATCTTACCTAACTGCAGACCTAAAATCAACAAAAAATGATAACTGTTCAAAATAATATTGTTAGTTTACACACGCACATTGTGAATCCACAGCCATGCCAGCTGCTGCACACAGCATCATACCTGGCTGCGAGTGCAGCACTTCACAACACGATCTAAATACCTATGCATTCTCTTAGTCCTGCTGTGCGTGCTGTAGGTATGCCAGCTGGTGGCACATGCACAACAATATCTTGCATGCTTGTTTGATGTGTAAAGAGCAAGACATGGGCAACCTTGTATATAGTTGTTCACTTCTTGATTTATGTGGCAGCAATTGAATATTTGTGTGTGCTCAGACACAGCAGCCCAGACCACCAGGTGCTTAATCTAGATCGTCATTTCTGCTTTAAAATTGTGCATTGAGCTTGACTCACTGCAATAAGTTTTTGGATTCCGAGGGCAATCTTGAGGGAGTACTCAACTCCAGGGTTGACCACCTTCGCCAAGCCCGTGCTATCAAAGCGGAGAGGGCTGATTTTATCTGCAAGTGTCAAGCAAATCCATTCCGGGGCTCCTCCATTTTTATGAAGCTATCCCCTTTTTAGAGCCTACAGGATTACTACCAAGAGAACACCATGCCTGCTAGCACATCGGTAAAGTGTTTCCTCACTCCAGAAGAGGCCTTTATACAACACTCATTTGCACAAGAACAAAACAGTCCACGCCTTATATCGGGAAATAATCACGTCAAAAGGAGGCACGCAAGGGAAAGAGGGCAATCCCCAAAAATTTACCAAGGCCGCTATAGATAGGGACTCCGCCTGAGCATGACTCAGTTACTGGAGTGTCAAAAGTATGATTTCCTTGCCACTCCACAAGTTTTCCTGCATTTTACCAAACAAAGCGGGCACAAAGCACGCCTCGTGGTCACACATGTACAATAAGAGCATGAAGTAGTCCTGTATTTTACATTAAGTTTTAAGCATAATGTTTAAGCAAGTACAAGATTGTCAGGAGTAGTTTAACAACAAAAAAATCCTGACATTCTTGTACTTGTTTCATGGTGAAAATTCTTGCAGGTCAAACACGCTCATGAGTCATGACACATCCTTTCAGAATAACTTGTGTGAGCATGTGGGCTGCCATGAACATTTACAACATGATGATTCAAACTTCCATATTACCTGCAGAGTCTTTTGTGCACTTGAATTTGTGGCGACTCCTTCGTGCTCTAGATGCATCGTTGTCACCCAACAGGCGCCTACTTGGGTTGCCCTCGCCATCCTGAAATTGAGCGCATGTGCATGCATACGTGCATGCGTGTGCTCCAGCAGGAGCAATCTGGCCTTTAAATAAGGCCATCATGGAAGTAATGGGAAGAGCATGGTGAACACTTTCTTATGCGGGAATACCATTCTATTAAGGCCATTACCAATACAGAGCAACAAAAATTTGTCTTGCCACGCTTATTGACAAGCCAGAAAGGCAGTAAATGTCGTGTTTAGAATGAAGTTAAGTGTTATTCATCTGGTGGCGTGCTGCAACATTGTAGGTAAGAACACCTCAATTCCTGTATTGCAGGGTCTGAATAGTGGGCTTTGCATTCTTGGCGGACAATTCAAAGTGCAAACACTTCTGTTTAAGTTTGTTTGTAATGCCAAGCATGTTGCAGATGGATTACTTCAGCGAATTCCTTGCCTCTTATCTCACAGGCATGCTGTTACTCTTTTAACGTATCCCCTGGCTGGAACGACCATGTTGCTGCATGTGCTAGAGCCCATAAGCAAGTCTTGCTCTAATGCAGCACATCATGCCTTCCAAACAGCCAATAAAAGAAAGGCTTGGTGATTGGATTTGACTATAAAAAATCTGCATTGTACACAGCAAAATTCTAAAAAGAACACTTACAACTTCACCATCCTCGTCTTCAATATCTTCAAATTCATCCGCGTCCAGGTCACCTTAGGTAGGTACATGCACGAGGAAACGATTAAGTTCCTACATGCATGCCTGTGCATGCACATACATTTGTGCACGTTATGCATTTGCTAAGCCTTTCCAAGTGATCTTCAATCTTAACACAACAATATCTGCAATAATGTTAGGAACATCTTCAACATGATTTACGATTCATATCGTTGGCACGTAAAAAGTGACCTAATACCTATCCCTTGGCTTATTCACAAGAAAGGCAGCCATTAAACTTATGTAACATATATTTCTGAAGTACTACAAAAGGCTTAAACAAAAATAGACATGTTCAGAGCGGATGGATTGCTTCCATATCATTAGGGGAGAATAGCCATGAATTGAGTGTGCAAAAAATCCATAATCATTAAATTTATGGCTCACCAATAGTGCGTGGCTCTCTCTCTCTTGCTCTTGGAGTCTTGCAGATCTCATGACGGTGCACATTGCATCAACTTCTTCATCATCTGCATGCAGAAATTTTCAGTTGTGCACGGTTGTGCGGGAATTTGTGTGCGTATGTGAATTGTGTGCATGTGTGTGCGCATGACATGTGTGACGGGAAGCTGTGCATATGCAATTTCAGCCTGAGATGAGGCCGTGGTCGCGCACATACTTTTCACTTCTTCGACTAAATTCAATCAAAATTGAATTAAGGGAATTAAGGGCTCCCCATCACTCAAGAAGGTTTTTCTGCATACAGATAGTGTGATGAATTCTGCTGCAGCAACTGTATTACTGGCTGGTGATGGTCCTCCAGGCTGACAATGCACAGAGATAATGTTGTCTGTTGTATGTATTTTCCAGGCTTGTACATGTGAAGTGCCAAACATGGTGAAGAGTGGCTTACAGTCAGTAGACTGCCATGCAGGACCTTGAAGGCCATGACCAGAGTGCATAAACGTGGGCGCCTGCAGCATTTTAGGCCTTTTCTAAAAAGTGCACTTGTGTCATATTGCAAACCCAATTGCTGCATGAGGGCCTGCCAAAGGAAGCTTTAAGGATAATTTTGTTGGTCTCGGGAAGCTAGGAAACAGGAGTGCCACACAGTGTGTGGTTCCAATGGTCAGGCCAGGAGGAGAGGTGTGGTCATGAGGGCCACTTCGAGGGAAATTGCAGACAAAACAATTGTTATAAGCTCTAATGAGGGCGTGGAACTTTTTCATTTCCGATTGTGCAAAAGTGCAAATTTTGTGTGTGACTGCGGCCTAAGTCTCAAAACAATGATCTATCTACGATAAAAAAGTGCACACTGCTAAGTCCGACAGCCATCCTTTATTGTTGTCCTGAGCTTGGCAGTTGCTTGTGTTGCACAATTTGTGTAAAACAGCAGGCACGATGACCTGGTCCTCTCATTGTGAGCAAACCTATGCTGATAAGTGTGCACAAGCATGCCAATTATATCCAATTCATCACTTCACATACAAAAGATCAATAAATTTGTGTCTGCTTTGCCGCTTATACACCATTCATTTACCTAAGCCGTCGGCAAAATCTGCTGCAGCTTCCTCATCATCTTGTTCAACCTCTTGAAAAACGTCATCATCTTCTGCAAACATTGTATTGATACATCACAAGAATGAGAGGACACAGCCGATGACAAAGCAAAAAGGTTTCCAAGAGAAACTGGTTGAGCGTCAAACAATTTGCCATTTGCAGCGAAAAAAACATGCTTTCAGCTGTTTCAGATCAAAAATTCGAGCCTGCAATTGTTTGACCTGAACCATTATTGGTGTCTTCCACAAGCTAAACAGAATATTGGAGCAGAACTCAAACCCAACACTCAGCTTACCTTCCAATAGAGCTTCATCCCACTCTCTGAGCTCCTCATCCTCTTCATCAATCAGTTTATCCAAGCACTGACCACGCCCGCGGCCTCCTCCTGAGCCTTGTCCTGGGCCCTGAGGATCACCTGAGGCATCATCAGAGGGTGGGGAAGGGGGTGGCGGGCTTCCAGTGCTCTCAACGTCTTCCTCGAGAAGTCGGGCAAGAGAGCCGGCCACCAGCCTGTGATCATAATAACCAGATGTCAAATGTCAGCCATGCGGAGTGTGCATGCAGAATTACAAATACAGGAATTAAAGTGTTGTGATGTTCCTTGAGCACATAGCCAGATAGTAAGCTTTGCAAAGCATCAACCATAGTCACGGGAAGTGCCAGATAAAGCACAGCATCTTGTGCAAGCTTGACCAAAGAGAAAAAGGAACTTTGATTAAAATCAATCACCTCGAAGGTCAGACAGACCTTCTGGATGTCTAGCACAGGCATTTATAATGATACTACAACTATGAGGTGACTTTTTTACTTCCTCAATGGTATTGGAAATATTTTGCATCTACACAAATTGCATGATGCATTGCAGAAGCTTTATTAAAATGACACTTGCAAAAGGGCATCTATGCTTAAATTGTATTGCTCCTTTTGTAGCAGTAGCGCGATTTTATTATCCTTTATCATAAAAAGATTTCAAAGGAAAGTCAGAAAGGGTTTCATGCCCAAAATATCGTATGGTAAATTTGTCAAAGAGCCCCCAAACCCGTGCAACAAGTTACATCAGACATGCTTGCCTGCGGGCTGTGTAGAAGAGTAGTTTGCGACGCAAAGCTTCACTTGGATCCTCCTCGGTTTCTTCAGCAACTGAATATATCAATCCAAGAATAATGTAAGCCTCATCAAGAATATCATGAGGTAAGCACCTTTGTATTGGATAAGTGCATGCGGCTGTGGGTCTTTCTAAACAATTGCACCATACCACAGCTTAACCAACTCATCTCCAATGTATAACCACATGCATGCAAAGTGTACAGGCAAGTTGTACAAGCTTTATACCAAACAGATGGAGAACATGCTGTTTTCTTGATTGAGATACTATTGCTTGTTGGTTGCACTTTCACACATTTGACATGCTTTGTAAAGAAGACAATCACAAAAAAAGAAAGTTGCTCTTTTCAAAGGATGAAGGCAGCAAAGTGTCCTACGTGGGTGAAAGAATCACCTTCAGGGGGTGGAGGCGGAGGCGGAGCCATACCACCGTACACTGCATTGCAAGTATGACATCATTGCTTGCGTGAGTGCGGCAAATAAATGTGAAGGTAGTCAAGTCTATAAGAAATGTTGACACGGCATGCACAGTATCCTCATAGGTCGAAACCTTTTGAGCCTGAAGCCAAATAGTGATAAGTGATAATGGGAAAGCAATAAGGTGAGGCTACGAAGCTATACCTGCTGGTGCGAAGCTAAGCAAATACTTCTCAGGCCTGCAACCTAAACCTTAACTAAGGCACTAATATTGGCAAGGAAGTAGTATCTGAAGACAGGATTGAAGCTCCAACGAAGGCTGAAAAGCAGTGGTGGTTTTGGTAAATACAGTTTTAAATAGTTGGCAAATATATGTATTGAATGACTATCAGAGAAAAAGCATTGTGACTGGTGCTCAGGAAGAAGTTTGTGCAAGCATGAAAAAATCACAATTACTTAGGGTACCTCATCCAGATGATAGGGCCATAAGTTGAGTCAACCTCTTTCTTTGATACCTGGTCTTTATCATCCTTTCCAGCAGAAATCGTTTTGAAACACAGAGCTGGTGCTTGACGCTCAATCCCTGGTGTGTGTGAAACTGCTCCTCCAACCCCTTACCACCAAGTGACGCATGAATGGAGTGCTGATAGGCCCACTCCTTTTGGGAAACCGTTTCAAGGGGCTGACCAAGAGACTTGGGGTCCTAAGCTGCATTGCGATTTCACCCTTAGCCTTTGGGGCATGTATCCATACGCGCCCACAGTAGCACAGTCAACGTAGCACGTGCACCGCAGCATACGCACCAGTCTCAGGAACAATTTGATCAGAAGCTCTCTAGTGTAGCTTACCTGGCCTATCAGCTTGACCGCTGTTGCCTGCGAGCATTTGCAGTGGCAGTTGTACGGAATGTGTATGCACAGGCATGCGCTTTTCCCCAAAATGGTAAAGATTTCATTCAATAAAGTGCACCTGGCTTGTGCATTTGTCTGTGCAATGGCCAGTGTATGAGCAAGCAAAGGCATTATATTTGTTGTGCATGTGCTTAGTTAAGGAGCATGCAATTGCTCAAGGATGACAAGGAGCATAGAGCATACCTGGGCTACCAGCTTGCCCGCTGTTGCCTGCGTGCAGTTGCAGTTGTTTATGTGTTAACATGGGCATGAGCCCCCAAGAGAGATCATCATGGGGTTTATTCACTTTTGCATATGTGCAATTCAATTACCAGATTGTGAGGTTGAGAGCAGTGGTGTGAAAGGGTGTGCAATCTTGTGCGTGCGCATGCCAAAAATGCAGCATCTGGGGAAAGCACAGCATACCTGGACTTTCAGCTTGCCCGCTGTTGCCTGCATGCAACAGACGTGTATGTATACGTATGTGTGCATGTGTGTGTTGCTGGTGATGGGGGTGTCTAGCGGGAATGTGTGTCATGTGTGTAGGATATACGTATGTATGCACATGCATTAATCACGAGCTATTGGAGTCATTTATCAGATCAATGAAGTACCTTGGTTTCCACCTCGGTTGCCACCACGTCTTTTTGGGAGTGGCACAGTCTTTCTGAGGGGCCTGACATTTTCTGCGTTCAAACATTACGGGTGTGTGCAGCGCAAAATGTTCACCATATTTGTTGCAGTAATGGAATGCGGTGGGAATCTGCTGGAGGGAGGCATGAATACCAAAGAATACTTAACAAAAGTATGTGATTGGAGATGGAGGCAAGTAACAGGAGAATGGGCAGCACAAGAGATCTTGCAGGAACATGAGTACTGCAGAGCCAGCAAAAAAAATGCATTGTGCATGACCTCCTTTGATTAAACTTCTTAGTTTGGCAATCTGACTAGCGATTGGGGGATGTATGGAGGAAGGAGGCCGAGATTGCAGCTTAAATTCAGCAACGCAATGCAGACAGACCAGGCACATAGCCGAATAACTTGGTACTTTAACAATTGTGATGAATCATGCCCGGGGATCATAAGATGGTAGTGCCATTCCACTGGTACCTGATGGCGCGCATTGCTCTTCCTCGTTAGCGCTATCTTCAAAAATATCTTCAGAATCCGTAGCATTCCTCCCATCACTGGCATTTCTTTGCAGCAGTCCATCTCTTAATGCTTTTATCTCCTTCCTCCTTTCCCTTCTTTCATCATCAAACATTGCTTTTGTGCCTGACCGTGACCGCCTGTTGGCTTCAATGATCTGTTGGTTGATTACACCTTTGCTCTGCGCAAAGAGACAAAGAGATTGGCACAACACTGTTCAGACAATACTTCAGAGTGCATGTAAGAAAAAATATATCTCCTTCCACAGATTTGCGGCTGCCTTTTGTTTCTGCCCGACTGTGGCAAAGTCTGGACAATGTCCGGTTAACATGCTCATTTTGACTGGTTATTTAACCCACAGGGGTACGAACAAGTATTATTAACAAGCAGTGGTATGCAACTGCAGGACACAAGGCAGGATTCAATGGCCGCCTTTCCTTTCGTGCAGCCTCACAGTCCCAATTCAATATCCCACCTTATCATCTGAACAATAAATGATTTCCCCTCCCCAAAGGAAACTGGAACCCAGAATGAACATGCTTTTGGATGCTTCCAGTAAGCGGTCTTCTCAATCAACAATTTTTATATCATATTTACAGGTATGTATGTGACACAAAAATAATTCAACCCAATTTGGGAGAAAATAGGCCACAGCACGAACACGTCTTTTTTATGATTTGACCATTCTGAATTACCCAGGTCAACAATGAGCTATAACTCATGAAACATGAATGAATGGATCATTAGAGTGTAGAATCCAAGCAAATTCAAAAATCTGGCAACTGGGTGCCAAAGAGGCAGGGGGGGGGAGGGGGGAGGGAACCAGCTGAGCAAGAGTTGGCCATGACTTCAAAAATACAGATTTGACATGCAGTCACTGAGTGAAGGCACAGGAAATTGCGCCAAGATAAGAAGCCATAATGTCTTGATCATGAAGTAGAACCTTTTTGTAAGCCATTCAAGTTCCAAGAGTTCTGGGTTTTATCCCAAAATATTCTGCCTACTGGTCTCTCTTTGAAAACATATTTACCATTTTGTATCCAGCTAAGCTTAAGAGTAGTCTCTAATTCAGCAAGCACCATAGTCATGAACCTGGGATTGCTGACACTGGAGGTACCTACTATACTTGTGGGCAATGACTGCTGGACAAAGGAAAACGCTGGGCCAGTGGCTGATCAAACCACAGCAACTACATCTGGCAACTCAAAATTCAGCCTTTATGAGCAGATCAGTCGACATGTCCGAACCAACAACAATTTCACGCATAGAAATTGAGCAGTGCAGAACATAGTGCTAGCAACAGGAACCACCTGTCTGAAAAATGATAATAATTAGGCACTCGGTAAATTGGGCCTATCGCTGATAGTATCAGACAAAACCATGTGCGAGGGACTTATCTCGACCATATGCCATGAGCATGTATCTACGTGGAAGCATGCAACACTGTCAGAAGCTCGCAGGGAAGGCAAATTGGGAAATTTGCAGATGTCACATGAGAGGTTCCGGCATGGCTTTTTCCACCCTCTGGCATGGCTTCTTCCACCCTCAGACAGGCCCTTGCATTCTAGACACCAGAGCCATCTGGATGCTATATTTATCCTACATGGGCAGCCTGCCTTTTAAAGGGGAATGCAATTGCATGCCCAAGTCCTATCAAGGGACAAATTCTTTGCTGACACTCATCTTAAGGACAGCCACTTGGAAGCATCACTTCAGCATATTGACACCATGTGCAGATAATGTAACTGGAATCCTAGAAGTAGCAATTCGTATGGCAGAGCAGGAAAATTTCTGGTCGATTGCTTCACTATTGCAGCATGAAAAGATGGCTGAAAGTTACTTCACCTTCATGCAGTTCACAAATTGTGGGGGAAGGGATGAGGACTTTTGGTAGTGGTTGTGGTATGGGTACGGAGGCTGAAGCCAGATAAGGAGGCCATCACAAGCTTTCAGGCGCATGGCAAATAATCCACCAGACCCCCATTTGTCATTGATAAATCATATTTGGTCTTATTAAAGTTTGCGGTGGAGCCTAATGTACTGTGTTGGCTGCTAGATGTTGCAAATATTATCTGCAGAAGGGGCCCATTATGGGTACACAATTTGTATGCCTCCTGGGTCTGCGCATTGAAACCTTTTCTGTACCAATACCAAGTCTGTACCAATAGGTAGCTTACTTAGTAAGCAATACTTGCCAGAAGGGGGAAATATCAAACGAACAAATTCCATAAATGACAGTCCACAGAATGGCAAATTAGATTGAAAACCAATCCCCTCCAAATTGGGATCCCAGCATTTGGGATTGATTCTTAACATAATTTTAGAATTACAGGCACAGTTTTTTGGGGAGGTGATTTGGCTATTCGTGGGTGACAAAGACTCAACCCAGAATTGATGAATACCTAGTGAGGCTAAAAATAAGGCTGCACACCCTTCCAGGCTCACTGGGTCATGCATTTTTCCCGCATTGATGTCATGTGTCTTAAGCTTCTTTCTGAAATGAATTGTTTAAACAACTAGATATTCAAAATTTTAATGGTAATCGTGACCCTTGTGAACCAAGCGGGTGGGTGGCCTTGCACTAATGAGGAGCCATCCCTGCCCATCTCATACCAAATCATCCAATTTAGCCAGCATGCCTCCCTGTATGGCTATGGTATGGCTATGGATTACCTTTTTACATTCTATTGGTGTTTTATAGACATTAGCATGTTCTAAATAATGACTCGAGCGGACCCTGTTATCTATCTTTCGCGACAAGCTTGCTTTGTATGCCCCAAACAGTCACCTACATGTATGCATGCTAATCCACACTACCTTCTAGGCTGCTTGTGTGAGTACGGCACAACTCACTGAATATGCCATGCTGCCTGTTGGTTTTTGTGAGAGCTCATGCACCAATGGCTTGAAGCGACCTCTTTTCATGGGTCTTTTCTTGCACTTCCTTTGCAGGCACCAATTTACCGCACTAACCTTCCGGTCCAGCTTTTCTTCATCAACTCTTGTGATCTTCTCTTTCTTACGGCCAGTCTTCTCATTGTACTCCACAAAGCATCCTCCAAGTTTATTTGCACGCTTCTCTTCCTGCAAGAAGGCAAAGTGATTGACATCATGAATAAGCATCAGGGAGTGCACAGGCATTATTATACACCACTGTGTACTAAGAGCTGCATTTGCTAGCTTTCTGCTTGCAGACTGGAGCTTGGCACAGACATTGGCCACTGTGCTCATTGACCGCTTGCCGATCTTAGCACATAATTCTGCATTAGATATGGGGCTTACATAAGCCTTTATGCGGCACCATTTTTACAGTTTGCCCAGTGGGACGGACGTGCCAAGAGGGACAACATCTGTATTGTTATCTATCCAAGTTACTGCCTTTAGACCTTTAATGACTTTGCCCTACCATGCATGACACAAGGCTACATAATTCTATGATGCTTGTGCATTTGTGACATACCTGGCCGTGGCGTACATTGGTAACACTGTTGCAAAGGCTGGTCTGCCCAGCAGACTAGCTCTGTGATCTGTTGATTTAGTAAGCTGCCAAGTGCACCTAGCTTGTGGGCGCAGGTGGGTGCTGTTGTAGCTTTCATGAGCAATAACCTGCCTATCAGCATACAATATTATAATGGCTTGGTATGTCATGAGCTCCCCCGCTTGCTGACATCGCCAGATCACCGCCAACTACGCAACCAACCATCAGGCTCAGGCTCGGGCTAGACTGGACTGGGGAATGGCCATTTTGTTTACCAGGATCGCTCACCAGCAAGCTCATTTAAAGACTTTTACTGATTGCGTTCCTTACACAAGGTCTTGTGGGAGAGTATGAGGACATGGTTTGTAATAAAACCAGGCTTCCCTATATCACCATATCACCTCCAACTACCTAACCAACCACTAGGCTCAGGCTTCGGGCTGGACTGGAGTTAGGCCAGTTCATTAAACGGGACTATTCTCTAGCCATCCCGCAACAATAGACATAATAAGATCAAGATAGGTATAATGTATACAAAATTCAAGGTATGACCTGTTTGCATTCGCAGCTCTTTAAACGCAAGTGCACACCCTCTGGCCAGTTTCCCTGGGTTTAGTGCAGAGGCACCCCAGGGTAATGCCCTAGGCTTCCTCCTGCTGCGGGCCATGGGTATCCCCCAACCCCCAAAATGTAGCTAGCTGGGCACATACCTCTTCCGTGAGCAGCTTTCGCCGACCCAGCAGCTTCCGCAGTGGCAAGCGTCCAGGCTTGCGAGCGCTTGCATTGCCATCAACTTCGTCGATTGGACTTGCATCTATGGCAAGCAGGAGTGCGCTGGCCAGCAGCAGGATCAAGGAGGTCCTCATGGCCTACAGGGTGGACAATGTGCACAGTCTTGAATAAGAGAGCCACCCTTGCGACAAGTCATGACTCTGATTAGAGCTCTCGATATCGGGATGCAAGATGCCAATTGCAAGTCGTGCATAGTTCCTCGTTTCTTGAGTTTGCAGCACGACGGTGCCGCGGCCGGGCGATACGTAGCATACAAGGCATCAGGTCGAACGGAGACTCCAGCGTCCCATATAGGATAGCTGGGATATATCCCAGCTGCCAATTTGATGGCACCAAAATTGATCAAGCCCGTACGGGACACGCGTGGACATCGATCGACTGGGCCACTGGGTTATGTGCGTGTCCGATAAACGTATGCCTGGTGCACAAGCCGCGATCGATTTCTTGCATCATACATCGCGCATGAATTGGGTCACGCATCACGCAGTGTACTGAGCTGCGTAGCCTATTGCGCAAGCTTGCTATAGGTAGCTACGCAGCATATATATGTATGTGTTCACCCGACCGAGCTTGAGGCAAGGCTTGGTGGAGGTAGGCACTCACCCGGCCAGAGAATGACAGGAGCACTCGAACAAGCTGGGAAGGTCAGGCGAACCCAGCAGGTGAAGGCCAGGTGAAGCCAGCAAGGGAGAAACTCACCCGAGATGTGAGTTTATTGAATTAAGCGATCGCTTTACTCGCGAGAAACTAAGAAACATTTGGCAAAGTTGGTTGAAGAAGTCAGGTGGAAGCCCAAACTGATCTTCCGGTTCGCTTCCACTTCCACACATGGTCAACTTGACCTTCAAGGGCGCTCCGGGACCTGGAAGTTCCGGAAAAGCCAGCTGACAATCGTGCAAGCTCGGAGGCTTGGAGCAGCAGCAGCAGCAGCGGCAACAACTACTTAAGACGACATGGAGCTTTCTGCAAAGAAAGCCCCACAAGTCCAGCAGTATGGCAGACAGCAGATCCTAGATGAGCACTGCATCTGGCCAGCATCAGTGGCCGGCAACATCAGCAGCCGGCAGCTGCATGCCAATTCTGTGGCATGAATCTGGTGCATGTGCAAATAAGTCAATCCATCATCCTGGTGAGGAAGAATTGCGGATCGTGGGGACCTGCTGATGAAATGCAATTCTTGAACCACATGACTATGTGCCTGGTCGACTGATGTCTCTGGCCTTTGATTAGCAACTTGGAACTTCACATGGGAAAGAAAGACTGCGCCCTTAAGGATCCCCTGGTGGAATCATTCAGAGAGTACCCACTGCAAGCAATGACAACTACTAGACGCGCTCTTGAAGAATCCAGATGCTCTCAAGGTCTTGGTCTGGAGCAGGGGGCGGCTTGTCACCCTCCAGATCCTCAAGGAGTGAGCTCACTAGTTCTTCCTTCTCCCTGGTGGAGGAGACTCACGGCCCTATGGGCCAATGTCTCTCCTTTTCCTTAACTGATGTAGGGAGTGGTTTCACTGCCTACTTAGTTTTTCTTTTCTTTCCTTCTTGCAAGCACTCTGAAGAGGGGACGCGGGAGCTCAACTTGATCCGGGGGATCCAATAAAAAAACCGCCACCTGCCCTCCTGCAGCTGTATTCTTGGTTAGAAACAGGTCTTTTTAGCGGTGATTTTAAGTAGGCGAAGAGACTTCATAAGCCAGGCAGACACCTAAGGCCTAGCCTTGTACGTGCATGAGTGCCTAGATCGCTGTGCTTAGATCCCAGAACACAACCTAGCTTACCTTTATTGGTTACTGATGCAGGCCCATTTGGCTTCAGCTAAGCTGCCCTCGTTCGGCAGGTGCAGTAATGTAACCTAACCTGACCTAATCTGATCTTTAATAGCATAAAAAAAAATAAAAAAAAATAAAAAAATAATAGCATAAAAAAAAAATAAAAAAAATAAAAAAAACTTAAACTTGTAAACTTTTAATAGCATATGATGATGGCCACCAGCTCTGATGGAGAGGAAGGTTAGGTTAGGATAGGTTGCATAGCTGTATCCGCCGAACGAGGGCAGCTTAGCTGAAACCAAGAAGGCCTGCAACCTGGGCCTAATCTAAAAAGGCGCAAACTCAAGAAGAAAGGTAGTGTCTGGAAAACTAGAAGTTTTGGTGAAAACACGAAACTCAGAAAGACAAACTAGCAAGGACAGTCTGATGGAGAGTAAGCATGTTCGTGGGCTCAGGGAGAAGAAAAGCTACACAGGCTGAGAAAACACTCCCTCCATTGATTAGGTTATAAGGGAAACTATGGCCAAGGCACTTAGTGACCCCTTTTAACAGAAAAAGTATTTGGGATCAGGAGGGTGACTAGCTGTGCCGCGCTCTTGACCTTGATGGTGAGAATTGGCAAAAGTTACTTTATGTCTATTTCTAACAAACTTATAAGCAAACTTAACAGAATAAGCATGAAGCTTCAGAGCAGGCTTGGTGGCCTTCTGAGGATTGAGACCAAGTGTCTTCAAGGCTCCAAACTGTAAATTAAGGCTATGTAGCGGTACCTGCTGATAGAGGGCACATAAGCTGAAGACCCCAAAGCGAAAGATGAAAAGTGCAAATTGGGGACTTGAATTAAGAAGTGAAAATATTGGGGGGTTGGAAAATTTCTTGTGTGTGACCTGGACCCGTAATAGTGAAAAAACTGATAAAATAAGTGTGACTGCGGCCTAAGGAAAGCGGGCACCTGGCGCTCTTTGCTACACCGACAAAATTAGCCAGTCTATAGGGATGGGTCTCATGACAGGTATGGCTGATGTCCTATTTAGCAACTCTGCACAACGCTCAAAAACTTGGTGGTCAAAAGTAAGCTTGTTGGTCCTTAAAAGGTAACATTTCTATGCTCTCTCTCTCTCTCTCTCACCCTCTCTCTCTCCTTCTCTCTCTCTCTCTCTCTCTCTCTCTCTCTCTCTCTCTCTCTCTCTCTCTCTCTCTCTCTCTCTCT
>LFCJ01001748.1_pt1 | contig 15402 bp, 9 predicted proteins | sample 643141 | NCBI WGS metagenome assembly LFCJ01 (sample SAMN03766243, study PRJNA286221) | soda lake metagenome | biome: soda lake; feature: Kulunda steppe; material: water; isolation source: sample B1-Br-g2 brine of Lake Bitter-1 | place: Russia: Kulunda steppe | collected 2010-07 | reverse complement strand
GGTCATCGATCCGTATCGGGATCCAACCGATTTCCAAGGAACCCTCGGAGGCTATCGATGACAACTCAACAAACCACCGCACTCCATTCCCGAGACACGGTGAGTGGCCACCCAACGATGGTTTCCTGGTCTCGGGGGAAACCACGACTGTACCTATCTGATACGGACGGACCGATAGACCTCGCAGGTCTCGTCGGTGAAGAAATCCGCGTCGAGATCCAACACGGATTCCGCTGCCAGCACTGCAGAGAACGAGCAGACAAGTCCCCCTGTCAGGAGTGCCAGTCAAAGCCGCCACATCAACAGTGCGTTTTTACTCCCGGAACATCCTGTACGTATCAGGACTGCCCGTTCCCGTCGTTCAAGCGACGCTCGTGCGCGCACAATTTCGTCGTCTACCTTGTTGCCAAAGACAGCGTGAAGGCCGGAATCACGCAAGCAGATCGCTCTGTCAGTCGCTGGGCGGAACAAGGTGCGACACACGGCATGATCGTTGCAAGGACGCCTAACCGTCGTGTCGCCGGCATCGTTGAGGACGCTTTGGAGACAGTAGTGTCGACGGAATCGACGAAGGAATGGTACGAACCACTGGATGAACCAAGAACAGCCCTCATCCAGGCCGCTAATTCGTGCCGAGACGTACTAACGGGTTCTCTGGAACCGTTCTCAACGCTCCCCGCTGACGAATCAACTCTTGAAGATCGAATTGTCCCGATTCCAGTCCACTTCACGGGGGACGATACTACCGTCATCGACCTTCCTGAACTCACCGTGGACAAAGAGCTACGGTCGGAGGTCCTCGGGGTTCGAGGCCAGATCCTGGCGACCAAAGACGCTGTAGTGAACTTCGACCATCTGAAAGGCAACCAGCTCACGGTCGAAGCGCCTGCCGAGTGTATCCCAGCAACGGAGGACACACGATGAAACCAGTCAACCTCGACGAGAACTCACTCAACGACGTACCGATCGGAGATACCTACGCCGTTCGCTTCACCTTAGACGCAGTCTTCGAGAACGAAGGCCAATACCCACGCCGCAACCTGAAATTCACAGACGGGGGTGGCGATGACCGAACCATCACGATCTGGAAAAACTCTGCACCAGAAGAGATCTACGGAGCAGACTACGACAGAGGGGCCACTTACCTCATCACAGCTGTCGAGTACGACATCGACGAAGGCAACGACGGGGAGAGATACCAGAACCTCACCGTTCAAAGCGATGCAACGCTTCTCGAAATGTCGGGCCCACCGAGTACCGAAGAAGCCCTAGAAGACGGGCTTGCTGAAACACCCGACACATCAGCAGATAGTGGCGACCACGGACTCACGACGTTCCGTGCCACAGATGATCTTCCAGACTACGACGTCTACGAATACGAACTCGTTCCGAAGAAAGGATTCCGCCCCTCCGGCGAAAACGCGCTGCGAGCGACGTACCGTGCGCGACGCAAAGTCCGGCAACAGCTCAACGTCACTCCAGTCGTGGTCGAGAACGCATTCAAACTCGTCTCCCTTGTGAAACTTGCTCACGAACGAATAGACCTCCCGCGGTTCAAGATCAATGAGGTCGGCGAACGACCTGTTGTTTACGCAGATGAGGATGATCGGGAGATCTTAGGCAAAATGCTTGGTGAAGTCCTGAAGGACGCGAAACGCGGCCAGTACGATATTCACGGAATCGATAAGGTTCTAGAAACCGATCCAGTCATCGAGAAAGAAGGGTTCCGCCTTCATGAGCGGTACAACCTTACGGTCGAGGTTCTCTCCACGCATGCAGCGTACCTGCACGTTGATTACCGTCATCGGATCCTCTCGGACCGAACGTTAGACCAACTCGACGAAGACGAGATTCATCCGGGGCTCAGGGTGACCCCCTCGTACCGAGACCGAGGGCTCTATGTCATCGGCGTTGGCCCAGAAACCGTCACTGACAAGCTCCACATTGAGGGAAACAAAAGTCTAGTTCAGTATCACAGCGAAGAGCCTTGGGTCGATCGAGCAGAAGTGGATGAAATTGAGGACGCAGACCGGGAAGTCATCTGGACGGTCCGCCAGCGCGGCGATGGGACAGAGATGGCGTTCCCACCAGAACTCCTCGCGCTCCAAGGACATCCTGAGAACCTCACTCAATTCGCATCGGATTTCGCAGAGAAACAGCGGCTAAACACACGCCTATCGGCTCAACAGTGCATCTCAAAGGCCAAAGACTTCGTCGAAAAGCTTGGACCGATCCAGTTTGGCGGTCACACCGTTGAGTTCGGAACAGACCCACTGCTCGGCGATAAGAACATCTCGATACGTCGGCTCTTCGACCCAAAGGCAGACGTCTTACAGTTCAGTGACGGACAAACTGGAACGCACCCAAGTGACGTTACGCGCCTCGGAGTGTACCAGGCACCAGATCCCTTCCGTGTATGCCACATCCGAATGGAAAAACGAGACAAACGGATCCAGAGAGGGTGGTCCACCCTTGAAAACAAACTCGAACAAATCGGAGCCCCGCCAGACAGCGTCGAAGAGGTAACTTTCGATGCGACGATGTCGCCCGACCAGCTCGGCATGGAGATCGCGGCTGAAATCCCAGACGACCACGACTATGACGCCGTATTCTGCACGCTCCCGCCGAAGAACACCGGGCATTTCGATACAGCGGATCCGGAACGGGTCTACGACGAACTGAAGAAAATCCTCGCCACGAAGGACCTCAACAGTCAATTCGCCCACGAAGCGACGCTCGATGAGCGATTCACGATTATCAATATCGCGCTCGGATTGGTCGCCGCTGCTGGAGGAATCCCATTCACCATCGAACGCGCTCTCCCCGGCAACTCTGAACTCCATCTCGGAATTGACGTGACCCACCAGTACGACGAATCAGCGAACGGGAACCACATCCACCTCGCTGCCGCAACGACCGCGATTCACGCTGACGGTGCCGTCCTCGGATATACGTCTTCCCGGCCGCAATCCGGAGAGAAGATCCCGCCGAAGGAACTCAAAGAAATCGTCAAGCAGGCAGTGATGGGATTCCGTACTCGATACGACCGGTATCCGAATCACCTCACCATCCACCGAGATGGCTTCGCAAACGAGGATCTCGGTGAAGTCGAGAAGTTCCTCACAGAACTCGACGTCGAATACGATGTCGTCGAGATAAGGAAGCAAGCCCCGGCCCGAATCCTGAAGTATAGCGGCGCTCACTTCGACACACCACAGAAAGCGACCGCGGCCATCTACGAGGATCTTCCCAAGGCTGTCGTCGCTACTTTCGGCGAACCAGAAACCTTGGCTAGCAGAGAAAGCACGGGACTTCCCCAACCCATCACTGTCGAACGCGTCCACGGCGATACGCCTATCGAGACGTTAGTCGCACAAACATACCTCCTGTCACAGGCACACGTCGGGGCCTCCAACGCCACCGCCCGCCTCCCCATCACGACGATGTACGCTGACCTGGCGAGCGCCGCCGCTGCTCGCCAGCACCTCCCACCAACGAACAAACTCCGAGACAAAATCGGATTCATCTAACCCGCTCCTACCATGTCAGGACATCCCGATTGGAACACGGACGCTGGTGCGCACTTAGAGTTACTGACACTCCCGGCATCAACGCTCGACCGAGTATCACAGTCTGCGGTTCGTGACGCGGTGCAGTACTTCACTCCCGACCTCGTCACAATCCCGGGTGCCCGAAACCCTATCGCGTACGCGACCGCCCGAGACGCCGTCTCTGATCACCCCGTCCTCCACCCTCAACTTGGTCACGGTGCTGAACACATCCACCACTACCGGTACTCCCCTGACGCTGGTGTTCACGAGGCTCCTGACGCAGCACCGCCGCCTGAGACAATCGATCTCATCGCCGTGCAAAGCCAGGACCTCCTCACGCGACTCCAGACCCAACTCTCCTTGGGCGAACGACAGACCGGTACTGAGGCTGCAACGTTCCTCTTCGTTCCTCAACTCACCGTCGAGTGGGATACAACGACGCTCTCCACGACCCTCCCGAACGCAGAGGAGTTAGCAGCGATCAGCGCCACGCTTCCCGAACCGGTGACCGTCCTCGCCGGCGGCCAACCAGCGGAGTACTACCATGAATGGTCACTGCCGCACAACCACACATCAGTCCAGGTACCGATCACCGGGCTTGGTGCATCCGAACAACACGGCTCGAAGTTTGCCCAACACACCTGTACTGCCCATGGAACTGTCGCAGCAGAAGCTGTCGACGCTGACAAATTCGGTCTCAGAGCGCTGAACGGCGTTGGCCAATCCACCGCCCAGCGACTTCGAAAACAGGGATGTCAAACAATACGCGACGTTCAGAACCTCGCCGTCAACACTCTTACCAATCTGCCTGGCATCGGGCAGACGACCGCCGAAAAGATACACGCCCATGTAGACGTTATCGACTCGGGCGAACCGCTCGTCCTCACGAACAAGACACCAGTCAAAACCCGCGACGACCGCCCACCGCTCTGCCTCGACATAGAAACCGACGGACTCTCCCCAACCATCATTTGGCAGTTCGGCGTCTACGACCCGGCGACCGACACGTATCAAGCGTTCATTGAGAAGAAACACCCGAAAGACCCAGAGCCGGTACTTGAAGCGTTCATCACGTGGTTCCTCGCCAACCACCAAGACAGAACCGTGCTCACGTGGAACGGCCACAAGTTCGACTACCGCTATATCAACCAGTTCCTCGAACATCACCTCCCCGAATACGTCGACGCCTGGGACGACATCTGGACCTACGACCTGTACAAATGGGCCGTCCGCGACGGGAACGCCCTACTCCCCGGTCGAACGAACAAACTCGACCACGTCGCTCGGGCACTCGGCTATGACTCAGCTGGGACAGGATTAACTGGTTCACAAACTGCAGCCGCCTATCAAGAGTTCATGCGGAACCCAGATTCACCAGCGGCCGAACCGGACTGGGAACGTCACAAGGCGTATTGTGAAGACGACTGCCGGGAGCTCTGGCACGTCTACCAGGCCATTACGAACGCCACACGTCGGGATATGACCGACAGCGGCACTGGTGGCGCAACTGGGCAACAAGCAGGCCTCACCGACTTCTAACCATGAGCGATAACATCACCTCAACCGACGCGAACACTCGCACCGACGTTGACGCGAATACCATCATCGACACGTTCCCTCGTGTCAGTCTCACTCCAGACTCAGAGTACATCGAAACAATCGAACTGCCCGCGGAACCAGCAGATACAGTCCCGACAACAGAAATACTCTGTCCGGAACTCACCGATTCATACCCGTACGATCTGTTCAGCCATCAAGCCGAGGCCCTCGACGCACTCGAAACGGGCGATAACGTAACCGTCACAACCTCAACATCGAGCGGAAAAACGCATATTTACGGCCTGCAAGTCGCGCGGAATCTTCTCGACGCGGGTGTCCTCAATACTGACGGGACCAGGGCGTCCGAACAGAACGCTGCCTCAACAGCGTTGTGTGTGTATCCGATGAAGGCACTAACGAAAGATCAGCAAGAAGCCCTCGATAAACTCTACGGCCAACTTGGGCTAGACATTCGCGTCGAGACCTACGATGGCGACACAACTGGTGACCGGCGAACCATCCGTGAACAAGCGGACGTCATCCTCACAAACTTCGCGGGACTCAACGTCTACCTCGAACATCACGACAAGTGGAGTCGATTCTACAGCGCCCTTGATCTCGTCGCAATCGACGAATCACATACCTACACCGGTATCGAAGGCATGCACGTTGCATGGATCCTCCGCCGCATGCAACGCGTCGCCGACTACTGGGGCGGCGACCCACAGTACGTCCTCACGTCCGCAACGATCGGAAACCCAAAAGACCATTCTGAGGAACTCATCAATGCTCCCGTGACCGTCATCGACGACGACGGCTCACCGCACGGTCCCCGCGACGTCATCCTATGGAATCCTCCGCCGAGAGACAAAACCCAAGATGCCACTCCGGAAGGGGAATCATTCGATATCGGCCTCGAAGACAGTACCAATACAGCAGAAGATGACACCGAGTTCGTCGCTGAACGCGTCCCAGCCAGCGTCGAAGCACCGAAAGTTTTCAACCACTTGACCTCCCGCGACATACGCACGTTACTGTTCTGTGAAAGCCGCAAACTCACCGAGCTCAGCATCAAACGCGCAGACGAGCACCAACGAACCAATCCCCGCGAATACGACCGTTCGACCACCGTCGGTAGAGAAGCGTACAACGCCGGACTCGGCCGCCGAACACGACACTCCCGAGAACACCAGTTCAAAAACGGTGTGCTCACCGGTCTCGCAACGACATCCGCGCTAGAACTCGGCATCGACATTGGGAATCTCGACGCAACCGTCCTCATGGGTTACCCAGGGCAACGGCAATCCTTCTGGCAGCGCATCGGTCGCGCAGGCCGTGAAGCAAGCCGCAGCCTCGCAGTCTTGGTTGGTGATCATCGCACACTCGACCAGTACATCCTCAACCATCCCGAGTACCTTCTCGAAAATGATGTCGAAGACGCCGTTGTTGACACCTCGAACAACTCTGTTTTCGCAACCCACGTCCTAGCTGCTGCCGACGAAATCGCGCTCGACGAAACAGACATCGACACGTTCGCCGACGAAGCCCGACTCCGAGCCGCCGTGAAAATGTGGCGTGAAGCTGGATTCATCGACGGCTACCTCGACGCCGCAGCCCACTACTCCGGCCCCAATCGCCCACAAACACGCGTCAACCTCTACGGAACCACTGGCACAGACTACCGTCTCACCCTCGCAGACGATGTAGACCCTGATCACTGGGGCCTTCCCGACAATCTCGACTTAGAATCAATCGAACAGAACCGTGCCTACCGTGACTATCACGAAGGCGCGGTCAGACTCCAAAACGGTCAACAGTTCGAAGTCGTCAACATCGACGAGGACCGTCCCCAACCCATCATCGAACTCAAACCAGTCAATTGCGAGTACTACACGCGAACCCGCAACCAAGTCAACGTTCTAGACGCTGTCTCCGAGAAATCCCGTGAGGTCAATGGATTCACGCTTCACTTCGGTCGTGGGACGGTGCTCGTCCACCACCACTCCTACGACCAACTCTACATCGGTAACAGCGAACCGAAACAACAGGCAATCCCGACAGGGACACCACCAATCCTAATGGACACGCAACTCTGCTGGATCGAAGTCCCAGAAGACGTCGAATCCGCACTCGTCCGAAAATACCAGGAGTACGGCATCGAAACTGGCGTTGACCCTGAGGATACCGGCATTGCCCATCTCGGGTACATCGCTGGGCTACACGCTGCAGAACACGCCACCATCCAAACCGCGCCGCTCGAACTCCGGGTCGATAAGAATGATCTCGGCGGCCTCGCCACTCTCGTAATGGACACTCACTACTCCCATCCTGAATACGACGATATCTCCGACTCTATTGGCGATTCCTTCGAAGCCGCGGCTCTCGCCCTCGAACAACGAACTCAAAAACTCACCGGTCATACTTCATCCGGCTGGTTCATTTACGACGGCGTCGACGGCGGTCTCGGCTTCGCACGCGCCATCTACGAGAATTTCGAAGCACTCGCCGAACGCGCCCGCGACCAACTCCGAGACTGCCAGTGCGGGCAACCCAACGGTTGCCCAGCCTGCACCTTCGACGAACACTGCGGCAACGACAACAAACCACTCCTCCGTGCCTCCGCCATCGACATCCTCAACCAACTCCTCGGCGACGACACCCGCGACGACCTCTCCGAACACCTCCCTGACGATGATCATGGCGGTGACCGACGGCCCGTTATTTTCTACTCCTAAGATAGAATCCAGGCTACGTCGCTTCGAGATCAGGGTTGAGTTTTAACCGGTACAAATCGATACTATCGTCCGCTACTGCCCGCTTCACTCGTGTTGAGAAATCCTCTGCAATCAAGATACCACGTACCTCACCCTGAGTCTCGCGCTTCAGATCATTTATATATCCCTTAATCTGTCCCACTGCATTATCGCTTGCCTCACCCTTTTTCAATTCAACAACTACCAATCCATCCGAATCTTCTGCAAGGAGATCGATATCACCGACAGGAATCGGAGATTCATGTTCAGTAACCGTGAGATCGCTGTCTACCTTCTGAAGGTTTCTCATTGCCCAAACATGCATATCGTCTTCTGAGGATCCTAACGAGAGAGCAGATTCGATTTCCTCTGTCGGAATCTCTGGTGCCCGATTAACAGCCGATTTGAGATCTTCCCGAGAGCCGCCGAAGCTAGCCAGCGTAGCTGGCGTATAGACTTGGGGGCAGTTAGAGGGAAGTTCATCTTTGGATACGGGAGTTCCCCAATCATACCACCTAACAGAACGATGGTACCGATGATCATCATATGGGAGGTCGGGATGCTTCACGTATTCTGGTTCTCCGACCTCACCAACGCCCACGACAAGGCCTTTAGGATTTGGTGCATAGACGATCACCGTGTCGCCTTTCCTCATACCATCTCCCCTTTTTGTCTTCCCGAGAAAACGAGCAACTTGACGGCCTGCTCCGGCGCTCTTACTTTTCTCTACAATCTCCTCAGTACTTTGACCCCGAAAGTCACCGATTGAACGCGCCCACCCGACAGTAACAATGTCCTGTTCAAGCCAATCAATAGCTAATGATCCACCATGGCCAGCAGTCATCCGCCACCAATTGTTATCTTGACTAACCATAGAGCAAACGACTAACAGAACTCAATTAAATGTACTGTCATCTACTCAGTGAATCTGTACTCGGATCAAATGTCGCTTCGATGTCACTACTGAAACTAATACCTCATCAGTAGATCTATCCATTTATCGATCCGTGAAGTGAAGAAGGAGCATCTCTTTCGGGATGATATGAAGGGGGTCGTACGACTGAATTCGGAAGATTTCGTCAGGATAGTCTGCTCTCGTCTGCCCTTCGAATTCACTCTGCTGAATTATGTCCGCAAACGGCTCAAGTAACGGGTCCTCACCGTTTGCTACGTCCGTAATGTGTCGGTCTCGCTCCACAAGGTCTACGTTGATATCCGCACCGTCCCTAGTAACGGTGAGATCGAGCTTTCGTACTGCTTCAGCGTACTGAGCCGTCTTAGCAGGTCCACCACTGATCCACAAGCGAAGTGAAACATCAATGCTGGACCCGACGTGTCCTCCTAAAATCGGGATACAAAGGAACCCTCCCGATGTCGTCGTGTTGAAAATCCGCTGTGGGACTTTCTCGCCATCTACGTACAATTGTGCATGGATACAGTGTGTTACGTCACTTGCCCGGACTTTGAGCAAATCGTTCTGTCGAAGCACTATCCATCCAAGGAACGTGTTTGGTCTAACCCGACTGAGATCTTGTTCTGTCGGTATTGCAGTAAGCGAAACATCCAACGTGTCTACGAACGGCTGCTCTTTTACGAGGTAGTCCCCACCCGGGAACAAGATATTGATCTTTTCGCCCCCGTCTTGGAACGTCACAAATCCTCGATATGTGACGCGCGTCCGCGGTTCCTGCTTTGGAATTGACTCAGCAACCGGCTGGATGGTCCCAGATTGAAACGTTCCTGATGACCGCCACCACACAGCGAGTCGCTCAGGTGAGTACGTATTGACCAGGTCATCAGGCGGTGTGATCACAGCCTCCATCTCATCAGAAATGTCTACCTGGTCGGATCCCGCCTTAGCTTCAGGCTGCAAGAATTCAGGAAGGTCTGATCGTGATTTGGATAGTACAGGATCTGCATCCTTTGGAGCGACGTCCCACGGGTCCATGGAAACGTGCTCGGAAATATCGACAGTTGAATCTGCAGTAACTCCGTCGGTAGCTACCTCCGTACTTGTACTTTGAATATACCGAGCCATCAAGCTCTGCAGCCGAATCCGCAACGACTCCCCAATAACATCGGGCGGAAAATAATATCGTAGCGTCTCTCCGTCAGTAGCGAATCCGAGCGACTGTACTTGGTGGCGTCGTGACGTATAGAACCTGAGATCCGTCGGGTCCAGTGAAATCAACGGGTGCGTATCGATACTGAGACGAACCAGGGTTCCAAACGGTTCGATCTGTCGCTCCTCAAGCTTCGTGCCCGTAATAACAGTGTCAATATGTGGTTGGTGCTCTGGTTCGTGAATCGCATAATGGGGTTCTGCCGACTCGTAGTTTGACACGAGGCGAACTGATTTGATCGTGTCTACATCGTCAAACCCAGCTTCGTCCACTTGAGTTCGAACGTCGTTGTTCCAAATGATTTCATCAAACTCCAACCAGTCTTCTGGTAGTGGATCCGAGTCCTCCTCAATACCCAATTCTACTCGGAGCTCTCGGATCTCTCTCGCAGAGTAAACGAGCTCTGGAGGTGCGTGACGCGATTGGGCGACAATTCGAGCAAAATCGATGATCTGATTCGGTTGAGCAGAGACAGACGGGAAGGATCCAATATACCCTTCGTCTGTAGACTCGAACGCAATTGAATGATTAGATCGCGCTCCTGTTGCGATGTTTCGAATCGATATTTTCCCCTCAAGCGCTTCTAACTCAGGGAGAGTATCATCCCACTCCACAGAAACCGTGTCGGAATCAATCGTCATTCGGTCTCGAAGCCGTTCGTTGAGCCACTCTTCGGTTCCGCGTGACCGAGCAGTCCCCCCGCCGGTTGTTGATAACATCGAATCTGAGGGGTTGACATAGCACTGCGGAAGTATCTCGGTGAAAAAACGGTGGAGCCGCTTACTATCACGTGTCCCCCCTAATGCAACGCCGACCTCGAAGCCCGCTGACGTTCGACTCCATGCCCGCTTACTAAGGTTCGCCGACGTCAGGATGACACCCAGTTCCTCCGTCGCTGACTGCGTTCGCTCCGACAGTACAATGGTTTTCAAATGCGCCATCCCACTCCGTAATTCACGCCCATCCGGCAGTTCGTTACCCTGATCACCGGGGGCACGTGCCCGTAACCGGAACGCACCGAACCGCTCATTAAATGCGTCAACATCCTCCGGCGCAAGCATTTCCTCGTCATCACGAACCCGATCCAACCGCTTTGTCAACACCGTCAGCTCGATGTCTGACTCAGGGATGTCATCGGGGAGATATGAGACGAACTCAGTAACCCCGCGATACGTAACAAACGGTGAGTAGTACTGTAACTCAACAGTCCCTTCGACCCCTCTAAGCATGTCCGAGAACGCTGTCTGCAACGTGTTCGAGCGAAGCGTATGTACCACTCCCTCCCCAAGCCCTGTATTTGCAACCCACGAATCAGCAGTATCTGTATCCTCACCCGTCATCGAAGCCCCCACGATCGTCAGAATCTGTTCAATGATCGGCGACGTTGAGATCTCTGTTCGAGCATTACCGTCAACCAGCGTGCTTGGATCCGGTGGCTTCTCAACGAAGTCGCCTTCATATCTCACCCCCCATTCAACACTCCCATACAAGCCGTTGCGAGTGAAATTGAACGATCCGAGATACGCGACTATCTTCGAATCATTGTATAACAGGTAGATTTTCGCGTGCGTTTGCCGGTTGAAGGCCGATACAAACGGGGACTCCGCCGCCTCACGCACTGTTTCGACAGTCTCGTTCGGCCCACAAATCGCAATCAGGTCGCTCTCCTCGAACCATTCCAGATATTCTGGTGTAATCCCGTAGGTGAACACGACAAACCGATCAAACTCACCACTCTGGATTTCCTCACGGAGCTGCTCACCCACACCAATGATGTCAACTGATTCTTCACTACTCATACGAGGCCAAGATCGTCTCTGTCCAGTTTTTCAATGGTGAAATCCCATAGAAGCTCGCACTATTCGTATTCGACGGGTACTCCCGAATACGGTACGACCCACTCGCCTCCTCCTCAATCGTTCCGTTCGACTCCAGCAGCTCAAGTAACGCCTGCGGCGGCGCACTTCCGTCCTCAATCACAGCTAGTAACTGACTCAAGAATCGATGCACGCGCGGCGATCCTGTCGACGAAATCTCAGACAAGATCCGCGGCAAATACTCACGCCCATCCTCCGATCGAGTCAAGAACTCATGGAACTTTCCCGCACGCTCTCGATCATCCTCAAAGTACGATTCGACATCTGCAACCGTAATCACGGGATCCGCAGTATCGAGTAATGTCCGCGAAATCGTTTCTCCATCTGCCATGAAGAAATTCAGCAACCAGAAGTAACTCGTCTCATCTAAATCTTCGAGCGCTACCGGCGGTAGCTCACGAAGATCAAGAAGCTCAGATCCAGTCCGGACAACTGCCTGATCGTCATCCGTCACGAGATCATGGATCCGACGCATTTCTCTACTAAATTCGCTTCCAGAATGCTTTCTCGGATCAAGATAGAGCACAAACAGTACCGAACGAATGAAATGACGCCCATACTCAATCGCCGCTACTGCCCGTAGCAACGCCGTTGATTGAGCAGGCGTAAAGCGAAACGACGTATCAGCCAATACTTCAATCGCATCCTCATTTTCAGGGACAAAGAGTTGCGCCGCAAACCGCGTCGTCGAGGTTATCACCGCCAAGTTACTCTGCCCCCGCAACGAGTCATACTCTTTCACAAGACTTCCAACTAACTCACAGAACGCAGAGACAACCGGTTCATAGGACTCCTCAGAGGTTTCCGGTTCACGAGCAGTACTGAGGACGTCATTCCGGAGACGCTCCTCAAGATCAACATCTAACTCCTCACATCGAGTAACGAACCACCGGGCAAACACTTCATCCACAAACCGTCCACAATCGTACGAACACCCCTCTGCTCGCATCGTCTGCAACTCAGCAGCGACTCGATCGTAGATATCACCATCATACTCATACTGCGGTTCAAACAGCCAGTTTTTCGTGGTTTTCACACCCGCAGTCAACGTCACCCTCGAATCCGAATCCAAACGCGACGCAAAACAATACCACAAAATGCCCTCATCATAGAATACCTCCTCTTCAGATTCCACATACAAAAGCAGTCGATCCTGCGCAAGCGGATCGATGTTGCGGCGATAAAGATGAGCTGCATGCTTCACCCAAAACAGCGAATGCATAATCATCCCCACTCCCGGAAACACGAACTCACGAAGTTCCTTCGGTCGAAACAACCGTGACCGACTACTCGTCTCCTGACTCGCCGATAGGAAATATCTCGACGTAGACTTACTCTCAACCATCAGATTACCTGTTATCACCAGTACGGACAGCCATCCAGTAATTCTTTATGTTGAATATTATAGATTAGCTCGATTCATTAATCGGCGGCCGCAAATCCCGCCAGCGAAAGTCGACTTGCTCGCCAGTCTCTAACTCAACTCGATAAAGGCGATTATCCCGCTCATCGCCGGTGACTGCATCCGCATCATCAGACAGCAACGCAGTAACACGGCCGTGTTCGCCGTGATACTGATCATGATCCGGATCAGACTCGTCAGGAATATCAACCCGGACCCGGTCACCCGTCGAGAACCGCTGCATTATCCTCTCAAACAGTATCAACTGTCATTAGTTCTCTGGAACAGTGATTTGGGCAGGGAACGAGGAACGAGTTTGATCGCCTTTCGAATACCTGACTAACCGGAAGTATACACGAGTAACCTGTCCATCAGCTCCTCGGTTTTTTGCGCCGTTTTACATCGGTAGCACGCGGTCCTTCTTCAGCTTCAACCACGTTGAATTCCAACTGCTGTCCTTCTGTTATATCTGGGCCACCAATATCTTCCATATGGTAGAAAACATCATCTTCGAGATCTGGCGTCTCGATGAAGCCGTAACCACCTTTGTCATTGAAGAAATCAACAGTACCGGTGTATCTGTCGTCTGGGACATCCGGTTCTAATAATTCCCCGAGCAAACTATTCTCCCAAGTGGTTGGCGCAGTCCTGATTCCACGTTCCAGATAGCCACCGTCAACAACCTTCTCGATCAAATCGCTCGCTGAAATACCCGGATGCTGTTGCAGACTCTTTTCCATCATCCGAAGTACCGATACTTGGTGGGAAAGGAGCTCGCTCCGATTCAATGTCGGTGACAGGTCTGAGTCTTGCGGCACAACCGTTTCCCAATCGACGGCTTGGTCAGTAGCGATAACTACTCGATGTCGAATACCGGGATCACCACGGTCAAGAGCAGCATTGAGTGTGTCCGGATTCACAATAGTTTCGAGAACAACAGTCTCACCGTCACCGAGACCGAACCGGAACCCGCATCGAGGTCCAGCCGAACGATTCGAACTGCTCAATGACGGCATCCTTGTCGCATACTCTAATTCCAGATCAGTCACCCGAGCATCTGTCACAGCGTGATGGTTGTAATGATATTCAGCCGCTGCATCAAGTATAGACTCGTGTTCTACCTCATCTGGAAGGTCAAGGTCAGCTAATGGTTCAGGCAATTCCTCCTCTCTGTACACTTGCCGGATGATATTCTCAAACCGACCATGATCAACATCTCGAGACTCAGAGTTTCCATATCCACCTCTTTCAGATGGATCAGGGATGTATTTCTCATCCACCACAACAGACTGTGCGTCAAGCCGATCAAGGAGTTTCTCTACCCGAGTCGGCGCATTCTCCCCATACGACTGTACAAACCCGATCAATCGGTTGTATTGTTTTTTGCTCAGAACATTTTTCATATCCGTTCCGAAATCGAAGTCATCAGGGATATCCTCAGATGGTTTCGCCGGGTCACCAGTATAGAGCAGACCAACATCCAAGAGGCCATGCAACAGGTCATGCGGAAGTTGATCACCAACCGAAAACCCAAGCCATTCAAAGAGTTTTCCGCAGACACGCCGTACCTGAATCGTGGTGTGACCTGTCTCAGGCGTCCAGCCTTTTAGGTAATACCCTGACTGGTCTGCGGATTGTGCATACGAATAGAGTACTGCCATTTGTGGGTAGTTAGCACTACTTATAAATAAAACTCAGTGTTCAAATTACCTACCTTAAAGTAGGTGTCGAGTTGCCGTGACGTTATCAGTAGTTATTGAAATTTCAGTTACGAAGGTATCCTGTTCCTGGTATGCGGGACTAATCGGAATAGTGGGTCCTGTATAGAAAACAGGCGTTCCATCCCGTGTCTCGAAGGAATACCCGGACGCGAAATCTTCGTTTTTCGGTCGATGCTCATCTCCAACTAATACGCAATCAAACGACACTCGTGACTGAGCCAGCAACTTATCAAGATCAACATCGGCATCAGCTCCGCGATACGGCGTCACCGAATCATGCAGACACAGTACGTTCGGTCCCGGCGACGACGCACCGAACGCGATCTTCGACGGCGACCATCTGCGAGACCGATAGGAACCAACCTCGTCAAGCCCCACGTTCCCTGCCGAAATCCCGTACGCATCAACTGGCCCGTCAGCAACTCGCGTCGGATTC
>LFCJ01001747.1_pt1 | contig 15405 bp, 21 predicted proteins | sample 643141 | NCBI WGS metagenome assembly LFCJ01 (sample SAMN03766243, study PRJNA286221) | soda lake metagenome | biome: soda lake; feature: Kulunda steppe; material: water; isolation source: sample B1-Br-g2 brine of Lake Bitter-1 | place: Russia: Kulunda steppe | collected 2010-07 | reverse complement strand
CATGATCCGAGACGAGGCTTCGGTGAGCCAGACGAAGTATGACCGGGAGTACTTCGAAGAGCTATGGCCCGGGGAACTTAGCGGTACTTCTCAATGAGCGACCGGAGGTCGTCTGCACACTGCTCTTTCTCCTGCCTCTCGTAGTGCGCTGCCAGTGCCGTCAAGTCAGCTATGGGGATGTATCCATTGGGGACTTCGGACGGGTCCTCGGCAGTGTCAGCAGCTTCTCGAGCTAACACCTTCTCGTCCGAGAAGTCGGCGGGATTGAGGCCAAGATCGTGCTTTTCACTGATTTCTTCGATGCGCTGTTCGTCGAGATCGGGGCCAACAGGGATACGAATCCCAGCTGTTTCGAGCTTGGTGTCCTTTGGATGCACACTGTCTTCTACACGAGACAGGTGAACAGAGAGTCCGTGGGTGCCTTTGAACTTCTCTCCGCAGTACTTGCAGAGTAGAAGTTCGTGATCGTACTCCTTGTTGGTTGGAACGTTGAGCGTTAATTCCTTTTGTCCAACCACTTCGAGGTTCTCTTTATCACGTTCCCAGGTATCCGGGACATCTTTGTGGCCACCGTGAGCCTCGTCGCTCGATCGGAAGATATGGAGATACAGACCTCGAGATCGTTTCTCGTCGCCACAGTATGGACACTTGACGAGGTTTTCCTCATTGGTGTGTTGTCGGTATTTCGCCTTCTTGCCCTGTTCTTTAGTCATTATAGGACACTATTGGGACGGTAATAGGATAAGCGTTTCTTAGAGAGTTTTCCTTACGTCATAGGAGATACACTATAGGAAACACTTAATACAACGGCTTCTGTCTCTATAGGGGAGAGAGAAAACTGGCTCTCTCGCCTTTCGAGGTCGTAATCCTCGGCGGAATCCCACCGCATGACGTACACAAACTCTCTAACACTCCTATTCCTACAGCGAATACTGGCCTCCAGAGGGTTCGATTCCCTCAATTCGCTTCCGAGCTATCATGCTCGGAGTGCCAGCGTAAGGCACACACCGTAGTTACCGCTTGGTTTGGGGAAACCAGCGATCGTGGGGCCGGCCAAAAGGCGTACCCACTTTCTGAGACATGGATCATGGCCAGCGCTGGGTTCAATTCCCGGCTGTCTCGTCCCCCAATGAGGGTCGGGGGATCTACTCGATACTACGCTACGCTCCACGGTTTCCTCGATAGGTGACACGCCTACAGTCCGGTGCAAGTCCGTCTCGAGGTCTTAGGGTGGTGACACAGAATGAGACACGTCACCCTGTCCGTACAGCCCATAAGAAAAACAACGTAAGAAAGACATAGAGAGAAACTTATTCATGAACTCGAAATACGCAAGCTACCAGTCCGGCAGCACCACAACCAGCAGCAGCGGCAGCAGCGACGGAGACGGCTACGAACGCGATTCGCAGCTCAAATGGAAACCAAACGCAAGCTTCCGTGGCGTTCTTGAGACGGTGTACGCGGGAGACAACCAGTGGGGCCAGTCGATCGGTATCAAATTCACTGACGGCAAGCTTGTCGACGGTGTTCTCATGGAGCGCTTGGACCGCGACACGAACGAGCCAGACGGCACGCTGAAGCTCTTCGCGTGGGAGAACATGCCGGTCATCCTCGACGAGAACCTCTCGGCTGACGACGCCCCAGAGGTGTTTACAGAGGAAATCGTCGGTAAGACGTACAAATACACTCTCGTCGGTGCTCGAGTGGAAGGCGAAGAAGAGAGCGATCCAGAAGAGACCATTGAGTTTGGCGACTTCATCATGTGGGAAGACGGTGGCAAAAAGCCCTCGTCGACTTCGAAAGTTCTCGCCCAGTTGCTCACCAACCTGGGACGTGATGCAATCGTTGACCGCAATGACATCATGAACTGGCTGGCTGTCGACGAAATCGAGGCCCGCGAGGACTTGATCGGTCGCGAACTCGAGGTATTCAAAGTCATCAAACAGGGCGACAAGCACGACTTCCACGCACCGGTTGTTATCGACACGAAGACCGGTGAAGAGGTTCGAATCGGGAACGTAGGAAGCAGCTCACCCTCGAAGAGCGCTCCCTCGGAGCCTGAAACGAAGCCGGCAAGCACTGGTGATCTGGCTGCGGACCTTCCCGGACCAGTCGCTGATTTCGTTGAGTTCTGCCAGGACTTCGGTCTCACTGATGAGGATCAGATTCGTACGAACCTCAACGAGATGGCAGAGGAGGACGGCAACTCACTAACTGCGGACATGGTGGAGTCGGTTGGTGAAGACGAAATCGTGGCAACGATCCTCGGATAGATCGACGTATCGCCCCTTCCAGTTTGAAACATACATGAAAGCGGGGAAGAGAGAAATGCGGTTGCGGTTTAATTCATGAAACTCAAGGAGCACACGGTTAGTTACGGGAGAAAAGTCCAGTTACAGCAATTCGAACCGATCGATGTTCACGAAAGCGTCACCGTCCTATTAGACGAGGATGATGATCTTGAAGAGGTGAGTACCGAACTTGACGCGGTTATCCGCGAGAACGTGGAGCGCCGTGTTCTGAAGCGCGTCCTCCAGAAGAAAATGGAGGATGATGATGATGATGAGTGAACCGTACCACCGGAAAGAGGTTCTGGAGGGATTGCACGTAGAACAAGAACTAACACAAAAGGAGATAGCCGAGCGGTTCGGCGTTACTCCACAAGCGATCAATAAATGGATCAAAAAGCTCGGTGTTGAACGACCCCCGGAGCCGTTCCAGGACCCAGAAGTTCTCGAACATCTGTATTGGGACGAAGGGTTATCGACCACGGAGATCGGTGAGCGCTTCGGGGTTCACAAAGATACCGTTCAGAAACGGATGGACAGTTTCGGTATCCCAAGGCGGTCAAACTCTGAGGCACAGAAACACAGAAACCGAGACGCCCCCGCCAACTTCTTCACCTCTAAACAGGGATACGAGCGGGTTCAATCTGCAACTGAAAACGGGAAGTGCCCCGATGTTGTCGGAGTTCACCGCCTTATCGCTGTAGCCGAATACGGAGTTGAAAGTGTTAGTGGGATGCACGTTCACCACAGGAACGGAATCCCGTGGGACAACCGACCAAGCAACTTAGAAGTTATGTCAGCAGGAGACCACGCCAGATTACACGCAATCAACCAACCGAAAAACAGCCGAGGCCAGTGGTCATGACTGAGGCCGAGATCGAGAAACCAACACTATTCAACATCCTACAGTGCGCTCAGGATGGCGGCCTGGTAGGAGAAGAAGAGACCGCGTTGACAGTGTTCACGGCCATGATCCGTGGAGGATTCGTCATCATGAACGGCCCGTCTCGGGTCGGGAAGACGTTCACTGTGACTCGAATGAGTCGTGCAATCCCTGATAGTGACGTGTATGAGATGAGCACGACAATGAGTCCGACAGCCCTCTTCTATAACTCGGATGAGATCAACGCCTGCCGAGTCCACATTTACCAGGACTTAGCGAGCCTTCCCGATCACATCGAAGGCGTTCTGAAAGCGAACGCAGAGGGGTTACCGGCCTCTCGAGAAGTCACCGATATTACGACGAACGACACCGTTCGTATGACGATCAATCCGCCAGACTGCATTATCGTTGGTATAGCCAGCGATAACGAGAGCATTGATCTCAACGACTACCCGGAACTTCGAAACCGGGGCTTGATTGTCTCATGTGATGCCAGCCAGGATCAGACGGAGCGCATTCTCGACAGTCAGGCTGACACCCTCAGCGGGCTGAAGAAAATGCAGTTGTCTCCTGAACAGCTGGAGTCAATTCACGACTACGTGCGAAATATACCGATCTCGAGGTACGCTCGAGAAGACTCTCTGGGGTCGATTCTAAACATACCAGGGGGTCGCCCGCTTCGCGAACAGGACCCTGTTCCGACACACTTCACGGAGGCTCGTGACGACTACATGAGGCTGAACGACTTCATCGAGTCAGTGGCGCTGTTCCACTACGCAGATCGGATGGAGATCCTGCATGACGGGGAACCAACCCTGTTAGTGACGCCGGCAGATGTCTGGCACGGTATGCGGGTCTTCGGTAACCAGATGATTATGTCTGCGCTCAATTTGAAGGAAATCGACAAGGTAATTCTCGAGTTCCTTCGAGAAGAGAAGTCGGCGTTCACGGTCTCGAAGATTCAGGCAAAGATCCGAGCTGACGGCTACAACGTCACTGACCGAGACGTACACGGTGCGCTCAAATCGATGAAAGGCAAGGCGTACGTCGACGTGAATCAGGCGGATAACCCGCAGACGTGGTACGCGACAGGATTCGCTTCCGTCGTGGATCACCCGGCGGCGGTTGATTATCAGGCCCTTGTTGATCGGACTGAAGAGATTGCTCGAGATGTCCTCGAAGCCGGTGATGCTGAGGAGTACATCTATCGGTTCTGTCGCGGAGAGGGTCTGATCGTTACCGATCCGATTACCGGAGAACAGATCAACATCATTGAGGACAACAGCTTTGCCGAAGAACTCGAGGAAGCTGAAGAGGAACTCGAGGAGATGTTGAATACGCCTCTTTGGGGTAGTGAATCGTCCGAGAACGGAGACAACCTTGATGACACACAAACTGAGACCACCGAACCCGAGACCCCTTCCTTCTCCACGGTGGAAGGCAGTGAGTCCGGTCAGGGGACATTAATGTGACATGAATGAGCAAAGAGTTAACAAGTGCAATCCAAGTCTGGTGTTCGACGTATCCACGGCGGGTTACATCTCACCAGCGCGAATGCGATTCACCAGTTAAGATAGCAGCACAGCTGAAGAACGTCAAAGGAACAGATGTCGCCCCGTTTGTGAGCGTCTACGGTTTCCCAGACGGACACACTACAGAGGGCGAAATTCCTGCTATTGACACTCTATTCATTGACTTCGACATTCCGAGTGGCGGTGAGTACCGTAGCTCCGATCCCGATCCCCAGGCGTGGTATCGAGACATGTCGGCGCTTCTCACCCGCGTGAGAGAGGTCTGTCGCCTTCTCGAAAAAGAAGGTTCCGCGAAGCACTTCCGGGGTGCGCTGTCGGGACACAAAGGCGTCCACTTGTACCTGGACTTCCCCGTACTCGATCCCGAGGAAGGGACGATGCGGCAGTTCAAGACTGGCATGAGGACGTACTCTGACGAACTTATCTCTTATCTCGAGTCAGAGACGTACCTCGAATTGCAGCCGTGGGTGGACGTTGACAGCAGCGACTTGGCCCGGCTCTGTCGGATGCCGAATACGCTGCACCTCGGAGCGACCAGGGCGTTCGATGAAGACCGATACTGCGTTCCCGTATCGATCCGAGAGCTTGCCAACATTACGCCGAATGAGTATGTGAAACTCACTCGTTCACCGAGAGTTGTACCGGAAGACTGCCAACGTGATCCGTCCGAGAAGGCGGCCTCGATTCTCACCCAGTATATTCGTGAGGCCAGCGCCGGATCGAACTCGTTCAGTGCGAGTCGATACGATCCGATGGCAATCAAACGGTACGAAAAAGAGCAGAACGAAGGAATCACACTCGATGACCTGCCGTTCTTACTGAGCAACAAGCCGTGTATCATGGCGTTCAGAGACCGATCTGATAAGTTCAGCTACGGGGCAGCGAGTCATGCAATGGAATTGAACGTCATTGCTCACCTCATCCACCGGAAAGTCCCGATCGACGTGATCGTGGAGTTCTTCAGTGATGATGACGAGTTTGACGAAGCGTACACTCGGAATCAGGTCAACGAGGTCATTGCTCACAACTACAACGAGTTCAGGTGTGAGACGATCTGGGATCAGGCACCTATGTTCTGTCTGGAATCCGAGTGCGATATCTATAACCGCGAATTTGGGATAGAAGCGTCTTCTGAGTAAGCCGCCTTCTCGAACATTTTCGCTATCACTACACCTACACCTACATGAGTTACAACCTAACACCTGCACAGAGAGCCGTCTACGAACTTCTTCCAGCGAACACCAAAGAGGTGGCAAACGAGCTGGGGATATCCGAGTCGACGGTGAGAGACCACTTGCGGGCTATTAACGAAGAAATCCCGATCATTAACCGGGATGGAGTTCGATACCCAGCTACCGAGCTACGAACGCTCGAGGCGCACCCGACGAACTACAACCGTCCAGCGAATCACGCCTCGAAGTCCGCACAGTCCAAAGCAGCAAACGCTCACCTCGGTGAGTTGAACGACCGCCTTGTCCGGTTGCTTGACCAGAGCCTGCCAGCAGTTGCTGACGGTGGCCTTGCCTACAACCCCAGCAACGAGGATGTGGTCATTCACCGGTCTGACGATCACATCGGAGCTGTCGTTGAAGACGAGTTCGGTAACGTGGTGTTCGACAAGGACATCGCTACTGAGAGAGTCCGATCGGTGACCGATTCGGTGATGAACCTGATCGATCGGGAAGAGAAGGCCGACCGGAAGTTCGATACCGCTCACCTGCTCCTCGGTGGAGACACGGTGACTGGTGAGAATATCTACAGCCACCAGCCCCACGAAATCGATCTAACGCTCGACGAGCAGATCGACTTGGCCTGCAAGCTGTACTTAGAACAGATCCGTCGCCTCTCTGCCCGGTTCCCGAGCGTACAAGTGGTCTGCCAGCCCGGCAACCACGGAGAACTCCGTGCAAATGGCATGAGCCAGATGGCCAACGCTGACCAGATCGTCTACATGATGCTCGATCTCCTTGTCCGCGAAAGCGACATGGATAACGTCACGTTCATCCGATCCGGTCCGACCGGGTTCGTTAACTTCGATATGCGGAACGGCAAGCACCGTGGACACCTGCGTCACGGTCAGAACTGCCCAGCTCACATCGGAACGCCGAGCGCCCAGAACAAGTGGCGCGGATGGCAGATGCAGCACCTGTACGATATTGCCTACCGGGGGCACTATCACGAGTTCAAACTTGAGCACGTAATGAACCGCCCGGTTCTGATGAGCGGTGCAATCTGTCCACCCGGCGACTACGAAGAGAGCCTGAGCGTGTGGAGCGAGCCTGCGGCGACCATTCACGGTGTGACTGACGAGTACCCGCTGGCGTGGCTCTATCCCGTACAGTTCGGACACGAGCAGCACACCGAGGCTACCAATGCAGAGACGATTACTGCCGATCTCTAAGACTCACTACGTAAGAGTTATTACAACCTGCGACATCATGACTATCAGTGAAATTAGAAACTCAAGCAAAGAACATGAACAACACATCTCGGAGTTGGTTCGATGAAAGCCGACAACGTGGCCGTTCGAGAAGCCGGGGGGCAATTCCATGCGTATTACATAGGCGAGGATGCTCCACTTCTCGATGTGGTCGCTGCCACTCGAGAGGACGCTATCAGCGCTCTCTACAAGGAGTGGAAACAGTTCCGTCGTGTGGTCGACGGAGCGGCGGATTACTCGGGTGTGTCAGATGGGCGCTGATAATCACCCGACTGTCGTACCCTCTAACTTCGAGAAAAATGAAGAAACGCCTTCTCGAGAAGTTGAGACGGTAAACGACGGAGACCATCCCATCTATCATGTATGGGTCTCCGACTCGATCGGCGGCACGCTGAAGCCGTCGTTCATCTATATATCGGCGAGTTCGCCCGACATTGCGTGGTTAAGAGCGCAATATGTCGGAGCGACGTTCGGTGCGATTCATCCGAGTCAGGTTGAGTTGCACCCTGTCGAGTTGTACGTCTGAGAACATCCTGAGAGAGATATACCTACCCCTAATATGCACGTAGACCGCCGAAACACCCGAGCTGACCACTTCAATGTGACCGATGTCGAACTTCGCAGCGATGGTAGCCCCATCATGCTGTCCTTGCCTGGTGGCACGGTCGTCTCGAAGACGATTGAGTACACGACCACGATGTGCCCAGAGTGTGAAAATCATGAAGGAGAACACACGGTTGCGGCGTGGACTGACGACCTTGGCGATGAAATTTGTCCAGAGTGCGGTTTCGTCTGTAATGGCAACCGCAAGCAGATTTGGCCAGAGGACTTCACCTTCACTTCTCGAGGTGGATTCGAGGGTATCAACGCCCCAGCGCTGAACGACGCAGCGCCTCGAATGGATACATCGGTTCCAATGGACAGCGCTGAACTCTACACTGACGAAGCCCTCTAAGACTAACTATGTTTGAGAAACTACAACAGCTACTCGAAAAGGAATCGGTTGAAGAAAACGTGTCTCCAGCAGACGTTGCTCGAGATATCAACGCACTCCATCAATCGATGGACGAAATGAAGCAGTATTCGTTGGATACCATGTCGTGGCTCGCTGACGAGCAGACACGGCTGGAGGAAGAGGGCGAAGAAGAAATTGCCCAAGAGCTGGACGACCTGATGTTGTACGTCCAGACGGTATTCCTTCGGATCGAGCACGGAGACCAGTCCGTTCGACCCGATGCCGAAGAGAAGATCGAAGAGTCTGGTGAAAGCGTCGAGGATGTTCTTGAGGCCGCCGAAGAGGCGGAAGATGAAGAATGACTCGCTATGTGCGAGAAACTCACTCGTATGCTAACGGCGGGTTCGAGGTTGAAGGACGTATTATTGAAGTCCTCAATCATTCGGATCTACATAGCCGCGTCACGGTACTGGTTGAGAAACCAGACGCCCCATTCGTGGTTGGAAGTGGTGCGGCGCTTCCCGAAAGAGTGAGTGAAAACACCGACGAGAAGCCTCGAAAGATGACGTTCTTCTGTAACGCCGAGAAGGCTGACGGAGAGCTGTGTACTCGAGAGGTTGAGGAAGCCGGAGACCACTGCTGGCAACACGAGGACGAGGAATGAACGTAATCATTCTCGCGTTTCTCGCAGCACTGTCAGTCGGTCTCTTTGTCGGTGCACTGTTCACGGTGCTTGACTTCCCGATCCCTGCACCACCGACGTTCGCTGGCGTGATGGGTGTCGTTGGGACAGTTGTCGGACTGTTCCTTGGCAACTTGATTATGATTCGGGTGCTCGGATGACGGTCGCGAAACCGTGGGACGAAGTGAAGACGTTGAACGTTGACTTCGATCACACGATCACGTCTCGAGATACGAACGAGTACCTCGAACCCAGCGAGCAGCAACCGAACACGAAGATGATCGAGAAGCTGCGCGAAGCGTACTACAGCGGAAAGACGATCATCGTCTGGACGGCCAGACCGTGGTCAGATGCCAGTCAGGTCGCTGGTATGCTGACGCTGTGGGATGTTCCGTTTCACGGCCTGATGATGGCGAAGGGTGGCTCAGACTGCTACGTTGATGATAAGGCCATGAGGCCTTGTGAGTTCGTAGATCAGCCACCTGTGCTCGATGAAGACCAATCTCGGTTAGACGATCTATGACTGATTACGATTTTCCTGATGAGTGGGATAGCATGACGACCGAAGAAAAGAGCATCTGGTTTACCCAGGAACGCTGCCGTCGCCAAGCAGAACGCCAAAGTCGAGAGACTGAAGTGACGAAACGACGAGCTGAACGGCGTCGACGGTTCCGGGTCAATAAACCACTGAAATAAGCGAATAGCTCCCCGCAGCACATGAAATAGGCGATGAAAGAGGGAGTGACCACTACAGAGAGAAATGCCTGTACAAGATACACATGAACCAGAACCAACGCCAGATACGACGTGGGCGGTTTGGATTCATCCCGACGTTGATGACAAGCCATCGAAGTACACTGGAGTCGTTGACGTACTGAAACTGCCTAACGGTACCATCAAAATTGCACATCACGATGGCGTGGTGAGCGAAAGAGGTGGAGAGGTGATTAGAATGAGACAGGAGCACCTTGACTGACATGACTGATACACACAAGACGGTAACAGAGATCCTCGAAGAGAGCGGCCAGACATACGAGCTGAAGAACGCGGACTACGGAGAGAGTTGGAAGAACATCGGCCACATCCTCCACCTACTTGCGAACGGTGAGCCTGTTGTCCTCGAGACGCCAGAGGACTGGATTGCGGTCGGGTTATTCACTCGACGCCTGGACAAGATCGCTCGCAGCTTCAACATGGACCTTCTCGATCATAACCCGAACTTCGAGGGATCAGTTGACGCTGACGAAGACGAGACGGTCTACGCTGCCATGCAGGCAGAGAACAAATACGACAAGCAGCGGCTGGCACGGAAGGCAGAGAGTAGAGTGTACGTCGTTGACCCAGATCGCGAAGAGGTCGATCCACTGGCCGACTACCACGAGGAAGACGAATCATGAGCGACATTGACCAGCTCATCGCTCGTGTTGACGAACAAATCGGTGCGAACAAGGCCGTTCTCTCAATCGTTCATCGCGGTCAGATGGAACGTGACTACCGAGCGTTATCGTTCGAGAAGGCGACCGGCGAGGTATTGCTGTGACCTTCTCGAACCGAGAAGTACTCGTTGAAGTTCTGACGCACGCACGGTCGCAACCTCGATGCGTCATTGAGTTTACCACCAACGAGGACGGCGAAACGACGGTCGCGGACATTACGAATCACGTAGAAAAATTAGAGGAAACGAACTGATGCAATGGATAACGTTTGACCACGAAATCCAAGGATCCCCCATAGGATTCAGAACGTGGATCTACGACGACGAGACCGTGGCTGTCAACCCCGACGACCTGATGCTCGAGTGGGCGGTTGATGTTCCCCAGCATCTGGGTGAAATACTCGAAGCACAAGGCGACGAGTCTTGGAAGGAGAGTGAAGATGCCCGAGCAGAGTGACGTGCTCGGCGAATTGCGCGAGAACGCAGCCGATGGCGAGTTACCGTACATATCGAAGTCTCGTGTAACGACGTACAAGACGTGTCCCAGAAAGTTCTATCATCAGTACATCTTGGGAATGCGGACCCCTGGCAACTACTACACGAAGCGCGGGACACAGATTCACAAAGCGTACGAGTTGTACTACGAGAACCTGCTCGAGTACTACAGTGAGTCTGGTGAGATCCCCGACGATCTCACAGAGATGCTGCCCGCCGACGTGTCGCTGTGGGCGGACTGGATCGAGCCGTATATCTCGAATTTCATTATGTTCGAGGAAGCGAGGCTCAAGGCAGCTCCCGATGCTGAGTCGTTCCTGCCAGTTGGAATTGAAGCCGAGGGGTGGGACTGGGACCAACCCGTTCCGTGGATGGGCTACGCTGACGTGATCCTGCACGCCTCGAGTGTACCCCAGGTCGAGACCAATGAAGGCGTAGTGATTATTGATTTCAAGACCGGGAAGACACCGAAGAAGCAGTACCGTGACGACGGGATCTTCCTTGAAGGAGAGTACTATGCCATGCTCTTTGAGGGCGACTGGGATATCGCAGCTGTAGCTGGGTACTTCCCGATGAACGACGACTTCCTCGTTAGCGAGCTGGATGCGGCGCGGCGTTCCCGTATCGAGAAGTATATCGAAGAAATGGCGGCCAGCAACGATCGCGAAGACTTCCCAACCTGTGAACAACCACTGTGTGCCTGGGGCAAAGAAGAAGGACAGCAATGTGACTTCTACAAGATTTGCTCCAGCAAGTGGGGAACGGTCGGCGGACCTGGTCCGAACTACTTCGACGAGAACAAAAATCCCCTGTAAAGCGTTATGAGCCAAGTACAACAGACCCTGTTCAGCGACAGCGTTATCGATCTCCTCGAGCCGTCCGTCGAACGGCTACACTACATTGATGTGATTACGACGGTCAATGGTGGCACCGACACGGCGTACGCTGCCGCCCGGTCGGGTGTGATGGTCGGGTTTGAGTCCGGGAACGAGCGGCCACCAGACGACGTTTCCGTTGACTTCGTAGACTGGCCATTCATCAAGATTGAATCGACTGACGATGTAGAAGCCACGTTCCAACAGCATCTGGCTGTCGTGAAGAGAGAACGTCCGAAGTACGCAGTAGCACCCGACATTGACGAGAACGTAGGCTACAGCGAGGCAATCCGCTACGCTGTACAGCTCGAGGAGTACTGTGAGAAAGTAATCGTGGTTCCAAAGACGGTTCATCCGTCTGCCGTTCCCGAACGCTTTCGAGTCGGAATGCCGTGTCAAGAACGGTTCGGCGGTACACCACACAACTGGTCAGCGTATAGAGACTGTCGCGAGGTTCACGTCCTTGGTGGACACCCGACAAAGCAGTTTGAGGCAGAGAAGTACTACGTTCCAGTTCGTTCGGTAGATACCGCTGTACCGATCTCCAGAGCGCGTTGGGGAGATGTATGGGAGTTCTCCAATCGGAAGTTCCTACGCACTCAGAAAGGCTACTACGGTAGTATAGAGCAAAGTTTCTCGAATATATCGTCGGGGTGGAACGGCGTCAATGTTTGTCTTGGTCGTCGAGAGAGAATGAAGTACGCCAGGCCGAAGAGCGGGAATCGACGCTACGACGAAGATCCGTTCGAGGTCGTGGAGTATCTTTCTGAGGACGATGACGTACCGTTTCCTGGTCGAACATGGGCGTATGAGAATAACTTAGACAAGTGGAAAAACATACGCAAACAAAAATGTTAGTAACACTTATATATAGATGTAGCCTACTTAAGTCGAATATCGGAATACGGTACCGAGTAACACGGTATCCCGGTATATCCCTCCCCAAACTATGGACCACAGATACTATGAGCCAAACATTCCAGAAGCGAAGACTGAGCAGTTCCCGCTCCTACCTGGGCTGGCTGAGAGGATGAAAGAGACGTGCTGTGGTGAAGAACCAGACGTTCGCTACAGACACGTCAGACTGGACAATGATGGAAACTGGGTCCTGAACGAGGACCTGGAAGCATACCTCTGGTATCCCGGCGGACCACTACAGTCGTGTTTCTACGAGGTAGTTGAGACGCGGAATTGTTGTGGAGAAGTTCAACAAGTCAAGGACTATTATCAAGTGGAATATTACCGCATTCCGAATCTGGTTGCGAACTTCAACCGCGAAGAAATAGAAAACGGACATGCCTGGATCGTCACCCAAGTGAATAACATACAGCTTGAAGAGTGGTTCAGAGCAAACGGCGTTCTCTGCTTCTCTGAGAGTGTGATAGACGAGATACAAGAACAAGATAATGGTAAAACTATACGTAACGAATGTAACAGTAGCATGGAACGAAGAAAGAAACCAGCAGACGATTAGGTTACACGGGCGAGCAGCGGATAGCGGCTACGAATCGATTGAGGTTTTCGGGTTTTCACCACACTTCTACGCGCCCACGCACGAGATAAAAAGGTTGGGCCGTACGCTGTTCACCCATCAGGAAGTTACCAAGGTAGAGGAATCTGGATATGAATCCCTGTTCGGTGACGAGCTGGGGCGCATTGAGATCCGCAACCACTGGAACATAAAGGAGGTCGCCAGTTTGTTCGACGAGACCTTCCAGACTGATCCGTACCTCACGAACACAGCAAGAGTTGAGTGGGGTCTGTTCTCGGGCGTTGAAGCTCCAGCCTACGAAGTTGATTACACCGAACTCGAGCCGATCGACTTCACGGTACCGACTCGCGTCATGACGTTCGACATTGAGACGGACGATCGCGGTGAGTTCCCCGACCTGGGAGAGAAGCCCATACTCTCGATTGTGGCTCACGACAGCTACAGTGACGAGATGATCGCTTTCGTCGATCTCGATGGTCGCCCCGTAGAGGAAGCGTTTCCGAACGGGAAGCCGGAGGGAGTCGATGCAGTCCACTACGACAGAGACGAGAAGCGAATGCTGATCCGCTTCGCGTGCTGGGTCAAAGAAACCTGTCCAGATGTTGTCACGGGCTGGAACGTAGAATCGTTCGATATGCCGTACCTTCTCGCTCGAATGGACAAGCTCTCGGTCGACACCGATCGGATGAGCCGCGAGGGGTACGCTCGAGTCTCTGACCGTGGACATGCCCGAATGAAGGGTCATAGTATCCACGACATGCTGATCGCCTACAAATCGACGAAGCGAGGCGAACTGTCCTCGTACAAGCTCGATTCCGTGGCGGAAGCCGAGTTGGGCGAGCAGAAACTGGACCACACGGGCGAGTCAATCTACGAGATGTGGTGCGATGACGTTGACAAGCTGATCCGCTACAACGCAAAGGACGTGCGCCTCGTCGTCGAGATTGACCGGAAAGCCGGTGTGCTCGACTTCAAGCAGGCACTCCGGCATGAGATCGGCGTCGACCTGGAAGGAACCACCGCCAACAACGAGTTCATCGATATGATGGCCCGGCGGAAGCTGCACGAGTGGGGACTGATCGCGCCGGACGCCAACTACGTCGAGAAGGAAGCGAAGTACGAGGGAGCCTACGTGTTCCCACCGTTCACCGGAGTTGCAGAGAACGTGGTCGGTATGGACTTGTCTTCGCTGTATCCGATGACGATGGCGATGCTCAACTCGAGTCCCGAAACCATCGTGGATTCCCCCGAGGATCACGGCGGCTTGGTCGCCAAGGCCCCAAACGGCGCGGCCTTCTCGCTCGAAGAAGATGGAATCCTGAAGGCACTGGTTGACGACGCCATTGATCTAAAGGCTGACTACAAGGAGATGCGCGACTCGTACAAAGCTGGTACTCCCGAGTACGAAGAATACAGTGAAAAATACGATGTGAATAAGACGAAAACCAACTCTGTCTACGGCGTGGCGGGGTGGGAACGGTTCTTCCTGTACGACGAGCGCGTTGCAGAGGCCGTCACGACGATGGGGCAAGAGGTTATCAAGGCGACACAGCGGTACATCAACGAGCACACAGAGGGTGAGGTAATTTACGGGGACACGGACAGCAACTACGTTCGGTTCCCCGCTCACTGGTCGAGAGCGGAATGTCTCGAGAAGGCCGCTGAGATTGCAGAGGAACTCAACACGGAAGTGTACCCGAAGCTCGCTGAAGAGCACGGAATCCCTGCTGCTGATAATCGATGGAACATCGAGGTTGAGGCCTACATGGAGCGGTACTTCCAGGCGGGCAAGAAGAAGCGCTACGCCTACCTCTGTACGTGGAAGGATGGCAACGACTGTGATCCAAAGGTGTCGATCACCGGGTTCACCCGCAGCGACATTGCCATGCTGACGAAAGAACTACAGGATGACATTCTCGAGAAGATTCTCCACGGTGCGACCGAGGTAGAGATCGGTCAAACGATCTACGAGGCCGCTCAGGAAATAGCGCCAACTGGTGGTGATCTTGAGCGCCTTGGTATCCCTGGTGGTCTCTCGAAACCGATCGAGAACTACGCCTGGACGAACGGGACGCCAAAGGCAGCCCATCCGAGGGCCTGCTGGTTCTCGAACGAAACCCTGGGAACGAATTTCAGTGGTGGATCGAAACCGAAACGTGTCTACACGAAACCGTTCACTGTTGATGGGTTCGACCACGAGATCGACGTGTTAGCGTTCGATGATCCGGGAGAGCTACCAGATGATCTGGTACTCGATACACAACGGATGACGAATACAGTCATTGTGAATCCTCTGGGGAAAATCATTGAGGCGGTGAACGTTGACGT
>LFCJ01001746.1_pt1 | contig 15407 bp, 13 predicted proteins | sample 643141 | NCBI WGS metagenome assembly LFCJ01 (sample SAMN03766243, study PRJNA286221) | soda lake metagenome | biome: soda lake; feature: Kulunda steppe; material: water; isolation source: sample B1-Br-g2 brine of Lake Bitter-1 | place: Russia: Kulunda steppe | collected 2010-07 | reverse complement strand
AGCCGGCTCTACCAAGCAACCGAAATTTACGAACTCATCGATACTTCTCTTTCAGAATCGTGATTTATAATCGCGAATGTGTTCAATTCAGGCACTAACACAACTTCGGGATCTCAAATTCTACAAACCACCAATCTACTAATATGTGGCACTACTGCCTTTGAAGAAACTCTTTGTGATAGCCTATTGCATCTTCATCATTAGCTGGACTGCAGCGTACACATATGTTTATTAATAATCGAATTTGTACAGCAAAAGCAGCGAAATAGGGGGGGGGATGTGCACTAATTTTGAAGACGTGCAACAAGCTACTCAATTAGTGTTGCAAGCACGCGTATATCGGTCTCAGAATGGTATTCTCGTTGGGTATAGGCATCATACTCTGTGAGAAATACTTCAATCGGCTCTGGTGAATCGCCATACAACGACGGGTTGTAGTGCCTCACCGTTTTCTTGAGACCAGTCAATCGGTTCGGCACTGCGAATTCCTCAAGGTTGCAGACATGCTCGTTCCAGCACGACGCCTCAAGCGGCGCGATTTCCCGCAGAAGTCGCTGCCACCTAGTGATTCACCAGAGCCCTTCAATCTCATCAGCTAGTGACTTGGCTTCTCTCCCGTCGCCGTGGACGATTAGTGTGGGTCTTCAGAGCTGCTGGTATCGATGGCGAGTGAAATTGTCTTGAACTTATCAGTCTCCTTTTCAGATGTAAACTCGTCGTCGACCTTGGCAGCAAAATCATCAAGAGAGTCGACTCCATCGGTGGTAATGGACGCATTGTTGAGAGAAGACGATTAAAAGATAGGCTACTTGGGGCCAATCAACCCGGTGTAGATTTTATGTTCATGAGATTCTGATCGAGTTGTCGCATAATTCGGTTACGGGTCTTCCAGCTCTCCTGACTGCCAAAGGAATGTGGATTCGTCAGAAAGTGCCTTTCGTGACTCCGTCAGGAGTTCATCTAACTCGCTTGGTTGCTCTCGATAAATAGGGAAGAGCCACCAGACTCGTTGTAAACCCTCGATAGAGAGTGCCTCTGAATCCCGGAGTAACTCCATTGCATTTTTCCAATCATCCTGAATTACGCGGTCACCTTCGAGCCATAACTCATCCAGTAGAATCTCCGTTGCTTCGATGGTTAGCTCATCAAGCAGCTGTTCAAGATTTACGTTCCCTTTAACAGTCTCCACTTCTAGATCGTCAAGCAGATCACGGGCCCACAGTTCGTGCCCCCGCTGTTCTGCCCGCTTTAGCAATTCGGCGTTGACGCCAGCTTCCTCGATGATTGGTTGCACCCCAATCGTCTCCCCTAACTCACGCACCCAATTGAGCTCCTGGACGTACTCCTTTGAGTCCAACCCGGCGATGTAGTTCTCGTCCGGCATAGCGATGAAATGGTGGAAGTGGGGTCGCTGGTCGCCATGTTTACGGAGAACACGCCCCATACGCTGTACGAGTTGAAGTTTTGTTTTGGTCCCCGCGACGTTGATACCGACTTCGGCATCTGGAACGTCAATCCCTTCGTCAAGCATCTTCGGAGAAACGAGAACCCCGTTTTCACACTTCCCGAACTTTTTGATATTCCGCTGGACCCTCTCATTATTTTTTCGTGAGGAGGTCTCAAGCTGACTATGCGCGCGATAGACGTGATTTGAAACCCCACCGAGTTGATCTGCGATTTCATCAGCCGTGTCGATATCCATCGCAAAAATAACGATTTTGATAGGCTGGTCTGGATCTTCAAGATACCCTCTTGCTAATTCAATTGCCTCTTCGATTTTCGGTTGTGATCGGTGACGAATCCAAGCCCGTGAATGAATCGTTGCCTGAAGATTCGACCATACATCGGGGATTTCATCTTTGCCAAGGACCGCAGATGCAGCTTCGTGAGCACGGATGAAGTCTCCGAGATCTTCGAGTTCGTTGAACGGGACAGGTGTCTGCTCAAGAATCCGTTTAGTCGTTTTCGACTGTTGAATGTAGTTGAACTGATCGGAGATAGACTCTGTCGCCTCATCCCACTCTTCTCGCTCATAAGGATCAAGCGGAGTCGGATGTACCGTCCAGTCGAATTCAGGGATGATCCCGTCACGACGGGCGTCTTCAACCACATAAGTATGGACTACGTCACCCAGAAGTTCGGTAAGCTGATCTCGTTTTAATTCACCATCGTCGCCAATCGTCGCTGAAAGGCCCATCGCCGCCCGATAATTCGGTCTGTCGATAGCAGCCCCGAACCCATCTAAATTTGAGTAATGGTGGACCTCATCGTAAATGACGAGGTCATACTGGTCGGTGAGGTCACGATCATATCGAGGCAGAAGAGACTGGGCAGTATAGAACTCGACTTCTCCACCACTAAACGATAGGCGCTCTGCCTTTTCGCCCGTTTGCCCAGCAGGCATCGGGAGTCCGAGTTTCTCCTGTATCTCCTGCTCCCACTGTTTGAGGATCGCGTTCGAGTGGGCGACGATCATGACTTTCGCGTCGTCTGTTCGTGGCTCGTGATTCGGATCTTCTGGAAGGACCCCACAGCATTCGGCAATGGCAGCAATCCCAACGACGGTTTTCCCGGTTGCTGTGGCCATCTCAAGGATTCCGTGTCGACCGTTATTCAACCATTCAGTGAGTCCGTCATCCTGGTTATCCCACAGAGAAACCATTAGAACGGGGCGATGTAGGCGTGACATCGCTGTATCTCTGCTCATGTTGCCCAGTTCGTTAGCTTCGTGAAGAAGAGCAGTTAGCAGTTCTGTATCTGCCAGTGCTTCTTGCTGGGCAGCAGTCACGAACAACTCTAACAGATAGAGGCCACCACCACTGCCGATGTGAGAGATATCCAAAGCACTCGGATCGAATCCAAGTTCGCGCAGTCGCTTGAGAAGGACTGTTTCTGCGGGCTTTGAAATTACTCCTGTTCGCGCTGAGCGCTGTGTTGGGAGCTTCTTGTTTAACGATGCAATGTCTTTTCGGAAGTTGTGGAATTTATATCGGTTTTTTTTTGATTGGATCGGTGTCGACGATCCCCTGAATACGGTCAGTTATGAAGTCCGCAAATAGGCCGCTATAGTATTGTTCTAGGAACTGCCATTCAATCGGGTCGACTGGCCCCTCGTATCGGGGTATCGTGACCTTGTTAGCAACTTCATCATCTAATCGGATGAGTTGCTCTATGGATGGGAGACGAGCGAGTACGTCAGCTTGGTAGTCGTTGAAGAAGTCGTACTCGTAGTCGACCAGACCTGCCATTTATATTTTCATACATGATTGAGATTATGAATGTTTCGGCGACCTTCGAATGCAGATTCTATGAATAGAGCCAAATTATCGGTCTTAGAAAGTCACTTGTGACATTAATTTGGGCCGGTCATCTTCTTCTTGATCCTGTTTAGTTGCAACGGTCATCCAGCAGATCATCTTTACCTCATCTTCCTGAATCGGTGGGAGTGGATTAGGAGCTTCGAACGGCTGAAGACCTAAGTCTTCGACTTTCTCAACGAGCTAACGGGACTTCTCGACCGGGCTGAGTGTGTCGTCTTCGTATATCTCACGAAGTTCTCGTTCACATCTACGTCCCCGGGGAGCTTCTACAGCTTCCACTGTGTCAGTGAGTTCGTCTTGAGTCATATCATCCGGCCAGTTCTCTCGGAGATGTTCAGCAACCTCCCGGAATAATCGACGGATGTCGGGCTGAACGTTCAGCGGGTCGGTCTGCTCTTGCCACTGGGCGTAGATATCTGCACGGACAGTCTCTCAGGTATCGTACACTCGTTCGCGTATTGAGTCTGGAAGATTTCTTTCCGTCTCTTCGGTACATTCAATCCGCTTCAAGCACGTGTAGTTGGATAGCGTGATCAGGATTCACCGGTTAGTGATGCCTCTCATCCTGATCTGAGTTCTTGCCCACCGAGGATGGACTGGAGCTGTTTAGGTGGATCAAGTCCTCGCCGTTTCCACGTCGCTAACATTGTTGTGATCGTCTCGTGAATTTCGATCCCTTCGGTTGAGCGGAGGGTCCGGAACATCTTGCGCAGCACAACTTGCTTGCACAGAGCGCGCTCTGCGCGATTATTCGTCGAATCGATATCTGGCTCTGTAACGAACGTCAGCCAGTGGCCTAACCCGTTCCTGCTCTTCTCGATCAGCTTCTGAATCTCCTGTGACTCATACTCCCCCCTAATCAGCCCTTTCAAGTGTAACGACGCCTCCGCCCGCGAGCAGATGCAGGCGGAGGCGGATGGGTCCTCCTCGTCAAAAGAGGATGTGAAACACATTTAGCTTCCGTTAGAGGGCCTCTCACCGCATTTGGCCAGTTCACTCATCTTCAACAAGTCTATCGTCTGCAACAATTATTTCGTTAGGCTCGTTTTCTTCTTCATCTTCTATACTCTGGATTGCTTCTTCAACTTCCCTTTGAGTTGCGTCGTCCATTGTTCAACCAGTTGTTATTAACACTTTCGGATGAGGAGTTATACATATTTCCAATATAAACTCTTTTTGGTTGTGTTTCGCGTTCCTAGAAGTTCAATATAATAATATTTTGCTAAAAAGCCGTCTTTCGGTGCTAAATTGTTAAGATAAGTACTAATGGGGTGAAAGCCTGCTAACAACCTTAAAATTCTATTTTGCACATATATTACACCCATACATCTGTAAGAACAGTCCCAGAAGCAGTCGATTAGAAGACATCAATAAATGACGTTTTTGGACTCGAAATACTGTGAAGACAGTATCCCGGCAGGCGGAGCCACAGAAAACTGTCTATGAGACTCGAGGTCACCGGAAACAAATTTAAGGAAATATACTGTGTGTGACACACAGGCTGCCGAGTTGTTTGCTGTTGCTCATCGAAGCCAACTCGAATACGCTACTGACGACGCTACTATGAGCGAAAACAACTCTGACAACACTGCCGAAAAAAAGAGTTCCCAATCAAATGTTCACCTTTCTGAGAGTCACTGATTGACCCGGATAAGTTAGACAACAAGGTCTATGCACCACTCAGCGATATAGACCCGCCAGCACCCTTTCTCGCTTCCCATAGCTCAGTCCGGTCGGACGCCATCGAAACTCTGAGAGGGGTTAGACCCCCTCACCATTCCCGGAGCTTTCAGCGTCCAGGCGTGGTTCTATTCTCCTTGGATAGTGCAAAAAATTTGTTCTCAGTAGTCGGAGATGTCCGACTGGAGAAGGTTGTTATCGTCGGCTGTTGAGTGGATGATGTTCGCGAGTTCCTTGAAGCCAGTCGTCGAGAGAAGGACCGCAAGCACTGCTTTCAGCGGAACGTCAAGTTTGTATTCGTGATATCGGCCGACCGAGAGTCCCTCATTGCGTTCATAGACGGTAATCAGCCCGAGCATATTCATATCGAAAGGTGATCACGGACACGGCGTTCGCTCACGCTGTCGGCGTCTAAGCGGTCGCAAATCGTCACGTATCGTTCGTAGAGAATCAATCCGCGCGTTATGCACGTGATTGATGGGGCGGAACTCACGGTGCTTTGTAAGCGATCTAATGCCTTGAATCGTGTTCGCCCACGCGTAAGGGAGTAGTTGGGTTCTCGGTCCGAGTCGGTAGTCCATTACGAGTATGTGGCTTCTCAACAGCAGTAATGCTTCTGGCACTACGCTGACGCCACCTTGAATACAGAGTAGTCGGTACCCAGAAATATGATACCCAGCGCCCTCCCGCGGTACGACGATGATCGCGTCTCCAGCGTTGGTGAGCGGGCCGTGGTCGTTGGGGCCAGTATGGCCGGCCTGGTAGCCGGTCGCGTCCTCGCGGATGGGTTCCGGGAGGTGACAGTTATCGATCGAGATTCATTGTCTCCCGAGGCAGTCTCGAGACGCAGCGTTCCACAGGCCGATCACGTTCATGTACTACTCGAGCCGGGTCGGGTGATCTTAGAAGACCTGTTTCCGGGATACGGTGAGGACCTCATTTCCTCGGGCGGCCTCGTGATCGACGCCGCGACCGATCTCAGCTACTACCAGCAGGGCAATTTCTTCGCCGAGAGTCCGAACCCTCTCCCGATGTACTGTGCGAGTCGTCCGTTGTTCGAGTGTATCGTTCGTCGACGACTCGCCGACCGTGATGATGTGACGATCCGCTCTGAGTGCCAGTGCACTGACTACGACGCCACAGATTCCGGCTCCCGAATCGAAGGCGTCCAGATCACAGACGCCAATGGGCGGACAGACACGCTCGCGGCCGACGTGGTCGTCGACGCCACCGGCCGAACGTCCCGCACACCAGACTGGCTCGAGCGTAACCACTACGTACCCCCACCCGAGGAGGACGTACAGATCGATCTCGCATACAGCACAACACTTCTCGAGCGCCCGTCCGAGGATCGGCGTGCATTTCTGATCGCTCCCTCCCCGCCGGTCACTCGCGGTGGCACGGCGGTACCAATCGAAAACGACCGGTGGATCGTGACCTTGTTTGGTCTCCATGGAGACCACCCACCAACGGATGTGGCGGGGATGACGGAATTCGCCCGACAGCTTCCGACGCCGGAACTCTACCGCCTGCTTGAGACCCACCAGTGGCTGTCCGACGAGGGAGATTATTATCGCTTTCCATCAAGTCGCAGGCGCCGCTACGAGGATCTCAACCGGTACCCGGAGGGATTGCTCGTCACCGGCGATGCGGTCGCGAGCTTCAATCCCATCTACGGACAGGGCATGTCCGTCGCCGCACTCGATGCACTCCAACTCCATCACGTGCTTGCCGAGGATGGACTGTCGACTCTCGCAGCACGATTTTTCGATCGCGTTGGGGACGTCATCGATACCATTTGGCGGATGACTGTCGGCGCTGATTTCGACTTTCCAGAAACGGACGGACCCAAACCACCGGGAACGGGTCTCTCCAACCGCTATCTTTCCGAAGTAATCAAAACGGCACACACGAACGGCCACGTATCGGAACAGTTTGCCCGAGTGCTCCGGCTAGAGCAGCCACCAACAGCACTCCTCGCGCCGACCGTCGTATTGCACGTGGCCGCCCCAGCATGGATGAGCCAATATGTCTGATCTGCTTCCACGATCGGATCGGCAACCCACGAGATGATCGAAAGGGACGGGATACGCTTTCACCCAACCACCGCCGGTCGCGAAGCAGGCGATCTGGTCGTATCACCCCACGGATTCCCCCGAATTCTGGGACGGCTGTCGACACCAGATATCGGTGCTCGTCGAAGTGTCTGCTATGTTTTCGATCTTACGTTGCATAGGGGTAGTCCTCAGTGAATCACTAGACGGTACCGACGTGATCCGTAACAACTAGAGAATCAGGACGGAAAGTTGAATGTCGGCCCAACTAGTCGATCGTATACAGTACCTGGTACAATCGCTTCACTACAGACACACTGACCCGTTTCGTTGAACCGTCCGATTTCGTTCTGGCTTTTGGCTCTTTCGCCCGATTTACCGCTCAAAAAAACGGTGGTTGAATGTCTTGATCTGGAAACGAACTGAACACCGTTGAGAGTATAGAGAGGCGAAGTTATCTATCACTGTTCCCACAGCGTTTCGATGCGTTCCTCTACGCGGTCAAGAACGAAGTGACACACGTCGCGATGATCGTCCGGCCATTGGGTGTTCTCTGCAGCGGTACGACTGGCGTCCGGTGGGGGATGGAAGTGATCTCGAGAGTTGTGATTGTTTGGATGGCGATCCCATCGACACTTCCACACCCCGTCTTGCCATTCTTCTTGATAATGAACGGTGAAGTCGTCGTTGCGATACCACCGAATTTCGAAACGAGCCGACACCTCGCGTGGATAGTACTCGCCAGCTAACTCAACGTGGAGATACAGCCGCTCCTTCTCAACAATCTCAGCTGACTCGAACATTCGCAACCCGACGAAGCGAGACCGCATCCGCTCTAACACCGCTCGGTCGATTGGCGCTGGACTCGCGCCGTCGTTCGCCGGTACCATCGTCAGCTGTGGGAGGAGGCCGTCGATCCGGCGTTCTTTCGCCGAGCGCGTTCGTGGAGACGGCGTTCCTCTATGACAGTGGCCCAATCGCCAAGATCCACGTACACGTCGTCGATCACCTCTGCATCGAAGGTGAGGACGTCAATGTCGGCGGGAGAGTCAACACCGTACTCGTCGCGGTACCGTTGGATTCTGTCGGTGAGTTCCGAGACGCGTGTCTGCAATTCGCTGACGGTGTGCTCCTGTGTCAGTTCGTTCACTCGCCGCCACTCGAAATAGTCGTTGTTGCGCTCGTATCTAACCGGGCGGCCTTTGTGTTTGACAACGATTCCAAGGTCAGCGTAGAAGGATAAGTGCGTCCGCGCCGACTCCTCTGAGCAGTCCGCCTGCTCGGCGATTTCGGCAGCCGTCATCGGCTCCCGGGCGTGCAGCACTGCGCCGTAGATGCGTTGTTTTGTATCCTCGCCTCCGAACGGTCTATCGAAGGGGGGCGGGCCGTCGTGTCGGGTCGCATCTGTCATACGCTCACTACGAGCTTAGCACACATATTTCTTTCTTCGTCCAAAATATATTGTTCAAACGCTCTCGGTTGCACCGTGTTGGGCTCTGGTTAACCACCCCGCGCCACCGTGCGCGGGGCAGTTGACTGTGGTACGTTTCGGACGCCTTACCGAGAGGACAGATAGTTTATATCCCCGCCTCCTGCAACAAAAAGTATGCTTCCAATCAAGCAGTTTCTCTGTCGTGTGTTGAACTGTTTCAACTCCGTTACAATCCGTTTTGCTAGAGGTTTATAAAATGACTAAGAATCGTTTTAATGACGCGTTAGACTGGGCGTTGCAAGGCAAGTACGCTCGTGTCGTCGCAGAAGAACGAACCTACGAAGGGTGGATCGAACGCGTCCATCACAGCCGAGGGAGCGTTGTGATGCACACCGTCACCGCTGATGAAACTGAAACACTCGGGAGCGTCTTCATTCGCACGCCCGACATCGTTGAGGTCATTAAACCACAGAAGCGTATTGAATGGCGCGACGTCAACGACCTCCAGCCGTTCCCTGACCACGACCTTGATTTTGAACCCAAGGACGACATTATCCGAGCCTGCTACCGCAATCAGTACGCCAAGAGCTTCCCTGTCATTCGAGAGGATGGAACAATTATCAACGGTCACAAACGCATCACAGCCGCTCGTATTGCTGGACTTGACCGCCATCCCGTCGAAGTGATTGATGTCACTGACGAGCAGGCTGCCGAGTTGTTTGCCGTTGCTCATCGAAACCAACTCGAAGACGATACTGACAACGCTGCCAAGAGAGAAAATAAGAGTGGAAACAGTCCCACCGACACTGCCGAAGAGAAGGAGTGATTCCATTGACCGTTCACCTTTCTCGCTCACTTCCCGGAGCTCAGAGAGTGATGGGATGTTAGCATCTACAACCTACGATTATACAGACTAGTGCTTTGGCAAGCCTGCACTGCTGGGTGAAACCGAGTGCGGTGATCCGGTTTTACCCAGCAGTCGACGCTTGACGGAGTACTAGTTGTGTGAAAAACTCTGCTAGATTGGGTGTCTGAAAGTTTCGACTGGCGGTTTCAAGTTCCTTGTGATTCTGATGATGATTGACCAGTTGACTGTTGACTGTTGACTGGTTCTCATTGCCATCGCTACAGACACACCCCAGTCCATCTGTAAATTGGATGAGCGTAGCGGCAATAGAAAGGCTATGGTGGCTGTCGATGATCTGTTGATGCTGTATAGTCGTGATCGGATGCTAGTGTTTTATATTGTATCCAAGATTAATATACCGTAATCCATTTCGAGCATACAATTATAACCGAATTCTTTTCGGTTGTCTCCACACGAACCTCAGGGTGAATATAGCTCTTCTACGGTGTGTTTTCAGCGCTGTTGAGTATTCCACTCGCCGTTAACCAATCTTTCGAGTGGCCATTGTCTACGGCTTGTTACACTTGGACTGAGGTGTGTGTGTATTTTCGACTTACAGATGGACTGGGGTGTGTGCTCACTACCGACCGATAGATTCTAATCAAGCCTTCCAGAGAGTATTAGCCACCAAAAATCATGGTTTACAGTTGGACTGAGGTGGGCAAATATTTATACACGGATGACAACACTTCACCGTGACTCAGGACCATAACGACAACAGCGAACCTCCCCAAACTACGCTTACTGGGAATGACAGCAGTGGTGGCGACCCACTGTTCGCCATCGACGAAGAGACAGCTTCGACACGCCTAATCGAGAACAGCGAACTTCTTGAGGTCGGTATGGTTCCAGATTCTGACCGAATCGTCGGTCGAGACGAGGAGATACAACAAATTGGCAGCTACCTCCGCCCAGTGGTAATCAACGAAGCACCAACACCTGTATTGGTCTACGGCAAGACCGGCACTGGAAAATCACTGGTTGTTAAACACGTTTCGACTCGTGCCAAAGCCGAAGCAAGGCGACACGATCGCAATATTGCTGTCGCATATATTGACTGTTCGCAACATTCGACAGAAGCACAGGCAGCCTGTGAACTCGCTCGTGAGGTGAACAAAGCTGCGGGATCGCCGCGGCATATCCCACTGAAAGGTCTTGGACGTTCCCATTATTACACCCATGCGTGGGAGTTGCTTTCGGAACACTTTGATGGTGGCATTGTAATCTTAGATGAGATTGACCGCCTCCGACCCGACGAATCAGGAAACAGAGACAATATTCTGATGCAACTATCGCGGGCCCGCGAATCGGGCAAGATTGATCGCGACCTCGGTATCGTTGGGATTTCGAATAAGATCGACTGGGGCGATGAACTCAACCAGCGCGTTCGGTCATCACTGGGAAACGAGGAGTTTATTTTTCCACCATACAACGCCAACCAACTCCGGGCAATAATGGAAGCGCGCGCGGATGCGTTCAAAGACGGCGTACTTGAATCGTCGGTGATCCCGAGAGCCGCTGCGTTGGCTGCTCGAGAACACGGCGATGCACGAAAGGCGATTCGGATTCTAAAAAACGCAGGTGAGATAGCCGAGGATAATCAGGATTCGAAAGTTCGCGAAGAGCATCTGGAAGCTGCTAAACAGCGCGCTGAGGCTGATCGTCTTCTTGAACTCTTGTCGACCCAAGCCCCGCACGCTAAACACGTGTTGCTTGCTCTCGCGTTGCTCACTGAAAACGGCGACAATAAAAAAGGTGAATACCGGACTACAGAGGTATTCTCGGTATACAAGCAGGTATGTGAGGTCGGAGGGACAGACCCGCTAAAACTCGACCGCGTACGCGATTTACTCGACGAGCAAGCGTTTCTCGATATCTCTGAATCGTATGTCACAAGTGGTGGTCGTGGTGGTGGGGCCTACAAACTCCATCGACTATTGAAAGACCCAACCGTAGTGAAAACCTGTGTCGACTCGAAAGCCGACGACGATATCGACAAATTTGACTACTGATCCGATAGCGGTTGTTTGGAGATACACTTGGACTGGGGTGTGTGGTCTACAGTCTGTCGAATTTGAAACAGGTAGTTTGTTACACTTGGATTGAGGTGTGTGGTCATTACATACTGATACGGCATGATATCACTGAACGATACCCCCCCCACATTTCATGAGTGCTTTTTGATGGACAGAAAGGATCGTCCAAAGAGGGCCTCAATTAATCACAGCAGTCTCTGTTTGTTTGCTTATTTTAATTAACCCTGATAATGCAGGCTTTCGGAGTAACGAGTTTATCAAGGCTGTGGTTATTTCTAGAGACTCTAATCAAGATCGGAGGAGGACTAACAACTACTCGTGTTTGGTAACTCTCCGTCTCCAATTTCCAATTCGGTTTCAAGCTCTTCGAGGAGCATAGAGCCCTCCGTATGGAGTTCCTTTGCTCGAGCAAGAGATCACCGTCTTCAAGTTGGGCGATGAGTTCCTCGAGGTGCTATTCTTTCCAGAAAGCACGCTGCCGATATTCGATTTCTGCGAGAACCATCGAGAGAACATCACGCCAATCCGCTGGATGTGAAGCGTCCTCACCGGGGGTCGGTGCCTCTGGTCCCGGATGGATGTGGTCGCGGGCATTGTGGCTGGAGGGATGACGATCCCATCGATGATCGAATTCACTGGTTTCGTGTTGTTCGTGGTAATGGAGCGAGAAGTCCCCGTTTTCGAACCAGACTACCTCAAGACGAGCGACCTGAACGCTTTTCGGGTAGAAATGGCGGTCGTAGACGCACACCAGTCGATCAGGGGCGAACGCAGGTTGCTCGTCTAGCCGAGCGAACCGTCCGTCGGTTGTGAACCGGTCGTATATAACGTCGAGTCGATCGAAATCAATTGGTGCGCCGGTACTCAAATCGGGCTCGCCCTCTTCGTCTCCGCCATTCATATGGCTGATTGCAAATCAGCGCCGTCACCGGATTCTGTGGTCAACGCTCGCTCGAGAAGGGTTACCCGTCGACGGGCAGTCTGCCATGAAGAGAGACGTTCCCAGACATCCTCGATAGGTTGGTCCGTGGCAGCGGCATACGCTGAAATCGAAACCTCACTGGGAGTCTCGGCACCGAATTCGTCTGACAGTGCCTCCACACGATTTGATTCTGTCTGTAGAAACTCGAGAAGTTCCGCTGTAGCGTACTCCTCACGAAGCCGCTGGACACGCCGCCAGTTCAAGTACGACTGATTGCGTTCGTAGGTAGCCGGCGACTCTGTCACCTGTGTCACGATTCCCATCCGTTCGAACCACTCGAGGTACTCGCGTGCAGCGTCGACGCCACGACCTGCGAGGTCAGCGACTTCGCTCGCCGTCGCTGGACTCTCGAGTCCGAGCACTGCGTCAAAGAAGTCATCTCGGGTTCGATCCCCGCGGACCAGGTCCTCCGGAGGAGTTAGCGCGTCAAAGTCCGGTGCCTCGGCTAGGTTGCTGGCATCCGTCTTCAATTCAGAACGCGGTTCTTCCATACCAGGATCTCGGTTCGTGGCGGAATAAATCTTTTCTAGACGGATTATCCCTTTTTACCGAGGCTGTGACTGTCCCCGGAGACTCTAATCAAGATCGGAGGAGCACTGCCAACTACTCATGTTCGATAATCTCCCCGTCTCCAATTTCCAACTCGGTTTCAAGCGCTTCGAGGAGTCTGGAGCCCTCCGTATGGAGTTCCTTTGCTCGAGCGAGCGAGAGGTCACCGTCCTCGAGTTGGGCGATAATCTCCTCGAGTCGGTCGGTTTTGTCTTCGATTGATGCGCCGGTCGATGAGTGTGTTGTGTCGGTCATGAGTTCACAGGAGGATGTATCCGAGGAGTCCCAGCACGAGAATCACGAGGATGGCGATGGCGATCAGTTGACGGCGTTGCGATCGGGTATGCTCTTGTTCTACCGCTTGTTTCTCTTTCTCGTGGCGTTTTCGTTGTTCGAGAGCTGCCAGTGCGTGGTCGAGTTGGTTTTGGTACGTGGTGAGCCGTTCGGATGACACGGCTCTATAGCGATGGTCGAGATCTGTCGAAAGGGTCGTGATCCGTTTGGAGGCGACTGACTGGTATTCGTGATCGAGGGTCACTTTAGCCGACGAGAGTTCGCTGCGCACGGTGAGACCGTACGCAGTGTCCAGTTGGGCTGTTTTCGCCTCGAGTTGCGTTCGGACGAGTCGGCCGTACGCGTTATGCAACCGTTCAGCAGCCGACTCGAGTGTGGTTTCGAGCGCCTCTTTTTCCGGGACGATTTCGCCGGCGTGTGTTGGTGTCATCACACGCTTGTCGGCGACTTCGTCGGCCAGCGTTCGGTCATTTTCGTGGCCGACGCCGACAACGAGTGGTGTTTTAGTTCCGTGAATAACTCTACAGAGAGGCGTCTCGTTGAACACTCGGAGATCTTTTTCCGAACCGCCGCCACGGGTGAGAATGATCACGTCAATTCGGGCATCATCGTCGAGTACGCTGATCGCCTGCATCATCGATAACATCGCGTTCTCGCCTTGGACGGTCGTGTGTTGGATGACAATATCGACGTCTGGATGCCGACTGTGGATACTCGTCACCGCATCCTTTCGGGCATCGCTGTCCGCACTGGTGACGATTCCAACGCGCTGGGGAAACTCGGGGAGTGGCTGTTTTGTCTCCTCGTCTAATAAGCCGTCTTCCTCGAGGAGTCGCTTGTTCGTTTGGTAGGTTTGTTGGTAGTTGCCCTCGCCGACTTCCACGAGGTCTTCGACGATGAGTGACACGCTCCCGTTGGCTTCGTAGTATGAGAGGTCGCCTTTGACTGCCGCAAGCGTCCCGTCTTCGACCGTCACATCCATGGAATGCAAGCGAAAAGCGTAGATGACACAGTGAATTTTCGAGTTCTCGTGGACCAGATCAAAGTGGGCATGGCCGTTCCCGGAAACGCCGTAGTCAGAGACGTCTCCGAGGATATAGTCGTACTTGAGGGTGGGCGTCTGCTCAACCACATCGCTGATTTGGTTGTTGAAAGCGTCGACGAACGTGATATTGTCACTGCCGAGTGTCTCACGATGGGTCTCGAGCGGGGTTTCTTTTGCCTGCGTATCCGGGTCAATGCCCATCAGTCGACACCAAGTTGTGTTGGAGTCCAATTAGATCCAGTGTGATACCGACAGATGCTGCTTGCCCACTACTTTTCATATCGGTTCAACGGGATCACCACATTGGAAACACTCTACAAAAACGCGTCTCTGCCCATCACTCTCAAATTCAATAATGGTCCCGTCGCTCGAGACATTCGCCCCACAGAGCGGACAAGACCCGAGTTGGCGAGGTGTACGTGTCATCGTTTTCAACAGGGAAGTGAGCTTGGAACGTGTAACAGGGACCCAAGCTCAAGTTTGATTATATGACTCGGTTCTAAAATAGCTGTGCTAAGCATAGTGAAAGTGAAAAATTTGGTGTCTCTCGGATTGTCAAACCACTCTCGAGTACTCTGTGGGGATTGAGCGGACCACTTGCAAGAAGCTTTCAACAAAGACGAAGAGAAACCCAACACTCAGAATTGGAATTAGTAACAATATTAGCATGTTTTACATGGGGTGAGAGAGAGTACATTTCGTGTGCTTTTTGCCAAGAGTGTCCTACTGCAATTCTTTTTCAATCTCCTTGCGTGTCTCAAGGACTATCTCTGGATCGAGATCGAGTTCGTACTCGTAGTAGTGACCGCCACTGAGACCATGGTTCCTATCATTGCGACAGAGAAAGCCAAGCATGTAGAGATCTCCTAAATGATCCTGGATACTCTTTAGGGTTGTCAGCGGCTCCGCCCCCCACGAGCCTGCAACCTTCTCATAGTTGGCTTTCACTTCCTTCGAGCGAGTAGGTGTCCGTCCGTTCTTCTCGAGGAGAGCGAGCGTTTCCAATACGTATTGGGCATGTTGCGTTTGATCGCGAATCCTATTCTGGAGACGTCCACGTTGAACGAGAGCACGTGCCTCCTGGATGTGTTCGTCGATAACCTGGTCT
>LFCJ01001745.1_pt1 | contig 15426 bp, 15 predicted proteins | sample 643141 | NCBI WGS metagenome assembly LFCJ01 (sample SAMN03766243, study PRJNA286221) | soda lake metagenome | biome: soda lake; feature: Kulunda steppe; material: water; isolation source: sample B1-Br-g2 brine of Lake Bitter-1 | place: Russia: Kulunda steppe | collected 2010-07 | reverse complement strand
CTTTGAGGTGCGAGGTGACCCGCCGGTCTCTTGTTCTCTCCCCACGGCAAGCAATTCCTACCTGGCAGACCCGGCTGACGGCAACACAGACCCGGCGGGCAGCGGCCCATTCCACGCGGGCCGGCTGTTGGATGGAAACCAGGCAGTGGGGCGCCAGGCAGCAAGGGAGGCCTGGGCGGTTGGCAATGATGGTGGAGCAGGGCCCACTTGGGGGCAGCAGCACTTTCTGTCAACCAGGCCACTGGGGACTGATGCACGCAGCCACCCCAGCCGCCTGCGCTACCACCAGCAGCAGCTGCAGCCATCATATGCAGATGAGTCCTCCCGCTGGCTGCCCAGTGGGCGCGGAGTAACTTGGGTGGGTGCGGCAGCAGCTTAAGTAACGTGATTTTTGTGGATCGGATGGTACGGGATGGTGGGGCGGGCGGGTCTACGACCCTTTGGGATTTTAGTTATACCATGTTTGCTTGATAATAGGACCATGCTAGGATGAAACTTGGATCATGTTTGGATCATAGCTAGATCATGATTTGCCCAGCTCATGAGCAAGCCTTCATCTTTGAGTCTTTTGATTCTGGTAGGAGCCTACGCAAGGGGCCTGGCAGCGGTCTTTTTACCTGATGTTGAGTGCATGGATTTGTGGATCAACTCCCTTGCCAGCCTCAAACCGTGAGGCATGGTGCCAGACCATGAGGCATGGTGCGCAGCCTTTGTCCTGTGCCTACGCTCGTTAGCTTATGCGTGGGCTAGGGCATGGATTCACAAAAGTACATTTTATGCTCATGTGCACATGACTAAGGAAGCTCAGAATTGATGGCACAAGTGGCAGCATCCTTACCAACACGATAACACTTTGCGCAGGCGAGCGATGGTGAGGATGTGAGGATGGAGGAGTGTCCAGCGATTGCAGACCCCTATACCACTTTTGAAGAGGTGCGCCTGCTGGAGGTGTCTGCATCTGAGGAGGTCACTTGATCGTTCAGTTATTGCAGATCCCGGCACCATCCTTCCAAAGAGGTGGGCGCCTTCTGGGAGGTGCACCTGCTGGGGGGTTTGAGTGCGCACCTTCAACATAAGGGGCAACAATAAGCTACTTGCCTTGTTGAATTCCAAAGGAATGAGGCAGCTCCTCACCATGAGGAGCACGGTTGAGGGAGTTGCGAGAATAGCACACACCTGTACGAGAGCATGGGGCAACTGCAGTAGATTGCTGATCAAGTTGTTGATCTTGCTGCTTGATGATGACAGCAAGACTGCATTATCTTGCTGGCGAAGGATGCTAACCTTTCCTGATCAATTTTCAGATCATTTGCATTCAAGAGCTTTTCAGGAATGGCACACTGAGTTTAACATCAGGTGGCAGCTGCTGGATGACATGTCCAGCATGAGCACCTCAAGAAAGCCTCATCACTTACTGCAAGTCCCCACTTGACAACCATCAATGACATGTTGACATGGCAGGGGCTGGAGCTGGAAGATGTGCCTGCAGCAAGCACTGGCCAAGCGGCAGGATCTTGGGGCTACTTGCCCCATGCCAGCCAGGCCTTACCCCATCACACACACCATTCAAGTAACGGCCTGTTTGAGGGTGGTCGAGGACTGGCACGCGGGCAAATGATGGGGGCATCTCCATGGCACTCCATGCCAGGCGCACACGCTACTGCAGGTGGGGTACATTGTGTGACAGCCCACGCCGCCAAGACAACTATGATTCTAAGGTTACTAAGACAAAACAATTCTACTTGACACAGCTCTGTGTGCTTGATGCAGCCTGCATATTAGCGTTCACAAACCTCCCTACTGAGGTCCTCTGCATAACTGATAACAGTTAGATGTCTCAGGCCGTGTCGTGCATGAGGCTGCTTACAGTGGTGTCATTTGTCTCTTCATCAAATTCATGATAAATGGCTTTGAGCAGGGTTTGCTCGCTTGTTACACAGTATGTGCTGTGCACTTTGCAGGTGCTGCGGAAGCTGTCTTGTCAGCGCAGAGGCCAAGCTTCTCATGCTTCACTTTCACTGGAGGCAGCGCTGCACAGGCTGACAGGTTGAACACACACTGGCGCCAGCAGCCCACGCCAGCACCGGCCAAAACTGTCCCAAAACACCTTGGGAGGGGGGCGGCTGGGGGCCGAGGAAAACGTGGGAATACAGTAGGGTTCAAGCGCGGAAGGTTTTGAAATGTTTGCATGGCTATATAAAGCTAATTAGTTCTAATTGCTCCAGCTGGGCTCTGTGCTTTAACATACTCTCATTCTGGGCAAATTAGCAAGCCTTGCTCTTTGTCTTCTCTTCAGAGGTGTCATCCTTTGCCCTGAACTTGCGTGCCTTAGGCTTACCTGATTTGCTTATCACCACAACCTCTAGCTTGCAGACACCACCTTCTTCTGATATCAATGCACGCCTTATTTGCGCCTTATTATGATTCACCACAACCTCTAGCTTGCAGACACCACCTTCTTCTGATATCAATGCACGCCTTATTTGCGCCTTATTATGATAAGTCTTAGACTTGGTTCAGGTTACAGGCCTAAGCTGCCCTATTTCGGCGGATACAGCAATGTAACCTACCTAATCTCTCATTCTGGGCAAGCCGGAACAAGTGGCCTCGCTTACTCGTCACACAAGCACACTGTATATCCTTAAAGGTAAGCTTGCATAGCTTACCCGCCTTTAACTTTTGAAGATTTGCCGATGAAGCCTCCATTCAGATTTAACCATTCAAATCTAAACCTGCATCTAGGGAGATGGGCATGGCTCACTTACTTGGCAATGTAGCAAATATTTGCCAGTTGACGAGATGAATCTCTTTGATGTTGAGTTGCAGCTACATGGGCGAGTCCAATCGACAGGCCGGTTTTCAGCCACATGCAGCTGGTCTTCCAAAGATTGTCATTTAGGGGCAGATGAAGTTCCTGCAAAGCGCACTTTGAACCATCTTTGCACTCTTTTTGCTAACAACGCTTGGTTGAAAATGGATAGAATAACATGAATGTGAATATGCTTATATAACTTCAAGAGCATTAGCTGCCAGCAATAGATCTATCCCGGTAAGGCTTGAGACCAAGGAAATTTAATGCAAATGATAACATACAAACTGAATATCGCGCCTTTTCTGACGAGGATGGACTACTTCTGTCTGTAGCCGATTTGCTAGCCCTAGAGCCATCCATTCACCTACCTCCTAAGCCAAATGAGTTTATTGCTACCCATTTATTTTGTGTTGACAAGGAGGTCATGATGGAGTTCGTTCAAACAAGTTAGACACCTTTTTCTTCAAAGATCATGGACGCAGGCCGTCCGAATAAAACTGTGCTGAGGGGCCCACAGTATGCTACATGCGCCGAGGTGCCCTTTCAGCGGCTCTCCCACTTCTTCACGATGATCAGCGGCCAAGCACGCGAGACGCAGGGCCCGGGTGGCAAGGGGCCCAGTGCGCAGGAGCGCAGCCGCTTGCTGAGACGCTTCTTTGAGCTCTACATGCCTCGCTCCCATGACACTTACCAAATCATGAGGCTGCTGACGCCAGACGTGGGTGCCGGCACTCTTTCAGTTGACTTTTTCCCTGGATCTAGGGTTGTTTGCAACAATTGGCAAACTGCCAATTGGCCACATGTGTTGAGCAGAGCGATTGCTTTCAACCTTTCCTTGCTTGATTTTGTTCCTCGTCGTGCATGCTTAAAGGTGCTCAATAAATTTGCTCATGCCTCTCATGCTGAGCAGGCTGACCGCGTAGCCCGTGGGAACTACAATCTGCAGCAGACGCGGCTGGCGCGTGCCCTGTGCCTGGCTGCAAACATCCCCAAAGCAAGCAAAGATTCCTTCTGTATTTCTTGCATGAGTGCCTCTTGCATCTGTATATTGCCTCAACATGCAGAATGTGTCAAGGGCCCACCGAGGCCTTCGTGGCAAGAATTTGCAGCGCCTAAAGCAGCAGGCCTGTCATCTCTGTGCTCAGCAGCGCACCCAGCCCTAAATCATATCCAACAAATCCTTGCAGATCCTTCAAGAGTTGCCTGAGAAGCATGTATGCCTGAGAAGCATGTATGCTTGTTTGTATGTGCTTTCGAAAACAAGCAAAAGCCAGCCTGACATAATGCACCGTCCCATTCATGTGGCTGGAGCCTTTGATGGAGCCCATCAGCACAAGACATGGTTTCGTGCTGCTACGGTCATGTTGGCGCAGGGCTCAGAGCAAGAGAGCAATGTCATCAATTGGAGGACTCGAGGGTCGGCCAACTCAGTTGGCGACTTCCCTGAAGCATGCTTTAGAGTGCGTGGACTGGCTGCTAGTCCCCAGGGGTCCGTGAACTAGACACTGCACCGTGTTTGGTGTTGGGGCATGGCCAGGGCCGTTGACCAAACTACAGACTGCACTGAAGCTTAGATAAGCCCTCCTTTACCCAAAGGTTACAAATCAGGCACAGGCAAAGCTGTTTGTACATGAGTGCAAGGGGCAGCAGGGCGCGTGAGGCACAAGGGGAGCCGCAAAAGACGCATGCAGAGCATGTGAAACCCTAAGACGATACTACCCTAGGGAGTATCCTGTGTTGCTTTGGTACATGCGTGCTCTGGGGCACAGTTCTACACCTTATTCCGTACATGCTGCATTGTGGGCATGCATGCGTCACCCGGCGGCCCAAAATCTGATGCGCTCCGCTCATGTGCGCCATACTCTGAGCATGCTCAGGGTTATGTGTGCACCCAGCCATTCGTGGCCGCATCATGAGTCACTTGCGAGTTGTGTGGGTGCTTGCATGCAGCATGCGGCTGTCTTGTGTGCCACCCACACCTGATCTTGCCTGTTTGGTGCACGCTTGTATGCCACACACACACATGCTTTTGCATGTTTGGTGCACGCTTGTGTGCCACACACACCTGCCTTTACTTGTTTGGTACATACTTGTGTGCAGTACGTGCTGAACATGTGCCGCATACCGGAGACTGCCACTGAGCGCAAGCTTGTGCTGAAAGTAGGCCAGGTAAGAACTTCTGAGACTGCCATGACAAGATGGTAGGGTCTACTGGCAGCCAGATCTTAAAGCTGGCAGGTCTGCAGCTGATCTCGGCGTATGAGGCGCAGGGCTGATCACTGCAAGCAAAGATTGCTGCCTTTTGGGTCTGTCATAATGACAGCGCCTGCACACAACATGGCTCGCCAAGTTTCCGCACCATTCTCCGTGCCCCTTGCCCCTTCTTTCCCAAAATACGCATGTTTGTGGGCTGCTCGCTTCTATAAGGGCTAGGTTCCCTCAGCCTGCTCTGTGCTAAAATTGTTTTTGCTTGCCTGCACAGGTCAATGAGAAGCTGGATGAGCTGGCGTCACGCGAGCGCAACGCCCTTGAGCAGAAAGCAGAGACGCTCAAGTGAGTGCGTCAGTGCTTGACCAAATAAAAGGGTGTTCTGAATGCCATGCCTCCTTTCTGTTGGGTAAGATAACATAGGTGAGGTGAAGTGAGTGTATCGGCTCTTGTTGGCATGTGTGGGTGCTTTTAAGCCATATGGCACCAAAACAAAAGTGATTGCTTCAGTTGTTGATGGCAAGGTCCACGTGCGTTGATAGGGTGAAAAAGTTGGGGTGCCTGCCTGTCTTAGGTGTACGATGGCGAGTTCCAATGCCAGCTGCTGCATTCTTGAGACTTGCTACGATCACGTGCTTGCTTGTAGTGATGCTTGCTTGAAGTGAATATCCAGGTATATAGATTGCATGTGCTTCGCTCACAATAAAATCTGTGCATCTGCTTGCCCATATTACATGAATGCTTTTACCTTTTGATTGCTCATGAAGCAGCTTTGAGCTGCTACACACCAAGACACTAGCAGTGAGCGTGTGTGAGGGGAAGTGCGCATTGCTATTTGCTTTACAGGTGGTTCATGCAGCGCACCACAAGTATGCAGATGAAATGGATTGTGTGCATCATCTTGCAAAACCTGAAGATTGGGACGAGTGAAGAGACAGTGATCAAGGTGAAGTTTTGTTGCTCGTCTGTGTGTCAGCCTCACTGCAGGAGCATGCTACAACTTTAAACCCTACCTTGATTTAAATGCCTGCATATGGCAACTTCATAGCAGATCTCACACATCCCAAGAGTAGCATAAGTACCAATACTTCTTTTATTTGACAAGTCCTTGGCAGGAATACCACAGGAATGCCTTCCAACCAGACTATACATGCCTGTCACTCAAACTGTACATGCTCACAACTCTTAGTTCCATAAACTGTCGAGCGCAATGATGCTGCGCGGCAAAAAACTTGACTTTGAGATAGACACCGCCAAACTGAGCTTGCTTGTTTAAGTCTTGTCTTGCTGTTGGCTGCATACATTGTGCAGCACTACCACCCAGATGCTTTTGAGTCCTGGGGCCTGTGCCAGAACTTGAAGACCGTGTGTGAGGAATTGCAGGATCCTGACTACCACCCCCCCCGCAAGGTAGAACCCAACTGGTTTCAGAGTTTAGGTAGAGCCGACCATGGATGAAACTTGGATTAAGTTGGAAGTGGCTTGTGGTGACACAGCCCAGGACCTAGCATCTGGCAAAACAAAATTAAGTAAGCTCAGATTCTTGGTTTAGTTTATCTTTAGATAAATTGTCCTGCCTTTACTAAGCATGTATTTAGTGGAACTTTTGATGAGCAACTTCCATTCTAGTTTTAAGCGCTGCAAAGGGGCCAGAAATGGAGCTTGCATGGTATATTCCAAGACCTGCCTTGGACAGGCATTTGGAGCATTACAAGCGTGTTCCATTCCTCAGACCAATTTTTGTGAACAGAATCTAAGCTTGACTTGCTTACTAAACATGCAATAGTATTGCATGTTTGCATTATACAGGATATTGTTCCTGGCTTAGCAATTCAGCCAATGCTGGCGCGTGTCGCCTTTAGTACTCAGGTAATCGCCCATTGCTTCTCATCTTGGCCAAGGCTTTTCTTATTTGTTTGGCGCATGGATGAATACACAAATGATTAATTTTGCATTTTGCTCTGGTCTCCCTGCATTACATAGTCAACACAAGCAAGTTTTCACTTCATAAAATGCACAGTGGTATGTGCACATGCACATAAGGGTGTGCATGCCATGTTCAGTTTCAAGAAGTCAACATTTATAGGAGGTTAACGTGCGATTCAAGACTTATCCAACCATAGTTTATCCACTTCAATTCCACGCTAAGCAAGCCAAGAATTCTGTCCAAGTTCTTATTGACTTGCAATCATCCAGCCTACTGCTTGAAGCTCAGTAGCCCCTGCAAAGACTCACTTCCTTGCAACAAATACGTATATATTGCTTATTTTATCAGTCTGTGCCCCATCGTCTTGAATTAAATGTCTGCAGTGTACCTGTGGGTCTAAGTTATCTGGAGTTGCTATAGGAATTGCAAAACCTTTCCTTGCATTGTTCTCTTGACCCCTTGACTTCTTATGCTTGCAGGCAAATCCATTTGCACGTGTACATTATTTGTCTATGTGCTTAATTCTGAGTAATCTCCTGTCCTGCTAGAGATTTGTTCTCATGTCACTCACATCCTGCATATGCCCGGAACAGGACGTCTACAACAAGATGCAGGGTGGTATTAATGCTGGATCCTCAGCAATGCCCTTTCTGATCGAAACTAAATTTGATGGAGACCGCTACCTGGTGTGTGCATATGTGTGAATGTGTGTGTGCATGTGTCAGAATGCTATGAAAGGTAATGCAGATTTTGAAGAGCGCATATGTCTGCTCCCACCCAAAGCATTGACTAACTCACGATAACGGATAGCAATTGCTGTGCCCTAACAATGGTGAAAATTATTTCACAAATAGGGCAATCTGCTTGACTGCCATACATATCTACTTTTAAAACATGTCCAATTATATTCAAATTTATGTAATATGCACTTGAAAGATTTTTTTTCATGCCTTCCTAGGCAGATAGGTGTAACGGCCGCCTCTTGAAGCGTGCCTTAACCCTACAAGGACATTTCACGCACATTTTGGCCCAATAAAAGCATCATGACCCCAAACCATGGATCCAAGTATCCTATTACAGGATACAAGGGGGATGTCCATCTATCATTGGGCTGCTGAATGCAGCTGCACCGCAAAATTGACCCAAAAACTGGAGAGGAGGTCTTCAAGTACACCAGCAGACAGTGAGTGCTGCACCACAATGGCAAATGCATGATCATGTTCTCTCTATGGCGTCTGGAGCTTTCACCCCCAGGAAGCTAGCACAGAATAAATGGTTGCCTGGAAATGGTGGTGCTGCTGGACCTTGAGAAAGCTTGGTAATGAGCAACCTCTGCTTGCGACCCACCTTTGTGCTCTGTGCAAGCCTGAGATTACTGCTAAGGCTGCTTTTCAGCATGTCTGAGTGATGCACGTAGCACAGACTGAAAATGTGGGGCATGCGTCTGCGTGAACACAGCAGTTGAGCTTTACTTTTTGGTCTGATGCGACTCAAGTGCGTCAAGCAGGCAGCTTATTGCACTCATCTTCTTGTTGCCTACGTTGGCTGCGCACAGAGGTCATGAGCATGGCATAAAGAGCCAGTTCCATGTGTTCGACAACGTGGTGAAGGCGCAGCTGGAGTCTGAGGATCTTATCCTGGATGGAGAGATGCTTGTGTGGAACAAAACCAGGTGTACACGTATTGTATTGTCAAGCTTGCTTAGAGTCGCTCACGTATGGCAGGACCAGGTGCACTGACTTGAATGGCTTGCTTAGAGTCGCTCATGTGTGGCAGGGCCAGGTGCACTGACTTGAATGGCTTGCTTAGTGTCGCTCATGTATGGCAGGAGTTGGTGCACTGACTTGAATGGCTTACTTAGAGTCGCTCATGTATGGCAGGACAAGGTTTACTGACTTGAACGGCTTGCTTGCAACACGCTGCTTCAAAACACTTGCTGAAGTAAATATGATATTGCATGTGCTGTTGTGTGTTGATGTGTGCTGTACGTGCTTTGCATGAAAATTTTGCACAGGCCCTTAGTATGCAATACATGTATATGTGCTGCATGAGCTATTGAGGCTGGCTCAAGCCTTAAGGAGGAAGCTCAAGGCAGACTGCTCATCATTTGTCAAACTTGCATAGCCAGGACTTACTCTTTAAATGTGGAGTATATCTGAGGCCTTTCCCTCGCTTGCATATGCTCCTAATCAGCTCATTCCGCCGTCTTTTTCATAGTAATTACTGCCCTGGAAATCCCCCTTGTTTCAACTCTCCCCAATGCCCTGCTCAGCCTTTGTGTGCGACATTGGCGCATGTTGCCTGCAGGCGCCTGTTTGAGGCATTTGGCACGCTGAGGAGTGCCATCATGGCTGCATACCTTGCGGAGCCTGCACACGTGAAGCTGAATGATAAGCGCCTGATGCGGGAGGGCTTCCCTGACCAGGTGCATGCAACAATCGGCAGCTGAGCACCTAAAGCAACAGGATCATGCCAGTGATTGTGTTGGAAAGGGAGCACTTGTCGTGATTATTGTGTCGGAGTGCGTATTTTCCCTGACCAGGTGCGTTCTACAACCAATAGGTGAGCACCTTGAGATAATGCAGGCTACTGGATAGGGTGGGTGCATTCGGCATGGCCAAGGTGTCAGAGTGAGCACACAGTGCAGGGAGGCTTACAAGATAGAGCGCATAGACGGGCACTGTGTCTTGAGAGATCCCTTGCTTCTTTGTGCTTCTAAAATTTTCTCTGTGGCTCGAAGGCCATCCTCGCCACAGCTTTGACATACTCATACTGTTTTCTAGCACGGGCATCAATTTTGGCCAGGCCGTCATTGTTCATATGCCCATATTATGGGACTCTGTTGATGGCACGACCTCAGCTCACTGTTATGCTTGTCAAAATTGCAACTAAGAAATTGGAGCATCATCTTACACAACAGCTAAAAGATCGCTCACATGCACAATTGTCATGGATAGGCATATTTCACAGAGATGCTCCAGCATACATGTGTTGCTGGGCACTGTGGGTTGTGTCATGCCTGGCTTAAGTAAAGACTGCTGTCTTGCTGTTGTATTCAAGTTACAACCTCTTTAATTGCTGTCCATGCCTCGAGAATGGTTTGCTTGTATACTTTGTGAGCTTACTCTTAGTTGTTTAGTTGCTGATGATTTGTCGCAAGTTCATGGATCGGGTCATGAGCTCTAACTTGGCATTCCTTGGTAACTTCACTCTCAACAGCTGTGATGGGCTTTAGTGGACACAGGCAATCCATGTGCCAAAACTGATCCGAGACCATGCTTTATTGTCTGTCACAGGAGGTTGGATTGCTGCTTAGGTATTCTGACAAACGTGGCAACGTAGTGGCACCGTGCCTGGACGAGATAGAGATTGTGTATGTTGCTTTTGACATCCTGTACAAGGGCTCTCTCCACTCAATTGTTGGCTTGCCTCTTGAGGTAGTATTGCCCAGAATAAAATGTAGGCTACGTTACCCTGTTAGCAGCTTCAAAAGGTGCCGATCCATCCAAACAACATCCTGCGTCACTTGCATGATGTATCAGATAAAGCAGTAGCTGGATTTCTGTGGGTATGCAGCTTAGCCTTCTTGTGTCTGTGACTCAGGGCTCTGTTTACAGGAAGACGGATCAGAAATTTTAGGCTGAAAGGATTGAGAAGTTGGCGAGCATGATACTGAAGAATCTCATCATGCACGCCCTGTTGATGTCACGGCTTGGGCACAAGTCCGCTGCTTTTTAGGCATGTCTGCGCATGCTTCTTTTGCCTTCCAGCTAGACTTTCTTTTCTTCCCTCCTTTCAGGATCGCTCCAAGACCCTGAGGTCAGCCATCAAAGAAGCCCCGCTTGAGGGAATCATCTGTGGTCCACCCAACAGCTCGGTATGCTCCTTTAATGAAAAAAGATAGAACTCCTGCTGAGGCCCCAGTCTTTTGAGCAGGCTGTGATTTGCTGACAGGCTGGATGACAGAAATTAAGTTGCAACTTTGATACCAGCTGAGATTCCTGGACACCTTCTAGGTAGGAAGAGCAGCTTTGCTCTACAAGAGGAAAGCCCATGTAATGCCCCCTGATTCAATAAGAATCAGATGAATGCCAGAGTGTTGCTCCCTACTCTTCAAAGTACTTTGGCACTACTGCAAGGCAGGGGTACGTCCTTGATGTCAGGGCAAGAACAGGGTTGTTTGGTGTGCAGGCAGCCTCTGTCATCCAGGCTGGCTCGTGCATTGGCATGCAACACAGGTGCGAGGGCGCATCATATCCCTGGTACCAGGGTGTAAGTGGGGCGGCCGCTTACTGAGCCAAATGGGCCACACCAAGGAAGACATCCAGGATGCCTTTGATCGAATCACCAAGGTCGACGAGGTGCGCCATCGCCATGAAATCAATAAGGGAAGGCATTCATGATTTGCACCACCAGTTCGTGAGTTTGTTCTTGAATCTGTGAGCATTTGCGAGTCAGGATGCATGCGCGCACCAACAAAGAATTTCCCATCATGGTATCAACTAGCCTTTACAGGGAATGTGCATGCGTTGGAAATAGACATGAGCTATTGAGCACACCCATTGTGTGCTCTCTGATAAACTTCTTGAGCCGTTGGTGTACACAACTTTTGGTGATCATGCACAACTACCCCCCTGCTTTTATAGCATACTTGCGGGCATGATTGTGTATTACAACGTGCTGATGTCTTGCCCTGATATCCTCAATGCCGAAGCTTCGTCTTCTGCAGGGTGATCAACCCAGTGACCTCCTGTTCACACTTGTCAATTCACCAAGCCTTCATTTGTTTGGTGATAACGACAATTTGTTCCACTGCGTGTGTCAATATCAATCTCCTTGCGCAGGAGGAGGGCATAGTTGTGAAGCGGCTGAACAGCGCTTGGAGCTACATGCGCCGCACAAGTGACTGGGTCAAGCTAAAGCCCGACTACATCAAGATGCAGGTACGCGCAACACCAGGTTGATGCATGCAGGTAGCTCTTTGCATGCAGGGGTACTTGCAACATGACTAATGGAAAGATGCTGCCTTGAACCTACTGTCCAGATTGGCAAGCCCTTATGCTTTTGTTTGGTGAGCATTAAGCTTCTTTTAATCACAGGTATAAGGCTTCTTACAATCACATGTCCTAGTCTTTAACTTGAAGTATTGCTCTCTTTATGATTTGTTCAACTGTTCCCAATTATGTTTGTGGTCTATCAAAATTATTGTGCCCTGCATCAAGGACAAGTGCACAGTACTAGGCTGCAGGTCAGCATATGGTTTGCTGTTATTCAGATCATTGCACTGGGTATGGTTGATGACCAGGCAAGCATTTCATCAGAGCAATAGCTTCCTTGCACCCCCAATAGCTTGTGTCATGTGTGAATGTATGTGTGTGCGCACCAGACCTGCCAACCAGATGTTCTCATGTAGAACAACTGTCGACTTTAGCATGCTGTGCAATTGCTGGAGGCTGCCCATAATGCAGCAAATAATGACACATTGTCTACGCATTTGCAGGAAATTGATGCACTCATCATTGGTGCAAGCTACGGCACTGGAGAGCTCCGAGGAGGCAAGGTAAGTGATGCATCTTAGAAGGCGAGAGGCAGATGGTCTTGACACATGCTGCTTGAAGTAAATCAATAAAATCATGTTGACGAATGATGTCATTTTTTATTTTTTTGCACTTGCATGGTACTGCCGGGATGGCAAGCCCTACACGTAACACAAATGTCATTCCACACTACTTATCAATATGAGGCTATGCTCGTCTTTGCATGTACACATTTATCATTGCCACATTATTTGCAACTTTGAGCAAATTGTTTTGCCAAGGCACTAAAATGCAGCTGCACACTCGTGCTGTGCCAATGCTTATATAGTGCTAGATTTTCCAGAAGCCCAATTGAACGATTGCGATTTGATAAGGTAGCCATACGATTTATGGTGAAAAACCTCGGAGTCTGTGCGTGCAGATGTCATCTTGGTCCTCTTTTGACTGGAGCTTTCAAACAAACTTACTCGTTCATGATATGTCTGCCCTTCACAACATTGTGGCTGCACATGTTCAACGTGCAGCTCTCTGAATTTGTAGTTGCACTGCGCGTGGACGGCTCTGAAGATATGAATGGGGTCCCCATGTTTGCAAGCTTCTGCCGGTGGGTAGCACACCTTGCCAATGATGCAATAATGGTGAGACCATAAGCTATCACACAAATCAATCAATGAGACATGCGTCTGAGCTCCTGATTTGACCAAAGTTGTCATCTGTTACTTTATTTTTGGTGTAACAAGCACGCTTGAAAGTTCATGCTCTGTGAGAGCTGGCATCTTACTTATGCCAGAATTTAATGATCTCGGCTTGCAGTGTTGGTACGGGCTTGGAAGATGCGGAGAGAGATGTCATCAGGGACAAACTGGATGCTGCAGGCCTGAGGCAAGCTTTTGACCCCCAGAGTGGAAGGGTGAGGTCCAAGCCTTGAATCCTGAATTATTATGCACAGTTGCACATGGTTAAATGAAGCGTTTTTAATAGGAATTCGCTGGAGCCTGTGCAATGTACATCTGCTTCCTTGGATTGCGTTACTTTTGTGACATGCAAATAGTTTGCTTAGATTGGTGTGCATGGTATGAATGTGTGTCTTCATGTACACAGGATCTGAGAAATGCTCCAGCATGCTACCGCGTGACTGGGTTAGAAGGCGTGGATGTATGGATTGAAGACCCTATGAAGAGTGCAGTTGTTGAGGTCGGTGAATTGCTCTGGTACATGACACCTGTATGCATCTTAGCACCCTCTTGCAAATCACTTTGCAGTGAAATACAGTGCCCTCTTGCAGTGCATCCTGAATTACAGAGACCTGTCTGTACCAAGGTGCCCCATGTCACATGGGCCATGTGCAGTGAGCTTACTGCCTGCTACGTGCAGCTCCTGAGCTCCCATCCACGTACACTATTGAGCTGAAGCATCAGAATAACAAATTGCATGTAGGTGCATGGGGATGTGCGGCCCATTCTGTCCAGGAACTTCTCCACTGAGTTCAGCCTCCGCTTCCCTCGGATCACCCGTTACCGAGATGACAAGGGACCCTTGCAGGTGCGATGGTGTGCAAGGATGCTGAGCTGTGTGTGCCACAATGTAGCATGAAGAGGCAAATGAGTTGCTCTAGATTGTGGAGCAACACTGTGTGCGCTTTCCTTGGTCATGCAAGCAACACATCATAATGAGGCACACAGTTTTGCAAATTGGCCTCGAACTAGATACAGATGGCTGATGACAGGCTTTTTTCTGTATATGTTGTTCAATGCCTGAAGCTTGATCAACTCTCCTTATGCCAACTGCGAATATATGTCAGATTTTCCTGATATGCAGAGCCAGTCCATCAGTGAATTCAAACAATTGTACGAAGATCGGAAGAGAGACGAAAGAGAAAGGGCCGGTAGGTGATTCTTTCTTTGTAGAAGAGATATTAAGACAGAGGCATGTGTGACATGATCTTTGTCTAAGTAACGAGCTGATGAAATAATTTATAATCGAGGACAAGGTTTGCCAGCAAAAATGCTGCAGTAGTTGTTAACTAAATGTTGTGTACATAAGTATCTTGGACATGGATTCAAGAGGCCAATTTGATCTTTGATTAAAAAGATAGCCTTCTCTTAACTTGGGATTCTTTGAGGCGGGGCGCTTCACTGGTTGCTTTTATCTTCAGCTTTTAATGTAGATCTTTAATATCCAGAGTTTTGCAAATGCGGCGTCAATCAGAAATGGCACCGTAAATTACGGTGCGTTGTTGACGTTGACGTCATATTACCGTCAATTACAGTGAAATTCATACTGACGGCGGGAAATCGTAAGTAATGGTGCTGCGTCAGGAACTCCGTGGCTCAGAGGCCAGTGAGCTCAAGCTCAAGAAGCGCGCTCATCGCCCGTACTCCTCGCAAACAAAATTTTAAAGCAACATGCCCTCCGACAATCAAGCTAAGAGGGTCGTGTGGACCTGGGTCATCGAGCTTGGCCTGGCCTGGCCATGGCCAGCTGCTGCAAGCATCACCTCCCACAGGCCTGGTAGTGGGTGAGCAGAGGAGGAGGGGTGACAGGAAGGTCAAGAGCAGCCGGGGAAAGGCAGAGTTTGAGAGGAAGGAGACGCAGCAGGATGGCAAGACAACTGTGGAGTACAGCTGCGTATGCCTGCACTGCCAGAGGACGCTCATGAGTGATCACTGGGCTGAACGCAACGCGGCTCAAGAACCACCTGCTCAATCCTGGCACCTGCAAGTTCCTGTACAACCCCTCTGCACAACAGGTGGCAAAGCAGGTGCCTGAGTTGATCATGATGACAGCGCCAGGAGTTTGCAGCATGCATGATTGGCCAGTCCATGGAGACGTCTGTCGACAGTCCAGCTGGATTGCAGCATCCAGATGCTGCAGAGCCAGTTGCAGAGGGGGTTGCAGCAGTGCACATAGATATGGAGCAGATGCAAGTGAATGAAGGGGGG
>LFCJ01001744.1_pt1 | contig 15431 bp, 6 predicted proteins | sample 643141 | NCBI WGS metagenome assembly LFCJ01 (sample SAMN03766243, study PRJNA286221) | soda lake metagenome | biome: soda lake; feature: Kulunda steppe; material: water; isolation source: sample B1-Br-g2 brine of Lake Bitter-1 | place: Russia: Kulunda steppe | collected 2010-07 | reverse complement strand
GCTACGCCAGAACATCTACGCCTCGTCAGGAGGGGGTGCATAGGGATGCCGATTAGCCACGACGATATCGAACCGGAGCTCTCGAATGCACAGGAAGCGTTCCGTCACGGTGGTCAAACTCCCGAGAAGGGGCTGGACGTCTCGGGTGCTGATCTCGTCCAACTTCGGAAGGCGTGTCGACTTCTCTCCGGGGCAGAACGATTGCTTGAAGACGGATATTATTAACCGCCACTCGGGCACCCCCTGGCCGGATGGTGGGAGAAGACAACGCAGATTGATCGACCGGTGTTCACGAGTGATCGGATCGACGCGGAGTGGCAGGGTCGAGAAGTCACCATCTGGAACCACCTCACTTTCCGCCAGGATCACGGTCACCCGTCAGGAGCAGGTGAGCCGTGAGGAAATCGATCGCGTCGATAGCGTCGACGAGAGGTAATCCATCTCGCTTGTCAAGTAGGGCATTTCGGGTCTCGTGTCACGAGACGACGCTGGCGGCTGGACAACGTTTATACTGTTGGGCACGTATCCCATCATACGACGATGGCCACGCTGTTACTCGACGATGAAGGCGTCAAACCCGACGGCAGTCGGTACGAGTTGATCGCCTAGGCCGTCCCTGACAGCGACGAATACCCCGACGGTGTGAAGTACAGCTTTCAGTACATGACCGCCGACGGGGATACGCTGCTCCGGTATGACAACGCACCGCATCAGCGTGACGATGTCGGTCACCACCATTGTCACACCGCCGACGGGCGTATAAAACCGTTGAGTATCCCGGTCTCACCTCCCTCCGGGACCGTTTCGAACGGGAGGTACAACAGATCCATGACGAACGAACCGACTAATCCGCACCCCACGCACGACGATCTCGCCCCCGGCCCGGACGACGATGCGCACCCGGACGTTCTCCGGATCACAGCGCTCCCAGCCGAGGAGGCACACGCCGAGAGCCGCGACCGCCTCGAGCGATGGGAGGCCGGTGAGGAGATCGAACCCGCCCGGACCCGGGTGGTAAACTTCGAGGACCGCACCCAGCTTCGCCGGCTGCTCACCCCGCGTCGTGAGGAACTCCTCGAGGCAGTGATGGCGGACCCACCGGAGAGCATCCGCGCCCTCGCTGACCAGCTCGGTCGCGACGTTCGCGATGTCCACGACGACCTCTCCCTACTTGCTGACTACCGTATCGTCCACTTCCGGGAGGCAGGCCGGGCGAAACAGCCATTCGTCCCCTACGAAACTGTCCGAATCGAGGTCGAATTTGGGCCGCGGCACTCTTCTTCATCCTCATCCTCGACGAGCGACAACCGGGCCGACGCCTGACCTAATCGCAGACGTCGCGTTCGTCAGCAAGGAGGTGTAATGTCCAGCGTGAATGGCCCTCACCGTCGCCGTCTAACACAGCGATGTACGAGTCACGTTTATCAACGTCGATTTTGAGATAATACATGCCTTTCTCTGAGATGGCAATGCATGGAGGGAACTACACCTATTAGAGGTTGTCACCCGGCTGCCTGCTGGGCAGTCGGGCTTGGACTCATGGTGGCGCTTCCTTGTCATTTTGGCTAATCAGTGCCACACGCTTTTTCGACTGTCTAGTTGTCAGACTTTGCCAACCTATGCGTTCATCCATGCGTGGGGACTTAGTACTCCGCCAAGCGTCGACTGATAGGTCGAACCGATACCCGCCGACTGGTTCGACCCATCAGTTCAGGCTTGTCAAAGCACTTAGCAGGCTTTCATGCCACCATTGCCATCCAGTCCCGAAAAAGAGTAATCAACAACCAATGAACTCTGATCGCGCCGCCCAACTACGAAACATTCGGTAAGGGAGAATCCACTGGCTCAATTGAGCACCTGTCTGTTAGAAGTAATTCCTTTTTGCCATTATACTGATTTACTTTTATGTTTTCAAATCGATACCAGTTGTTTTTCTCTATGGTCGGTGGATTGTCGCTCTTCCAAGAGATAAACCGAACGGATACACCGTATTGGTCTACAAGATATCCGGACTGGTGTTTCTTTTCATCGATATCATCAAACAAGTGGTCCACTTTAGCGGTTATTGTCATCTCTGAGCCGACATCATCAAGCGGTTCGATAGATTCCGCCTGATTGACTTCTTCAGTGTAGGCCTCAATTTCGTCGAGGAACCGGGACTTCTGCCCTTCTCGAGTCAAAATATCGAGTGTGCGTTCAGATCGAGTAATTGCTACGTAGAACGCTCGCCGTTCTTCAGCAACCGTATTTTTTTCAACAGGCTTGACCGGTTCTAGGAGTTCGTTCTCACGGCCTGATGGCGGGAATCCGAATGGTCCCTCGGACGCATGGACAAGAATAACATGTTCCGCCTCACGCCCTTTTGATTGATGTACGGAATGAACAGACACAGCGCCATCTAACTCATTGTTTTCGCCGTAATATGTGTCAGATTTCCCGACATAGGGTATACCAACCTCTCGGAAAATGGACTTGATATTATTGAGATACGGAACGGCTCCATCGAATCGACAAAGAACCATAATATCTTCCGGCTCGGATCCTTGTTGGAGGTACGCTTGAACAAGAGCAGCAGCGTAACGGCTGGTCCGATGTGCGTAATCATGGTAGCTGTAACCCTGCAATGTATGTACTGACGGTGAGAAGTCCTGAAATGCCGTTGGTTTAACTTCCTTTTCAATCTGTTTGTCGTTGGCGTTGATCAGCGTGTTTCCGGCTTCGATTATCTGAGGCGGGGAGCGAAAGTTCTCAGTTAGTGTCGTTTGTGCCGGGGTGCCAAAGTGGCGGTCGAAATTAAGAAAGTAGTCCACGACAGCACCCCGAAACGAATAGATACTTTGCCAGTCGTCGCCGACAGCGAACAGGTGTGCCGATTCCGGGCCAACGAATTCTCGTATCAACTCGAGTGTTCCTTTGCCGAGATCTTGAAATTCGTCAACGAGAACGTGGTCATACTGGGGTCGGTACTGGTCACTGTTCGTCTGCATCAATTCTAACGAACGGGTGATCATGTCGTTAAAATCGATGTGATCGTTCTCATTTAGAAAATGCTGATACCGTTGAAGAATCATAATACCACAATGACCAAAGTGGAACTGTCGCGGATTATCTGGATTTAGTTGTCTCTCAATGTTATCTGGCTTGACCTCGAATCGTTTCGCGTTCTGAATAAATTCTACAAATCTGTCTTTTATCCACCCCTCGCGCTGATTATAATCGTAGGCGGCCTCAACGAGGTCCTCAAATTCCATTCGATTGAGCTCAACACCGTGGTACTCTAATCGGGACTGAAGCAAACTGTCGAGATTTTTTGCCTTGTGTTCGAACTCATATGTTTCAAGGAGTACAGAGTCTGTGTGTTCAAATTGGTTACGTGCCCACCGAATCTTTTCGTGGTACTCATCGGTTGTGACTGAGAACCATGGAGCGACCTCACCAGCGGCATCAATCCCGAAGTGTTCTATATAAATGTCGTATTCCGGAAGATAAAAATCTGGTTCGTAGGGTTTCTTGTCCTCGCTCGTTTCGGCCCACGCTGCCAAGTCCTCGTATCGATAGTCGACTTGATGAGTAAATAGGAAGTCAGCAATTCGCTTCTCGGCACGTGATTTGACTTGTTCATTTTGAAGCGTCTGATACCGTTGTTCTGATCGAGCTCGAATGTAGTCTTCTTTCGTCTCAAAATCAGTCTCATCAAAGTATACATCACCGAAATGCATTAAAAATTTGTAGTAGTGTGAACGGAACCGATCATCGTCTTCAGAGCAAGCAGTTCGAATAAACCTATCTACGAAATTACGGGTTTGGTTTTTATCTATCGTATTAAGATCTTGGTCTAATAATAACTGAATAATGCTATTTCCAAAGGCATGGACGGTTTTTACTTGAACGTCATCAATTCCAAAATGATCAGATAATCGATTTTTCATTTCATCTTTTGCTTTATTGGTGAACGCAACAACAAGCAAATCACTGGGATCAACACCCTGAGTTTTGACTAAGTAGGCGACTCGCGTCGTGAGTGTTAACGTTTTGCCAGTGCCAGCAGCAGCAATAATCTGGTTGTAGTCTCCATTCCGAATGACCGCTCGCTGCTGTTCGGGTGTCAAATCTAGATTGTTCGGACCAATATCAGAAAACAGGTCCCGGTATTGATCGCGTTCGCGACTGACGAACTCCTCGTTATACCGATCACGACCCCGATTCAAACACTTCTCAATTTCAGAAACATTCTCAACAAGTATGGTGAATCGTTTCTGATCAGGAGAACTTAGCCTGCCAAGATTGATTTCACTGCGTGCCTTTTGAATAGTAGACTCCGTTTGTTCGAGTACTTGACTTAGATGTTTATAAGTCGTCCGAGTAAGGTATTTTTCATAATTTAAAAAAGGGGCAACCGCGTGTTCAAGCGTCGAAACCTTTGCTTCAATCGACTTGATTCGGCCGTCAAATTTGACTTTCGTATCAACATATGCCTCAATATCGGCAATACGATTTTGGAGTAAATCAAGCGTGTCAGAACAGGACTGACTGAGATGCTTTTGGAAACGATATTCCTGCAAGTCGTTAATTTTACTATTAATATTTCTAATTTGATCACGAAGAGCTGATTCGTGGGCTATCGGTTGACCCTGAGCCTTGGCAGGAGTAAGCGTGTGGTTTAGATTAGTTATTCCGTTCTCTATGTCTTCAGCTTTCGTTTCAAACCGCTTAGATATGTATTCATTTTTTGCAGCGGCCTTGATTTCTGTCGCCTTCGTATTATCAATATAGCTCGCCTCTGCCAGTTCATCCACATCAGCAGTAGTGATTTTTTCAAGACATCTGAACCCATCAATGTAAATCGAATAAAGATATCGCAGCGAGAATTCCTCGAGTTGTAGGATTGAGTTCTCTGGTGTTACTCCGAAGTACTCAATCAAGAAGCTAGATTTTGTATCAAGATCACCACGTTGGTAAGCAATACTCCAATATGCTTCCGTAACTTCTTCTCGATCGCAGCCGCATGTGTCTGCAACACGCGCCTGAACAGTATCATCGTCGCCCCGGATCTCTTTCGCGCCCTCTCGAATACAAGCTGCTGTATCACGATTAATATTAGAAACTGCGCACAATTCGTCAAGATCGGCGTCAGCTATTTCAGAAACCGTACAGAACCCTTTGTCTTTAAATTTCTTCGATCGGCTATCTCCTATTGCAGGGAGGTCAGTCAGCGGGATTCGGTTCCTGTCTGGATCGAGACCATCACTACTACTCTCTTCAGCTAACTGCTCTCGAATTTCATTGCCAGCAGATTCAGGAGATATGAACTTACCCGACGTCACGTTCTCCTGTAGTCGTTTGATTTGTTTTGTCGAGAGATCGGTTCTTGTAGTCAAACTCTCAGGAAACGACGCTACCAATTCCTCAGTAGTATTGATTCCTGCTTCAGCGAGGGTCCGACCCTTGCTCGGACCACAACCTGAGACAGCAAACAGACCGTCACCTCGCACTACATCCTCAATATACCGTTGTGCATATGCAATTCCTTCCTTCTCCATGCACCCCTGTTCAACAAGTTGCTCCACGATTTGTTTGAGTTCTAGGAAGCTAAGAGGGCCAACCAATGAAAGCGACTGAAGATCCCAACTTGCTGTTGACTGTTCAAAATTAGATGTCTTCCCGCTGGTTTTGATTAAGGGTGTTTTTGAGTTCTCTGTCCTACCTATGAGGGTTTGGTATAGAGGTGTCAGTCGAATTAAACCCTTAGAAATTATAAATGGTAAATCAGTATGTATGATATCGCGTAAGTCTAAATCTAGTGTGAGTGAAAACCCGTGATCAATATCAGTCGCAATATCATCAATGACTTCGGCACTTGGATTTTTATATTCATTTTTCGGTGTCAACAGAACATAATGGTTATTCTCTGATAAGAAGTTTGAAAACTTATGTTTATTATTTCGGAGGTTTTCCTTAACCGTAGTAAGCGTATCAGTGCTTGCCCACGGACCAAGATATATACCCCAAATAATCTTCCGTGATAAAAAACTAGTATCAGGAGCAGCATTGACACTGAACTCTAACCGTAAGACGTTAGAAAGACTTGCTGCAGATGAGTAATATTTATCAATAAACCCAAATTGTATATAAGTTTGTTTTGTCGGCTTATTCCGTTTTATGTATGTAGACTTGATTTTTTTCTCCCAGATATATCTTTGGTACCATTCCTCATCACCAAACCGACTGTGTAGTGTTTCGTCGATATCACTAAATAGCTGATTGATTGTACGGCCACTTGGTTTTTTATCCTCTGAAATTGAGTTGGATATTTTCTCCCGGTTAGGTACACTCATGTGCGCGAAATTCAAAACACTGGTATTGTCCATACATTATCTATCGGACATATTAATAACTTACTCATATCAATATCTGGATGTTTGGATATATGCTTTAATAAATTTAAATATTTATTTGACTCATTTGCGGGTGAAACAGCCACGGCTATCTCTCGTGAATCTCTGTATAAACCGATGTTGACCTTTCGAGAAGAATGTAAGGACGTAATCAATTAATTCCTAACTCTTGGATAAATTTCCTCATAGAACTATATGATGCTGGTTATTTCCAAGCAACTTATCTAGCCCACATAAACCCTGTCCGAGCTATTCAGCATTACAAACACAGGCGGCCACTGTCGCCAACAGTCAAGTAAGTGGAATGTCATGGTAGAGAGTGTTCGATGGACCCAACACTCCTTACCGGCTCACAACACGCGCGTCTTGAGCAACGGGCGTTTCAGCGGGCCGATGATCTTGCCGCCGATTCGCTTGGAAGTATCCTCTACATTACCCGCAACGATGCTCGTCGAAGTGAAATCGAGGATCGCTGGGCGAGATCATACAAACCACTCCGCCTTCGTTCCGAGACGCTCGATTCGGTCGTTCGTAACTGGTACGAACATCTATACGACCCCGTCGAAAAACTGTCTGGACAGCTAAACCGCCGACTCACCGAATACGCGCTCGACGAAACGACAGCGGAGACAACAGGCGCTCTCGCCGGTGAGCCGGCCTCTGCCGCGCTTGCGGATTCGTTTAGTAGCCGCTTTTCACTCTTCGATGAGGCGGGCGTCAGGACTGCCGATACACTCGAGACGGAGTTCAAGAACTCATCCCTTGACGACCAGATTGCAACAGCCACTGTCGACGCCTATCACTACTACCGCGAACTGTATACCGACCACGTCGACGACTGGGTCAGTACCCGCGGTGAACTGTTCGATGACGTCGCGACGGCAGACCAGTCGCTATCAACACTCTCACCTGAGATCGACGTCGTGATTCTCTCCGGCTATTATGAGTTTCGTCCTGTCGAACGCCGCATTATCAAGCGTATCATCGAAGAGTTCCCGACGATTGCACTATTGCCACTCCATCAGAATAGCCGAACGGGTGTCGACGTCGTCGCGAATGATGCCCTGGATATCTACGAGTCGCTCGATTTCCAGAGGGAGAGTCTCGAGTCAAAAGACGAGTGCCGAAGAGCATTTGCAGCGGTCACCAATGCTCTCTATCGTCCGGATCCTGAGACGATCGCAGTTCCGGATGGGCTCAACTGGCGCGAACTGCCGACGCCGGAACGCGAGATTCGCTTCGTTGCCCGCGAACTCCGAACCGAGCTGGCGAACGGACGGGATCCAGACGACTTCGCGGTCGTTATTCCAGGGACGAATGCATATTCGAGCACCGTTGAGGACACCTTCGAGACGTTTGATATTCCACACGTGACGACTGCCGCATCTCGGTTGACGCGGACGTTCACCGGCAGCGTCGTCCACGATCTGTTGAGCCTTGCTGAGCCTAATCCACAGGCTGAAGACCTCACGTCGCTGTTAGCGAATTCCCTGGTCGATATAGTCGACAATGAGCAAGCTTCAGCCATCACTGCTGCTGCCCGTCGGCACGATACGATTTCGGCAGCACCGGTTATCGAAACGACCAGCGCCGAAACGAAAACATTACTTAAGCATCTGTTAGCGAACCTGGAAACGCTTCGAACGGGAGACATCAAAGAAGCAGCCGGGACGTTCCGCCGACTCCTGGACGATCAGATCGACCTCGAGAGAGCTGTCAGGGACTACGCCAGCGGTGCCGAGCAGGCACTCGAACACCGAGCTTACGAGATCGTTGACGAGGTGCTCACTTCCTTCGAAACGCTGGAAGGAGTTAGTACCAACCAGTCACCACTCGCGCTGTTCACTCGAGCCTTCGATGGTATCCCGATTCAAACCTCCCAAACCGCTGCTGGAGGCCACGTCGAAGTGATGGGGCTGCTCGATGCTCGAATGCGATCGTTTGAGAAGGTCTTTCTCGTTGGCCTGACGAGTGATCACTTCCCGGCAACACCGGAACGACCGGCGTTTTTCGAGGCGATGACCGAGGCCAACCCTCGGTTCGATACCGCTGACGAGCGCCTCCGTGGCCGATATCTGTTCGCAACTCTGCTCGCGAACGTTGATTCCCTCACGATCACTACACCGGAGACAGGGGATAATGAGTCTGCCGTCGTCCGTTCCCCTGTCCTCGACGAACTACAACGTGTCACCGGGATCGAACCCGAAACCGGTGTTGACAATCGTATCGGCTCTCGAGAGGACCTCCAGCGTCACGTCGCGACTGCCCCCGATCGTCGTGTGGCAGTCAGTCATGCCGGCGACCGAGGCGATCTTTCACCCGAGCAAACGAAGCGCACTGACCGTGGCCTCCAGTGTGCGGACAGCAGGGCAACGGCAACCCTTTCCGAACACGACGGCCTGCTAGACCCCGAAACGGTTGATGCGGTTTATCCACCGTCGGAGCGAGAACCCTACAGTGCGAGTCGAATCGAGCAGTATGTCCAGTGCGGGTTCAAATTCTATGCCGACAACATTCTCGAGATCGAGGATCCTGACGACGTTGAAGTCGTGCCAACGGCTCTCGAGACTGGATCGTACGTTCATGACGTTCTCGAGTGCTTCTACGCAGACCTGCAGGATGACTCCGAAGCGAGCGTCGATCTCACCGACTACGACCGAGATACACTCGCCGACCATCTCCACACGATTGCGGTCGAAAAACTCTGTGAGACCGATTTCGAGTATGATGGGCTCTTTTACGAACGCTGGAAAGTAGAACTCTTCGCGGGCCTTGGTGATCAGGAGTCTGCCTCATTCGAAGTTGGCGTGCAACCTCACGATGCTCCCGAACAAGGACTATTCGCCACGTTCCTCGACAACGAACTCTCCAGAGCCGGGACTGCCGCTCCATACCTGTTCGAGCCACCCTTCGGCGAAGGGCTTCCAGAGTCAGATAGCCAGCCATTTTCAGTCGAACGACCAGATGGATCGACAGTTGCGATTCGGGGCTATGTTGACCGTATTGACGTGAACCGTGACGCCGAACAACCAGAAATCACGCTCTACGACTACAAGACCGGGTACGCACCATACATGACGAAAACGACCGGTGGAACGACGTTCCAACTCCCCATCTATCTGCTCGCCGCGAACACGATCATCGATGGTAATCTGTTCGACCAGAGTACCCTCTCAGCGACGTACCACCAGGTGCGGCCGCCGAACGATCTCAAAATCCCTAACGGGGTTGAATCAAATTTCAACTCGCAGACTGAACTCCGGCGCTTCCTCGAAGATGTCGTTCCCGAGTGGCTCGGACAGATCGACGACGCAATCGCCAACGGGCGGTTCCACACAACGTTGCACTCTCCCCGAGGTGCGAACTGCCGCTTCTGTGACTACCGTCGGGCGTGTGATGTCCGCCACCATCGCAGGCGTGAGTTCGTCGACACCGCTCGTGAGGACGAGTTTGCATACGTACCGCTCCGTGTTCGAGACGACGAAGATCTGCAGACGGTGATGAGCGATGACTGAGGAAACCGAGACCGAGACCGAAACGATCCAGCTAACGGAAGAACAGCAGGACGCACTGATTCAGGACCGAAACGTCGCGATCACTGCCGGTGCTGGCACTGGCAAGACGACAACGCTAGCCGAACGGTACGTGACTATACTCGATGAGAATGCCGATCTCACGCCCAAGAATATCGCTACGATTACCTTCACCCGGAAAGCAGCCGCGGAACTGACCGAGCGCGTCCGAGAGGAGGTGTACGAGAAACTCGAACGTGTCGACTCGGCTGACGAGTATCACCGCTGGCGAGACGTGCTCGATGATCTCGAGGAGGGGTACGTTCACACGATTCATGCGTTTTGTACACGCCTATTGCGAGAACAGGCCGTCGAAGCCCCGGTTCCACTCGGATTCGACGTCGTCGACAAAGACGGGGCTGCGACCATTCAACGAGAGGTCGTGACCGAGTTTCTCGAACAGAGCCAAGACGTCGACGATGTTGCACTCCTCGCCCAACTGTGGAGTCGCGACCAATTGATCGACGTTCTCGCGTCGTTGCTTGATGAGCGCCCACAGAGCGAGGCCGTGCTGGCGGCCTGGCAGGGTGCCGATGTCGGCGATTACATCGACATGCTCTGGGAGACCGTCTGTGACCTAGACGCTGCAGCCGCTCGCGAAACCCTCTATGATGACGGGCTCTTAGACGAGTTGGAAACGATTGCTGGTCAGTTTAACGACCAGACGATGATCACCGACGAAGATGGACTCCAGGCCTATCAGACACTCGAGAGCGTCGTCGAACAGCTTCCGGCGGATCCAGACGCGAGTGATCCGCGTGACTGCCAACGAGTCGTCCTCGACCTCTATGATGTCTGCAAAAAGAGCAACGGTAGCCTGTACAGTAGCTCCGGCTGGGTCGTCGGCGACAGAGACGATTGGGGAGGCTACAGCGCCGTCTACGATGACCTGAAAGACGTCATCAATACTGTTATTGACGCGGTCGAGCCGCATGCAGAAGCGGTCGAAACCACGCCCGGTGCCCTCGAGGAAAATAGCGCCCACTATGCACTCGCGTTGATGCGAGTATTCGAGGATGTCCTGGCGGAGTACACCACGGAAAAGAAGCGTCGAGACACACTCGATTTCCCCGACGTGATCGAGACCACCCTGGAATTTCTCCGTACCAATGAGAACGTCCGAGAGCGACTCAAAGACCAGTTTGCCGCCGTAATGGTCGACGAGTTCCAGGACACAGATCCTCGGCAGTGGGAGCTGGTGAAACTCCTCAGCGGCGTCGACGACGGAACCGCATCGAACGTGTTCCTCGTCGGTGACGAAAAACAGAGCATCTACGGGTTTCGCGGAGCAGACGTCACGACCTTCGGTGATGCGCGGGCCGATCTCCAGTCGGTCAATGCCTCGCGTGGTGTCGATGACGTGCCCGGTAGCGAAGTAGCGCGACCAACTGCGCTCGAACTCTCGGGGAACTTCCGGACATTAAACGAGCCGCTGTCGTTCCTCAACGAACTCTTCGAACGTCTCTTGCAGCCGGAGAGTGACGATCACCAACCGTTCGAAGCGACGCCACAGGACCTGACGACGGAGCGTGATCGCATCGAGGACATCGACGGGCTGACGGGAAGCGTCGAATATCTCGCCGTTCCAGACGACGCAAAGACTGCAGAAACGATCTTTGGGCCAGACCATCCCGTCGTAGACGGTGCACTGGATCATACGGTTGAAGCCGAAGCGCAGGGGCTAGCTGCCCGGTTGACGCACCTGTTTGATGACCCGCCGGAGATCCAGGATCTTGATGCGGGTATCCATCGGGAGGCAACACCTGACGATGTTGCAATTCTCCTCCGCCGGCGGACGCATCTGGGCCGATATCAACGGGCCCTCGAAGAGTACGACATTCCATACACTGTCATTGGCGGCGTCGGATTCTACGATACACCCGAGGTCCAGGCGTTGACGAATCTCTTCCGAGTCCTCGGTGACCCAGCAGACGACGTTTCACTCTACGGTGTGCTTCGATCGCCGTTGTTCGGATTCACTGATAACCGCCTTGCCCCTGTAATCGCTGACGCCGATTCGGTCTGGGGTGCGCTCGCCGAAACGGACGATCAACAGCTTGCAGATGCGTTCGACTGTCTGTCGACGTGGCGGACACTCAGTGGCTGTGCAACGCCAACTGATGACGGCGTGCTCTCGTGGGACCAGCTCCTGACTTGTGTGATCGACGAGACGGGGTATATAGCGAGCGTTAGCGCCGACGAACGCGGTCGGCAGGCCGTTGCGAACGTCGAGAAGTTCCGAGATCAGGTACGCACCTGGAGCGAGAACGGCGTTCACACGGCAGCCGGACTGCTCCACTGGATCGACCGCCAGACCGAATTCGACCCGCGCGAAGGGGAAGCAGATATTCCGGGCGACACCGAAGGCGTGCGGATACTGACTATCCATTCCGCTAAGGGCCTCGAGTTCCCGATCGTTGCTGTACCAGACTTGGGTAGCGATCTTAACTTCGGAAACTCCGTCGACGATCATGGATACGTCCGACTCGTCGACGGTACCAACGACGCACCGCCGATTCCAGCAGTTGGCGGTCCCGATCCGAACGACGCCTTCGCGATCAAAAAGACAGCCGTACACGAGTACGCCGATCGGAAATCACGACCCCAAGAACGAGCCGAGGCAAAGCGACTTCTCTACGTCGCCTGTACGCGGACACGGGATCACCTGCTCCTCTGTGGCACACACGATCTCGAGATCGATGAATCAGGGAGTGTCGTACTCGGTGACCCAGCCGACTTTGCTGAGGCCGATCGATGGCGGGACTGGCTCCAGCCGCTCCTCCTCGAGAACGGTGAGCTACTCGAACAGACGCTCCGAAATGGGCGGGCACAGAGTCAGATTGGTGACGCGAGCTACACCGTGCGTACTCCACCCCGTCCTGTAGACTGGCAACCTGCTGAATCCGACGAGAAAGCGTTGCCACAGATATCCATTTCGTCACCACCTGCCCACACACCGGCATCTCGAGTCGCTGCAACAACGCTCGTGAACGATGTTGCAGCAGCTTCAGAGACAGACCACAGCTACGACGACAGCGATAGCGACGAGTCGACAGGCCTGAGCCCGACTACCTTTGGAACGGTTGTTCACCGTCTTACCGAACTTCGTCCACCGAGAGATGACTGGGCAGAGCTAATTCACCGGCTGAGCCAAATGGCTGGTGAAGAGCCTACGGAAACAGATATCCAAGAGGTCGTCGAACACGTCGCTGACGCAGTCGATTTTGTGGATCAGGTTGAAGCTGAGATCTCACTGGAGGCGACGTACGATGAATACTCGGTCGTTGCCCGGATTGACGGAACACGAATTGTCGGTGATATTGATCGACTGCTTGTCACCCCCGATGCGTACCATATCATAGACTACAAAACGAACGACCTCTCGTTGGCAACGTCAACCGAACTTGCAGAGCATTATCATCCCCAAATGCTCGCATACGCATTAGCTCTGTTTCAACATGATCCCGACCGTGATGTTCGGGCGTCACTACGGTTCACCGATGCCGGCATCGAAGAACGCTTCGAATGGGACACAGGAGAGTACGCTAAAGTTGAGTCAAAGCTCAGGTCCATGATCGAGTTGCTGTCCTGAATCCCTCTACAATAGGAACGTGAACCGCCTCGGGGTCAAGCCCCGAGGCACTCGCCTTGCTTATCTGTAGAACCTGAACCATATCAAAAAACAGGGTAAGAAGAGCAGTTAGGAGTGCTGTATCTGAGAACACTTCTTGTTGAGCGGCAGTCACAAACAGTTCCAGCAGGTAGAGGCCCCCACCACTTCCGATGTGGGATATATCCAAAGCGCTCGGATCAAATCCAAGTTCTCGAAGTCGTTTGAGAAGAACCGTATCTGCGGGTTTGGAAATTACTCCTGTTCGTACCGACCGCTGTGTTGGGAGTTTTTTATTTAATGATGCAATGTCTTTCCGGAAGCTATCAAATCTATATCGATTGTCCTCAATTGGCTCAGTATCAACAATCCCCTGGATACGGTCTGTGATGAAGTCCGCGAATAAACCACTGTAGTATTCTTCCAGAAACTGCCATTCAATTGGGTCGACTGACCCTTCATAACGGGGTATCGTGACTTTATTATCAACCTCATCATCTAATCGAATGAGTTGCTCTATGGACGGTAGGCGAGCGAGTACGTCAGCCTGATAATCACTGAAGAAATCGTACTCGTAGTCTACCAGACCCGACATGTGCATTTTCATACATGAGGATAGTAATGAATGTTTTGGCAGTAAACTAAATCAAATCGGATGGATTTAGTGAATCGCCATACAGCGTCGGGTTCTAGTGGATTACTGGAGCTGTGAGAGCATCAATTCGCTTCGCTATTGTTTGAGTCCTTGACGCCCCTGGCAAATACGTTCCAGCGTGGCGCCTCGAGCGACGTGAGTCGACACAGCAAGTCACCGCCGTCTAGTGATTCACCAGAGCCGATTGAAACTTTCTTGGAGGTCATCAACTCTTCGAAGGTGAGTCGCAATCGTGGGCGTGGCGTGACAGCCAAGTACCGGCTACTCGAGGACGCCGACATCGTCCAGACTGTCCTCGAGCGTGACGAGCGCCTCGAGACGCTGGCGTCGCTATCCTGATGGACTAATTGTATGTACAAGCAATCACAATAATTCGCTGAAGAGAACAACCGACTCGAACAAGTGGGCACTGCGATTGTCTGGAGGAACGACTATGCCTGAATGTCAAAACTGTGGATCACACGTTACGGCGCGGTTTGAGCGGGTATTCGGCGATAACGATGGCAATGAGCACGGCTGTCGGGAGTGTATGGCGACGACAGAAATAGTGAACGGTGAGGCAACTCGAGGCTCATGACCGGCGAACCACCTCCCGGTTCTACCGGCGTTCATCCAGCTGATGAACAGGTTCGTGACGACGAACCCGAGACAGTTCGTGAGTTTCTCGAGGAGGTGGGTGTCGACCCGACCGATCTCGAGAGCGTTGCAGACTTGCAGGAGATCCTCGAGTTGGATCTCTCCGCCGACGGTGAGACGGTTAATCCCGACGAGGTCGATCTGGCGGACGTCCTCGAGGCTCCCGTCACTGTCGAAGAGAACCAGACCCCGGCAGGAGTCGTTCGCCAATCGACCCAGGACTACCCGCCTGACTGGGACCGACGTCGACGGCGTGTGTACGCTCGTGACGACCACCAGTGTCAAAACTGCCGTCGTCGGGGCGGGCCGTATGGTGATGTCGAACTGCACGCACACCATATCGTCCCGAAGTCACGCGGTGGGGTCCATCGAATGGAGAATCTGGTCACGCTGTGCGAACCATGCCACGACGCCGTTCACTCGAGGAACGCGGTCGCACCGACGGCGATTACGGACGCCGAAGCCGAACCCTCGACCCTCGCGGAACTGCTCGCCGGGATCAAGTCTGCGAAAACGGCTTTCCGCCGGTGGAAGCGGATGTACCGAAAGTTCTCGAGGCTTGG
>LFCJ01001742.1_pt1 | contig 15435 bp, 13 predicted proteins | sample 643141 | NCBI WGS metagenome assembly LFCJ01 (sample SAMN03766243, study PRJNA286221) | soda lake metagenome | biome: soda lake; feature: Kulunda steppe; material: water; isolation source: sample B1-Br-g2 brine of Lake Bitter-1 | place: Russia: Kulunda steppe | collected 2010-07 | reverse complement strand
TAAGCTCGCCCGCGTATCGGCAAGTACTGGAGTGGGAGACCCTCCGGGAACGTGGATTCGCCGCCGACTACTCATACATCATTCAATCGATAGCTACCGGTGCTGGTGCTCTGGACGAGAGTTCAGGCCCGGGAGACGCAGCTTCCCGGTGTTACAGCGGTTCGATTCCGCTGATCGGCGTTAGAGCGGCCAGAGCGGCGAGGAACCTCCCGTACCCATCCCGAACACGGAAGATAAGCTCGCCCGCGTATCGGCAAGTACTGGAGTGGGAGACCCTCCGGGAACGTGGATTCGCCGCTTTCATTCATACTCGTATAGTACTACCTCTAACTGTTTGTCCACCGTTCGCACTGTCCGCGGTTCTCGCTCGGGTTTGCTTCGAAGCACGCTCCCGTCGTGCGATCGGGTGCGCACTGGCTTTCAGTGCTACTACAATGGCTACCCTGTCTTTCAAACGACCAGCTCGAGCACAGCGCTAATTGCGCACCGGCCTCCCCCGAGTCTCAACTGAGATTTGCCAGACACACCTGAGATGCGAAGCTTTTTGCGATTCGTCACCAATGATCCGGTAGTAGTTCATTACGCTCTCCCGTCATCGTGCGGTAGACCGATTGTTCCTGGGGCCGCCTGGCTGATCGGTCCGCTTCTGGAGAGCAGACGATCGAACAGGGCGATACTGCGGACACTGACATTATCCATGAGCGACGATACGACCCATCCCGATTTACTCGAGCGCGTTCGAACTGAAGTTCCATCTCACCTCGACGTCACCGAGGTCCAGTACGAGGGACCGGACCTCGTCATCTATACCGACACTCCACAGGAGTTCGCGACGGACGGCGGGATTCTCGGTGAGCTCGCGAGATCGCTTCGCAAGCGAGTGACGATCCGTCCGGTTTCGGGAACGCAGTCGAGTCCGGCCGAGGCCGAAGGGACGATTCGAGAGATCGTCCCCGACGAAGCGAATATCCGCGATCTCGAGTTCCATCCGGTCGTCGGGGAGGTGTTGATCGAGGCCGAAAAGCCGGGGCTGGTGATCGGTCGACGTGGAAGCACGCTTCGCGAGATCACCCAGGAAGTCGGCTGGAACCCCGAGGTCGTTCGGACGCCGCCGATGGAGTCGTCGACGGTGGACAACGTCCGGAACTTTCTCACACAGGAGCGAGGCGAACGACGGGAGTTCCTCCGGGACGTCGGCGAGCGGATCCACAGGCCAGCACGGGAGGACGTCGACTGGGTTCGGATAACGACGCTGGGTTGTTGTCGCGAGGTCGGGCGCGCGAGTTTCGTCCTCCACACGCCGAATACGCGCATCCTCGTCGATTGCGGTGACAAACCCGGAGCCGAGGGTGAGGTTCCGTACCTCCACGAACCGGAAGCGATGCCGTTGACCGACCTCGACGCCGTGGTCCTCACGCACGCGCACCTCGACCACAGCGCGCTGCTCCCCTTGCTGTTCAAGTACGGCTACGACGGCCCGATCTACACGACGGAGCCGACGCGGGATCTGATGGGGCTGTTGCAACTCGACTATCTGAGCGTCGCCTCGAAAGAAGGCCGGACGCCGCCGTACTCGAGCGAGCAGGTCCGCGAGGCGATCAAGCACACGATCCCGGTCTCCTACGGCGACGTGACCGACATCGCGCCGGACATCAAGCTGACGATGCACAACGCGGGCCACATCCTGGGGAGCGCGTCGGCGCACTTCCACGTCGGCACGGGCTTTTACAACGTGGTCTTCTCCGGCGACGTTCACTACGAGCCGACGCGGCTGTTCAACGGTGCCGTCAACGACTTCCCACGAGTCGAAGCGATGGTGATGGAGTCGACGTACGGCCGGGCGAACGACTACCAGACGGACACCGACGAGAGCGAAGCGCAGGTCCGCGAGATCATCAGGGAGACGTACGAACAGGACGGGATCGTCGTCATCCCCGCGTTCGCGGTCGGTCGCTCACAGGAGCTCATGCTCGTCCTGGAAGAGGCGATGCGGGAAGACGAGATCCCGACGATGCCGGTCTATCTCGACGGAATGATCCGGGAAGCGACGGCAATCCACACGGCCTACCCGGAGTACCTCCGTGACGGACTCCGCCAGCGGATCCTCCACGAGGACGACAATCCGTTCGTCGCAGAGCAGTTCAGACAGGTCGACGGTGGCCAGGAGATGCGCGAGGAGATCGCCGGCGGCGATCCCTGTGTCATCCTCTCGACGTCGGGGATGGTGACCGGCGGCCCGATCATGTCGTGGCTCGAGTTGCTCGGCCCGAATTCGGAGAACACGCTCCTGTTCGTCGGCTATCAGGCGGAGGGAACGCTGGGCCGCAGAATCCAGAGCGGACGCACGGAGGTCTCGCTCAACGGCCAGCAGGGGCGTGCAAAACGGCTCACGCTCGCGTGTCGGATCGAGTCGGTAAGCGGGTTCTCGGGACACGCAGACCGTGCCGGCCTCGAGCAGTACGTCGGGGAGATGAATCCACGACCGGAGACGATTCTGTGTGTCCACGGCGACGAGCAGGCGACGGACCAGCTCTCGTCGGCACTGTATCAGAAGTACAATATCCGGACTCACCAGCCGAAGAACCTCGAGACGTTCCGCTTCCCGTGACCCCGGCTGTGTGAGAGGCTCGCCCCCGTGTCCTTCGGGGCGGATGGCAGCCGGGATCGGAGACGGTGCCTCAGTCGACGCCCTGGCTCGCGGGGATGGTCACGTTCCTCGCGGGGCGAGCTCGTCTCTCACCGGGAGCGGGTGTGGGTCCGCGGGGAGCTCGACGGCGAGTCGCGTTTCACTCAACCATCGCAGAGCCGATGGGCTCTAGATCTGCGGTCCTCTGCCCACCGTTGGGTCAAGGCCGGGACCACCGAGCGCCGTCGGACTCGAGCGATCAGAATAGCAACTCGTCGTGTACAGAAGTGAGTCTGCGGTGAGTGATACGCGTACTTGACCGACTACACTATCCGGATGATGTTCCCGTTCCTCGTCGTGTGGATGTCCCGCCCGAGCGTATAGCCCTGGTTGGACGCGAGGTCGACGTATCCGGAGAGCCCTTTGAGATCCTGGTGGGCGGGGATGATGTGCTGGGGCTGGAGCGCATCGAGCATCGTGTAGTGGCCTTCCTGACAGAGGTGGCCGGAGACGTGGATGTCGTCGTAGACGCGGGCGCCCTGCATGCCGAGGAGTTTCTCGGCCTGGTAGCGCTGGCCAACGTTCGTCGGCTCCGGGATGACGCGAGCGGAGAAGACGACCTTGTCGCCGTCGTCGAGGTCGTACGGCGTCTCGCCGCGGGCCATTCGCGTGAGCAACGCACGCGGCTCGCCCTGGTGTCCCGTCACGACGGGGAGGAAGTTCCCCTTCCCGTCGTTCATGATCCGCTCGAGCGTCTGATCGATGGAGCGGCGATAGCCGACCATGTCGACGTCCGACGGGAAGTCGACGTCGAGTCGTTTCGCGGTCCCCGAGTAGCCTTCCATCGACCGGCCGAGGAGGATCGGTTGCCGCCCGATCTCTCGAGCGAACTCGACGAGCGACTTCACCCTGGCGATGTGACTCGAGAACGTCGTGGCGACGATCCCGCCGTTGTAGTCTTCCATGCTGTAGAGCGTATCCCGGAGGTGTTCGCGGGCGACGGCTTCCGAGGGAGTTCGCCCCTTCTTGTTCGCGTTCGTACAGTCTTCGATGTAACAGAGGACGCCCTCTCCCTCACGACCGATCTCGCGGAACCGTTTCATGTCGATCGGGTCGCCGATGACCGGCGTGTGATCGACGCGTTTGTCCAGCCCGTAGACGATGGCGCCTTCGGGCGTGTGGAGGACGGGATTGATCGCCTGGATGATCGAGTGGGTGACGTTGACGAACTCGAGTTCACAGCCGTGGTCGCCGATCGTCATCGTCTCGCCAGCGTCCATCCGTACCAACTCGTTGTCGGAGCCGAACTTGTTCTCGTCCTCGAATTCGCCTTTCACCAGTTCGAGGGTAAACGGCGTCGCGACGATCGGGGCGTCGTATCGGTGAGCGAGCTTGCTGATCGCGCCGATGTGATCCAGGTGGCCGTGGGTCGGAACGATCGCTCGCACGTCTCCCTCGAGGTCGCTCATGACCCGGTCGTCGGGGATCGCGTCCATGTCGATCAGGTCGAGACTGTGCATCCCCTCCGTTTGGATGTTGTCGTGGATGAGGACCTTCGACAGGTTCAGCCCCATGTCGAAAATCACGATGTCGTTGCCAGCGCGGACGGCGGTCATCTGCCGTCCGACTTCTTCGTAGCCGCCGATGGTTGCAATCTCTATTTCCATAGCTAGAGCCGATCATAGCGGTCCGTCCCACAGTGTGGCCCCGTATCCGTCGGCGCCAGAGAGAGCAGTCGACCGACGAAAACCGTGTTGCGGTCGCGTCTTCGACGTCGATCCGTACCCATGCGAAGGACTGCGCGTCTTTCGGTTACCTGACTAGAACCCGCTCGAACGTATATATCTCTGGATTCTCTTTCCGGTCCGTCGTCGGGACCGTCGCTCTTTCGTGACGTGCGCTCGCGATGGCGGACGAACGTGTGACCACTGGCGTGGACGGACGTGTGGGCACTGGCGTGAACGAACGTATCACTACGGTGTCGGTGCGACTGTACTACCGGACGCCGACCGGCAAACTGCCGGTTGCTACCGTCTCACTCGCTGTCGTCGGGCTCGAGTTCGAACTGTTCGTTTTCGGTGACGGTGTTGAGCACGATGCTCGTGTTGGACTGGTTGATGTCGGGGTCGGTGATCAGGCTCTTGATCTGATCGTTCATGTCGTCGGTGTCTTTGAACTTGCCGATCGCGATCACGTCGTAGTCGCCGGTGACCTCGTAGACGGATATCATCTGCCGGTGGTCTTTCAGCGTCTCCGTGATCTCGGGAAGGGCGCTGCCTTCGGCTTTGAGTTGCATCACGGCCGTCACGTCGAACCCGACGGCGTCGTAGTTGACCCGCGGCGTGTACGCCTCGATCACGCCCTCTTCTTCGAGATCCGAGAGGTGGTTCGAAACCGTCGTGACGGAGACGTCGAGTTTTTCTGCGAGGCTCCGCAGACTTGCGCGGCCGTCGCCGAGTAATTCGTTCACTAAATCTTCGTCCAGGTTCTCGTAGGCCATTGCAACAAGCGATACTCTGCACGTAGAAAATATTTATGATGTCCAATAACCTCTCCCGTGACGGCCGTCTTGTTCCGAGATCTCGTTCTTCGAGGGGACCGACGGTCCACCGGATCGAGTGCTCGATGGTCAAAGACGGCCGCGCTCGAGCGTCTCGACGCGTCTTTGGGTCGACGTCGTACGTTTCGGATTGCAACTCGAGCACCGTCGCCGGCGGCGCAACCCCGTCCCTGGAACCGGATTCACCGGCCATCGTCGCTCCTGAAGAACTCTGTGGGAGCCGACGACCGACTCGACGGCCACCGTGAGCTATCGCCCGGCCTGAACTGTCAGTCGCTACCGTAGCCGACGGAACGATCGGCCCGATATTATCATCCACGCCTCCTAAGTTAGCAGGATTTAATAACAATGGAAGTAATTTTGGTAATTACATGGGCAAGGTATCGGTAACGGAAGCGTCGATAACGTACGTCCTCGGGCGAACCCGACGGTTTGCGATCACGTCGGCTTTCATCGGCGTGTTCGTCGGTGGATCGGTTGCACTGGCATACGGCGGGTCGCTGGCCACCCACCTCGTGACACTCACACTGGTCACGATCGCCGTCACCGGCGGCCTCTGCTGGCTGCTGTGTCGGCTCGCAGCCTGGGTGACCGCCGGAACCGGCCGCTACGAAATCCCCAACCCCACGTGGAACTCCCCACGGAGTGCCGCGACGGGGAGCGGACTCGAGGGACAGCGCACACGCGAGGACCCCACACTGGTGGACGATAGATGACGCTCCGGAACGCCGACGCCGTGGTCGTCGGTGCGGGGGCTGCGGGTATCGGCACCGCCGTGGCGCTCTCGTTGCTCGACTGCGAGTTGGTCGTCCTCGACCGGGACGAGATCGGCGCCTCGTTTCGCCGGTGGCCCGAGGAGATGCGATTTATCACCCCGTCGTTCCCGAGCAACAGCTTCGGACTGACCGACCTGAACGCGATCACGCCGAACACCTCGCCAGCGGTCACGCTCGACCGGGAACACCCGAGCGGGGACGAGTACGCCGATTACCTCGAGGCTGTCGCGGACTTCCACGACCTCTCCGTCGAGACCGGGGTCGAGGTGACGGAAGTTCACCCACGCAGTGCGGTCGAACCGGGACCGGCCCCCGAACCGACGGCGCGATCGAGCGCCGTCCCGGCCGTCGACGGCGGTGCGGTGCCCGACTCCGAGGGCGAGCCGGACGAGACGACCGACGGTGGCTTCGTTCTCGAGACGACCGCCGGCCCCGTTCACACCCGGTTCGTCGTCTGGGCGACCGGACAGTTCGGGTCCCCGCGACGGGACGTCGTTCCCGGCGCCGACGCGTGCGTTCACACCAGCGAGATCCGGTCGTGGACCGACCACGCGGCCGCGAGCAGCACGGACGAGTTCCTGATCGTCGGCGGCTACGAGAGCGGCATCGACGCCGCCGTCGCGCTCGTCGAGGCGGGCTGTCGAGTTCGCGTGCTCGACCGGGGAGAGCCGTGGGCGACCCGCGGCCCCGACCCGAGCGAAGTACTGTCGCCGCACACTTTGAGGCGCCTCGAGTCGGTGGCCGACACCGATCGGCTCCTGGTCGAGGGCGGTGCCGTCGTCGAGTCGGTCCGCCGTGACGGGGACGGCCCTTTCGAGGTTCGGGCCCGACCCGCCGACGGATACGAACTCGACGAGGGAGAGTCCTCGACGTACACCGTACCGACGCGGCCAATCCTCGCGACCGGGTTCGAGCCCGCTCTCGGGCCGGCTGCCGATCACTTCCAACGCGAGGAGGGCGTAATTCAGCTGACGGAACGGGACGAGTCGCCGACGACTCCCGGACTGTTCCTCGCCGGTCCGGACGTCACACACAACGGCGTCAAATTCTGCTTCATCTACAAGTTCAGGGCCCGGTTCCCGATCATCGCCGAGACCATCGGGAGCCGCATCGGCGTCGAGACCGCGCCGCTCGACGTCTACCCGGAGCAGAACATGTACCTCGAGGACCTGTCGTGCTGTGGGCCGGATATGTGCGATTGCTGATACGTTCGAATGACGACTCACCAACACCGAGAGACGAAGAGTAGTACAGGAGCCGACCGGGAGACGGTCGTCGTGGTCGGCAAGGAAAGCGTCGGCAAGTCCGAACTCGTGTCGTCGCTGACCGGGGATCGGCCGACGAGCGGCAACTTTCGCGGGACGACCGTCCGGAGCGAGCGGTACGCGACGGCGGACTACGAGTTCGTCGACACGCCCGGGATCGTGCTCGACCAGGATACCGAAGCGACGCGCGACGCGCTGTCGCAGGTCGCCGAGGACGAAACGGTGTTGCTCGTCGTTCCCGCCACCGATATCGATAGCGATCTCGGGGCGCTGCTTCCGCTGGTCGACGGACACCTCGGTGCCGTCGTGGTGACGTTCTGGGACAAGGTCGAGGCGACCGACGAAACGCGCCGCGATCTCGAAACGCTGAGCGCCGACATCGGCGTCCCCATCGTTCCCGTCGACGCGCGAAACGTGTCGCGCCCGATCGCGGACGGCGGGACCGAATCCGTCGGGACCGACGCCGACTACGGCGTGACCGACGACTTCTCCCGGATCGTGCGGGCCCTCGAGCAACCGGGGATCTTCCCGGAGGAGGCGACGCGCGAGATCGGACGGCGGATCGAACCGCCCGAGAGCGTCTTCGAGTGGCCGTACGTCGGGCCGGCGGTCAGCATCGCGCTGTTGCTGTTCCCGGCGGCGATCGCGGTCTGGTTCGCGAACACGCTCGCGGGGGAACTCGATCCGATCGTCGGAGCCGCGTTCGAGCCTCTGGTCGCGTGGGCCGCGACGTTCCCAGAACCCCTCGCGACGATGCTCACCAACGAGTACGGCTTCCTCTCGATGGGGCCGTTCCTGTTCGTCTGGGCCGGCCCGACGATGCTCGTCTTCGCGGTCGTCCTCGGCGTGTATACGAACACGGGGCTCGTGACGCGGATGACCGTCTCGTTGCATCCGACGATGCGACGGGTCGGGCTCACCGGCCGCGATCTGGTCCGGGTGGTGATGGGATTCGGCTGTAACGTCCCCGCGGTCATCAACACCCGATCGTGCAGCGACTGTACGCGCTGTACGACGATCTCGGCGATCTCGTTCGGTTCCGCGTGTTCCTACCAGTTCCCGGCGACGCTCGCGGTCTTCGCGGCCGTGGGGATGTGGTGGCTCGTCGGCCCCTATCTGCTGGTACTGGCGGTCACGACGCTCATCTATGTCGCCGTGATCGCCCCACCCGAGGCCAGACAGTCACACACGGTGATCGATCGACGGACGTTCCTGAACTGGCCCGACCCGCGCGCCGTCGCCCGTGAGGCCTGGAGTGCGCTTCGGGAGTTCGTGGTGAAGGCGTTGCCCGTATTCGTCCTCATCACCTTCGTGGCCGCGCTGCTCGACGAGGGTGGCGTGATCGACGCGCTCGGCGGCGTTCTCGGGCCGGTGATGGGCGTGTTCAACCTGCCAGCCGAGGCGGCGCTCACCGTCGTGCTGGCCTCGGTCCGGAAAGATGGGATCGCCCTGCTGACCGAAGGTGGGACTGCGACGGCGCTCTCTCCGCTCGAGGTTCTCGTGGCAGTGTATCTCGCCGGCGTCCTGTTGCCCTGTCTCGTGACCGCGTTTGCCGTCGCTCGAGAGGTGTCGACACGCTGGGCGCTGAAAATGATGGCCCGTCAGGCGATCGCAGCCGTCGGGTTTTCGATCGCGATCGCCTGGCTCGGCTGGGGGCTGCTCCGACTCGTCTAACGTCACCGTGCCAGCCGAGCGGACCGGAACAGCGACTTCGAGTCGGGTCGTCCGTCGCCGTGGCCCCCCCGGACCGGCCTCGGTCGATAGTAGCCACTGCACGTCAGTGCACGCGCGATCGCACGAGGGGGACGCGGTTCGGAGCGAGAAACCGAGTGGGAACCGCGGACAGTGCGATCGATGTGTAACCCGTTTCGGCTGTTGCTGTAGCGGCCTCGATCCGCCGATCGATCAGTCGTACTTTCGAAAGCCCATGTCGCGGGCCATCTCTCGGAACGACTGCCGACACAGCCAGATATCGTACTTGCCGATCAGACCCTGCTCGCGACCGGTGTCTCTGCAGACGCGCTGGTTTCCGGTCCGGTCGCCGTTCGCGTCCGTGTCGCCGGTCGACTCGTCTGTCGACTCCGTCGACGCGTCGGTCGTCATGCCAGCTCCGCCGCTCTGCGTCTCAACGACGGGTCGATCGTCGTGTCTTCGGCGAGCTCCTCGAGAACCGTCCTGGCGTTACAGTCCGCGAGTCCGTTGAGTGCGTGCCGCCGGAACTCCCCGCGGAGGCCGCCCATTCGGACGAGAATTCCGAGGTTCGTCGCCTCGCCCGAGCGGGCGAGCGAATCGATCGCGTCGTAGCGTTGCGTTTTCGAGACGTTCTTCTTGACTGCCGTTTGGAATGTCGTAGACATCGTTTGAGGGGGTCGGTAGTTATCGCGCGTCCTCGAGCGTACAGTACGAGTCGTCGCGGGCCGAAATCCACGTCGTCACCAGCGAGTCTCCCGTGGCGATCGAGTAGATCGTACACAGGTCCGGCCCCGAATCGGTCGGTTCGACGATGGCACGACACGCTGGCGAGGGGTGCTCGTCGGACGGTGGCGATTCCGCTTCGGTCACGTGATCGTTCGGGCGCTGTGGGCGCACTCTGTGACGATACCGTCGAGCTCTCGGTCGCCGCTCTCGGGAACCACGTGATCGAGCGTGGTGGGTTTGCCGTCACCGAACGGTCCGGCCGGCTCCGCCACGCGGGTCGTCTGTTCAGCCATACGCTAACAACCACTCCGACTGCCGTAATATAAGTTATTATCTAATCCAGAGATCTTATTAAGAACCGCGGAGTGGCTCCCACCATCGACGCGACGTATCCCACATGACGACACGCACCTCAACCCAGAGATACGGCTGTACCATCGTCGGGGGCGGAATCCACGGTACGTACCTCGCCCAGCGGCTCCTCGAGGACGCGCCGTTCGAGCGGTCCGACATCTGTATCCTCGATCCGCACGACCGATTACTGGCGTCGTTCCGCGAGAAGGCGAGCGTTTGTGGCATGGAGTCGCTCAGATCGACGTTCGTCCACCACGTCGGCACCGACCCGTTCGGTCTCGAGAGGTTCGCCGAAGCGACCGACCGGGAAGCCGAACTCGTCCCGACGGTCGACTATCCGCCGCGACCGTCGCTCGAGCTCTTCGTAGACCATGCGGAGCACGTGATCGACCGGACGGACCTCGAGTCGCTCCATCGTCAGGCCATTGTCGACGCGATTGACGACCGTCCCGGCGCGACGGGACTTCGACTCGAGACGACCGCGGGACCGATCGATACCGACTACTGCGTGCTGGCCATCGGCCACGGGGGGCGGCTCCGCTGGCCGGACTGGGCGACCGATCTCGAGCACGTCGACCACGTCTGGGAGGGGTTCGATCCCGACGCCTCGGTCGACCGAACCATCGTCGTCGGCGGCGGCATCACCGCTGCCCAACTCGCGTGTGCGCTGAGCGAGACGCAGTCGGTGGCCCTCCTCTCGCGGCACCCGCTCGAGTGGGCGGTCTCCGAGGCGGACCCGCCGTGGATCAACTGGTCGCACATCGAAGCGAATCTCCACACGCTGCCGCCGGGCTCGAGCGATCGGTTCGACGTCGTCTCGGACGCCCGCCACACGGCGACGGTTCCGCCGTACCTCTACGAGGAGTTCGCGGACCGAACCGACGACGGCGCGTTGACGCTCACACAGGGTGCGGTCGAATCGGCGACGGTCGACGACGGGTCGGTTCGCATCTCCCTGGACCACGGGTTGCAGTTACTCGGCGATCGCGTCGTCCTCGCGACCGGCTTCGAACCGGTGTTCGAGCACCCGTTCGTCGATCGTATCGCCGACGAACTCGATCTGGCCCGTGGCTATCGGGGAATGCCGGTGCTGGACGACGAGACGCTCGCCTGGCAGCGCGACGACGGCGGGGTCCGTCCGCTGTACGTCTCCGGGGCGCTCGCGCTGGGGACGGTCGGTCCGTACGCGCCGAACCTTCCGGGTGCCAGACGGGCCGGCGACCGGATTACGGCCGCTATCGAACGGGATCTTCGTCGCTCCGGCGCCGACGAGACGGGCACGTCGGCGTGTGATACGGGCGTGTCCGACTGAACGGATCACGTCGCTCTCTCGGAATGCCGGCCCTGCTCACAGCTTCGCCGGCGATCTCCCCGGCCGTTCGCCCTCGAGTTCGGACTCGAGGAACCCGACGATCAGCTTCCCCGCCCGCCTGGCGCCCACGACGTTGCGGGCGAACGGGCCGAGCACCTGCTGTGCGGCGATGCCCGAAACCGCGATCCGCGAGGGCGACCCGTCCGCTCGCAGCCACCGGAGCGTGTCGTCGTCCAGCACGGGCGCCCCGCGGTAGCCCGTCTGCAGCGTCGATTCTCGCCGCAGGTGCCGAAACAGCTCGCCGTCGTACGGCGAGTCGAACCCCGTCGCACAGATCAGTTCGTCGAGACAGTAGGCGCTCCCGTCCCGACAGGTGACGACGACCGGTCCGCCGGCGTCGGTCGCGACCGCGATCTCCGAGCGCTCGAGGTCGACGTGACCGTCCTCGAGCGCTCGCTGCACGCGGCGAAACACGTACGGAGGTATCGTGCCGTCGTACCGGGCCTCGGCGACCAGTTCCTCGCGAGCGCGCGAGGCGGGTGGATGGGCGTGGAGCCGCTCCATCGCCTTCGAAACGTGCATCCAGTCGGTGCTCGCCTCGAGCGTCTCCACGTGAAACGGGCTTCGGGCGAACACCACCACGTCACGCCCCGGCTGGGCGAGCGTCGTCGCGAGCTGTCCGGCGGTGATGCCGCCGCCGACGATTCCGACGGTCGACGTCTCGCCGACCGCGTCGGGATCGAACGTCGGGTCCCAGACGTGCGTCACCGCTCTCGGCGAGTCGGGTTCCGTCGCCCACTCCGGATAGGTGAACGAGCGACCGTGCCCGACGGCGAGGAGACACCACCGGGCGTGGACGCGCCCGCCGGTCGTCTCGACCCGGACGCCGTCCCGACGATCGACGACGTCCGTGACTCGAGCGTCTACCCGGATCGACTCGAGGTCGTACCGATCACAGAGCCACTCCGCGTGGTCGAAAAACAGCGACGCGGTCGGTCGCTCCGCGCCCACCCTGGTCGGAACGAACTCGGCTTCGCGCCCGCGCGCTCGAGCGAAATCCCTGAGCGAGAACGGGTCGGTCCCGACGTGGTGGACGAACGGTGACCGCAACTCGACCATCCCGCACTGGCGACACTTCCGGCGGAACGACTCGAGAAGACCGGATGGGTCGACGATACGCAACGCATCCGGCCCGATCAGCTCCGCTCGTAGCAGCCGAACGGCCAGGTGAACGCCGTGGACACCACCACCGACGATCGTGACGAGCGCGTCAGTGTCCGATTCGGCCTGCCCCATCGTCGTCCTCTAACCCACCGCGGATCGACCTGTACGCGCCTCGAGACGGCCCGGTCGTCGTCTTTTGGTCAGTCGTGCCCGCGGCGTTCCCTCGTCGACGGGAGGGCTGGCGAAGACGCCGTCTGCTGCGCTCTGATACGGTTCACGCCCGCTTCCGATCGTCCGGGTCGCCGGTAAAGTCGGTGGCACTGATACTAACAACTCAAACTCCACTTACAATTAAAGTTATTATTAATAGGGCAGGGTTTAATAACGAGCGCGAGCTCGTGCACTGGTCGGTCCGTGCTCGTGGCCCGGCTCGAGGCCGCGGACGACGTCCGGTACGCCCCCGTCGTCAATCCGCGTCCGTACTCGATCGTGTGGGCGATCCAACGCACTCGCGGATGCACCCGATTTCACGTCGTAGCGAAACGCGTCGCCGGTCGCATGCGGGAGGTTCGGCGGCGCCTCACGCGTCGACGTATGACCCGTCATTATCTGTTACCGAGCAAACACGCTCGCTGCTCACCCAGGTCGGATCGTTCATCGACGGACTTCGGAGTCTGAATACGCGTCCGTGTTCCCGTCTCACAATCAGGGTGCCAAATTCGACAGACGGGACGGAGTTCAAGCGGGTGCTGTACCGCTTCTACGACCTACTAATTATCACGATTGAAAGTCTTTCAGGACTGTATTTACTCCAGACAGCTACACCATCAACTGATTATATATAGCTGGAGTAGCCATCGACAATTACGCACTGAAAACGGGAGACAGGAAGGTGACGCGCAAGGGACGGTCTACCCCCAATCCCTTCGCACCGGCATGGTTCCATGCCGGACGACATAATCCTTCTGACCGTTTTGGTGCTGTCAATGGGATTCCCATGTTAGACGGAAAACAACTCTCGAAGAAGCTGATCGGATCGGAAGACGACCGTGCGGTATCGCCGGTCATCGGCGTTATCCTGATGGTCGCGATTACTGTGATCCTCGCTGCTGTGATCGCGGCGTTCGTGCTGGACCTCGGTGGCAGCGTCGGCGAGGACCCGCAGGCCGGCGTGGACGTCGACGACTCCACTCTCGAAGAGACGGAGGTTTCAGTGACGTCGATGGGGAACTCGGATGGTGTGGCTGTTGTCAATAGCAGTGGTGACGCTGAGGTATGGCTCAACAGCACCGGCTCATCAGCCGTAGTTAACGCCGACGGAAATGGGGACAACAGTTCAGTTGTCGCCTACATCGGTGATCAAAGTTCCGTCGCCGGTGAAGACGATCTAGATAATGCCGAATCGACTGCCGTAGTCGCCAACATCGACAACTGACCCCGATTCACTCTTCTTTTTTAACGCGTAGTAGTGACCGTTCCGGTCGGTCTCTACCGTGCGTCGCTGACGTCGTTATCGTGGCCACCCACCGTGTGATGTTTGCGGAACGAGCTGTGGCAGCGAGGGGCGCTCGTACGACTCGCCAATCTGCACAGCGGGATCCCTTTTGCGTCTCGACTGTCCCTTCGGCACTTCGGCGATTTTCGTTTGTTCTCCGTTCCATCGACCCGGGGCCGAGCTCCCGGAGCGTGCGCTCGAGATCACGTCGGTCCGCCTCGGCCCCAGCGCGATAGTAGAATCGAGCGCGCCAGCGACCGCCCGGATTCGGTGGTCTGGCGACGGGACGTGTGCTCGAGGACGCGCTGGCAATTGGTGATGACGTCCAGCCATCGGCGTAGGAATATCGCTCTGAGGTCCGCACAAGATTCGACGGAGCAACCGGGGCGACCGAACCGATCGGATACGTTCTTCAGGACGTGAATCTGGTTCCGTGTTTCTGTTTGGCAACCCGGACACTCAAATCGCCAGACTCCGGTGAGTTCAAGGGGGTGCTGTAACGATTCTACGACATACTAATTATCACGACTGAAAGCCTTTCAGGACTGTGTTTACTTCAGGAAGGGATACTATCAACTACTTATATATGGATAGAGTAGCCACCGACTAGTACGCACTGAAAACGGGAGACGGGAAGGTAACGCGCGAGGGACGGTCTACCCCCAATCCCTTCGCACCGGCATGGTTTCATGCCGGACGGTATAACCCTTCTGACCGTTTTGGTGCTGTCAATGGGATACCCATGTTAGATGGAAACCAACTCTCGAAGAAGCTGATCGGATCGGACGACGAACGTGCGGTATCGCCCGTCATCGGTGTGATTCTCATGGTCGCGATTACCGTGATTCTCGCGGCCGTGATCGCGGCATTCGTGCTGGACCTCGGTGGTAGTGTCGGCGAAGACCCGCAGGCAGGCGTGGATATCGATGATTCCAATTCAAGTGAAGTCTCTGTGTCGGTGACCTCGATGGGGAACTCCGACGGTGTTGCCGTTGTTAACGGTAGTGGTGAAGTTGTGGAACAAAAAGGAACTGATGATGACTACGCGTACATGAACTCCACCGGCTCCAGTGTTACGGTTAATGCCACACACCGAGATGCTGGAAGCGTTGTAGCCTATATTGGCGACACCGATACGGTAGTTGCTGGGGATGAGGATGGCCTAGACGACGCCGAATCGACGGCAACAGTCGGTAGCATCGATAGCTAACTGGACCCACAACTCCTCCATGACTACAGTCGCATCGGGTACCGAGCGCGGGGTATCGACCGTTATCGGGGTGGTACTCGTTGTCGATATCACCGTCCTGATCGCCGCCGTCATCGGCGTCATGATACTCGATTTCGGGGATAGCCTCGAGACCGAAGTCCAGGCTGGCGTTTCGATCGACACCGAGACCGACGCGCTGGTCGTCTCGATCGTCACGCTCGGCGACGCCGAGTCCATCACCCTCACTGGCGACCC
>LFCJ01001741.1_pt1 | contig 15437 bp, 21 predicted proteins | sample 643141 | NCBI WGS metagenome assembly LFCJ01 (sample SAMN03766243, study PRJNA286221) | soda lake metagenome | biome: soda lake; feature: Kulunda steppe; material: water; isolation source: sample B1-Br-g2 brine of Lake Bitter-1 | place: Russia: Kulunda steppe | collected 2010-07 | reverse complement strand
CTGAGTGCTGTGGCTTGTTCTTCCCTGAGTGCTGTGGCTTGTTCTTCCCTGAGTGCTGTGGCTTGTTCTTCCCTGAGTGCTGTGGCTTGTTCTTCCCTGAGTGCTGTGGCTTATTCTTCCCTGAGTGCTGTGGCTTGTCCCCTGAGTGCTGTGGCTTGTTCTCTGAGTGTGCCGGGTGGTTCCGGGGGTGCGCACCTGCAGGCGGGGGAGTGCCGCAACTCCAGACAATGTGCAGGGGTGTAAGACTGCTGGGGGCATGGGGTGCAGGGCACACCACAGCTCAGGGTGCCCCGGCTTGAGGCAGGGAGGTGTACAGGAGGCGGGCTGGAGCAGTAGAGCGCGCGCGCCATGCAGCTGCGTGATGCACGGCCCAAGGCCCCGGGTGGGGGCAGGTGGGCAACTTAGGAGTGCGCATGGTTTGGGCGTAGCAGGCCAAGGCCAGGCCCTGGGCCAACTCGCAAGCGGTTATGACTGCGTGGGCTTCGTCGTTGCCTCACTGCGTGCATGGTGCTCCACAAGCTCCGCACCAGAACAGACTGTGCCTGCGCCTCACGAGGTGGGCACCGGCCTCAGCCTGCGTGCGGCTGCTGCGGTGCTCTCAGGCGCCCCCTGAGTGTGCCACGCCCCCCATGCCGTTTGCTGCTTGCAAGCGGGGGGTGCCTGAGCAGCACACACCAGGCTGTAGCTGCTTCTACAGCGTCCAGGGCTTCTGCCTGTGGGCGCTGAGCTGTTGTGAGCCCCCTTTAGAAGCTTGGCACCGACTTGGGCGCTGCTAGTGCTTTGTGCTTGACAGGGGCCCTGCGTGCCTTGGCAGGCGCCAGGCATCCCACAGGCGCCCTGTGCGCTTGGCAGTGACAGTTTTGGCGCAATGGAGGAGCCTTCCATGCCCCTTGCCATACCGTGGCGCTGCTGCGCGGTTGCTGAGGTGCAGCTGTAGCCGACAGTCATGTGCACCCTCTGTGTATGCATGTGCGCAGCTGCTGGGGAGCTCCACCACCTACGACCACAGGAAAAACGCCACGCTGCTGGACCTGTTCAATGTGTTCTACCGCTGCGGCTCCCTGGTGTATGGCGGAGGCCAGGTGGGTGATTTGCTGGGCCACTTGGAGGGGGGAGCAAGTGCAGTGCAGCAGGACTCAGGGGTAAGGCCTTGCCTGCCTAGGCATGCATGCAATCTGGTGGGCTCAAAGAGTGAAGGCTGACCCCGCATGCGCGACACTGCATGCAGTCCAAATGCACACACAGCTTTGGGTGTTCATTTGGTACCTGGTTGGGAAGTTCAGGCGGGTCAATGAAATGCACGGTTTGCCCGGAATTCGCTTCAGATAACTTATGGTTTTCCGGAAGGCTACTGTGAAATATTTTGACCATAGAAAAATGATATTCACATTAGGTTGGCAAAGGAAACAGATCCCTGGCCTCCTTGGAACATATCTTGCTTGACAAAGATGGATGTGCTATTCATTCCCCAAAATCTCAACTTGTCCTGTGGGTTGAGGTTGCAACATTTATTTAGCAGGAGTTTAGAACATGCAGCGATGGTTTTCTGGCTGCTTGATAGAGACTTGCAAAGGTAGAAGTCAACAAGGAGATTGTTCTTATCTTCTTAATTAAATTTGGGACAAGCACATGTAATCTCATTTCTCAACAGACTCCACAAAGCATGTTTACCTGCAGGCATGCCTGCCTGAATGCTCGTGAGCGCACAGGAAGTTTTGAGTGTCTAGAATGTGTCATGCATGCGCACGCTAGTCTACCTACAGAGTGCTTATGTGCGTGCAGGTTTCCACATGTGTCCACGTGTGACTACGTGTGCATGTGTATGTGTGCGTGCGCGAGCGTGTGTATGTGCATGTGCGCGCGCGCGCGTGTGTGTGTGTTTGTGTGGGTGGGTGGGAGTGGGGATGGGGGTTTGTGTGCGGGTGTTTGCGTGTGCATGCATAATTGCATACATCAACCTGCCCTCCAGCTGGGTAATGCAGATGAGGCAGCAATCAAGCTCAAATGAAGATATGAGTCTGTGCCCATGCTTCCCTCCCCTTTTCCCTATCCCTGACGGCTCGTCCCCACCTCTGACAGTCTCCTCCCCCGGTGTGCTCATAGTCTGTAAAAACTGCACGAGTTCAAACTAAAATCTTCCTGGTCAGTCCGGAGGGGAAGCAGGAAAACTGCCTTTTTCCCGGACCAGCTTTGGCCGGAGGCGCAGGCCAAAGCTCACTTAACACCTCCGGGGCCTGGACAGGCTGAACTTCCCTGGTCCCTGTCAGCCAGGGCAGCTGCAGCCCAGTGGCAGCCCAACTGTAAAAAAGGAAAGGCCTGGTACTGAGGGAGGAGTGGCTTTTGTGCCTCTCGGGGGCACAAGCCATCTTGTGCTTTGCAATGTTGTGAGAAAGACATTGAACGTGCTTCAGAACGCAAGGTGGTAGCCAGATCTACACACTGTGATGCACGGCAGGTAGATGTATGCACCGTTGTGCAGTGTGGCGGTTCAGTCTATGCAACGCTGTCAAGTGCAGGCGGCCAGGCCATGTGGGTGTTTGCATGCATGCGCGCATGGATGCCCTTGAACAGGTCACAAAAGTCGTGTGCTTACGCTTGTAGGTGGTGCTGCCCATTTTGATGAACGACCTGGTCAAGTATGAGTGCGTGGAGGGGCGCACACCAGAGTGTGTGGAGGACCCTGCCAACTCCTGGATGACTGCTGAGCAGTTCTATGCTGGCCTCGGCATCGTGCAGGTGAGCAGTCTGATGGGCACTTGGAAACAACCAAGGCAGGTATATAGGCAGCATTGGAGTGCAGAGATGCTCATACACTTCACAGGACAGGGGCTGCGCCATTTTGGGAGCGGGCATGGGCGCGGTGTTCACGCAGAGCTCCAAAAGAAGAGCAGAGGCGGTGTTCATGCAGAGCAGAGGAGAGGCGGTGGTCATGCAGAGCAGAGCAGAGGCGGTGGTCATGCAGAGCAGAGCAGAGGCGGTGGTCATGCAGAGCAGAGCAGAGGCAGTGGTCATGCAGAGCAGAGCAGAGGCGGCGTTCATGCTGTCCCCCAAAAGAAGAGCAGAGGCGCGTCCAGCGCAGCCCGGCAAAAGCAATTGCCGTGGCCGCGCCTGCACCTGGTCTGCGCCAGCACAGATGCCGAGCAGGGTGCGCTCACCACTCATCGTGACCACTCACCAATGTCCGGACCAGTTTACATTCTGTGTAGGGTGCGCTCAGGCATCCCGTGAGGGTTGCTGCTGCTTTAGCTCGCGTGCCAAAGCGACACAGCGGCCTCTTTTGTGGGGTCCACCAATACCCCTTATGGTGAATTTCAATGCAGCAGGGCTGACCTGGCCCACGCACCTCCAGCGCCACTCTTGCACGCCCTAAGGTATTGCGCCGCCTGCCCGTGCACCCACGGCGCACATCACCCTAACTCTGGCGCCAGGCCACCTGCTCCCACCGCCTGACCCCCTCCTCCTGGCACGCAGGCCATGCCCGGTCCCCTGTTCAACTTTAGCGCCTACCTGGGCGCCCTGTTTGCCTCCAAGTTTGGCTACCCCCTGGCGCTGGGCTCCGCGGTGGCATGGCTGGGGCTGTTTGGCCCCGGCGTGACCCTCATGTTTGCATCCATGCCTTACTGGACCCACGTGCGCCGCTTCCCGCTGTACCGCTACGCCCTACCAGGTGCACTACCAGGGGAGAGGGGGGTGGGGCCCTCAGGCGACGCCCGCGCCGCCTACTGGCCGCAGCCATGCTTGACGCCTGCATTGCCATTTTGCCAAGCATGCCGCAGCCTGCTGCTGCTGCTGCTGCTGCTGCTGCTGCTGCTGCTGCTGCTCCTGAAGCCCCGCACGTCAGCTGGGACGCTGCTCCACTTTTTTAGCCTGCTGCTTCTGCTGCTGCTGAAGCTCCGCATGTCAGCTGGAACGCAGCTCCACTTCTGCAGGTTCCCCTGCCTGCTCTGAGGAGACGTGCTCGGCAGTCCAGAGTGCTGTGCTGTCGCAAATGTCAAGCACTGTGGCAATTAGGACAAGGAGGCTTGCAGATGAAGCACTGACACAGCCCTGCCAGACATGCGCGCCTGTGCGCCAGCAACGCTACCCCCCACACTTGCCCCCACACAGGTGCCGGGACGCAGACTCATCCAGGTCTTCAATTGCACCGTGCACTTGCAGGCCTCAATGCTGCAGGCGTGGGTCTTATCCTTTCCTCAGTGTTCAAGATGACCACAAGCATTCTCAGTATCAGCCCCTTCCCCACCACCACCCTGTGCCTGGGACTGTGTGCCTTCACTGCCGTCGACACCATGAAGGTGACATTGCGGGCGCGGGGTGGTGTTGATTGTGATGTGTGTGCGGCGCGTGGCACAGAGCAGCTTGACCCGGTCCTCCAGCACCACCCCTAGGGGCTGACCAGGGTTTGATGTATAAGCGCAAATGAGGGATTGTGCAAGGCCTAGCCTGACACGACTTTCTGTGTTCGTCCAGGCGCAGCGATGGCTGCCCGTCAAACGACCAGTTCCTGTGCCTGCTGCTCCTGGTCATAGTTCAGGCATAGTGCCACGCCTGAAGTGTATCTCTTTCTCAGTGCTCCCACGTCTGGCCTTGAATAAGTTGGCATGCACCATACATGCAGGTGTTTGAACCCATGGTGGTGCTGGGAGGCATTGCCTTGGGCCTTGCCGCTTATGCTGCCAAGCTGAAGTAGACTTCACCCTCCCCTGGTTGGCGCAGCCACTGTGAATGTCCTTTTCAGCGTGCTTGTGCTGCAATGGTGTTCAGCGTATAGCAGTCAACTGAGAGGCACGCTAAGATGTGTTCCCACTTGAGCAAGACCAATGCATGGCACAATTGCGCAACTCACAGCAATCCTGCTTTTATGAGTTCTGCTGCTCTCTGGCACCTGAGCCATGTGCATTTGTGGTTGCTCCAGTGTCAAGTTGTTTGAACCAGCTTAAGAATAATATCTCTGTTTTATTAATGGCTTATTTTTATCCTAGCTGTCTGCATTTCCGGAACTATATCTCACAATGTTGGGATATGCCATCCTCTCATTTTGCATGAGTGTGTCGTCGTTTGTGTGCATGTGTATGTGCAAGCATCACACAATCTTGCCTCGGTTTTGCAGAAGCTGAGCTACTGGCTGTAGAATGCTCCATTTTCGTCCATTCAGATTAGATTAACCTCAATCAACAGAGGGCCTGTGACCAAACTTCGCCCAGAACATGGCTAGGGCCAGATCAGCCATCAGCTCTTTTGCTGGACTGCAGGGTCTGGACCTTAACTTGATTAAACCAGGATTGCAATTAGTATGGAGCCAGGGTCTCTGCTGGAAATAGCCTGGAAAAGGGGGGGATGTCACGCCAGATTAGTGCAGCACCAGAAAAAGCTGCAATGTGACCCAGAGGTTGGTCGAGTCAGTTGACCTAGTATTTGATCCTGTTGTCATTTCAGCTACAGCTGGATTTGAGCACGTCAAAGATGAACTTGCCGTAATACCTTGTTTGCTCCTAGAGACCTCAGGGTATAAGGCTTGTAACTTACTACTTCAAGTTGAAGATGCACGCCAGGGAGTAGAACCCCCTTAGCCCTTGAGAGGCAACAGGTGTGGCAGTGGCAGTGCCATCCAGTCCAGTCCAAGTCCAGTTTGAGTACGTCCGACAGCAGCTGCATGCAGCGCTGACCTAACCTGTCCGCAGGCTGAACAGAGAGAAGGTGTAGGGAAGGTAAGGTAAGGTAAGGTAGGGAAGGATTAGGGTATTGGAGACTCCGCAGTCTCGTCGCGGGCAACTTGTTTTCTGCTTGGTGTACACTGCCGCAGTCCGCAACCAGTCCACACACCACATTTTGCTCATATACCAAAGGGTAGGGTTCTTGAGGCCAGCCGCGAGTATGATTAAGGTGCAGCAGTCTCTCAGTGACAGGTGAAAGGAAAAAGATATCATCTTACCCGAAGGCTATAAGCAAGGGTAAGGCTACAAGTTTACAAGTTTGACCTTCAGCCAGGTAGTTTGACTGTTCAGGTTGCTGGTGAACCAGCCATACAGAAAACATCCATAAGCTCTGAGATAAAACGATAGGAATCATTAGTCTGTTCTGGAAAAATTGAAGACATCTTCAGAACAAGCTTGGGAGAAATAAAAAGCTCCAGTCTGATTGACAGCAATTTAGTATGCCAGTGGTAAATCGTGAAACAAAGTGTAAATTGAAGCCTCAACGAACACATTTGCATGCAAGGACACAGGAAAAGAGCGTGTTTTTCGTCTTGAATTGCCTGCAAGCCACACTTATCACACGTACCATCATGATGTTCCCAGCTTCTAGTCTCAACACGCAGCGCATGGGAATATAACCTGAAACATGCCACGTTGCACTGTGTTTGCTTGCCCAAATCCAGATGCAGATACCTAGGTACAGAGAAAGGCGGTCCATCAACAGTCACCGACCTAAGAGGCAAAGCAACCCAATTATGATATTTTGCAGCCTTGTCTGTCTGATCTTCATTGCCTAGCTGGTTTGCCTGGTCCCAGATACTCCTCAACCTCTTTCTCACATCAACAACAGATTCTGACTGTGGGATCGTTTGAAATGTTCTCATGCGACGTTGGAAATCACCGCTCCTTTCCAGACCATGTAAAGCATCCAAGAACTTCTTGTTGATAGTGCTCATCGCACTATCAGCCTTGAAGACTTTAGCAAGAGTGCTACTATTACTGAATAGCAGAGCATTATAAAATCTCACAGCCGCTCAGAACCAATAGAATTGCAAGGGCTCTTGGCCACACTCACGTAACACAGACCAGTTGGGAGTGGTGTGCTTTACACCTATGATACCTCTGGCCTGTGCGAAGAGACACTGGTCTCATCAACTTTGTTCTATTCAATAAGGATGGTGTTGCTGGTTTTCCAGGCTTTAGGTGTGTAGCCTGTGGCCCACATTATGATAAAGAGCATGGATGGTGTCTTGGAACTCAGCAGGCAACATTTCCAGGAGTTCATTGACTATGCCGTCTGGGCCTGGAGACTTATTGTTTGTGAGGGACCTGATACATTCTGTAAAGGCGCTCTTGTCAAGGATGGAATTGTGAAGCTAGTTTCTGGTCTGTTTCCCCTCTGCTTCGTCCTTAGTAATTTGAGATTCAAATTTGAAAGGGTCTGGCAGGGGGCCTTTACGTGATGGTGTTGGGTGTACCCAGGGGTAGTTTCTGGGAGTCTCTTCTGGCAAATACCTGCCATTCGTAATATTGACTTTTTTCCAGGAGTCCTTGTAGAACTTTTCTAAGATATGGGTCTGCTTTATGGGTTCTGTATCTAAGATGCCGGTGTAAGGGTCTTTGAGGGCTTGCAGTCCCGCTCGTGGCTGCGTATTTTAGTCCCTGAAGATTTCTTTGTGTGCTTTTGAGAGGAATTGATCAGTTTCTGTTGTCTCACCCGAGCCCGCTTGTGGTTTTCTCTGTTGTTGACCTGATGAATGGTGACTATGGCACTTTTTGTGTTTGAAAAGAGGTCTTCCAGCTGCTTGCCTAGAGGCAGCTCATGGTTGAGGTCCTTGAGCTTGTGGATTGTCATAATTATGGGGTTGTCATTGTTATGGATAAGGATTTCGTTTGGAGTGTAATGGGAATGGATGTGAGGTGAGTGCAGGTAACTTTGGATATATTTGATTTGATTGTGCTTTTTGCTGAGGGAAAGGCGCCGTCTGCTCACGGAGCAAGGATTATGGTGGCGGTGGTCAAAATGATTTTAGTCCTACAAGTTCTTAGTGCTAGCTCCTGGGTTGATTCTATCAATTTGGAAACGACCTGTGCAGACTCTTCTATTACCTCAGGTGCTAGTCTATTGCAGATCGTTTTAAGTCTAAGGGTTTGTTTTGCGCTTGTGTCCTGTAGACTATCTAGAAAGGCAAGTGCTTCCGCATGAGCAGGTTTGAGGACCTGGGTTGTATTTTCCAGTTGCTGGCTTGGGTCAAGGAGAGCCAAGAGGAAAGCATTTTGATATGTGATGCTAATTGGCCGGACAAGGTTGAACTTGTGGTTGAAGTTGTGTGTTGGCTGAGACTGAACGATTCGGAGAATGCATGCATTCAGTATGTATGTGGGAATGTGAGCCAGCAAAGGTAGGTGGTCATCAAGGCCTTGTTTACAAATTTTGCAAGGATGGCATTGGGCTGCAAGGTTGGCAGGTAGCAGTATATCGTCAATGTGGCCAAAGGCGCAGACTGTGTTTTCAAATTGGTCTTTCAAACGCTTGGCAGTGGGTCCAGGGCCTGAAACACAGCCTGTTCTGAGAAATTGAAGCGGTTTGGCCATGCCACAAGTCTGATTAGGTTGCAGCAGTCTCTCAGTGTGACATTCCTCCAGGAGTTTGTTGGCACCATTTACGAATAGTTACAGGAGCTTTGCCTGGTGCTTGCACCAGATGTAAATTTCTTCCTAAATTCTCGCAAACGGGGGTTACCTTGTTGGCGTAGTCTTTCTTTCTTTCCTTCTTTCTTTCTTACTGATGGGCCACCCCAGGTGGTCTCCCTCTGCAGGAAATATGCCCACCTTCAGAATCTCTTGATGTGTCTGCTTTCTTCAATCAGATCAGCAACACACTTTCGTTTTTCCTACACGAATTGCTTGCTTTCAATGAGCAGGAAAGCAGTCGCACTTTTTGACTGAAGGCCTTATCTTTATTATTCTATTCTTCATGCCATGCCAGCGGTATAATTGAAGCACCACATCAGAATTTGATCATCAACACAATGAGGATGAATCTGATCATCATGATCAACACAAAGAGGAAAAATGAAAAGCTCCACAAGGAGGCAAAGATAGTCATTAGAGTACACATTTGTTTCCGAATAAGAAGTTTTCAAATTAAACAGGGGGGAGTTCCATCTTCGGGAGAAGGATGTCCTCCCAGAAGCCCCCTGTTGGCCATCAAGAAAATGATGTCCCCTTTACATTCTAGGTGGAAGCCAGGCGCTTGCACCAGGATACACCTCTCCCATAGCACATACCACAGGGGGTATGTCATTCCTGCTGATGCAACCTTTTCTTTCTATCTGTATGTATTACTTATTTCTTAATGTATGTCACATGGTAGTACCAATTGCCTGCCAGGGGTCTGCGTGGTGAAAGTCACATAGCTGTGTTAGCAGGGCCTACAACCAGAACCCAGTTTAGGAGGGCACCTATCTAGACAAGGAAAGATGGCACCTTAAACATAAATTGATGCACCAAAAAGAAGCTCCAATTATCTGGCCTGCACAGGCTTTGACAGCGGCTGCACGGAAGGCATATCTTACATGCTGTTCAGATTCTGATCAGAGTAATAAGGCGCTTGAGGCCATCAAGCAAGGGTGCATGCGGTGTTTACCACAAGCTATCCAAGCAAGTATACTATTACAATGTCCAAACAGGCTGTACCCTCAGAAAGATGAAAAGATGTTTGTGCAAAAAATGAAATGGGTGGACCACTGACAAAGAAGAAGGCCACATTAGACAAACACTGAGTTTCACTTCAGCTTCAGTCCGGCTGGAATTGGTTGCCCGGCAGCAGTGAAGGACTCCTTGATGAGATTTGCCCTGGCAATTGTCCAAGAGTTACGGTCAGCAAAAAGACATTCATATTAAACAGGCACATGTGACACAGACTCACGGCCAATAAATTTGAGTGCATGTGGCTTGCCTATCTGCATTTTCTGGTTTGATGGGTAGCGGTGCAAACATGCCGTGCCGCTTTGACCTATGCTTCAAGAGTCATGGGCTGACTGCTTGCACTCAAGTGAGAGGGCAATTTGAATAAGTACTTTCAAGAGCCATGAACACAGGTTGCTGGTATGAAGCATGTCACCTTGTCAACTCATTTTGGCTTCACACTGTTTGACTAATTCAAACACCAGGGCCGATTTTTGCCTTGAGAACCTCCCAAAAACGAGTCGGGCTACCATCGCAATTTCATTATCACTTGCAGACATCCACATTTGGTGTCCTCATCTGGAGGTGGTACTCATTTGATAAGCAGGAGCTCTTCCAAAAGTGTGCATACAGGATACCACCTTCTGAAGGATGCCAAGTTAGGGAAGTTATTTGCAGAAGAGGTTGAGCACTTGTGTGCGTCAGGGCCTTGAGGTGCAACCTGCTTACCTTAGCTGGTCAGCACTTGGGGCAGGAGGAGCACCAAAGTTGGGAAAAAAGGGGGAAAGGAATGCATCCAGCGTGGAAATGTCCCATGTCTGCAGTGAAGATAGGGGGAGAGCATGCAAGCAACCAAAATTTCAGTATGTTGCTATCCCAGGCACATGCACCCAAAGTGCTCAAAGTCTATCCCAAGCAAGGCAATCAAGCATGGGCCCCATGCCCTCCATACCTCAGAATGCTCCTTAATCTTGCCGCTGTCGCTGTCTACTGTGTAAGTCGTAGTGCCTACAGGGCAAGGGTACTGAAACGGCCATTGGGCACTTGAATTCACAAAGCAAAGTGAGCAGCAGCAGCCCTTGTACCTTTCATTAAAAGGCGTTTGCATCCGCACAGCCACTCACAACAATGTCAACACAAAGCCAGAATGCCAGCGAGCAAGCAGAAGGGAGTGGCACCAAGAGCCATGCCGCACCAGTATAGGGCTTGATGGCCAAATTCCCAAAGTTGAGTGTCCCTTCTAGTCTCCACCGTAGGAAGATTTGCTGGCCATCAACCTGAGAAGGGTGAGCACATCTATGAGGAACAAGCTGACACAAAGAAGCCTACAAATCAAGGGTGCGCTGAGCTCACTGCGCTCTGGAAAGTGCGACATGCCACGAATGGCTCACCTTGAGGGAAATCAGCTCAGCTTTGCTACGCTTGGGATCGAAGAGGAGCTTGAGAGCGTCTGTATATTTTTTTGTACCTGCATTCAAGAGCAAACCGTTGAGGTGGCTCTCACCCTGTGGTTGCTCTCACCTCTAATCTCTCTACCTCTACCTGTGTCCTGTACCTTTAACAGTTGTGGTAGGGTCCTTGAAGAGGCAGTCCTCTGTGTATAGGCTGTCCGTCAGATTTCCGGTGACATAGTACTGACTGCGTGCAAAAAGGTGCGGGTAGCATTTAAGGCGCACAGGTGTGATGGTGGCACTCTGCATGCGACTGCGCAGTTGTGGGAGCTGGTGCATGCCGATTTTTCAGACAGCGCTTGTTATCAAGATGCCAGTCAAAGACTTATTGCTGAAACTCACTTTTTTGCAAAGTCAATGACAATCTTGTTGGCGAGCTCTCCCATTTCCGGAGTCTCTTCCGCATGTGCAGCTGCAGGCACGATCCCTGTAAGGATGGCCAGGTACAGTTCTAACATGAATGATCAACAGCAAACATTAAGTTCATGTGTGGATAGATGGTTACCTGAAAATGCAAGCAAGCCTACTGAAACGGCACTGGCCAGTTGTGATCGGCGGTCGAGCGTTTGTTCCCGACTTGAGCAGGCTGCATCTTGTCCTGAAAGCTGTGAAGCTTGTGCACTTGGAGTTCTTGTAGGTAATCGGTGCCTTAAGGTGCATCCTTGCCTGCAAACATATCATGCGCAGGAGGTTGCAATCAGGCAACTCAATGAAATCAGATGCGGTTCATTCCAAAGTTTCAAAAACAGCATAATCATTGATTGAGAAGACATACCTAGCAACACTAAACTGTGTGACCCGACACGAGGGTGCCTGGGCTTGCATCAATCGACTTGTGCTCATTGTTTCCAGCTGAACACAAATCCTATATATATTTAACAAGAAATTAGATTGGATAGAAATGAAATGATGGGTTAAATTGGTCCTCTTGAACTTGCAGTGGTAAGCCTGACCCTAATTCTCACCCTAATTTCAACCCTAAACACTAACCTCGAACTCATCTGACATGCTAGCCGAGGGAAGGGTTCATTACTCCACAATCTCCCCTCCTACCTCAGCACTGCCTGGGAATTCACTCAGGAGACCCAAAAGGATCAACATTGCCCGTGGCCAACGTACTTCTCTTGTGGTCCATGCCAGCACCTCAGATTTGGTATGTAAAACCTGATGCAGATCCTATGGCATCCACAAGTCTTTTCACGAACCATCCAGTTCAATGTTTAACAAATAAATGCCTCAAGGGCTACAGTTTTAGGTCTGTTTCCTGGCATTATGTCTGCTTGGAACTGAGCTTCACTTCATTGCTTTGAAGAAACTTGAATGTAGATGTAGGCTGTGGGCAGCTACTCCTCTAAGCCACCATCAATCAGCAGATTGAACTGTGCACCCTTACTTTGGCAATGCAAACATTCCTGCTTCTGCGTTCATCTTACAACCACCTTCTTTTCAGACACCTCCTGTGCCATCGGAAAGACCTGGACCAGGCTCTCCAAACTGGACAGCATGTCCATCAGTACTTCCGCCGCTAAACAACAAGAATACCACTCTCCACCAGATTGAGGAAGGGCTTTGGGTTTTGCGGCAAGTAAGTGCTGCAGGGCTGGCGTGTACGCTGCGCATGCTGTGCTGCTCACTCTTCGCTGTCGTAATAAGTTGCTCATCATCTGCACGTCCTGATGTGTCTGTTGTGTGCAACAAATTGTAACAGTCCTTCTGCTCATTCGACCTGCTGGTGTTACTTGCAGGACTTCATTGATAGTAGCCTTGCCACCAATGCTTACAACAACTGCTTTGTCGTCAAATTGCCTGGAGAGCTGGGGAATATGGTGATTTCGCCCATCAGCATGACAGAAGAGGCAACAGTAAGTCTGGTCACCGCTTTTGCTCAAACAAGGTGCCAAATGAGGTTTGCAGCTACAATGCCTTGGCTGATTCTGGGCGGATGGAGCCATGCAAGTGGATTTTTATGCAGGAGCGCACTGCCCCTTCCCTGTCCTTGCAGCACCTTCTCAAGCAAATCCCGGGCATCGAAGCGGAGGGGATCCAGTAAGCCCAATAGCACCGTCAATGTTGCTTGCAAAATTGCTTTGGAGGGAGGCTGCAGCCTGTCATTGATCTTGATCCTTGTGTTCAGCTTGCCTGCCACCATTTCAGCACATCACCCGGATCCCTGCTCCTCAGGCATATTGTTGCGAACAGCGTTTCCCCGGAGCACTGGTCCTTTGTCCCGGGGCTGCTGCGGAGTTTCCCTGATGCAACTGTATGGGCCTGCCCAGGTGTGAACACTGCAGTGCACCCTTCCCCAGACCATTGGATCGCTGGGGTCGTGCCTTCCTCAGGACGCAAGAGCTGCAGAGGACTGAGCCTGTATGCTAGCCCCACTCTCATCCCGACTGCATACACCCACACGCTCCGCGACATCCTTACCCCGGCTCTGCCTGCAAGCAGATGTGCTTTTGCTGCAATGGTGTGCAGGAATTGATTCTACAAGCCGCATGGTCGGCAATGCCGGTGGCAAAGACGTGTGGTTCAGCCTGCTTGAAATTAAGCGTAGTGATGGATGCATCCCGCGCATCAGGTGAAAAAAGTGCGGTGCCCCTGGGCCTTGCAAAATCAGGAGCAGGCCTCCTGGGGGTACAGCCTGAGATTGTCAGCTTGTGCAGATTGGACGATCATCAGTTCTGGGAAGCTGGATTGCCGAACATTCTGTGAGGTCAGCAAAGTGAGCTGTCCGGTGAAGTCAGCGTCACATAGAACAACCATGGCAAGCAATCCAACTATGTCAGAAAGCAAGCTTATTTACCGAAACTGAGTCCTGAAGCTGTGTATTGCTCAGCCAGAGACACAAGCAAATGACTTGTTGACTTACCAACTCTGTTTTGACAAAGACTCATCGCTGACCATACATTTTCATGACAGAGCCACCTTCGTGCCATTTCAAATCTCTTGCAGGGTGATCGAGAACAACTCCACGCCTTTTGTGCCTCCTGAGTTGGGCGGGGACGTGGAGTTTGTTGTCTTTGCAAGTGACCCTCCCCTGCTGCAGGAGACCAGTGTACTGATCAAGTCAAGACGTGCTGTTGTATTGGGCGACATGGTACGTTAACATGGTGTTGTAGGGCATTGGGGACAATTGCCAAGCTTATGATGTGAGGGATCAGAGTGCAAGGTGTCAGTGATGGTCTCTGTTGGATGCGGGCAGGGGTTTGCAAAGTGTATAAGGTGCAACCTTTTCATCATGGACCGGAGATCACCACTTATCCTCAGGACTGGTTGAGTACTGACAGCTCACAGGAGTGCTGGGCTCGACTCCCCATTCCTGAGTGCGTGGGTATCATGTGTATTGAACAGCTCATTTCATGTGCTTTTGGAATCCTGTGCACAGGGTTTCAAGCAAGACAGCACCGTCTACGCCTCCCTCCCACCTCTTGCTCGGCTCATGAATCGAGCATTTAAGCTTAACAACTCGCTGGCAGCACCCATTCCGTACCCAGCAATGGTAAAGAACCCTGAGATTGGAGCAGCCTGGAAGCGCAAGGTCTTGGATTGGCCTGTGTGGGACCGTCTGCTGTGCTGTCACTTGCAGCCCGTCGTGCCTGATGGCCGTGCAGAGCTGCAGCAATGTTACTCCTACTTGCCACGTGCCTGATGCTGGAGGCGGGTTAAGGAGGGGCTACCCTGGACACACACACATACACACAAACACTCGCTGCCATACAGTGGTATTGAGTGCGAGTGTGCTGCTGCCATCTGGGTTTGCTGCGTGGATTTCATGGTCATTGCAGGGAGTAAAGTGCATGCTTGGGACAGCCAAGCATAAGACTGGGCAGTGGGTGGTTGCTGCATGGTTGATGGTTGATGGTGCTGTCTGTCTGAATGCTGCAGCGCGCTCGCACAGAGATTGACGCCTTCCTATTGCTGCTGAATAGCTGACTTAACTCATCACGCACCAGACAGGCTTATTGATCAAAGCAATTATTTTGTAACGATGCCTTGTCAGCTGTTCTGCTGCTGTGCTGACCACTTCAGCCCATTCGTGACAATGACATGCCCTCCATTTGAGTGTTGCTTTCATTGATGACTTTATTGCAATTCATCTGCTTGTCACGGTGATTTTAGATCCAACCATTGCAAGAGTTGAAGAGGCTTGGCAAATAAATTTGCTGAGTTGCTGTGAAAGATATTGAGGCCACCGATTTTGTGCACGGCTGATGGTCTCAAAATTAATTGTATGAACTTCACACATTGAATGCTCTGCCATTATTGCTGTTTGAAGTTTACAACTTGTAGTCAGGGTTAATCGCCAGCCTGGTCGTTAGCTGATTGTTTTGTTGCTGGTCTAGCCAGTCAAGAAATCGTCCATAATGTCTGAGATGAAATGGCAGAGTTTGTCGTGCCGTTGAGAAAAGGAATCAAGGAAATCAAAGACAGTCTGACTAAGCAATTGCCTTGCAAGGGTTACAAGGGTTACAAGGGTTACAAGGAAAAGGCCTTCAGTCAAGAAGTGCGACTGCTAGCCTGCTCATAAAAAACTATCAGTGCATGCAGGAAGAAATATAGCTTATTGTTTTCCTGGCCCAGAAAAGCAGACACATTGTTT
>LFCJ01001740.1_pt1 | contig 15439 bp, 16 predicted proteins | sample 643141 | NCBI WGS metagenome assembly LFCJ01 (sample SAMN03766243, study PRJNA286221) | soda lake metagenome | biome: soda lake; feature: Kulunda steppe; material: water; isolation source: sample B1-Br-g2 brine of Lake Bitter-1 | place: Russia: Kulunda steppe | collected 2010-07 | reverse complement strand
TGTGTGTGTGTGTGTGTGATTGTGTGTGTGCGCGTGCTTGCTTGCATTCGCTCAGCTTGCAAAGCCTGCCAGGGCTCACTCCAACGCAAGCCCATGCCATCCTCACCTCCCTCTCCACGCTCACAAATTTCTCGCCATCCAGCCACACGTCGTAGTACGCGCCCGACTGGGGGGCCAGCAGGTCGGCAATGTCGTTGGCGTACTGCTGAGCAAGCATGTACTCGGGCTTGTTCTTGAAGGGTGCAGCAGGTCCCATGACGTTACGGTTCACATCGCCGCAGGCACCCAGCGTGCTGCCCATGTTTTTGACGACGGTGGAGAACACGGTCTTGAGGTCCTGCTTTAGCACGCCGTGCAACTGGTAGGCCTGGCGGGTCGTCAATCGCAGAGTGCCGTTGCCAAACTGCATAGGGGATAAAGGAGGAAGGGAAAGAGACAGCGAGTGGACTTTCTGTCTGGTAGGCCTGTAGGCTCTCTCACGTACGTGCCCCCGACAGAACACCGGGATGGACCGGCACTGAATGCCAGGACTCCCGACGTTGCGGGAGGAAGCACAACGGCCTGCAATTTATTTGCGATTTTCTTGGACGAACACATGAGTGAGTGGTTGGCAAAGCACACCCACTTGGTCTGCCAAGTCGTCCATCGCCAGGTAGAGCTGGTTGGTGACCGCGCCTGCCGGCTGCCGGGTGCGCATCATGAACATGTAAGCCTTCCCAGAGCCGAAAGAGCGCTTCTCGCGGTGGTCCTGCTGGTAGCTGCCGTGGAACTTCATAAGCTGCATGCTCTCCTCGGAGATGAAGGGCTTGTCATCCACCAGGTCGCTCATGAGGGGGTGACGCAGGAAGTCAGATTTCTGGAGGCACAGGCAAAGGTCAGGAGAATTCACGACGTGCAAAAGGCAGCAGCAGAGAGGGGCAGTAGTAGTAGACACTGGGAGTGCAAGCGGCTGCCCTGCCCTCACCACCAAACTTTGCGCAGAGACCGCAAGCTGCATCCCTGGAGCAAGGCAGCACACGGGTTACCCCTCACCTCCTTGATTATCTCCACCTTGCTCCTCTTGGCTGCCCGTGAGGTGGGGGCCTTGCTGGGGGTGGCCACATTGGTGACCACAGCCCGCCTGTTGGTCAAGCCGAGGCCAGCACTGTGGCCCGGAGTGAGGATCATGGCCTAACTTGCAAAGTTTAAAAACTCAAGCACGCGCGCGTCGGATCTGCAAAACTCAACAACAATATCTTCGCCAAGCTTGAGGTGGGGAGGATCACAAATTATATTTGAGTGCTTCCATAATGGCGCCTCATCTTATTTGCGGCTTACGGTAAAACTTGCAGGTTAGGCCATTAGAACTTGCAGGCAGCAACAAGCCAACGCAGGTACTTTGTTTGCATTCTTCCCAGATTTGTTTCTCATCTAACTCTCAGTTTTGGGGCACAAGTGCAATTGAGGCGCCTGAACGCGCCCAGGTCGAGGCATGGCGCTAATGTCAGCTGCCAATGGCAAAGATCAGCAGGACCTGGCCAGCATCCTGGATGATAGTGATGATGACTTTCAATACGAGGCGGTTGACATAGCAAGGTACTGACCACGTGGGAGGAGAGGCAAGCAGCGAAAGGGAGGCCGCATGTCCTTGGATTGGTCAAAGATTGCCCATAGACATGTCAATACAACACTGTTGAGAAAACTTGTGTCACTGCTCACCTTCAAGGTCAGGAATGAGGCAATGCTCATCACCCTCCTCCCCGTTTGACTTCATTTCCTTTCTGGTACCAGAGCCTGGTGCCTTGGCCCTAGGTGGCCCCTTTCCTTCCTTCAATACTGATGTAGGGAGTGTTTTCACTCCTCTGTAGTTTTTCCTTTCTTTTCTGTCTGGTCAAAGGAGTAACCAGCCTGTTCGCCCAATTCAACGGTGATGCAGTGATGAAGAGGATGACAATGCCAGTGAGGACCTGGAGGCTGCCATGCGGAGCCTGCAAGCCCTATCAGCCCAGGGCAAGGTGAGCAAAAGTGTTTTCATATTGTGTTACTGATCTACTGAATTGCTGGCAAGAAAACTAATGCTACTCTGGTGACACTGCCGCAAGCTTCATGCAGCGGCGGGCCTCCCATGTTTCGGGCCAAGTGAAGCTGCCCTTTAGGTCGGCTCTTGTCACATTGTGCACATACAGCTGCGTGCCTCAGTCTTTGAAAACTGGTGCTCAACAGCTCAGACGCGGGCATGTGCTCATCAAACATGTCCTCACATGCCCACACACAGGCACACACAGGGGCACACACACACACACACTCTCGAGCACACACATACGCGCACACACACATACTCAAATACACACATACACAAACACACACAGGCGCAGGCACGCACACAGGCGCGCTTTTGGACTGCTCTCACCATCTTGCACACACACCCACTTCACTGTTTATGCACTGACATGTGTGCTTGCATGCATGCAAGCATGCTCACGCATGCGAGCTGGTTCATGCACTTGCCAGTGCATGTGCAGGCACAATCACAGGCTGTGTGCCCGCAAACATGTTCAGGGTCAGGAAGGTGCCGCAAAGGGACCAGCCGCACCCAAACCGCCCATCCCTGCTGGAGCAGTCACCAAGAAGCCAGAGGTCATGGACGACTTCCTGCGCAATTTCTTTGTCAAGATGGGCCTCAGCCGCACCTGCGAGACTTTTGAGGCCGAGTGGTATGAGCTGAAGGCCACTGGCCGCCTGGAAGGGAACACCCAAGTCCCTGACGTGTACCAGCGAAACATGGTGAGGGCTCCTGCTGAGGCGCGCATCAGTAGCCTCTGCTTTGCTGGATGCAATAGTGCAAGCCTTGCAGAGGGCAGGGTAGGTGCAAGCGGTGCTGCCACACTGAGCTGCAGCCTCGACAGCGAGTCACAAGGAGGGCCAGCAGCCTGGGTGTGTGCTCGGGCACTCCTTGCCTCTCACTTGACCTTTTGAGCGTGAGGTGCTCCCTTCAGCCTCAGGGCCTGCGCACAGCGGCACTCGGAAGGAAGGGTGTGCTTTCATGGCGCACCTCAGGGCATGCGCACAGTGGCACTCGGAAAGAAGGGTGTGCTTTCATGGCGCACCTCAGGGCGTGCGCACAGCGGCACTCAGAAGGAAGGGTGTGCTTTCATGGCGCACCTCAGGGCATGCGCACAGCGGCACTCAGAAGAAAGGGTGTGCTTTCATGGCGCACCTCAGGGCATGCGCACAGTGGCACTCAAAAGGAAGGGTGTGCTTTCATGGCGCACCTCAGGGCCTGCGCACAGTGGCACTCAGAAGGAAGGGTGTGCTTTCATGGCGCACCTCAGGGCGTGCGCACAGCGACACTCAGAAGGAAGGGTGTGCTTTCATGGCGCACCTCAGGGCGTGCGCACAGCGGCACTCAGAAGGAAGGGTGTGCTTTCATGGCGCACCTCAGGGCCTGCGCACAGCGGCACTCAGAAGGAAGGGTGTGCTTTCATGGCGCACCTCAGGGCGCGCAGCGCACGCAGGTCCTGCTGGCCCGCAACCTGTCGACGCTGGGCTGCAGGATCACACAACCTCCCAACGTGCGTTGCCACATCCACGGGTGCCCCTTTTGATGCGCACTGCCCAGGTGCTGGAAGAGGAGGTGGCGGCGCTGAGAGCGGAGCTGAAAGATGCGCACGAGGTGGCAGCGCGCGCAAGCACCACCTGGGACAGCTTCCGGAAGGAGCGCGACTTCCACCGCATGCACCACAAGCGCGTGGCGCAGGAAAAGAACAAGCTCATCACGGACATCAAGCGGTTGAAGGTGGGGCTCGTGGGTAGGCAGGGTGGGGAGGCCTGCGGGGCCGAGGTACACAGGCGTGCGCATGCGCGCGTGCTTGCATGTTTCCCACCTTGCTACTTGGCTTATGTTCCCGGCTGGACCCAGGCCTCAGCGCATGCTTGCAAGCACGTGCAAAGCCGCGCGCTGTGCATAGGGCGAAGTGCGGGCTGGGCGCGCGATGCCTCCTCATGTGCCACCTCACGATGCCTCCTCATGTGCCACAGTGCATGCCGACTCGGTAGGGTGCAGCCACAGTGTGTGTGCAGGGGGCCGGTCTACACACGCCAGCCTGGGGCACTCGCTGCGCAGGACCACTTTGCCAAGTACGAGCCGACCATCCTGGAGCTGAAGCGCAAGTACGAGACGGCCATGAAGGAGAAGATGCTGGTGTCCCTGGAGCGCGACAAGCTGGCGGCGCGGCTGGACTCGGAGGCGAGGTGCGTGCGTGCGTGTGCACATACGTGCGTGTGCTCGTATAAACACGTGCCTCTCCCTGTATGCACAATCGCTCGCATTGTCCGCAGCCAGGCAGTCCTTGCGCGCTGCCTGCTCCCCCACCCGGCTCACCCCCCGCACGCTTGCACGCAGGGGCGCGCAGTCGACCACAGGGCCATCCCACCTGGGCACCACCGCAGGCTCAGCATTGCAGGGCACTACGCCAGGCGCTGGCGAGAGGGGCGAGCTGGGCAGCGGCGCGGGCGGGGCGGCCAGCACTGGCCGCGTCACGCAGGGCTTGTTGCCACAGGATGGCACTGTGGGGGGCGGTGGGTGGCCAGGCGGCGTGCCAGGCATGACTTCCGGTACAGCGGGCACGGCTGGCTCGAGGGGCATGAGCCGCAGCAGGAGCGGTTGGGCAGCGATCACGGGGCCGCAGCCGCGCCATCCGTACGCAGACGTGGAGTTTGCGCCGGCCAACCCCAAGGCGATGTCGCTGCAGAAGACGTTCAAGGGGCACCTGCTGCCGGTGGCCAGCATGGCGCTGCACCCCACCAAGCCCATCCTCGTCACCGCCAGCGATGACAAGACGTGGAAGATGTGGCACATGCCCGCGGGGGACCTGATCATGTGTGGGGAGGGGCACAAGGTGCGCGCGATCTGGGTTCCTGACGGGGCTGCTGCGCTGGTGTGCGTGCATGGGAAACAAGCAGGGCGCAGGCGGTGGAGCGCACACGCTGAAGGCGCGCCCAAGTGCGTGCGCTTGTGAGCTGGTATGTGTGCATGAGGCAGGGTGAGACTGCACACTATGGGACGTGCACTCGCTCTTGGAGGATCACCTTCACACACGCGCGTGCACACACACTCTCTCTTCCACACACAGACGCACGCACACGCACTTGCGCAAGACATCCACCTACCCGTGCATGCCATGCTGCACGGCGCCGATTAAATGGCAAATGCAGGACTGGGTGGCGGGCGTGGACTTCAACCCCAGCGGCGCATCCTTAGCCTCAGGGGGTGGCGATGCCGCCGTGAAAGTGTGGGACTTCGCGCAGCAGCGCTGCGTGCTCACGTTCACCGACCATAAGCAAGCCGTGTGGGGTGTGCGGTACCACCACAGTGGAGACGTGCTGGCAAGCTGCTCACTGGACCACACGGTGAGTGCGTGTGGCGTGCGCTGCTGGAAGCGGCTGGGTGTGGCAGGTGGGTGAGACCCACCTGCTCACTGGATTAGTGGGCTGTGTCTGGTGGCCGGTGGCTGGTGGGTCCCAGGTGCTTGCTTAGCCCAAAAACGCAAACCACCAGCGGCGTTTTGGTGGCTGGTGGCCTGCGGCAGGTGCCGCTGGTCCTGGTGCGTACATGCGGCGGGCTGCTGTGTGGCAGCTCGGCAGCTCTGCAGTTCAGGGGCTCAGCAGCTGCGAGGGGATGGTGCAGGGCCAAAAGGGTGCCCAAAGGGCGCACAGTGTGCTTTGGTGCGTGTGTGCATGTGTGCGTGACGTGTGTACGTTTGCGCAGCTTTTGTGCGGTGCTGCCATGTTTCTGCCAATGGGTGCCCTGCCCAAAGGGAGGATGCGCGGCCGCCACCTCCTCGTCCCTTCTAACTTCAGGAATGCACATCATACAAGCAAATTTAAACATATTTGTCAAGCTCATGATCATCTCCTTTTGCGCAGCACTCACCAAGCAAAAGCCCGGGCGCATGCATTACAGAGCCAAGCCACACGTGCGGTCCCCCGCTGCCCCACCATGTGCACCCCAAGGTCCCTCCTCAAGGAGCACTAGGTTGCACAGCCGCACAGGACGGGCACCGTGCCCCGCCATGTGCACCCCAAGGTCCCTCCTCAAGGAGCACCAGGTTGCACGGCCGCACAGACGCGCACTGTGCCCCACCTCTGTGACGCGCCCGGCTGCACTCACTGCATGCAACAGTGGCGTCTCGATATCGGAGGGTCGTATGCAAACCAGCCCCGCCTCTGTGACGCGCCCAGCTGCGCTCACTGCATGCAGCTGTGGCGTGCCGCCCCACACGAGAGCCCTGTGCTTGACCTCTAGAAAACAAAACAAGGCTACGCCAGCAGGGATGACCGTGATGGCATGCGTTTTGTAAGAGCTCGTGCGTGCCGCGCTGCCCCAGCGCAGGTGCGGCTGTGGGACGTGCCCGCGGCAAAGTGTCGCATGGCGCTGCGCGGGCACGTGGACAGCGTGAACGACGTCTGCTGGCAGCCCTACACGTCTGCGCTGGCCACCGCCAGCTCAGACAAGACGCTTTCCGTCTGGGACGCGCGCAGGTGCGTGGGCCTGGCGCTCTGAAAGAGCACAAAAGCACACGAGAAGTGCAGGTGCGTGGACGCCCCCAGGGTGCACTCCAAAGCGCACTAGAAGCACAGGTGTGTGGGCCTGGTGCCCTCCAAAGCGCACCGGAAGCGCAGGCGTGTGGTCCTGGTGTGCATCGGGGCACAACGGAAGCGCAGGCGTGCGGGCCCTTGGGTGCACACGCACATGGCCAGATACAGCTGGGCTACACAAAGAACAAATTGTCCGGTGGTGCACTTTTGGGGCGAGAGGTCCGCCCACGCAGCACACTCAGAGTACGCCCTGCAGTGCAGTGCAGGCGGAGCGCCGCCTCTGAGGCCTCATCAAATAGGGACAGGAGTGGGCTGGATCTGCAGGCGGGCGGGCACCAGAGACGCGCTCTGAACGTGCACAGCCTCGACAGGGACCCAGGATGTGTGCAAGCCGTATCGATGGAGGTGGCAACACAGCCAATCTAGCGCGAAAGCGTGCAGCTTGCACCCGGCCCCTCAACAAGGCTCTCTCTTTTCAAGCTGTGTGCGGGCTGAGCTGGCCGTGCTTGCAGCCCGTGCGCTCAAACCTTCTCCTCATGTGCATTAGGCCCACTACAGGGATGGCACAATGCTCTGCTTCTCTTTGCGAGCATGGCAACATGACCAGGCGTCTGGGCTTGCCGTGCTCGCAGCGGCCTGTGCTCACAGACCTTCTACGGCCACATGAACTCGTGCAATTCTGCGGTGTTCAACCTTTTGGGCAATGTGCTGGCATCAACGGATGCGGATGGCATCCTCAAACTGTGGGACACACGCATGGTGAGTTGAAGAAAAACAGGTGGCCCAGCGCCCAGGGCATTACTGTGTTAAGCACACAAAATCTTGCCCTGGCGGGCAACCTGTTGGGCTGGCGTGCAAAAACCTTCGTCTTGCAAGCCAAGATTTTTCAATTCCCCACGAGAGTTCCTGTGTTAAATGGGTGCTGACATGCCATACGTGTGCATAGATAATTCACACACACGTGCACACACACATACACTTACATCTGCATACACGCTCACACACGCTCACTTACACACATACACGTGCACGCATTGCACATACACACATGTGCATTCCCATACACACACGCGCGCTCACACATGCATGCACGCACGCACAAGCATAAATGGACAGACATAACACGCGCACATGCACATGCACATGCACACCAGGCAGGTTATCAAGGCACCATGCAAGCCAGATCTCTCCAGTTGTAGCTCTTGTGCTGCTACCCAATTGTTTATTGCCAAGATTTCAATGCCGCTGGGCTCCTTGCACTCTCTCGACATTCTGCATGCTGTGTATTGAGATGGGTTTCTTATGGAGCAATCTGTCCTCTGACATGTCAAATCTAACATGTCCTCATTCCCGGTGGTGCAAATTTTATACATTCCACGCCTTAAATTGCATTATTAGAAAGCGATTCTGGGGCATAGGTTGGCTGACTGTGAGAAAACTCCAAGAACTTGGGTGCCTGGACAACGGTGTACTACCAGCAGGCCATTGATGCTGGTAGCAGAAGTTGTAAGAATTTGCCAGAGGTTTTGCTTTGGGTTCTTGCCAAGTCTTAGACCAGCTTGCTAGCTCCCAAGGCGGTGGCCAAGACTCGTCTATCCTGCTCTAATCTATCTATTATTATTAGGTATACTAGGGTATTGCTGTTAGGTATTAAAAGGTATTGTACCTTGCACCTTTTTGCCTCCATGACAATGCAGATCTGCCTTCCTTTTTCTTTGCAGCTAGCCTTAGTGTTAGGGCCAGGGCAAAGTGAGAGGCTCTGCCGTTCTGGCTGGGGTGAGCCCAGCGAAAGAAACTCAGTACATGGACGTGCAGGCCTGCCAGCAGTGTGTCCAGCTTGCTTCAATAATGGAATATTGTTACAGTGCAAGAGTAGCAAACATATTAGCATATTAGTACCACACCGCAGAAATATGACTCAAGGCATGCTCTTATGACCTGCGCAAATAAGAAATGCCTGCAAACGAATTAAGTAATCCCAGCTCAAAATGTCCCTTCCCATGTGATGCTTTTCCTTTTAAGGAAGCATCCTCCTATGGTGCCACCAACGATTGTTTTGAGGGAATGCGTGCGCTTGTCCATACGGGCTGTACTACATGTGCAGAGTGCTTGATTTCATTACAGGTGGCTGAGCTGATATCCATCAACACAGGGAAGCATCCAGCCAACAAATGCGCATTTGACAGCAGCGGAGAGGTGAGAGTCATTCTCCTGCTGTTTTTGTAATCTTGCAAGCAACGTAGGGCGTGACTCCTCCGTGACCAAGCCTGTGGGAGGTAGTGGTGAGTTGTGCAGGCGCAGACAACGTGCATAGATGTAGTCATGACATTCAAATGCAGTTTAGTCTGTGTGTACCACCGCGTTGCAGGAAGCAGAGGATCCTGTTGTCTTGCAAAATGCGGTCTGGTGTGCATTTGTGCTATGACGTGCTCTTTTGTGGATTAATCACCCCTGCAGGTGATTGCTGTGGCCACTGACAGCGGCCGTATTAAGGCATACAACGCGCTCACCGGGGAGGGCATCGTCGAGCTAGCAGGTCATGAAGATGCAGCGCAGGCTGTAGTGTGGGACCCTGCTAATGCATACCTTGTGTCATGTGGCTCAGACAATACATTCAGACTCTGGTCGTAATTGCGCTCAGTGAAAGCACATTCAGGCGGATGACCAAGCTCCTCCTCCTGACGTTTCTTGCCACAATAATACAAGCCTGTGGATGCTGATGTAGTGCATGACCTGACCTGACATGCTCAAAATTAACAATGTGCGTACATCATGCATGATGGCTAGTAACGATTCACCATAAGGATCCCCGCATTGTACTGTGCTGCCTTGTTGACAGCATGGCATCTTTGGTATCACCATTATCATTTGGGTGGCTGGGGCATGTAGTGATCATGGGTGCCAATTGCTGCACCAAGCTTCCACTCAATCAACCCGGCTTCAGCCAACCTTAAATTGAGCGCAAAACCTACTTTTAGTCAAAGAAAAGAAAAGTACGTAGTGAAACCATTCCCTCAGGCTACATCAATTAAGGAGAAGGAGACACATTGGCCTGAAGAGCCGTGAGTCCCCTCCACCAGGGAAAAGGAAGAACTAGTGAGAGTCTGGAGGGTGATAAACCGCCCCCTGCTCCAGACCAAGTTTAAGTTTTTTATTTTAAGTTTGACCTTCAGCCAGGTAGTTTGCCTGTTCAGGTTGCTGGTGAACACCAGCCATAAAAAAACATCCACAAACTCTGAAATAAAACGATAGGAATCATTGGTTTGTTTCTGGAAAAATTCAAGACATCCTCAGAACAAGCTTGGGAGAAATAAAGAGCTCCAGTCTGATTGACAGTAATTTTGTGTGCCAGTGGTAAATCGTGAAACAAGTCTGCAAATTTAAGCCTCACCGAACACATTTGCATGCAAGGGCACAGGAAAAGAGCGTGTTTTTCATCTTGAATTGCCTTTAAGCCACACTTATCACAGGTACCATCTTGATGTTCCCAGCTTCTTGTCTCGACTCCCAGCGCATAGGAATGTGGCTCCAGACCAAGACCTTGAGAGCAACTGGATTTTTCAAGAGTGCGTTAAGTTGTTGCCAGTTTGTGTGCATAGAGCAAGCACAGAATGAGCATGTAATTTGAGGGCAGTCTTATGGGCATTTCGTGTATCAAGGCCGAGCTCTTTAAAATGATTTAAAGTATTAGCACTTCCCCATTCCTAACTCAGGAATGAGTCAGACCTTCTTGATGGGAGGTCACATAAGTTTTATCAAGAGCACGTCTGGCACTAACAACTTAAGAAGCGGACTGAATGAGCGAGTAGCTTCATAGCAAGCTTGGTAGCTATCTGAGGATCAAGAGTCCTGATTCAAGACCTTGAGAGTTTCCATGCTGTGAGGGCTGTTAATGATGCCGTCCACTCCCAGAAGGATAGTGCGGAGGCTTACATTTGCAGCAGCTCGGTGCAGATGATAACAAAGCACACTATGCTGTTGGTTGGCGGCTTCAAGCTGGCTCCTAGGCCTGGTATCTTTACAGAACTTGACTTCCACGGGACGGGTGTGCCGCTGCTTGGGTGTGAGCTGACAAGCGTTCCAGACCCTGAACGAAGGCTGACAGGCTGTTGCTGTTGCTGACAGCCCCCCATCCCCTTTTCACCCTGCCCTACTTCTTACTGCATACCTAGGGTGGGCATATTGTTACTAGAAACTGTTACTAGAAAAAAGAAAAGACTACGCTAACAAGGTAACCTCTGTTTGCGTGAATTAAGGAAGAAGTTTACATCTGGCGCAAGCACCAGGCAAACCTCCACCATCAAACAAAGAGAAAGGTCATTAGTGGGGGTCGGGAGGATTCTGAAAAGAGCCATATGTTCTTTCCTTGGTGTTTTTCAACCTCCTACTTGTATTTATGATCTTTGTTGCGTATTGAATAGAATGAGTGTTCAGATCGAGAGTAAGTTTTCTTACTCTACACCGGTCTAGGCCAAGCTTACTGAGGGGTAGTTCAGTATGACATTTATAGATGGTCCCCATCACTCCAATCAGGATGTTATGTAGGCTTACTTTGTGGCATTGCTGCGCACTGCCCTTGGCAAGGGCGTGTTTCAATCCAATATGCTGTTCAGTTGCTCTTGCTAGTTGTTGCTCTGGTCGAGTACTATTACAATATTTTACTTCAACGAGGTTTACATCCCAGCGCGAAGGGTGTATAGCCTGTATGTTTCTTTGATGGTCATTTTTCGTTCCAACTGGCAGTATGCAACTAGCATCTGGTCTTGAGCAGGATCGAAGATCGTCTGCTGACAGGTTTGGTAGAAGCCATTGGGGTAAAGTCCTGTTGGCTACATGTGCCGGTAAGACCAAACTTTGTTGAGCCATCCGTATTTCACTTCCAATATCTGTAAAAATGATGTTTCCTCCAAAATCGCCTTTGTTCAAGGTTTTGATGATGAGCCTGGAGGCAATGTCATGTCTTTCAGTCACCATGTTATGAATTGAAGCATGCTGACAGCCAGAAAGCATATGGATTTGCCTGTCTGGCTGATGACACAGCAGACAGGATGAACTAGTGGCTCTGCCGTAAAGGTGGGCCATTTTCTGAGTCTAAAGATTACCCGTTCTAAATTTCATGACATTCCTTTTCTGTGATACTGTCACGACGATTCAGTCAGTGATCAATCATAGTCAAACTGAAGTTGGTTAGTCAGTTGCTTGTATTTCTGGCTGAGCAACAACTGAGGTACTCAGTTTTGGTAATCCATCTCTCCCGCTATTGTCTGGACAAGACTAAGAGGACTACGATTGGAAAGATGCAGAGCTTCTCCGGCATGGAGGAGTAGAAGCTTGACTCTGAAGGGGGCGAACGGCGTGGCAGCCAAACCATCGAGGGAGAGGAGCATTGGGTAGAGTATAATCAGTGTTGTGAAGAGCTTTGTGAGGTTGCTCTAATCTGTGTACACGAGGAAGAGGAAGCATCTGCAGAATCGACTGAAGGCACTAGCCAGCTTTCCATCCTTTGTGTCCGTCCTCTGCTGGAGAGAGACTCCACCTTGGACGTTGAACATTCCCATTTACCAAAACTGAGTACCTCAGTTGTTGCTCAGCCAGAAATTTAAGCAACTGTCTAACCAACTTCAGTTTGACTATGATTCATCACTGACTATGAATCGTCGTGACAGCTGTCAGGTGAAATCAACGTCTACAGTTGTATGGCATGCCATGACGCTTGTTTCTATGTGATGTTGATTTCACCTGACAATAAATTAATTCTTGTATTGTTCCAAAAAGAATTGCTAGTTGCAAGATTCATGAAGGTGAGCAATCTCTTCCAATTGTTTTAGAAACCTGAGTTGGTATTAGCATCTCCATGTCTGTGATGCTTGCTCATGTGAGCTTTTAGTTTGTCCTTAATGTTTTGTAGTGGTGCACGGCTGATTTTAGTGGCAGTATGAGTAGTCTCATTGTTCTCTTCTGCAAGCCAGTGTATATGGGCAAAAGGATTACCTTTGGTAATGGTGGTGGGCATGCTTCGTCATGCCCATAGTTATGGAGAGCAGCATATTTAGCTACAGCATCGGCAAATTCATTTACAATCACACCAATGTGGGCTTTGACTTTGTAAAAGAGTTAACATAGAGAGAGTCAACATAGATGGCTGTTTTTGTCGCAGGTGTAAAGACTCCTGCTCCAACACGTTGTTGACTTCGATATGTCAGGCAACTACCATCAGTGTAGGCCCACAGACGCCAGTCTGGAACCTTCAGTCTTAGATTATCATTTGTAAGCGCTGTGAAGTTAGGGGCCTTAGTGATAGATCTAGTATTCTTTGTGAAAGCTGAGTCATTTGATTTCTTCCGAAATGATCTTGGTATTTTGATTACTTTTGCCGCATTCTGAGTGGGTGGATGTGGGCAAGGCTGGAAAAATGCCTTGGGTATGGCATTAGACAAGGCTACACACCACCTTGGGTTCTCATCAAATAGCATGTGTTGTGCTTCTTTATTCCATATAACAAGAATTTCAAGATCCCATTCAGGAGCTGGAGAGCTTGTATTGTTTTCATCCAGAAATCTTGTCTGCGATAGGTCACCAATGCCTGGGGAATAGTGCCCAAGATAGTGCAATGCTCTGGATGTTTTCTAAGCATCTGCATGTAAGCATTTGCATTAAGGCCCTTCCAATTTGGGAGGAGCAGGAAAGTTGCAGTGGCACTATCAGTGGAAAGAGATGAGTAGATTGCATGACGTACCATGTTAAGCATGACACTATCTTCGTAGAAAGGGTGGCATACCGAGACGTCTGTGAATTAAGTAGCTAAAGGATTAAAATTGGATCCAAAAACCATATCTCTTTTCCTTTTGCTCCACACCTCTTTGAATGAAGAGCCAAAGCCTGCATCGGATGCAGTTCTGTCCTTGGTCACCATAGCCCATGCTTGAAGTGCTTGAAGTATGTAGTCAGGTAAGGCTCGCATGTGTGAGTCTTTAACTTTTTGACTCATTTGTTTATGGACCTTCGAGGTGCATTCCTTTTTGTAAGAGAGGAGACCAAGTTACTAGTAATCTGACGACTGGCAGTGAATCTTTGCTTACAAGGGAAGCAGTTAGGATATAGCCATTCAGGGATGATTCTATTCGTTGATCCATCTGGGATCTGTAAGTTTCTTACTACTGGTATAAGTAATGCCAGGCAGTCTTTGCCGCCAATATTCATTTGTACAAAACAGTCCCCTAGGGAGTCTGCTTCGATAGCTTCCATGAAAAGTCTACAAGCTATGCTGTGGCGTTCAGTAATCATACCAGAGGTGGTCTGGTGTTGACAACCTGATAAGATGTGTAGGGCACTGTCTAAATGATAACAGAGGGGGCATTGAAGACTTGTCAAGGTCGCAAAGGGAACAGCATGCTTCTGATTAACAAGGGTACATGCACGGTATGAAAACTATTCGTCTTCATCTTGAAAGACAGATCGAGCATCGTCCAAAATGTATCGCTGATATTTTCGTGGGCTATGGAAACCCTGGTGATACGAGTAGAAAGTGGATTTAAGGCTTGCATGGCCAAGCTTATGTTTAGAGTCTAGGTGCATACGTGCCTTCATACATTGTAAAGACTGAAAGTACTGGGGCTTCATGGCAGATGGATCTGAACTTCTAAGCATTTTTTGCGTTAAGGGGGGTATTCCTTTCAAAGGCAAGCCAGGTCATGTCATGGAATGGGTAACCACCAAAATGTCGGCACATGGCATCCCTGTGTCTGCATAGCTCGTACCAAGTTGTCTTGCCTGATACTTGGCTTCAGCATCTGTGCACTCATTACCAGCAATACCAGCATGATGTTTGAGCTTGAAAAGGTGCACAGGTTTTGTTGAGTGACGGGCAGTTTGCACAAGCACCTTTAAGATATCCCTTTGTACATGGTGGCGGTGAAGCTGAGGGTGCAGCAAGTGCTTCCTGATTTGGTGGAGCCTGCACCTCGCTGAGAGACGAGAGGCTGTTAGTGGCAATATGTGATTGGCCATGAAGGATGGTGGATGTGATGGCAGCCAGTTCAGTTCTACTGATAGTTTTGTAATACCATACACGGTTTGACGAATTTGGCAGTAGAGGGAGCAGGATGGTATGTGCCTGCCCCTTTCACTTGTTTTCCTTGATGATACTGATAGCTGTCATCTGTGCATGCCGACTCCTTCCAGTCAGGCACCTTTTAGACTAAGTGTTGCCTGGAATGTGTAGGGAATAAGTGGATCTTGATTGCGGTTAAGAGTGCGTGTGTCGGCAACCATGAGGGAAATTTCAAACTTTTAAACCAATTTCAAATCTTGGGTGGCGGGCATTGAGGATTGGGACATTACTAGCTTGTGTCACATTGGTAATATTTCTGTGCTTCCAGTTTGCTTCAGGAATGTCACAAGCCAGGTTCCTGATCCAGGTTGGATCGTGGTTATTTGGACGAAGGCGAGCTGCTGTGTTCCAAACAGCAACTATGTGCATATTCCAATCGTGGCAAGGGAGCAGGATTTCTTTGATGACCCAAAAGGACTCCTCGGAGAGGTTGGCATAGTTGAGGGTGGATATCGTGCTAACAAGCTAATGTGCAATGTAGATCCACCCTGCGGCAAGTTAACAGAGCTGAACCTGCTGAGCGGGCAGTGAAAGAAGAAAGACAGATAAGTAGGGGTCGGCGTATAGCGCTATATGGAAAAATATATAGCGCTATATAGCGATATACAGCGATATAGCGCTATATTGCGCTATATTCCAGGCGCTATATACGCCGGATCTCCCCCCGCCAGCCCGAATTTCGTCATCAAACTCGAATGTCGGATGGAATATGATGTATGCGCCCCTCTTACAAATTTAGAAAGGAAAATATTC
>LFCJ01001739.1_pt1 | contig 15444 bp, 8 predicted proteins | sample 643141 | NCBI WGS metagenome assembly LFCJ01 (sample SAMN03766243, study PRJNA286221) | soda lake metagenome | biome: soda lake; feature: Kulunda steppe; material: water; isolation source: sample B1-Br-g2 brine of Lake Bitter-1 | place: Russia: Kulunda steppe | collected 2010-07 | reverse complement strand
TCGGTCGGTACGTCTTCGCGTGAAAACACTCTTTGTTCGCGTGCCCGTTTGACTAGCTGGTCGAGCATTGGACTTCACCAACTCCCACTAGCTCGACCATTTCCATACTCCTATCGCTGACACCCCTGAGCAGTTACGGGGTTAACTGTAGTAGCTCGGGATGAATTACCGTTGGGGGATTTCTTGTGGTCGTTCTAGTGAGAGTTGGTCGGCTTCGGCGATGTCCCAGACGATGTCGAAGAATTCGGTGACGCTGTCGATGAACGGGGATTGTTCGGTATAGACGCCGCATTCGGGGTTCCAGTGGTAGCTGTTTTCCATGAAGTTCGCCGATCCTATAGTAGCCGTTAGAAATAATTGCTCACTTCTGGAGTGTGAGCAGAAAAATCTAACGGATACGATAACTGTGCGTTAGAGAGTAAGATCAAACCGGCCATAACAAATGGATCTTTCTCACGGCTAATCCTTTTAAACCAAAGGTGCGTGAAGCAGTGGTACTCTGGACATGTACTGACTCCGAAGTTAACGGGACCTGATATAGACTGACAGGGCTTGATAGTGTTTATCGCTCTTCAATTCCACACAGTTACTCTGATATTCAACGCGAATCAGGAGAGGCCCCGTTCATTCAAACAAATGTGACAGTGACAGTTCGTATGAAGAGTTAGCGATTTCTGATCGGAATCGTGTGGTAGACGAACAACTTGTCGACATGATCCCGGCCGTGGTAGATACCGTCGCTACCGCGTTGGAACCTGCAGAACTCGGCGACCTGAGAGGAGCGATTGACGAGTGGACTGACTTACACGGTTTCGATACATCCGACCAGTGTTACGATGTCGTTGCTCATCAGGCTGTCCTGAACCTGTTCTTAGAGACAACGTTCTACGAGTGGCACCACCACCGCGGCACACTGGTGTTCAGATAACGTTAGTAGCTCTTGTCTTCAGGAATATCCGACCACTGTCAGTGATTTCGACCGTCTTGCTTCTCCCTTTCTTTCTAGTCTGTACGAATCCTGTTGATTCTAGGCTATTGATATGGCGAGCGATTGTACTTTTTGACTTATCAAACTCATCTGCTATTTCACTTATTGATAAAACTGTGTTCAACTTGTTGAGGTCGGCAAGAAGAGTCTCTTCAGCGTCCGAAACTCCCCCACGTAGATTCAGGTGTGGTAACCGTCGAACACTGCTATCTATATCTCCTACTTGGAGAACTGTGTCGATATTTTCACTGCTAGTGAATGTCGCGACTGTTAACGGCAACAATAATTCTCGCGCCCCGCCACCCAAAATAACAATAGTCTCATCTTCCGAGGCCTGGATGAGATCAGCACAGTACAACGTTGTCTCGACAAAATCTGTGTACGGTAGATGCTCTGTTTCTAAGTCTAGGTCTGGGACTACTTGCGTCAGAACATTTTGAACTTCCTGAAAAGCATCTTCACCGCGATCGGAACTGTTTGCGGGTTGCAATAATACGACTCGATCTTCTGTGTCTATACCTTCACTTAAAACTGGTCTGACTACACGTCGACTATCGAATCCCAATGGGGCGAGGTATGTGCGCATATCGATAACATCTGCTCGAAGCCTGGTTACTGTTCCGGAATAGCGCAACAATACGCACAATGTTCGAACAGAAACGGCACGAAGGGCCCCCGAAATCATCGTCACATCGAGTGACTTGATTTAGTTCGCGGTGCAGCGTATTGTATTATTGCAACTTGAATCCAAATGTTTCATCGTCGACAATCATATGATGATTAGACAGAGAGTGTGTAGTGTTCGCTCACCTCGCTGACGGGGCGAGTAGAGACATCTATGAAATTATAATCTACCCGACAGTTTTATGTGGGTTCCGTTCTGACTGTTATGCGTTCGCATCCTACGTTCACGGCCTGAGAAGGCTGAGAACGACGTAGCGATAGCTATGGTCAATGGGTGCGTGCAGACGGCGTCCATCCCACACCGACGCCGAAACCGACTCCCAAGCGATCACCCAGAACGATGCACGATCCACCCGACTCAGAGACGCCAGGATTAGCGGACTTCATCGGAACACGAGATTCGTTTCTCGTGATTCGGGATCCGCAACTAGCAAAGACTGGTTCCCAAGCACGTGCGCAACTCAGATCGTTGCCTTTCCTCGCGGAATTCGGCCTCGATAGGGCCTCACATCCCGAAATATACGACAATGGATTGCGACTCGTTGAGTACGAACTGTTTCCGAACGAGGAACTCCGAGAGAATGGGGTGGATGGTGTCGAGTTTCCACTAGTTCACTACGTCAGTCAAGAGATGCTGACGGGAGAACTACGGGACGAAGACAGTACGTTCGACGATCAAGACGTTATTCGGCGGCTGCTGCGGAAGCGCCCGGAAGGTCTTCCATATGTGCTCGTCACTGATACGAGTACACCGAAGATGCCCCGGCATACGAAGAAACCGGGGAAGTCGTTCATCGACGAGTTCGAGTGCACGGTCACCGATTACAAAGGACTGCTCAAGCGGTACATACAGTACAACCTCGACTCGGATCTACCGCTATCAACAACGCAGAATCTGTTCTTCCATCAGATTTCTGCGCATCACAAACAGGGGGGTCTCGAGGCAGGCTCGATTCCGGTACTATTCGATTACACGCAGATTCCGGCTGACAGTCCCGCCTGGGAGCCTCTCTACTACCTCATTCGAGAGGACGTAGACCGTGTACTGGACGATTACTCCGAGCGCATCAGAGAGGCGCTCCGTTCGTGGACTGAGCGCGGGCCCACGCAGCAAGTCGCGAACAGCATGCTCGACATGCTCGAACGTGTAGAATTCGAGGAAGATCGATTAGACAGTTATCGTTATCGCCACCAGGAGGACATATGAGTACAACATACACACCGGCGACCAACAAGCCGGACAAACTACTCACCGGGTTCATCTCGGTGCGAGCACCGGAGCTAAAACACATCTATAGCTCACTTCAGGGGACTACCAGTGTCTCTGAAGTTACGAGCAAATTCGGTCGACCAGCTACCGGCGGTGAGGTGAAAACCGATCACGTCGAAGGGTCACTTCGTTTCCTGAATGCGGTCGACCTCGTCGAGAGTCCGACCGGAGACATCAAGGACACGGTCGAACCCATTAACGAACGACACTTCGAGGGTCTGCCTTTCGAAGCACGGGTGTTATACCACTGCAATCAGCAAGACGGTCGTCAGTCCCACTTTGGGGATGTTCACCGGGCCTTACTGAGTGAGGGGAGCCGAACGGTGAACGCTGGCCGAGACAACCTTCGAACCATCCTGAAGCGCGAGACGGACTACGACTTCAGTTGGACTGACGAGAAGATCGACATGTGGGTGACGTTGTGTGAGCAGTTGGGTCTCGTATCGGAGACCGAGGACGGTCTCGTGCTGAGTCCCTGTCGCGCGGTGATGTACGACGCGCTCGTACTCGCCCCAACTAGTTCAGGAGAGGACGCAGGCTACGACGGAGAGACTATTGAAGATGGTGAATTCCGACGCGCACTCAACTGGATCAACGACAACTTGTTCACCGTCTACAAGGCACGAACTGGAACGCCGCGGCTTCACCCTGCAATCGCTGATGTCCTCCGTAACATGGAGGAAGATGGGGTCCTGTCCCTGTCTGCACCCGGCGACGCGCAGAACCAGGTAGAAGTGCCACCAGCAGACCTCGACGATGACGTCCGCGGAAACAGACGAAGCGTGACGCACGTTTCGATTCGTTCTCGACCGGACGAAACGGCGTATCAGTACCCTCTCGACCAACTTCTCACTCACCAATGAGCCAGCAAATCAAAGATTCATCGGCCAGCGGAGAGATGCCTCACTACTGGGGCGATGACGAAGTCGACCACTTCATCACGTCGGAAGCCCACACGAAGAAGAAGACGCCTGAACAGTTCCGAGAGACCCACGTCGACATCGATCGTATTTACGCAGACACGCTGACCCCACTCGGTATCTCGGGCGACTTCGTCACCCAAGAGAACGTACTCGACGCAATTACTGCATCGAATATCGACGACCCGAACCGTATTTTCATCCTCCGTGGTGAACCCGGATCGGGCAAAAGCCAGCTCTGTGAGTGGACGAAGTACCAGATCAATGGTTACGGCGAGGATGAAGACGGTGTCGAAGATTACGTCGCCTTACACATCTCCCGTAGCCAGACCCGAATGGACCAGATCATCGATGTCCTCACTGAACCGCTCGACGTCGACACCGATGTCAGAAACATCGACGACCTCGACCCAGACGATGCGGCGAGTGCCATCGTCGAGTACATGCGAGGCATCTGGTCAACCGAGCACTTTTCAGACCAAGAGATGCAGGAATTAACCGAGAATAGAGGCGACAATAGCGACCTGCGAGAAATCTTTGCAAAGAATATTTGCGACTACCAGGAGGCTCTCGACTCCCGCGACGATAACCCCGACTTCAACCTGCTAACCCGGGAAGATTTCCGACCTCTACGTCTGCAACTGAGCTTCAGTACGAAGCTTACAGAGAAGAAAGACGTTCTGTACTCCGTCTTGAAAAACGAGGCTCACGAGTATCTGTCTCGTAACCTAGTGGGCGATTTCAAGGAACAGCTACAGCAATATTCGGAGATGTATCAGGAGCGCGGTATCCGGCCGGTGCTCATCTGTGAGGATCTCACAACGTTCAGTGTCCTGAAAGAGCAACTCCTGGATCACATCTTCGAACTCAGTAGTAGCAGTTATGACATCGTTCTCGGTTGGACGATCGGCTGGGAACAGGACAATATCGACGACGCCCTCGCTCGTGAAGACGCAGCGACGTATATGCAAGGCCGATCCGAGGGGTACCTCACGATGACTGACGAGAACGGTGAGGCGTACTTCCTCGATGACGATGCTTCGGTCGCACTCGCCCGATCGTATCTAGATGCCATCAAGCGGAATTCTGATACGACAGACGCGCCTCAGGACGTCGGGGAGGCCTTCGACGGTTTATATCCGTTCAACGAGCGCTTCATACACGTCGCTTATCGACAGTTGAACGACGAAGGAAACAATCGGAAGACGCCGCGACTGTTGCTTCTTCGAGTTGTCAAGCACTGTCTCAAGTCGACATGGGCGCCTTACGAAGCGATGAAGTCGAACTCATTCGTCGACACGCCGACCTTCGAGATCGACATGAAATACGACCAAATCTACCAAGACGTCAGCCGCTGGTACGGAGTACCCGTCGAGGACGGTGTCGGGGTCAAGGTCGGCATCTTCGAAGCGTTCGGTATCGAATTACCGGACGACGATACAGCGGCTGTGAAAGGAGATTACGTCGTATTCGACAGGGGCAAAGGAAGTGCAGTGCTCGACAAAATCAAGAATCCGCCGGTACCGGATCACGAGGTCGATACCGAGGACGATGAAGGTGACAACAAAAATAGTCCTGCTGATGGTGGGGAAGTCGAAGAAACAAAAGACGACGAAGATTCGGAAGACGAGCAGGTTGAGGTCATCGACGAACCAGAACTGAGCGAGGAAGAACGCGAGCGACAGCGAAAGTTCCAGGAGTTCCAAGATTGGGTCACGAGCGGCGAAGAATATCCCAGTTCGGACACGCTCCACGACGGCGCAGTCGCGGTTCTCGAACGATGGCATACCCCCACTCGTCTCAGTAATCCGAACTCGTCGACGCGGTCGGTCGGTGGAATCTACTACGCTCGCGGTGACAGCATTCCGGTCTCCGTTCAGGGAGATCAACAACGTCAGGCTAGCGTTGACATCGAACTCGAATGGGGTGCAGAACACGCCGATCTCTACACTCCGATGCTGGAGTACGGACTGTTCGATATGTTTGATCCGACGACGACAAACTTCGATCAGCTCCGTGCGTGGGCGGATACTAACGTCGCCCAGTTCCAGCGCGAAATGCGTGAAGAGATCAAGGACTGTCTCCCCGAGGAACTCACGATAGAGAAAACGCTGGTCCTCGCGCAGTTCTTCCTCATCAACGTCGCCCGTGGGGTTGAGGTCGATGACGACGAGATCCCTACGGAACTCGTCTTCGAGGAGTACGACAGCAACCAGTCATACGGAAAACCGATCTTAGAAAACTTCGACAGAGATAGCGCGTTCGGACAGGCGTTCAGTAACCTCACTATGTCATCGGGAGATATTAGCGACCTCGTCGAGGGGTTCTTCCTCCTCAAATCGAATGTCGTAGACTACGAGCGCCTGTCCGAAGCACGTAGGGAGGTTGCCGAAGACCTCGAGGCACACGTTGACGCTGCAATGGTCATCGATACCGACGAACTCGCTGACGCATACAAAATCGGAACAACGCGAAATAACGCCAATACCAAGGTATCGAGCATTTTCGATAGAGTCTCGGATTACGCAGCGGAACTCCAACGACTCACGGCCGAAGACGATGCGTCACACATCCAAGACGCACTCGAACCCGTTGAAAGATGGTACGACAGCCGCCATACAGTCGACCAACTCGCAGAGTGGTTCGAAACGCTGTACAAGTGCGCTGGTGCGATGGACGTTCCGATCCAGTCGAGTTACGAGGACGCCTACGAACTGCTCATCGAATCGCCGGAAAAAGTGAAGCTCACGGCCTTCCGCGACGACGTCGAGCAGTTCCGTAACATGGACGATACAACCGGTGTGACATTCATCGCTCGACTTCACGACTTCGCCCGGAGCCAAGACGAACAAGCGGCGTGGGAGATATATGAGGCATTCGACTCGCTAATTACTGATATCCAAGACCAGGAACACGCCACCGGAGCCGATCTCGAACATCGCATCAAGCAACTCAGCGAGTACAGTAACTACGAGCAGAAGCGCCAGTCGATCGTCTCTCTGACGGAGGATCTGTAAAATGAGTGAACAGAAATCGCTACCGACGGCTGTTGACGCTCTCGAAGACAAGGCTCGAGAACACAAGCAGGCACAGAACACGCAGTATCACGTCTCGGTCGCGCGGCACAACATCAGTGAGGTGAACGACGAAATCGACGACCTCGCTGAGCGCCTTCGAGACCTGAAATACTACAAGACAGTACTGGAAGAGGCCTTCGGCGGGTCGGCTCCGTCGATGACCGGTAGTGCTGTTCAGGTGGCGGAGAAAGCAGTCGAAGTGACACAAGAGGATTTGCTCGAGAACGTCCAGAGCGACGACATGGGCGATGGGAACACGGAACTCGACGATCTTGGTGCAGACGGTCAGAGCGACCTCGAAGTCCAACTGACACCGGACGTCGAGACGCATATTAAACAGATTCGGTCGGCAAAGAAGCAGGTAAGGAACGTCACCGAAACCATTGAGGGTCAACTCGACAGCAAGCGGAGTGAGTGGAGTACAAAGGTTGCGGCGGCAGAGGAACTCCAGAAGATCCTCGGTCGACAGGACTCGGACTTCGCGCGTACACTCAACCACATGCACACGTTGCTTACGCGAGAGTTGATGGACTCGAGTGGGAGCGCCACGAGTTTCGTGTCAAAGTGGGATAACGCCACCAGCGACTGGGAGAAACATCAATCGCTCCAGAGCTTCGACGACTTTCAAGAGAAACACGATCTCTCAGACTCCACAATCGAGGACGTAAAGACTCTCAGTAAGTCCCAACAGCTTACGTTGGCAGATGTTTCGCTCGACTCGCTCGAGGAGATGAAGCGCGTGGATGAACTGGAGTCGGCGGTGGAGCTCAACCTGTAACGATGAAGGATCCCGTCGCTAGCGCGGAACAAATGCAAACTGCATACCACGACTATTTTATCGGTCGTGGGGGACGGGCTGCGCGTAGCGTCGCTAATCGCCTGGCAGACGGCGAGGACGACATTACTGGGATGCGCGGCCCCTATCTTCAGGCACTCGACATCCCGAACTGGAGCGGCCGTTCGTGGGACGAGTTTGCCAGGTCGATACGTCTCGAGCCGCATATCCGCCGTGCTTTCTCGAAGATCGGCTTCGAGCGGCTCTATGGCTTCCAAGAGCGTAGTATCGAGTCCATTCTCGAGGGAGATGATACCGTCATTACTGCCGCGACGGGACGAGGAAAGACGGAAGCGTGGCTCATTCCCATCCTCAACCGTATCCTTGAATACAAACGGCACGGTGACGGGGGGGACGACACGAGCGTCAAGGCTACGCTTATCTATCCGACAAAGGCACTTGCGCAGGACCAGTTGAAACGCCTCCTCCAGTACCTTTACCTCATCAACAACCATCTGCGGTCGGAACAGCAGATCACCGTCGGTATTTACGATGGTGATACCCCGCGGAATGTCGGCGAATCAGGCTCTGAAGGGTACCTCAACGCGACCTTTCGTCACTTCGAGTGCCCTGGGTACAATGACGAACTCGACAAATGCCAAGACTGCGGTGGTGGTGTTCGGATCCGAAACACCGGCGCTCGGTTCAAACTCATCCCAGAGAAAGCGCACTGTGAAGACGATGATCCGCACGACGTTCCGCTTGATTTCCTGCGGCTAACGAAGAACGACATCCTCGAAAACGGCGTTGACATTCTACTCACTAACCCGGACACGATCAACTATCGACTCATCAACACTAACGCCGAAGACGAACACGAGCGGTTCGTCTACGAACCCGAGTTCCTCGTCTTTGACGAGGTCCACACCTACGACGGCCTGTTCGGGAGCTACACGTCGACGCTGATGAAGCGAATCCAGTCGCTCCGCGAGGAACGCGGCCTCGACGACTTGCAACTCATTGCGAGCAGTGCGACCGTCGAGAACGACGTCGAGTTGTTCCAGAAAGTTAGCGGTGCCGTCGACGTCAAACAGGTGAGTGAGTCACCACGCGACCTCGATGGGGACGCTCCGGACGAGATTCCGGAAGATCTAACGTCGCACAGTCTGTCCGTAGACCGCATTCTGCGTGCGATAGCCGCGCCGGACGATCTTGTTCCGGGTCTTAATGGGTTCGATTACACGCTGAAGGATGCATCGAGTTACGACCGTGACCGCCGGGAGACGCTGGCGAGTGACGCCCTCTTCGATTACCTTACTGAAGCCAAGGACGACCCCGGCGCACAGGTCGTTCGCTACGTCCACCAGTTGTTGTACGATGAGCCACTCACGCGGTCCCAACTACACAACGAGTTAGCGGTGACGCTGAATCTCGACACCGATGAAGCATTGAAACTGGTGTCGAACGTCCGGACCCTCGGTGAGTTTTCCGGTATGCTGGAGAACCGAAGTCACGTGTTCTCTTGGCCGATCGACGGCTTCTATACGTGTCCATCGTGTGACGCAACGTACCGCTCCCCACAGGACGACTGTACTGAGTGTGGATTCGACTTCGTCACGCGCTCTACCTACTGCCGACATTGTAGCGACGAACACCTTGTCGGATGGTACTGTCCAAGCTGCGACCAACTAGAGCCGTACACGCCGACCGAACACGGGACGATCGACCAAGACGAGGAACACGTCTGCCGCCGATGTGAGGAAGCGCGCGACGATGTCGTCCAGATGGTTCGTACGACGTTCCAGCCGTTCCTCGAGTGCCTCGACTGTGGACTCCGAACCGAGCGAACGACGACCCGTGACTGTCCCGAGTGCGATTCCAAGACCGTCAGGACCGACGATGAGACGTTCACCTGCGTTAATCCGAAGTGTGAGTCGACTCACGAGATCGAGCGAGTCTGCGACAACTGTGACGGGACCGACTTCGGACTAGCTATTATTGCGAATCGATTCGATTGTCCGGAATGTGGCGCGACTTACGAACACCGCGAGCAGGCTCCTGACCAGTGTGTCGACTGTGGTTCCTCACTCACCTCGACGAGGTTCCTTCCCTGGGTATGTGGGAGCACCGATTGTAGCCGGGTCCTCTTCGATGATTCCCCCGATCAATGCGACTGTGGCTCTTCGTCGTTCGTAAAGCACGGACTCTTCGAGATTCACGACGACCAACACTGCCGTTCGTGTGAGACGGCATTCCTCGGCGACGAGGGTTGCAACTGTGACGATCCAGACATCCATCCGCGGACCGGTCACCATCAGGCTTACAAGACGATCGACACCAGTGGGTGGATTCACACGATGAGTTCGCAGCCGTCGGCTGTCCCGTGCCCGCATCCGTATGCCCGGTACGAGATCGACCGCCGGTTCGACGAACTGATGCGTGGTCCGAGCAACCTCGCGGTGACTACCTCGCAGTACATGTTGCGCCGCGTCGCCGACGAGGAGGGCCAACAGGCGGCGAAGCTCCTGTCGTTCGCTGACTCTCATCGTGACATGAAGGAGCTCAGTCGTGACTTCTCGGAACCCGAGGTCGAGACCCTTCTCGATCAGTTGTTAATCGAGAGTGCGTCGTCCCGAAATGATGGGAACGACTGGACGACGTTTAGCCAAGTCCTCGAAGATGCGGCGGACATCATCGACGAGGTAAACGATGCACTGGAACCGCCGCGAGTCGCGAGGAGTGTCGAGTTTGACCTGAAGTCACGATTGAAAGATCAGCCCCGAAAACGCTGGGGCGACGATGACGCTCTTCGGGATCGACTCACCCGACGAGCACTAGAACACACTTACAGCCAGCGTTTGGGCGAGCGGGATGGATCTCTTGCCGAAGAAGGACTGCTCGATGTTCGCTTTGCGCCAGGTCTCGACGAACTCGATGGTGATGAGCGCGCTATCGTCCGGGAACTCGTCGACGAGGGCAACGACTATCGTGTCGCAAACTTCGATCATCCGAGTCCCGACAGGCCCGCCGTAGCAGTCGTCGACGAACTAGTCGACCGAAATATCCTCTCCTACGGGCACTCTGAGGACTACGTCTCGTTCGATCCGTCCGCGATCGCTGTTACGGTCGCGGGCGACGGTGATAGTATTCGGTTCGACCCTGATACTGAGCGGTACTATACGACGCTCCAGCACCAGTTTGGTCTGGATACTCAATCCACTGTCCAGTCCGGAACGTCGCTCGCCGAACGTGCCTCGACCTCCCATCCCCGATTCACACAGCGTGCCCACCGTGCCGAATACTCAAAGACACGAATCCTAATCTCTGAGGAGTATCTCGGGGCGACGAATAAGCGCAAACGTCGGGAGTTAGAGTACCTCTTCCGCGAAGAGAACTACCCCCACCACCTCTCTTCGGGACCGACGATGGAACTCGGGGTCGATATCGGCGATCTCGACGCACTCCTGCTGTATGGGACGCCGCCGAACATGAACGCGTACCTCCAGCGGGTCGGGCGTGCTGGGCGCAGTTCTCATTCTTCGATGGTTCACTCGGTCAGTCAGCGCAACCCGATCGACTACTACTACTACGACCACCCGGACGAACTCATCGACACCGACCCGACGCCAGTACCGCTCAACGAGCACAACGAGGAGGTCCTACGCGTTTCGCTGTCGTGGGGAATCTTCGACTACGTGGCGGCTAACTTCACCATTCCCTGGGACGTCAGTCGGCACGGTCGCGCGCGGTCGATCGATGGTGGAGATACCTATCACCGTCGGAGCATGCTCGACGAGAGCGAACGCGACGACGCCAGTAAACTGACCCACGTTATGTCTCTCGGTGCCGACACGCTGTCGCTCGGTAGCGACGACTCAAAACTCGACGTACTCGGCGAAGTCGTCGACGACTACGAACGAGACATCGCCGACTACCTTGAATCTCTCCTCGACTACCGCTACTGCGAAGAATGTGAGCGGCGGTATGCTACTGACGACGACCGCGAAACGTGTACCAACAGTGACTGTGATGGAGAAATCCTGCACGCTCAGAGCGAGTTCGGCCACCTTATCGACGACGTTCTCGCGAACTTTGACGAGCGCTACATCACTGGATACCGCGAGTACAAACGGGCGTTGGAAGGTGAGTTGTCCGACCTGAAACGACGTAACTCTCGGTTGCGTCGTGACCAGCAGCGGGCCGGATCAGACGAACGGGCGCGCATCATGCGCGAACGCCGAGGCCTCAAGGACCGCATCGAGGTTCTCGAGGACTACCTCTCTGATCTGGGTAGTGCGAGCTACTTCGACTTCCTCAGAGAGTCCCGTGAAAGCAAATACGACTTCTCGATGCGGAGCGTCGCCACGACGGCCGGTCTGTCCCTGGTCGACGAAGGGTACAACCGCCGGAACGTCGGCGATCAGGGGAGTGGCCGCGCGATGCAGATGGCGCTCTCAGAACTCCACCCCGGTGCCGCCTACCTTGACGGCGGGGAGACGTACACCGTCTCGCGCGTCCGACTCGACGACAAGGCTAGCTCGGACCTCCGTGATACCGTGAGCGAAGCCGTCGACGGAGATCACCTGGCCGAGGAACTCGTCTGTCCGGCGTGCCACACTTCGCACGACCTCGATGCTGACGGGTGTGATTGCGATAACGATGTACCGCTCAAGCGACGCCGACTGGCGGTACTCGATTCGGTCGATGCCTACCACGACAACCTCAAACTGACCGCAGAAGGTGACGAAGCGCGCTACCTCCACGACGAACCGAACAAACCGATCCAGAACACGTACGCCGAGCGGGAGACGTCGATACTCGAGTTCGACTCTGAACGGACGTTCGAGCTCCAGGATGCCGATGGCGATCCTCTCGGGACGATCGAGTACGGCGATTACTCGGTTCTGCTACACACGAAGAGCTACAAGACGAAGTACAAGTCCGGTGAGGTCGATCCGAGGCCGACAGCCTTCGAGGTATGCGGTGAAGAGAACTGTCCAGGCGTAATCTATCGTGACGATGACGACGAGCGTCGGTGCAGCGCCGATCCCGATCACTTCCCTAACGGCCGCGGTGCTGACTCCGAGTTCATTCGCCTTGGATACCAGTACGACACTCAGGGTGTCCGAGTTGATCTCAACGACCGCGACCTGTCGCACACATTGGCTCACGGCCTCCGAGTCGCGCTGCAATACCTCGGCGGCGTCAACATTCGTGATCTCGCCGAATATGTCGGCGAGGAGCATGTGGATGTCTTTGAGTCTCAGGAAGGCGGGTCCGATGTCGCGCGACTCCTCTTCGAGCGGATAGACGGAGAGTTCCGGGCGTTCCACCGTGCAGTCGGGCTTATGCGTGATCAGTTCGACTGTGATTGCGAGAATGGGTGTCCGTCCTGTCTCTACCAATACGGCTGTGACGTCAGGAACGACCAGCGGTCATTCGACCGAGAACGTCTTCGAGACATCCTCGCCAACGGTAGCGTGATCATTCAACCGATCACGAACCACGAAATCGACGAACAGCTCACCGACTGACCAACATCCCACACAAATTGCCACCGATGGATTTCGACCCACTCGAACTCGCGAACTCGATGCGCGAATCGTACGCTGAACACTACGCCGGCTCCCAGCCACAGCGAGCCATCAAGAACCTCGTCTCGCGATACCACGACGGGTCTGGCGAGTCACTGGAGGACGACCTTCCTGAGTTCATCCGGACGAAGGGACCCTACCTCCAGGTTCTGGACCTTCCACGGATGAGCGACACCTCTTGGGAGACGTTCGCCAGCAACCACGGCCTCCATGACGATGTCACCGAAACGTTCTCTGAGGCCGGGTTCCGGTCGCTGTATGAATTTCAGGAGTCAGCGGTCGAATCGGTTCTCGAGGACCACCACACGCTCCTGACTGCAAGTACGGGTCGGGGAAAGACCGAGGGATGGCTCATCCCCATCCTCCAGTTCATTACTGAGGCAAAAGCGGGCCAGCACGACGATCATCCACCAGACAGTGTCAAGTGCGTCCTCACATACCCGACAAAAGCACTCGCACAGGACCAGTTGAAGCGATTGATCGACTACCTCTTCACGCTCAACCGAGATCGATCGCCGGACGAGCAAGTGACCGTCGGTATCTACGACGGCGACACCAAGCGTCGTGATCCCGACGAGCTCGCGTACCTCCAGACCACGTTCCAATACTTCGACTGTCCGTGCGACGAGTGTGACTCATCACTGACGGTCCGCCAGCGTGACGACGACTCATTCGTCGTTGAGCCGATGGTGGAACATGAAGACGATCTCTCCTTCGATTTCATCAAGGTCACCCGTGACGCCATCGTCGAATCGCCAGCGGACATCCTGTTAACAAACCCGGACACGATCAACTACAGGCTCTTCAACGTCAACGGTGATGAGGAACAGCAGCGCTTCGTCGCCGAGCCGAAATACTTCGTGTTCGATGAGATCCACGAATATTCCGAACTCTTCGGTTCGTTCACGTCGACGCTCATGCGACGGTATATCCGGGAGCGGCAGGAACTCAACGGGTACGAGAGTGAGGCAGACGACGATCTCACCATCGTCGGTGCATCAGCGACCGTGGAGAACAAACGGACGGTCTTCCAGCGCATTAATCCGTTCGTCGACCCTGACATCGAAGTTGTCGAAGAAGATGAGCGTACCCTCGACGCACCGTTTCCCGTCGACATTCCCGACGGATTTGTTTCGGCAGAGATGGGCGAAGAGGAGTTGCGTGCCGGGGATACCGATGCCGCGAGGCAAGCACTTGACGCCGCTGGTGTAGCGGGCGGTAGTGAGGGAATTGATGATGCGCTCTACGAACACTTAGTCGAAGACGAAGGAGGACCCCTTGAGTTCGTCCGCGGGATCTACGCGGCGCTTCGTGAAACCCCACTTCGACCAGTCGGCCTTCGGGACCGCCTGATCGACGAAACAGGGCTCTCCGAGTCTCAGGCAGAGACGGTCGTAGCGAACTTCATGACTATCGGCGAGGTGTCGGGTATTCTCGAGCGCCGCGCCCACTTGTTCAGCTGGCCACTCGACGGTTACTACACGTGTATTAATTGTGGGACAGTCTACGACACCCCGCAGTCGTCCTGTACTGAGTGCGGCCACCACTTCGTTACGAAACTCTCGTTGTGTAACGAGTGTGGTGAAGAGTCGGTTGAATCGTGGTTCTGCCCGAACTGTGAGCGCCTCGCACCTCATACCGTCACGTCGGAAGAAGGCCGTTTCGAGTATTTCCAACGGAGAGAATGTCAGTGTGAGACCATCGACGGCGAAACACCGGAGATGGTTCGGGTTTACTGGCGACCGTACTACGAGTGTACGGACTGTGGCGAGCGTCAGAAGATTGACCACCAACATGACTGTCCCGACTGCGACGCCGCGATGGTCCTTGACGACTCGATGGAGAAGCACGTCTGCACCAATCCGAACTGTGACGGCGAACTCACGGTCGAGGAAGCACGGGAACCCGAATGTCATTCCTGCCGTTCCACTGCGTTAGAGCCGCTTGCAGACGAGGATGTTCAGTATTGCACCGAGTGTGGAGAAGTCTACGAAGATCCGGAGGGGCAGGAGTGCACTGCGGACGACTGTGACGGCGAGCTCACGCCCAAACGGTTCCTCGGATGGACGTGCAGCGACCCCGGGTGCGACGAAGTGTATTTCGGTAATCCACCCGCGTCGTGCAGCTGCAATAAAC